>Ga0209429_10000783_pt1 | contig 20785 bp, 14 predicted proteins | sample BarGraNGADG00212_3_FD_184493 | JGI IMG/M metagenome (GOLD analysis project Ga0209429, IMG submission 184493) | Arctic peat soil microbial communities from Barrow, Alaska - Barrow Graham LP Ref core NGADG0004-212 (SPAdes) (version 2) | ecosystem: Environmental > Terrestrial > Soil > Wetlands >...
TGCGGCTCGTTTATACAGACTTTTGCGGAAAACCTGAAAATGGATGCTCACTCCTTCTCCGTGGAGGCCCTAACAGCCACGAATCCGGTCGATCTGGGTACCCGGTGTACGGTTTTCATGAATTCAAGAGTTAAGCAGGCACAAAAAGAAGGGGCATCAGTCGGAGATATTTCCGCCGGCCTTTCCTATTCTGTTGTGCGAAATGCACTTTATAAGGTTATTAAGATCCGCGATACTTCCCAGCTGGGAAAGAAGATCGTCGTGCAGGGCGGAACATTCCTCAATGACGCTATTCTGCGCTGCTTTGAGCTTATTTCAGGCCGCGATGTCATCCGACCCAATGTTGCCGGGTTGATGGGTGCTTTTGGTGCTGCATTGATTGCGAGGAAGCGCTGCACGGATTTTGCGAAGGTTTCTTCAATACTTGGTGCAGACGAGTTGTCTGTTTTTACTATGTCTACAGAAATGTCGACATGTCCGCATTGCGGAAATCACTGCAAGTTAACGATCTCTGCCTTTTCCAACGGCGGACGGTTTGTATCTGGCAACCGATGTGAAAAGGGTGAGGGCGGGACTGCCCAGAAACCGGTGCTTCCGAATTTGTTCCTATACAAATACAACCGTACATTCCGTTATAAACCGTTATCAGCGGACTTGGCATTCAGAGGCAAAGTAGGTATTCCCCGCGTTCTGAACCTTTATGAGAATTACCCGTTCTGGTTTACCGTTCTTACAAAGCTTGGGTTTCAGGTAGTATTGTCGGCCAGGTCCGATCATAAATTGTTTGAGAAAGGAATGGATTCCATTCCATCGGAGAGTGTCTGCTATCCGGCCAAACTCGTTCACGGACACATTGAGGATTTGATAGAAAAGGGAGTTCAAACAATTTTCTACCCGGATATCCCCTATGAACGCAACGAGAATATAGATGCAAACAATCACTTCAACTGCCCGATTGTTGCGTCCTATCCCGAAGTTATACGGAATAATCTTGAGAATCTTACGGCCAAAAACGTCCGCTTCCTGAATCCTTTCCTGCCTCTGGACAATCCGCAGAAGCTGGCAGAACGGCTCAGCGAAGTTTTTTCTGACGAAAAAGTAACCAAAGCGGAGGCGCTTGCAGCGATTGCTGCCGGTGATTCCGAATATGATGCTTTTAAAAATGAGATTCGCATTAAGGGACAGGAAGTGTTGGATGAACTCAAAAGGACCGGCAATAAAGGCGTGGTTCTCGCAGGGCGTCCTTATCACTGCGACCCTGAAATTCATCACGGAATACCCGAGATGATCAATGGCCTGGGTCTTGCCGTACTGACAGAGGACAGCGTAGCCGTTCCCGGGCGTCTGCAGAGACCTATACGGGTTGTTGACCAGTGGATGTACCACACGCGCCTGTATGAGGCTGCGGCCTTTGTCGCAGAGCAGGAGAACCTTGAACTGGTACAGTTGAATTCTTTTGGATGCGGACTTGATGCGGTTACATCGGATCAGGTTCAGGAAATCCTGGAATCAAAAGGCAAGCTCTATACACTTTTGAAAATTGACGAAGTCAGCAATCTCGGCGCAGCTCGAATCCGGATCCGATCGCTTAAGGTTGCAATGGACGAACGTGAAGGAAGAACGAAGGCTAATCTGCCTGCCCATTCAAGCTACACAATCAGTCGTATTCCGTTTACAAAAGAACATAAAGCAAAACATACCCTTCTTGCGCCGCAGATGGCTCCGATCCAATTTGAATTTGTCGAGGCTGTTTTCAGAAACTATGATTTCCGTATGAAACTTCTGAAAGAGGCAACTGCGGAGGACATTGAATGCGGTCTTCGTTTTGTTAATAATGATGCATGCTACCCGACGATTATCGTCATCGGCCAGATGGTCAATGCTTTTCTGACGGGCGGGGCAGATCCGGACAACACTTCGGTTATGATCACGCAGACCGGCGGAGGATGCCGTGCCACTAATTATGTCGCATTTTTGCGTAAAGCCATGAGGGAAGCGGGTTTTCCGCAGGTTCCCGTCATCGCATTGTCGGTTCAGGGACTCGAGGGCAATCCCGGCATGAATTTTACAATTCCGATGATACACCATGCGCTACAGGCCATCTGCTATGGCGATATGCTGTCAACACTTCTCCTTAGGGTTCGCCCCTATGAAGCGGCACCGGGAGCGGCTAATGCACTGTATCAATACTGGAGTAAGCGCGGAATAAATTATTTCAACCGCAGTGCCAAGTTCTCGGAACTATCATCCGGTTACAATATGGATAAGGCATCAAGATATATTCGAAGTGAGGAAGAACAGGAAGCAAGCCTCATCAAAAATGCTTTGGCAGATCAGGATCTTGACTCCAAAATCGACCGCGCAATCCGATCGTTCCGTCATCTGGTCGACCAGACGATTGAGTCTTTTGATAAATTTCCGATGCAGGACATAGCACGTAAACCGCGTATTGGAATGGTCGGCGAAATACTGGTAAAGTTCCAGCCGGATGCCAATAACCATGCTGTCGACGTGATCGAGAGCGAAGGCTGCGAAGCGGTCGTTCCCGGCCTTCTGGATTTCTTCCTGTACTGCTTCTATAACCCGGGTTGGAGACACGAGAACCTTGGAACAAGCGCAATATCATCGTGGTTTTCGAGCCGCGGTATTGATGTTCTGGAAGGATACAGAAGACACATCGTCAGAAAAATGAAAGCAACCGGCAAATTCCAGCTGCCCATGCACATCCGACACATGGCCGAGAAAGCGGAATCCGTTCTTTCCTGCGGGAATGCCTGCGGAGAGGGCTGGTTTTTGACGGCTGAAATGATGGAACTTATTGAAAGCGGCGTGCCGAATATTATTTGCGCACAGCCTTTTGCATGTCTTCCGAACCACGTCACCGGTAAAGGAATGATCAAGGAACTGCGCCGCCAATTCCCGCATTCCAATATAGTGCCAATTGATTATGACCCGGGTGCAAGTGAGGCCAACCAACTGAACCGCATTAAGCTGATGGTCAGTACGGCACATCTGCAGCACGAAACAGTTCAGAAGCATCACAACGCCGTATCAACGAAGAAACAGCAGGTTTTGGAACGAAGTAAGGATAATATTGGACCTGCAAAAGGTCAATCGTGTGAAGAACTAAATCAGTGAGGGAGTGAATACATGGATTCTGTTTTGCCTGATGCGAAAAAGAAACTGCTCCTTGTCGATGGAAATAGTATTATCAACCGTTCTTTCTTTGCTCTTGCCGGCCGCGGGAATCTGACGGCACCCGACGGCACACCCACCGGTGCCCTGAACACATATCTTAATACGCTGTACAAGTTCATTGAAGAAGTGAAGCCTACACATCTTTGCACTCTTTTTGATGTGCGCGAAAAAACTTTCCGTCACGACATGTATGATGGATATAAAGCGAAACGCAAAGGAATGCCTGATGAACTTGCCGTACAGATGCCGCTTCTCAAAGAGGCACTTGATGCAATGCATCTTGTGCGCTATGAACTGGCCGGATATGAAGCTGATGACCTGATTGGCACGCTTGCCAGACAAGGGGAGAGCGCCGGTTTTTCGGTCTGTATTCTTAGCGGGGATAAAGACGATTTCCAACTGATCGACAATAACACAGTCGTTCTGATGCCGGTAAACAAGATGGGAAAAACATCTACCGAGATCTATGATCTGGATGCACTTCTGGCTCGTTACCAACTGACGCCTGATGAATTTATTACGCTTAAATCCCTGATGGGAGACCCGAGCGACAATATTCCCGGTGTGCGTGGAATTGGTGAAAAAGGTGCCATTGAACTTGTTAAAAAATATGCAACCCTTGATTCTTTGTACGAACATATCGATGAACTGGCACCCGGGATTCAAAAGAAGCTTTCAGAGAACAAGGAAATGGCATATCTTTCCTATGAGCTCGCAAAAATCGACTGTAATGTGCCTGTATCCCTTTCCCTTGATGACACTGTTTTAGGTCAGCCGGACCGACAGCATCTTACCGCTCTTTTTTATCGTCTTGGATTTCGAAACCAGATCAAAAAATGGAATTTGGAAGATGTGACTGTTGAAGATTCAGTTGCGTTAAAGTCGACGGATGACAGTCTGGCAGACGATGGGCAGCAATTACCGGCTTCTTTACCGGAAATCAGGATTGACGCTGATCTGCACGATTTCTCGGCAGCTTTTTTAGCGGAAATGTCCAGGGAGAAAAAACATTTCTGTATTTCCATTGATATGCCAATGCCGCAAAGTCTTTCGTCCGGTGATAAATATGCATATCTTGTCGTCTGTTTAGCGCCGGATCAGATATTCGCTTACTCAACTGATTATCACAGCAAAATATTGGAATTTCTCGTCGGGCAGGGCGTTGGCAGCCACATACAAGAATTGCTGCCGGTTGGTCACAGTATCAAGAGCCGATTTCGCGGGCTCCCTTATGTGCTTCCGTTCGGCTCTTGTTTTGATGTTGAAGTCGCCGGATATATTCTGAATCAGATCGAAGGCGGATCGCCGTCTTTTGAGATGCTTTATGAGCATGCAGTCAGGGAATCCTATCCGAGATTTGCCGTGTATGAAGGACCTGACAATTCGTTGAAAAAAGCATCAGAGAACCCGATGGATCTGCTTCTTGCACAAAATGAGTCTGCCGATTCGGGCAATGAGCTGCCGGGAACTGCACGGGATAGTGCATACGATATGCAATTACTGGAAGAATCTGCCTGGCGGGCACTTCTTTGCCGGAGAATTGCTGCTTATCAGATCAGGGCGATTGCAGAAATCGCTTTGGAAAAACTGGTGTACGATATAGAAATGCCGCTGGTACTCGGACTCGACTGCATGGAACGTGCGGGGGTTCTTGTTGACCGCGCGACGCTTGTAGATATTCATGTCTCCTTTGAAGCAGAACTGAATCGTCTTTCTGCTTCCATCTACGAGAAGGTTGATATGACTTTCAACATACTTTCGCCCAAGCAGATCGGACAGGTACTTTTTGAAAAACTGAAGCTTCCGTCGGGACGAAAAAACAGCAGCGGCACCTATTCGACGGATTCTGATGAGTTAACGCGCCTGATAGACGAACACCCGGTTGTCAGGGATATTCTTAATTATCGACAGATTTCAAAGCTTGATTCGACTTTTGTTCTTGGTCTGCAAAAAGTAATTGATCCTTTTGACGGCCGCGTGCACTCGAGTTTTTCACAGGTGATGACAAATACGGGAAGACTATCTTCTGCAGAACCGAATCTTCAGAATATTCCTATTCGAAGTGATCTTGGCAGCCAGATCCGAAGGGCATTTATTGCGCCGCCGGGCAGGGTCCTTCTGGATGCGGATTATTCGCAGATTGAACTGCGCCTACTTGCGCATCTGTCACAGGATGAAAATATGATGAATGCTTTTCTGCATAATGAGGATATTCATACAAATACGGCGGCGAATATTTTCAATGTGCCCAAGGAGATGGTGCAGCCTTCCATGCGTTCTGCGGCCAAAACAGTCAATTTCAGTATTGTTTACGGGATCAGTGATTTTGGACTTGCTCAGGACCTTGGGGTATCCTTTCAGGAAGCGCACCACTATATTGAGCATTATTATGCGCAGTATCCGAAGATCCGTGCCTATTTGGACTCGCTAAAAAAGATGGGTTATGATAAAGGATATGTTGAGACTATGTTCGGTAGAAGAAGAGTGGTCAAAGAGCTCACTTCCCCTAACCGGAATATCCGAAATTTCGGGGAACGTGCCGCAATGAACACACCGGTGCAGGGAACGGCAGCGGACATCATTAAAATCGCAATGAATCGTGTAAGAGCAGGCCTCAAAAAGGGAAATCTTGATGCCGTTCTGATCCTGCAGGTACATGATGAACTGATTGTTGAATGCAGGGAAGACCAGGCAGATGCTGCTTCCGTTGTACTGAAACATGCGATGGAAGGCGCTGCACTTCTCCGGGTACCATTAATTGCAGAAGTCAGTCAGGGGTTAAGCTGGTATGAGTGCAAAACATAACCGGTCTGTATGGCTGAAGGAAATAAATTATTAGTAATTCAAGAACGTATATATGGATGCAGGATGCAGAAGAATAGGGGGCTAAGAGATGTTTGTTATTGGAATTACAGGTGGAATCGGAGCCGGCAAAAGTACTGCCGCTAAAATATTTGCCGAAAGGGGCGTACGTGTTCTGGATGCCGATGAAATTTCCAGAAAGGTAACGGGACAGGGCGGACGGGCACTTGATTCCATCCGCGGTCTTCTTGGGAACAAAATGATAGATGCCTCCGGAAATATGAACCGCAAACTGGTTGCGGGACTTGTATTTTCCGACCGCACAAAGCTTGATAAACTATCTGCCGTCATTCATCGCCATGTCCTAGATGAAATTGGTGAGGAGCTCGAAAAAGAACGTGAAAAGGGCACGAAAGTTATCGTGCTCGATGTTCCAATCCCCGTTAAGAAGGGATTTCTGGACGTGTGCAATCAGGTATGGGTTATCAGTGCGGATGAAGATGTACGTATCGGACGCATCATGGACCGTGGTATGAGTGCTGAAGATGCCAGACGCCGCATGGAAATGCAGATGACCCGGGAAGAATATGAAGAACTTGCGGATATTGTTATTGAAAATAATGAAGACGAAGCAGCACTTGAAGAGAAAATCGATGTTCATATCCGCAAAGAACTTGAGGAAAGAGGAATTCGTATATGAGTACGCAGATTATTATTGCTTTGTGTTTTTTCATATTTTCGATTCTTGTTCTTCTCGCATCGTTATTCCTGCTGACAAAGAGTGAATCTGTTATACGTAAATATATAAGGATCTCCACAGTCCTGTTTATAACCGGCACCCTTCTGGTTCTGGTTATTACAATTTTTAAACCCGCTGTACCTCTGACTTTTGTCTGGCTCAGCGAAGTATTTGTATTTGCGATTTATGCGGCCAGCAGCGGCATGATTATATATTTTGTTAAAAAATTTGCAGCAGGAGCAAGTCCCGCTGCGAATCAAAATACTGATAGAATATTACAAAACCCGGAAAATATAAATCAGACTCCGGAGAAACCGAATCGGAACAGTGATAAATAACATCGGTTCAGAGAGTCAGACATTAAAGCGGAAGAGAGTAACATCACCGTCTTTCATTACGTAATCTTTACCCTCTGAACGAACAAGACCTTTTTCACGTGCAGCTGCATATGTTTTACTTACTATCAGGTCATCAAAGGCAACAATTTCAGCACGAATGAAGCCCCGCTCGAAATCCGAATGGATTTTGCCGGCTGCCTGGGGTGCTTTTGTACCTTTTTTGATGGTCCATGCGCGGCATTCGTCGGGACCGCTCGTTAGAAATGAAATTTGCCCGAGAAGCTTATAACAGGCCTGGATCATTTTATCGAGACCAGACTGGTCAATTCCCAAATCCTCCAAAAAAGCCTTGCGTTCATCTTCTTCAAGCATGGCAATTTCTTCTTCGATCCTTGCTGAAATAACAACAACCTCTGCGCCTTCCTGATCGGCAAATGCGCGGACCTCTTTAACATATTCCGGCTCCGGTCCGCCGACAGCATCTTCCGATATATTGGCAGCATATAGGATCGGTTTTGAAGAAAGAAGCAACATGTCCTTGAGATATGATTGCTCGTCTTCGTCAAAATCGAGGGTTCTTGCGGATTTTCCTTTTTCGAGGGTCTCATATATCCGTTCACATATTTTGAGTTCAGGTTCGTATTTCTTGTCTCCGCCTTTCATCATCTTGCGGCATTTATCAATACGTCTTTCCATATATTCCATATCGGAAAGGATGAGCTCGAGATCAATAGTCTCTATGTCCCTGGTCGGGTTCGTTGCTCCATCGACATGGATTACATTCTCGTCGTCAAAACAGCGGACAACGTGGACAATTGCATCAACTTCACGGATTGTTCCAAGGAACTTATTGCCGAGTCCTTCGCCCTTGCTGGCACCGCGGACAAGACCTGCAATGTCAACAAACTCAACGACGGCCGGGGTTGTTTTAACGGGATTATACATTTCGGCGAGACGGTCCAGGCGCTTGTCCGGAACGGCAACAATACCTACGTTTGGCTCTATTGTACAGAACGGGTAATTGGCAGATTCTGCGCCCGCCTTCGTGATTGCATTAAAAAGCGTACTTTTTCCGACATTTGGCAGACCAACGATTCCCAATTTCATTGCAAACCTCTTTCATTTCTTTCATTATAAACACCCGATTATTATAACATGAGACACTCGTGCGGCAATAACTATGTGGATACAATTTTATTCGAAAAGAAAGGCATGTTAGGTAGGTATTGTCAGTTGCTGCATTCAATTGTCGAAAAATCGGACGCACAAACCGGCTTGTGTTTATTAACATAATGAGATAAAAGCAGGAAGGAGATATAAATGACACCCAGAAAAAATCGGTATGCCAAAATATCTACATGCTTTTTATACGGAATCGAAGGCTTTCTGGCGGACATCGAGGTAGCAATTTCCCCGGGCCTTCCGGCGTTCGAAATTGTAGGACTCTGTGATCCCTCTATTCGCGAGTCGAAGGAGCGGGTACGGGCAGCCATTCGTCATGCCGGGTATGAGTTCCCGACAGGACGGATCACGATTAGCCTGTCCCCCGCATATATGCACAAATCCGGATCGTCTTTTGATCTCCCGCTGGCACTTTGCATTCTTCTGGCTTCCGGACAGATACATACAAATCTCAAAGGGAGACTTTTTGCATATGGTGAGCTGACTCTGACCGGTCAGGTACGAGAGGTGCCCGGCAGCATTCCCCGTCTTGCCTGTACCAAAGATTCTGCCATTGTCCAGGTCATCGTTCCGAACAGAAACATACGCGAAGCTTCCCTACTTAATGTAAACGCTATTGGTGTATCTACTTTGCAAAATGCGATTTGCTGTCTTGAGGGTCGGGAGCTTCATGATGAAGATTTGGAGGGTATTACCGTTAAGACAGTTTCACAGCCGGAAATCGCCTGTGAATCCCTGGATTTTTCACTTCTGCGGGGACAGGCAAAGACAGGGAGGGCGATTCTTCTTGCGGCGAGCGGTTTTCACAATATTTTGCTGACCGGAAGTCCGGGCAGCGGCAAAACGACTGCGGCCCGCATTCTTCAGGGGATAATGCCTCCGCTTACTCCTCCGGAGAAACTGGAAATTCTTAAGCTTCAAAGTGTGTCGGGGATTCTTCTTGATGATGATCTTAGCCTTGATCAAAGACCGTTTCGTTACGTACATCACACTTGCACACCAGCCGCCATGGCAGGCGGCGGGGCAAATCCGACTCCCGGAGAATTATCCCTTTCCCTTCACGGCATACTATTTCTCGATGAGATGGCTGAATTTTCCCCGCGTGTTCTGGATTTACTGCGTCAGCCGATGGAAGATAACAGCATACTCATTTCAAGAGCAGGTATCAAAGTCCGTTTTCCGACGCAGTTTCTGCTTGTCGGAGCAACAAACCCATGTCGATGCGGCAAGCTTCTCGAGAATCCGAAGTTGTGTACCTGCAATGAATGGCAGAGAAAGCAATATATGAACCGGATCAGCGGGCCGTTACTGGACCGGATCGATCTGTTCTCGGAATTGTATCAGATTGATAAGGCTGCCTTACTTGAATCCGTGCAAGGCACTAACCTGCATCTCTCTGATTGTTTGAGGGAGCAGGTGGAGGCTTGCTGGGAGCGTCAATACATCAGATGCGACGAAGCAGGGCAGAGCAGAGTTCTCAACGGGTCCAACCGTACGCATCAGATTATGGAATTTTTCAGGATTACTTCCCAATCCGTTGATTATGCGGTGCAGTCATCAGAGAAGCTCCGGATTTCCGCACGGGGCCTCAACCGTATCCTGCGCGTTGCCAGAACAATTGCAGATCTGGAGGGGGAGAGCGATGTTCGTATATCCCATGTCTCTGAAGCGCTGCAATTCAGGCAAAAGACTTAATGAAAGAGGCTGTAAATTGATAATGAACGAGATCAAAGACATTTCGAACACATCCGGGCCTGATTTGGGCAGTCTTGCTGCAGATTTATTTGTATCTGAAATGATTCTTGATCCCCGGATGGGAGGCAGAAGGATAAGACGCCTCCTTGAGTATCATCTGATTAATAGACTTCGAGATTTATACACCTTGTCAATCAGACAAATACCACAGGAAAACAGACACATGTTATCTTCGGAGGAATGGGCAAATATCGGGTCCTGCTTTAAGGATGCCAGAAAAAAGGCACAGGCAGAAAGCCAGGCTGTGACTTGCCGCAGTCTTGGTATATGTTCAGTTAATCAAGACGACAATTCATATCCGGTCAACCTTCGCGTGCTTGAAGGAATGCCGCTTGTTCTATACTGGAAGGGAGAATTGTCCATTCTCGGATCGGAAAAAATGCCGGGCGTTGCAGTAGTCGGCAGCCGGCAGCCAACTGTATATGGGGTCTGTGTTACCAGGGAAATAACGCAGGAACTTGCCTCTCATGGCATTTGTATAATAAGTGGACTGGCGCGTGGAATTGATACGATTGCCCATGAAACAACTCTGAACTCCGGCGGCAGAACCGTCGCCGTTTTAGCCGGTGGTTTAGACCAGGTGTATCCTCCGGAAAATAGGGATCTGTTTGAAAAAATAGCAGGTACAGGTCTTGTTCTTTCCGAGATGCCGATCGGACAAAAAGCGATACGGCAATATTTCCCGGCTCGAAATCGAATTCTCTCAGGCCTCTCCGATGTTGTCGCTATCATGGAAGCCGGCGAATTCAGCGGAACAATTCATACTGCCAGTTTTGCAGCCGCGCAGGGCAGGGATGTATTTGTTGTTCCAGGAACAATCTATGCACAGCAATCGCGCGGTAATTTGAAGCTCATCCAGGATGGCGCTGATCTTCTTCTTTCTGCAGAAGACATTCTGGCAAGACTTGCCGGTCTTGCTTTTTTTCGAGAAATGGACGAAATCAGACAGGATGAGATGAGAAGAAGTTTAGCAAAACGACTTAAGCTAAGTCCTGAGACACTGACTCATTTGGAATGTATGCAGGTAATTACCGAGCAGCTGGCGCTCAGTGAACAGACCATGGATGAGTTGATTGAGGGCACAGGATTTTGCTTTTCCAAGATCGCACCGCTGCTGTCGGAACTTGAATTGTCGGGCAGAATCATCGGACAGCGACAAAGATATGCTTTGACTTTTCTCCGCCCATGAAGTATATAATGGTAAAAGATTGCCTCAAATCAATGATTTTTGCTGTGTTTGCAGTGAAAAGGGCATATATTTCACTCAGGAATTAAGTAAAACAAAAATAACAAAGCAGCTTCTGCAAAGAAATGAGAGAGCATGAATAGAAAACTTGTAATAGTAGAATCACCCGCAAAGGCTAAAACAATCGGCCGTTATCTGGGGAAGGAATATAGAATTTCCGCATCCGTAGGTCACATTCGCGACTTGCCTTCATCGACAATCGGTGTTGATGTTAAAAAGAATTTCAAACCGACCTATATTAATATGAAGGGAAAAGAGAAGGTCATACGTGAGCTCAAAGATCTTGCGAAAGATTCGGAACAAGTCTACATCGCTACTGACCCTGACCGCGAAGGAGAAGCAATTGCCTGGCATATCGCCGGCGTCCTCGGTATTGATGCAACTTCAGCCTGCCGTATCAGCTTTAACGAAATTACACAGAAGGCCGTGCAAGCGGCTATTGCAGAGCCGCGTCCGATTGATCTGGATCTGGTTAATGCCCAGCAGGCACGAAGGATTCTCGACAGGCTTGTAGGGTATGAACTAAGTCCGCTGCTTTGGAAAAAGGTCCGTAAGGGCCTTTCTGCAGGCCGTGTCCAGTCTGTTGCAACCAGAATGATTGTTGACCGTGAAAATGAAATTACTGCGTTCATCAAAGAAGAGTACTGGAATCTTACGGCTGAGCTTAGCCCCAAAGAGGAGTCTTTTCCTTTTCGCTCCCGTTATCATGGAAGAAAAAAAGGCGCCAAAGTAGAGAGAATCAAGCTTTCCTGCAAAGAAGATACTGATAAGGTACTTGCGGAGATTCAATCGATGCCGTTTGTGGTTGATACAATAAAGAAAGGCAGCAAGCAGCGCCATCCCTTTGCGCCTTTTACGACAAGTACTCTTCAGCAGGAAGCATCCAAACGCCTGAGTTTTTCGTCAAGGAAGACTATGAGTGTTGCCCAGCAGCTCTATGAGGGTGTTGAGATTGCAGGACAGGGACAAGTCGCCCTTGTCTCCTACATACGTACTGATTCAGTACGTATTTCCGATGATGCACTTACCATGGCAAGGGACCTTATCAGAGAGCGTTATGGAGCGAGTTATGTTCCGCATACACCACGAAAATATGCCAACAAGAATACTGCGCAGGATGCACATGAAGCTATCCGCCCCGCTCATTTTGATCTTTCACCGGATTCCCTTCACAATTCGCTGTCAAATGATCAATACCGTCTTTATAAGCTTATCTGGGACCGGTTCCTATCTTCCCAGATGTCACCTGCCGAGGTAGATACTGTTTCAACGGATATCACATGTGCAAAACATGTTTTTCGCACACAGGGGGAGACTATTCGTTTTCAGGGATTCCTCGCCGCTTATGCCGATGATTCAGAGGATGCTGCTGAAGAAGATGAAAAGAATTCAGGCAAGGAGAAGCTTCCCGAACTTTCGGAAGGTCAGGAACTCACGCTGCTGAAGCTCGTTCCCGAGCAGAAATTTACTTTGCCTCCCGCCAGATATACGGAAGCAACACTGATCAAAGCCCTCGAAGAAAAGGGAATTGGACGTCCGTCAACATATGCCCCTACGATTTCGACGATCCTTGAACGCAGCTATGTTGAGAAGCAGACTAAATACCTTTGTCCTACTGAACTGGGAATGGTTGTTTCCAAGCTTCTTTCCGTTAATTTCAGTAATATTGTCGATGTTGCCTTTACCGCTCAGATGGAAGAGATGCTTGATGAGATTGAGTTTGGCAAAAAAAATTGGGTAACTGTTCTTTCTGAGTTCTATCCGGCGTTTCACGAACAGGTTGTCAGGGCACTTGCTGATGTTGAAAAAGTTGAGATGACGCAGGAAAAGACCGGTGAGAAATGTCCGCTCTGCGGTGAAGGGGAACTTCTTATAAAAGAAGGCCGTTTCGGTAAATTTGTTGCCTGTTCACTTTTTCCGGAATGCAAATATACCAAGAATTTAGAAGTGGTAGTCAAAGGCAATTGCCCAATCTGCGGATCCGGTATTGTCTCTCATACTTCACGTAAATTCAAAAACCGTATTTTCTATACCTGTGACAAAAAGGGTACAGATCCAGAGTGTAAATTCATAAGCTGGGACCTTCCTGTTGAAGGAAAGAGCTGCGAAACATGCGGAAGCTATATGGTTTGGAAGCGTTTCAGAGGAAAAGCATATCCGAAGTGCGGCAACCGGGAGTGTCCGACTAATGCCCGTAAATCCAAAAAGGCAGAAGAGCAGGAAGAGGCAGATGAATCTGCTGATTTGACTGAGTCAACGGTACCGGCACAGACTGCGAAGCCTGTAAAAGCTTCAAAGACTGCCAGGATTGCCAAGACAGTCAAGACGGTCAGAACTGCCAAGATTGTCAGGACTGCCGAGGAATCTCCGGAACAAAAAACAGAAGAATAATCTGCGCATCAGCGAGGTATATAAGCATGTCACATCCTGAAGTAACAGTCATCGGCGCGGGACTCGCCGGTTGTGAGGCTGCCTGGCAGCTGGCAAGAGCGGGTATTCCTGTTTTGATCAAAGAAATGAAGCCTTTAAAGTATACTGACGCACATCATCTGTCTACTTATGCAGAACTTGTGTGCAGTAATTCCCTTCGTTCCAACCAGATTGAGAATGGTGTGGGTCTTCTGAAAGAAGAGATGCGCCGCCTGGGATCGCTGATTATGGAATGTGCCGACCGGACAAGCGTTCCTGCCGGCGGGGCATTAGCAGTTGACCGCGATGAGTTTTCTCTGCTGGTAACCCAAAAGATCAATGAACATCCGCTGATCCGGGTTACTTCGGAGGTAGTTAAGGTTCTGCCGGCGGAGGGTGTTGTCGTTGTAGCGACAGGTCCTCTTACACAATGCGAATTGTATGCGGATATTGTCGGACAGTTAGGGCAGGATACACTGCATTTTTTTGATGCGGCGGCTCCGATTGTTATGTCTGATTCGATAGACCGATCTATTGTATTTGCTATGTCGCGCTATGGAAAAGGCGGGGACGATTATCTTAACTGTCCAATGAATAAAGAAGAATATGATGTGTTCTGGGAAGCACTTATTTCGGCAGAACTGGCTGATGTTAAAGATTTCGACAGGGAAACTGTATTCGAGGGCTGTATGCCGATTGAGTCTATGGCAAAAAGAGGCAAGGACACCATTCGTTTTGGCCCTCTGAAGCCTGTTGGCCTGATTGATCCGAGAACGGGCAGGGAACCTTATGCCTGCGTCCAACTGAGGCAGGATGACAGATCGGCCAGTATGTATAATATTGTAGGCTTTCAGACCCGTCTTCGCTTTCCTGAGCAGAAACGCGTATTCCAGATGATTCCGGGTCTTGAATCGGCTGAGTTTTCGCGGTTTGGCGTCATGCATAGAAATACATACCTTGATTCCCCCAAGCTTCTGGATGCCGCCTATGCACTTCGTAAAGATCCGCGTATATTCTTTGCCGGACAGATGACAGGTGTGGAGGGGTATGTGGAGTCAGCAGGATCCGGTTTTTTGAGCGGGCTTTTTGCAGCCGCCAGAATCCATGGACAGTTACTGCCGGTATCCTTTTCCGACAGCACAATGCTTGGTGCGATGGCTGCTTATATATCGGATCAAAATGTGCGTGCCTTCTCACCGATGAATGCCAATTTCGGATTGATTGCGCCTCTTGGATACAAGGTGCGCAGTAAGAAAGAAAAATATCTGGCGTATGCGCACAGATCCCTTCAGGAAATTGATGCAGATAAAGTTTTGCTGGATGACTTTTTTCAGAAAACAAGTGTAGAATAGTTGTAAACTAGGTTGATTTCAAATACTATTCCTAATATTGATTTTGATTGTGAGGTAGATTATGGGCTTTTTTCCAAGATATGACCGCGAGGGACCCGGCGTGTACGCGGATGATCCGAAGCACGGTCCGTTTGTCCGGTTCTTCCAGACATATGCCAACAAATTTTTCAAGATCGTGTCAACCAATTTTTTATCTGTGCTTTTCAATATCCCGGCTATTCTTATAGCATACGCGGGTGTTGTGTATTTTCTTTTTTCGATGGGCGTCGACCTTGCCACCCCTCAGAAGTATCTGATTGACTCAGGTATTACAGTAGAAGACAGCGCAACTACGGGTGCAGGGGCTGCACCGCAGCTCTATTTCATTGTTGTTGTAGTTCTTGTGATGTTTGTTGTGGGAATGCAGTTGGTATCGGTGGGACCTGTCCAGACGGGGCTTAGTTTTGTGTATCGTAATTTCGCACGTGAATCGACTACCTTTGTATGGTCGGATTTTGTGTTGTCTTTCAAGAATAATTGGAAGCAGTCTTTAATCGTTACTGGAATTACGCTTGGTGTGACCTGCCTCATTCTAATCAATATTGTTTTTTACTCCAAAGTATACAGCGGACCGTACGCGCAGATATTCAGCACGATATTCTTTATGGTTTTTGTATTTTTTATGTGTATACAAATTTACATGTATCCACTTATCGCATCGCTGGACTTAAAGCTTAAGAATGTGTATAGGAATGCGGTGCTTTTCTTTTTGGGTAGACTTCTCCCGACTCTGGGAATCTTTCTGATCGATGTAGTTATTCTTCTGATCATACCTGTGGTGATGCTTGTAATTTTTGCCAATGCAGGATTTGCATTGGCTCTTATCTACTACATTCTGTTTGCATTTTCGTTTGTACATTACCTCAACACGTTTTTTGTCTGGCAGCAGATTGAACGCTATATAGTAAAGCCCCGGGAAATTGATGAACAATCTCCCGAGGCCACTAAGTAATTCATTATTGATCCGTTCGTAAGGCGTCGACATCAGGAGGGAATCGTTAATTCGGTACTCTCCTGATGTTTTAGCTGATCAGATCTTTCATCGAAAACATGCCGGCTTTCTTTCCGCACATAAAGCGCGCAGCTGAAACAGCGCCGCGGGCAAATACATTTCTGGTCTGTGCGGTGTGCGAAATAGTAAGGACTTCTTCCGGTCCGGCGAAGATGATGCTGTGATCCCCGACAATACTTCCTCCACGGATGGAGTGAAGGCCGAGTTCTTTGGGATCGCGTTTTTGACGCACGTTATGACGGTCATAAACATATTCAAGCTGATGGTCAAGCGTTTCGTTGACTGCATCCGCAATCATCAGCGCGGTTCCGGATGGTGCGTCTACTTTCTGGTTATGATGTGCTTCAATAATTTCGACATCAAATCCGGGGTAGAGAATATCGGCGGCCTTCTGCGCAAGATTGATCAGAATATTGATACCGAGGGACATGTTGGCGGAATAGAAAACAGCCGTCTTTTCTGACAGGGAAGAAAGGGTTTTCTTGTTGTCATCGGTAAGTCCGGTCGTGCACATGATGAGAGGCTTCTTTTTGTCCTGTGCCAGCCGGATGACGGAAGGAAACGCAAGAACATGTGAAAAATCAATGATAACATCAAAATCTTCTTTGCAGTCAACGGCGGACGGATATACAGGGAAAGAAGAAGGGGCCGCATTTGCATCAGCGCCTGCGACTATGGATACACCTTGTTCCTGTGAACAAATATCGGTGATTACCTTGCCCATTCGTCCATTACATCCATTGAGAAATATTCTTACATCTGACATAATATTCTCCTTCTATATGGAATCGGGATCAGGCGTGATACTTGCTGTATTCAGGAAGTGTGTACTGCGACATGATGCAGACGAGTTTTTCACGGCATTCAGGCGACATCTCACACAAAGGCATCCTGCAGTCCCCGACATTCCACCCGAGGATATTGAGGGCTTCTTTGACCGGGATCGGATTTACATCAGAAAACAATGCGCAAATCAGAGGGAGATACAAAAGCTGAATCCGCAGGGATTCTTTTGCGTCTCCTTCTAGATAACTATGAACGAGATCGCTCATTCCCCTCGGAATAATATTGGCTGCTACGGAAATGACACCTTTCGCACCAAGGGAAAGCATCGGAACAACAAGTCCGTCTTCGCCGGAATACAGAATCATATCATCTCCGCAAAGTCTTGCAACTTCGGGAACCTGAAGCAGGTTGCATTCTTTGATTGCGACAATATTCGGAATTTCTGACAGGCGCTTAATTGTCTGCGGATGCATGTTCAGATTGGTTCTGGAAGGAACATTGTAGAGAATTATGGGAAGGTCGGTCGATTCGGCCATTGCCTTGAAGTGCCTGTAGAGGCCTTCCTGGGAAGTCTTGTTGTAGTAGGGTGTTACGGATAATAGTGCGTCGGCACCGAGCTCTGTGGCCTTCCTGCAAAGATCTATACCGTGTGCGGTGTCGTTGCTGCTTGTTCCCGCAATGACGGGAACCCGGCCGGCAACCTTTTCGATGACGAAACGGATCGTCTCGATATGCTCATAGTCGGGCATTGTGGATGCTTCACCGGTGGTACCGCAGACGACTATTGCATCCGTTTTGTTGTCAAGCTGGAAGTCGACAAGCTCAGCAAGTTTTTTGTAGTCGACACCCTCCTTTGAGAAAGGTGTGACGATCGCAACGGCGGATCCTTCAAAAACAGGCCTTTTCATGTTTATACCTCCACTTTATATATTAATTTCTTCATTCACTTCGTAAGTTTTCAATTACTATGAGGAAATCATAGCATCTACTGTACACAAGCGTCAATTGTATACTATAATGGCAACTTATGAGAACAAGTGATTTCTATTATAACTTACCTGAAGAATTAATTGCACAACACCCGCCAAAAGTGAGGGGTGAGTCCCGGCTATTGTCCCTGAACGGCAATACGGGAGCAATTCTGCATATGTCATTCCTTGATCTGCCGTCTCTTTTACTTCCCGGCGACTGTCTTGTCATAAATAATACACGGGTTATCCCTGCGCGTCTCCTGGGCGTAAGGAAAGATACCGGGGCTGCTGTGGAGATTCTCCTTCTAAAGCGACTCAGTGTAGATTCTTGGGAGACGATCGTACGTCCGGGTAAAAAAGTCCGTAAAGGCCATGAAATTGTTTTTATTCCCGGCAGGCTTTCCTGTGTTGTAGAGGATGTGCTTGATACGGGCAATCGGATCGTGCGCTTTGCATTCAGCGGTATTTGGGAAGAGGTTCTTGATGAAGCGGGGTCGATGCCGTTGCCGCCTTATATCCATGAGCAACTTGAAGACAGGGAAAGATACCAGACGATTTATGCCAAAGATCCCGGATCAGCCGCTGCACCGACTGCCGGGCTCCACTTCACCGCGGAAATCCTGGATGCAATCAAAGCAATGGGGGTAACGGTAGCCGAACTGACACTTCATGTCGGACTCGGTACTTTTCGTCCGGTCAAGACCGGTGAAATAACAGAACACGTTATGCACTCGGAGTGGTACTCCTTTTCCAGCGAGGCTTCCGATCAGATCCGGTCCGCCAGGGACAGGGGAGGGCGTATCATTGCCGTCGGGACGACAAGCTGCCGCACGCTCGAGACAGTCGCCTCGAAAGATCCACGTATGCTTCCCTCGTCGGGATGGACGGATATTTTCATCTATCCTGGCTATTCTTTCAAGTGCATTGATGCATTGATAACGAATTTTCATCTGCCCGAATCAACACTTATTATGCTTGTTTCCGCGTTTGCAGGCAAAGAACATGTGCTTTCGGCTTATCAAGAGGCTATCGAACAAAGATATCGATTTTTCAGCTTTGGGGATGCGATATTCCTGACTAAAATGGATGCGAAGCCGCAAAAAGAAAGGTAACTTTATGCCGCAAAATTCAGAAAAATTTCCTGTCTGGTATGAACATATTCACACCTGCGCACAATCCGGTGCACGGCTCGGGCGCGTACACACTCCCCACGGAACCTTTATGACCCCTGCTTTTATGCCCGTCGGCACACAGGCTACAGTCAAAGGTATGTCTCCGGAAGAAATTGCAGGGATGGGCGCCGGGATCATGCTCTCCAATACGTACCATCTCTGGATGCGTCCGGGAAGCGATATTGTAAGGGATGCGGGCGGCCTGCATAAATTTATGAACTGGAAGGGTGCGGTACTTACGGACAGCGGCGGATTTCAAGTGTTCTCACTTGCAAAGCCGAAAGATATCGTAGAAGAAGGTGTTCACTTCAAGTCGCATATCGACGGATCCAAACAGTTTCTGACTCCTGAGAAGTCAATGGAGATTCAGAAGGACCTTGGCGCGGATATCATCATGGCATTCGATGAGTGCACACCATGGCCGTGCGAATATGATTATGCCAAAAGATCACTCGAGCGTACGACAAGATGGCTTGCCCGATGCATTGAAACACATGATAATACGGAGAATCAGGCTCTTTTTGGAATTATTCAGGGCGGTACGTTTCCTGATCTCAGAAGACAGAGCGCCAAAGAAATCACATCCTATGACCTGCCGGGATTTGCGATAGGCGGATTATCGGTCGGGGAACCCGGCGAGCTTATGTATGAGATGCTTGATGAGACCGTCCCCCTGATGCCCTGGGATAAACCACGGTATCTTATGGGCGTCGGGACACCGGATTATCTCATAGAAGGAGCGATTCGCGGTATTGATATGTTTGACTGCGTCATCCCGACCCGGATCGGAAGAAATGGTACGGTTCTCACAAGAAAAGGCCGTCTCATAGTCCGTGACGCAAAAAACGCCAGAGACTATACTCCGATTGAAGATAACTGTGACTGCTACGTCTGTAAAAACTACACAAGAGCCTATATAAGGCATCTTCTGAAAGCTGATGAGATGTTCGGACTCCGTCTTTGCTCCTGGCACAATCTGCACTTCCTTCTCAAACTGATGGAAGAGGTGAGGGATGCAATTGCAAAGGATCGCCTGCTTGATTACAGGAATGAATTCTTTGAAGATTTTGGTTATAAGAAGAAGGTATAAGAGGGAAAGAAATAGATCCACTATCGAGCGGCAGAAGTAAGTTAGTCTGCGCAATATGACCGTTTTTGATTTCTCTGTTATTGTCCTTGCTTTTTGCATCATCAGAATGATAAAATAAAAAGCACTAATTTGAATGCAGATACGCTGATTTTCAGCTAAATGGAGGTTATCATGTTTTTTTCATCATTTTTACTTACAGCTACACCGGCTGCGACCGGAATCGGAGGGGCTGACCTAGGAAACAACGCCCTTATGATTGGTCTTTTGGTAGTTGTGTTCGGGTTTATGTATTTTTTCACAATCCGTCCGCAGCGCAAGCGCGACAAGGCTCTTAAGGCTCAGGTTGCCAAGATGGCTGTCGGTGATACTGTTGTTACGATCGGCGGATTAGTCGGAACAATCGCTAATATTCAGGATGACAACATTACCGTTACCACAAGTGTTGCCCACACGATGGTTACGTACAAGAAATCAGCTATCAGTACGATTCTTCCGCGTCAGCAATAATTTTACAAACGATTAATTTTCATTATCATTTTAAGGAGATCTATTATGACACACATTAAGACAATCCAGACCGCCTGCGTTAAAGTTCCTGTATCCGGCAAGGCTTGCGGAGAATGCCAGACATCCTGCCAGTCTGCCTGCAAGACAAGCTGCACGGTTGCCAACCAGAAGTGCGAGTCAGATCGCT
>Ga0209429_10000784_pt1 | contig 20779 bp, 18 predicted proteins | sample BarGraNGADG00212_3_FD_184493 | JGI IMG/M metagenome (GOLD analysis project Ga0209429, IMG submission 184493) | Arctic peat soil microbial communities from Barrow, Alaska - Barrow Graham LP Ref core NGADG0004-212 (SPAdes) (version 2) | ecosystem: Environmental > Terrestrial > Soil > Wetlands >...
GCGATGAAAAAAAGCGTTTAACGAAAAAAGAGAGCTATGCTCTCTTTATTTTTTCGTCTTTTTAGCGATGTCTTCGGCTTCTTTTTCAAGTACTTCCTCTAAATGCTGTGCGCGTTCATAAGAGTCATCAAGAATGAAGACGAGCTCAGGAACTTTGTAAATGTCCATCCGTTTGGCTAATTCCGTGCGGATGTAACCTTTGGCCTTCTTAAGCTCCTCAAGCCGTCTTTGGCTATCCGGTAATCCAAGAAAACTCACGTAGATTTTAGCGACGCTATTATCGGCATTGAACGATGAATCGGTCACCGTGATAAAACCGACCTTTGGGTCTTTGAGTTGGAATTGAATGATTTCAGCGATGTTTTTAGTGACGAGTGCGCCGATACGGTCTTTCTTACTTGCCATACAATCGCCTACTTCTTGGCGATCATTTCATAACTCTCGATGAGATCGCCTTCCTTGTAGTCAGTATAGTTTTCAATCGTGATACCACATTCGAAGCCCGTCGCCGCTTCTTTAACTTCGTCTTTGAGACGTTTGATGGAGGCAATTTTTCCTTCATAAACGATGATGCCTTGACGGAGTAAACGGCAGAGCGAATGGTTCTTGACAGTACCACTAACGATCATACAGCCGGCAACCATGCCGACGTTGGTAATCTTAAAGATTTGACGGATTTCGGCTTGACCGGTGACTTGCTCAATCATTTCCGGTTTCAGCATGCCTTTACAGGCAGCTTCAATTTCTTCAATCAAAGCGTAGATAATACGGTGTAAGCGGATTTCGACTTTTTCTTCAACGGCTTTGGCGCGGACAACCGCATCTGGGCGGACATTGAAGCCATAAACGATGGCGTTGCTGGCACTTGCAAGCAAGATGTCACTTTCGGTAATGGCGCCGGTTGTGCTGCGGATAATGTTGATTTTTATGCCTTTGACTTTAATCTTTTCGAGTGAGGATTTGACAGCTTCGGCAGATCCGGAGTTGTCCGCCTTGACGATGATATTGATCGTCTGCGTGTCGCCTTCGTGAATACGGTTATATAAGTCATCAAGCGATAACGCGCTGGTGCCTTTACGTTCCGATTCCTGTTTGACGAGACGGCGTTTATCGGCAATGGCACGAGCTTGGCTTTCCTGCGCAAAGGCCATGAAATGGTCCCCGGCGTGAGGAATTTCGCTTAACCCCGTAATCGCCACTGGCGTGGACGGAGGAGCAACTTTAAGGATTTTCTTGTATTCGTTGGTCATGCGGCGAACTTTGCCGTAGGCAGCGCCAACAACAACGTAATCGCTGTTATTAAGCGTGCCGTTCTGGACGAGTAAGGTGGCTTTCGGGCCTTCCCCTTTATCGAGGACAGCCTCAAGCACAGTGCCATAGGCATAACGGTCGGGATTGGCTTTGAGTTCGAGCATTTCGGCTTCAACAAGAATATTTTCAAGTAATGAATCGATACCAATCAGTTTCTTCGCCGAGATTTCGAGGAAGATGTTATTTCCGCCAAGTTCTTCGGGGATAATATCTAACGCCATCAGTTCCTGACGAACCTTTTGGGGATTAGCACCTGGTTTATCGATTTTGTTAATCGCGACCATGATCGGGACATTCGCGGCGCGGGCATGATCGATGGCTTCGCGTGTTTGTGGCATGACGCCATCATCAGCGGCGACGACAAGGATAACGATATCCGTCACGGACGCACCACGACTACGCATGGCCGTAAAGGCTTCATGCCCTGGAGTGTCGATGAAGGTAATCTTTTTGCCTTTGACTTCTTTTTGATAAGCGCCGATGGCCTGTGAGATTCCGCCCACTTCGCCTTCAGCGATATGACTGTTACGGATGGCATCGATCAACGTAGTCTTGCCGTGGTCGACGTGACCCATGATGGTAACGACTGGAGGGCGTTCTTTCAAATTCTTGGGATCATCGACAATCTCTAACTTTTCAAAGTCTTCTTCGGCGACGATTTTTTCTTTTTTGAAGTCAAAACCGAATTGGAGGCAGACTTCACCGACCGTTTCGTCATCAAGCGTGGCATTGATTGTCGCCATCTTCTTGTTGAGGAAAAGGAATTTGATGATATCGGTTGCCGGAATGTTTAATTCTTTGGCAAGTTGGGCAACGGTTAAGGCGCCTTTGTAAATGAAAACGCCGCCATGAATCTGGTTTTTTTCCAGTTTTTGGCCACCCGAGGGAACGTTACTGACACGAAGGTTACTCGTGCTATGGTTCTCGTATTTTCTTTTTGCGGTCGTATTCGTGCTTTTGCTTCGATTGAAATAAGCCATTAAATTTCACCATCTTTCATTAGTGTGAGGATACGGTTTGCGATTTTGATATCAGTGACACCGATGACCGCGACATTGTTGCGGCCGATGGCGTGCCCTAATTCATCTTTAGTCGCAAAGCTGATCAGGGTGCAATTATAGAATGTCGTCTTATCGCGGGCTTTTTTTGCGGAATTTGGTCCAGCATCGCTCGCGACAATCACTAAATGGACCTTCTTTAAACCCAATGAATAGTAGACGCTATCGCCAATCACGAGGTTTTTGCCATGATTGACGAGCCCAAGGAGACCTAATATACGTTGTTTCATTTGACGTACTTGGCGAGTTCCTCATAGAGGGTCGCCGGTACTTCCGTTTCCAAGTCTTTATCGAGCGTTTTCCGTTTTTGGGCCACGGCAATCGCCTCAAGCGAACGTTTCAGGTAGGCGCCATGACCGTTCGCTTTCCCGGTCACGTCGATTTTTACGACGCCATCGGGCATGCGGACAATACGCAAGAGTTCATTCTTCGGCAGGATCTCGCCGGTGGCGATACACCGTCTTAAAGGAATTTTCTTCATACTTGGCACCTCCTTCAACAGGTTTTATTTGACTTCGTCTTCGTAGTACTTATCGAAAGCATCATAGTCGACATCGTCTTCTTTTTCCTTAGCGTTCACGTTGGTTTCTTCGTCTTCCATCGCTTTCAATTCTTCTGGCGTATAAATCTTCATGAACATCGATTCGTCAACAGTGAGAGGCTTGACAGTCTCTTTGTTTTCCATTGGACGTTCAAACTTGTTATCGTCTGATTTTTTGTAGAACTTCTTCCGTGGATCGAGTTTTTCGCGTTCTGCATTCCGTTTGGCACGCACTTTTTCTTCTTCAAGTTGTTTTTCGAGGTCTTGAAGGGTTTTGGTGGTCCGAACCGTGGTATGCATCTCGACTTTCGGTTCAGCAGGTTTGACAACCGGTGCTGGGGCGACTTCGACCGGTTTCGCGACTGGGGTCGGAGCGACTTCAACAGGTTTGGTTTCTTCGGCGGACTTAACCGCTTCGGTCACGACAGCCATAGGAGCCTCAGGAAGGATGTCCTTAGGCGTCGGTTTGATCGAATCGATATACGCTTGTTCTTCAGCAGCCCGTTTCTTGGCGGCTTCGTCACGACGGAGTTCTTCGACATTTAAGGGTTTTAAGCCTAAGCGCATCGCTTCGTCTTGTTCTTTGATGTCGATGTTATAACCCGTAAGTTTGACGGCTAAACGGGCGTTTACGCCACGTTTTCCGATGGCTAAGCTTAATTGGCCGTTAGCAACCACAGCGGTTGCTGACTTTTTGCCTTCTTCGAGCACGACACCGAGGACGGTAGCCGGCTTGAGGGCTTCGATGATATAAATCCCGATATTCGGGTTATAGGCGATGATGTCGATCTTTTCTTTGTCTTTTCCAGCGCCGCCGAGTTGGGCAACAATTTTCTGGATACGCGAACCATTCGGTCCGATGCATGCGCCGCTGGCATCAACATTCTCGTCGGTCGATAAGACAGCGATTTTGCTGCGTTCACCGGCTTCACGGGCAATATCCTTGATGACGACGGTGCCATCGTAGATTTCATGTATCTCTTCCTCGAATAAGCGACGGAGGAATCCGGGATCGGTGCGGCTGACGGCAATTTGCGCGCCTTTGGTCGTCGAAACGACATCCGCGACATAAAGTTTGATGGTGTCGCCCGGTTTAAAGGATTCGCTTGGGATTTTATGTGAGTTTGGAAGATAGACGGAAGTCCGCCCGATATTGACGATGGTCGACTTGTCATCGACTTTTTCGACAACCCCGGTGATCATTTCGCCGATTTTATCTTGGAAAGCCTCATATAAAGCGGCCTTTTCGGCTTCGCTGATCTTTTGGCGGAGCACGCTCTTGACGTTGAGGGCCGCGAGTTTGGTCAATTCATCGGTGGGTATCGAGACTTGCCAAATATCGCCGACTTTCAATTTCTTATCGGTCTTATGGGCATCTTCAAGCGAGATTTCGAGGAAGTCGTCTTGAACTTCTTCGACAACATTCTTCATGTGGTACATCTCGATCGTTCCCTTAGCGGAATCGATGTCGACACGGACCAAAGCGTCTTCGGCAGCGCCCAGTTGTTTACGGAAGGCTTTTTCAAGGGCTTCTTTGAGGGCGGCGAGGATGCTGTCTTTGGAAACGCCTTTAGTGGCTTCCAATTCGTCGAGGGCGTTGATAAATTCTTTAGCGTTGATCATGTTTTTCTTTTCCTTTTTTTAAAATTTAACGGCTAGACGAGCGTGATCGATGTCGTCTATTGGGAGATCGATTAACAGCGTTCGCGTCTTGTCTCGGTAAGAGAGCGTCAATAGATTGCCTTTGAGGACGACGATATCGCCTTCGTAGGTATTCAGTCCCTTGATAGGCTCATGGAGATGCAGATTCACGTGCACACCGACGTACTTCGCTAATTCGCTGACGTTGATGGCGTGTTCGGCACCGGCCGAGGAGACGTCGAGGATATAATTCGTTTCGATGAGGTTGGCATCATCCAGCAACGGCGATAAGGCTTCCGAGACGCTGACGATTTGATCGAGGCCAATCCTGGCACCCGGTTTATCGACGCGAACCCTGAGGCTCATCGTCGGCCCGTCTTTGAGATAGCTTAGCTCGAATAATTCGTAGCCAAGATCATGCAATTTCGGTTCGATGATTTTTTTCACTTCTTCAATGAAACCCATAATTTCCTCCCAAGAAATATAAAGAGTGAGTCGACGACTCACTCTGTAAAGAGCTGCGTTAGTGTCCCGAGGGGCAATAGCGGTTCGAAGCCCGGGCACACTTTCGTGTAACGAGGGGGCTTTTTGCAATAATATGATAGTATATATTCTTTAGAATAGCAATAGAAAAGACGGTTTGGACACGCGAGTGATATTATCGGCCAGATTTGTTAGCCATGGCCAGTTCGGCAGCACGATGAGCTTTCGCCTTATCGCTTTCGATATGGTAGATTTCCGTAAACATCCCGATTGAGAGGATGAAAAGGCAAATGAGCAGGAAATTAATGAAAAGCGGCGTCTGCAGCGCAGCATAAACAATGTAGAGGCTCCCGATGATCGCTAACCCAGGCACGACATAACGCTTAAAGGGACCAACATCTTTGAAATCCCGCATGATCCAGATGTAAATGGCGACAAAGATGCCATATAAAATAGCGATGGGAAGCACAGAAATATCCATGAATCCGCCCCACCAGCCTTGAAAGTTTCCATACCAGATAACCGACCAGGCAATCGAGATGACCGCGCCGCCAATAACACTGAATAACGGCGTGTTGGATTTATCGGTAACTTGGACGAATAAACGCGGCGCCAAGCCTTTTCCCCGGAAAGCAATCGAGTAAAGGCCACGGGTCGCGGCAAGAGTCAAGCCATTGAGCGTTCCTAGACACGAGACGATGACGAACACTGTAAGTGCCGTCCCAGCGAGTGGGCCAAAGAGCCTTTGAACCGCTAAAGTAACGGCGCCATCGCCTAAATCAGCGGATTGCTGATTAGCTAAAACACCGGCGATTCCTAAGTTATAAAGTATATACGCGGCCATAACGATGAGCGAGCCAATGACTAAGGCCTTTGGCAAGTTTCGTTTGGCTTCTCTCAGCTCACTATTGATAGAAAGCGCGACCGACCAACCATCATAAGCGAATGCAGTTGCTAAGACAGCGACCGCCAAACCGCTGCCACTCGCTTGGGCCGTCACATGTGCGGCATTGACAAAGTTTTCCGCTGTTACGCCATTGCTGATCCCGACGATGGTTCCGACGATGGCAACGAGCGAAACAGGAACGAGCTTGATGACCATCGCGCTCACTTGGAATTTTCCCGAAAGAATCGGAGAAAGAAAGTTCAGGACGAAAGCGGCAATCATGTACACCGCCGCAAAAATCCAGGTTGAAGAGGCATTGCTTGGGTCAACCCCGCCGGCCAGATTGAATAAAACGGTCGTATATAACCCAGAAATCCACGCCAGAACGCCGACGAGGGAGGGGTAGTAAATCCAAGAGACAAACCAACCAATATAGTAGCCAACCCGTTTTCCGTATCCGGCTTCAATATAGTCAATAATGCCGTTCGATTTTAAAACGCGGGCCGCAGCAAAGCTGAAGGCATAAACGCTGACCAGCATAATCACGCCGCCGATCACCCAAGCAAGAAGCGCAAAAGGGAGGCTTCCACCCGTAGCGATCAATACATTATCAGATTTAAAGAATATTCCGCTTCCGATGACAATGCCCACAACCATAGCGACCGCAGTCCAGAGTCCAAACTTGGGCATCAAAGTCTTCTTCATTAGCGATATCCTTCTTTCGGTGACAACTTCGTTTATTATATAGCCCAAAATCAGCGTTTTCAATAGACAGTGTCATTATTATTCAGTTTTCATAAACAAGTCTGTTTTTGTCATTATTTAACTACAAACGTTTCTGCTAACTTTCTAAATGAATGGGTTTACCTTTGATAGAAAATTATTCCGCTATATAATAATTTATGAGTCTTTTATCTCATGAGGTAGGTTAATCAACCCTTTATGAATCAACCCTTGCATAAACTCGGTTCCCATGCGGTGTCAGTCACCGGTTTTTACCGCACCCTTTTAGAGACTCAAGCCAAGGGTTTATCCGGCCATATCGGGGAGGTATTTCCAGACCTATCAGAAAACTCTTCTTGGCTCGGTGGAAACGGCGAAAGTTGGGAACGCGGGCCTTATTATATTGACGGTCTCATTCCGCTTGCCTACTTACTTGACGATCCTGTGCTCATTGCCAAAGCCAACCACTGGGTGGACGCGATTCTAAAAGCACAAAGACCCGACGGCTTTTTCGGTCCTAAAAGTAACGATGATTGGTGGCCACGTTTCGTCGTCACCAAAGCTTTTTCTAGCTATCTTCGATTCACCGATGACCCACGGATTCTTCCTTTTTTGATTGCCTTTTTCGATTACGCGATTGCACACATCGAAGAACGTCCGCTCTACTTTTGGGCCCATGCCCGCGGGATTGAATGCGGCGAAGCCCTCGAACTAGTCTATGAGCAGACAAAAAATGAAAAATATCGTGATTTAGGAAAACGACTGATCCAACAATCCATTGACTGGAATCACTATTTTGCTGATTTTCCTTACTTTAATACCACAACTCATTATCTCAACCGGACCCTTTTTCGCGCCCTTCGACCAATACTCGCTCACCACGCCAAAAAGGAACATGAACATCCTGAATTGATTAAGCCGAAAAGCATCGAAGAAATCGCTCGTTTCAATCATTCGAATTTCGTCCAGCATTATCTCAAGACCCATGGCGTCAACATCGCGATGGCGCTTAAATATCCGGTCTATTGTCAGTTCTTTGAAAACAAAACTCCGGACAGCGCCCCGGTTTGGCATGGCCTTGACCAACTGCTCACCTATCACGGCAACGCCCTTGATTTATTCTCAAGCGACGAACATTTGAATGGGACGAGCCCAAAACAAGGCGTCGAACTTTGCGTGGTTGTCGAAGCCATGTATTCGATGGAAGAAGTACTTCGTCTTACCGGTGACCCAAAAGCCGCCGATTATCTCGAATATTTCGCTTACAACGCTCTTTTAGCGACCTTGACACCCGATATGTGCGCCCACCAGTATGTGCAGCAAGTCAATCAAACGCATGCCTCGGTTTCGCATAACCATTTCTATGATGCTGATAAGACCGCCACCACCTTTGGCGTTGCTCCTTTCTTCGGCTGCTGCGCCGCCAACATGCATCAAGGTTTCCCAAAACTCGTGACGAACGCCATCTACACCAAAGAAGATGCCATCTATATCTATTTATATATACCCGGTCGTTATGACATCACTTTCCCCGATGGACATGTCGTTTTGGATGTGAAAACCAAATATCCTTTCAACGATACTGTCGATATTTCAGTCGTGGAAACCACCACACTGACACCCAAAAATCTGATTGTCCGGATTCCCTATGCCGAACCATGCGAGATCTCCGAGAACTCGTCAATGCGTTATATCGAAAAAACCGCGCAGCAAGATTTGGGAAACATCCAGCACGACCGTAAAATCACGCTACAATTTTTACCCGAAATCAATACCTTCCAAAACGCTGATAAAACATTCAGCCTCCGCCGTGGCAGCTTGCTTTTTGCTTACCCTATATCGGCCAAGGAAATCCGTTTGCGTGGCGAAGCCCCTTTTCATGACCGGGCTTTTGTTTCGCGCAAGCATTTCATCTTTCCTCGTCCAGAAATCCTTATGGACTATCATCATCCGGCGACCGCGCGTTTCTCAGCGACACTGCTGCCTAAGCATCTGGAAGGTAACGATATCCACCATTATATCGATGAAATCGTTTGTTTACAGTCCGCCAGGGAAAAACCTTTCTTCAAGAATACCCTGGTTCCTCAAGTCGAAAAGAAGTTAGTATTAGTGCCGTATGGTTTAACGCGGTTACGTATCGCGCAATTCAAATAATGGAGGATTGGAAACTATGAAGAAAGATAAATTAGGGTCGCGCGCTTGGACATCGATTTTGATTTTCGGTCTATTTGGGCAAATTGCTTGGGTCGTCGAAAACATGTATTTCAACGTCTTCTTGTACAATACGATTGACGGTAACCCGAACGCCATTGCCTGGATGGTCGGCGTCAGCGCCGCCGTCGCGACTCTAACCACGATGGTCATGGGCGCCCTAAGCGATAAAATCGGGCGACGGAAAATATTCATCACCACTGGATACATCCTCTGGGGACTATCCACTTTATCCTTTGGTTTCATCTCCACCGAAAACGTAGCCGCTCTCATCCCAACCGCCAATGCCGTGACAGTCGCCGTGATTGTCGTCATCGTCATGGATGCTTTGATGACGTTCTTTGGATCCACCGCGAACGATGGCGCTTTTAACGCTTGGGTGACCGACATCACCAATAAAAATAACCGTGGAAAAGTCGAAGGCATCCTAGCGACATTACCGTTACTTGCCTTGCTAATCATCTTCGGCGCCTTCGATGGGCTGACCCAATCCGGAAATTGGCCACTCTTTTTCTTTCTCATCGGCGGCATCATCACCCTCGGTGGTATCCTAGGCTTGTTCCTCATTAAGGAAACCCGCTTTGAAAAACCCAAAGAAAATTACTGGAAAACGATGATTTACGGCTTCCGGTGGTCCACCATCAAAGAAAATAAGTTACTGTATTTATCCTTAGTGACGATGGCGCTTTTTGGAATCGCAACCCAAATCTATATGCCTTACTTCATCATTTATTTCCAACTCTATCTTGGCTTAACCGATTATGCCTTGCTTCTGGGTGGCATCATCCTTGGCGCATCCATCGCCAGCATCATTGTTGCCCGATTCATCAACGAACAAAACAAGAACCGTTTCTTCTTCCCCAGTTTATTCGTGATGATTGCTGGCTTTCTTGCCATCTTCTTCCTTGGGAACTATGTCAACATCATCTGGCTCGGCATCGCGGCCTTTGTCATGATGAGTGGGAATTTAGTGTTTACCGGTACACTGAGCGCTAAAACGCGTGATTACACGCCAAAAGACAAAGTCGGCCACTTCCAAGGGATACGGATGATTTTCTACGTGCTAATCCCGATGATCGTCGGCCCCGCCATCGGCGCATTTATCATCCGTAGCAATAACCAAACCTTCACGGAACTCGGTATCGTCAAGCACGTCCCGACGCCCGCCATCTTCCTCGGCGCGGCCATCTGCTCGTTATTCATCATCATCCCGCTCGCTATCGCCCTTGCCAAAGAGAAAAAAGCGAAGGCCTAAAGCTCCCGCTACCGATCAAAGATTAAAGATAAAAAAAAGATGGGGAATTGCTTCCTCATCTTTTCGTTTTTAGAAATCGAGCGGCTTAGTCGCGATGTCCGCCGTCTTCTCTTCCGCCAGCATAGCCATGATTACCATGGTCTTGATGCATATGTCCGGATTCGAGGGTGACGTAGGTGTAAGTCGTTTCGCCAGTGACGGCATCAACGGTCGCGGTCACTTTGATGTGAGTCACGACGCCGGCTTCAAAGGCTAAGATATAGATGACTTCGTTGCCGAGTTCATCGGTGGTCTTGTAGAACTTATAAGAAGTTTGGAGTCCGCTGGAGATCGATTTGACGGTGACTTTGAGGTCGCCATTGTCTTCAGTCTCGATTTTGAATGAGAATTTAGAACGGACGCCATCGGCGGAAACCGTGTAGCTATAAGCTTCATCGGTGCCATCGATCGTAGAACTGACACGGATCCAGTTGGCTTCGTCGATTGAGACAAAGAAGCTGGTTTTGTTGTCATTCTTTTTGCCGACTAAATCATATTGAACGCCATTCACGAAGACGATGCCTTCGAGTGTGGTCTTCGCGCCATCTTCATCAACATCGCCGACATGGTTACCATGATTGTGTTCATATTCATGGTTGTCGCCATCAACGATATCTTCTGAGGTTTCGCTGGTTTCGACTTCTGAGGATTCAGTGTCTTCGCCATCGTTGTCTTTATCGCCCCAGTCGTGGCCCATGCCGCCCATGTCGCCATCACCATGTTTGCCAAGCACTTCTTCGCTTGAAGAAACCGGAGTGGTTTCACTTGAGACTTCGGAACTGGTATCCGTCGCCGAATCAGTGACGAGTTCGTTGTAGTAAAGGACAAAGGTCGAGACGACACCGCTCAAATCAGTCGTGGTGATCGTCATCTTGTAGGTGTAATCAACGAGATCGCTCGCTTCGGTCACCATTTGAATCGGGTGATCGGAGAGGAGTTGTTCCATAATACCTAAGTATTTGGTAACATCCACAGTCTCTTCGACAGGGACTTCGCTTGAGGCTTCTGAACTTGCTTCACTTGAGGCTTCCGAAGAAGCGACTTCTGAGCTAACTTCTGAAGAAATGACTTCGGAGCTGACTTCGCTGGAAACTTCCGAACTGACTTCCGAAGAAGTGACTTCAGAACTGGTTTCGCTGCTGGTTTCGCTACTTGGCAGGTCACCTTCGGCGAACTTGATATCATTTAATAAAGAAACGGCCGAGACGGTTTGGAAACCGGTGACTTCGTCATTCGTCGCGAAGGCTTTCGGCGTTATTTGAGTCGCAGTCGCGCATCCGGCTAATAGCCCGGCGCTCATTGCCGCGAACAGTACGCTGGTAAAGATCTTGTTTTTCATGTTTTTTCCTCCAATGAAATTTGGTCTACACAATATAAACGCCAGGGAATATCATTTTGTTGGTAAATCTAGAAACTTTTATAATATCGACGTCAGGAACGCTTTTTACGAACGTCGTTTACGCGACATGGAAGGATTATATCAGCATGTTTCCAAGAAAAAAAGGAAGTTGCCTTCCTTCTTTTTTTGTCGATTGAACAACGTTAACGGGAACTCTTGTCGTACGGGATACCTTCGGCTTTCGGCGCCCGCGATTTCTTCGAGGTCAGCGCCAAGATAATCATCGTCACGATATACGGAATCATTAAATAGATATAAAGGGATTCTTTGACGCCTTCAAAGGACGGCAAGAACGGGATACTGCTCGCCATGCCGGACAGGGATTTGAAGAAAGCGAAGAGCAAAGCGGCTAAAACAATCTTGAGCGGCTGCCAGTTACCGAAGATCATGACCGCCAAAGCAAGGAAGCCATAACCGGCGACGGTTGAGGCAAAGCCACTGCCGGCCGCTAATGTAAAGGCGATACCGCCGATACCGGCTAAAGCGCCAGAAATCATCACGCCGGTATAACGCATCTTGTAAACATTGATGCCAACGCTGTCCGCCGCTGCCGGGTTTTCGCCGCAGGAGCGTAAGCGTAAGCCGAATTTCGTTTTATAGATGATGACCCAACTAGCGACAATGACAAGCACGCAAATCGGGGTCGTGAGATAGCTGCTTTTTAAGAAGACGCGTTCAAAGAAGTTCGCATCCATCGGGGCGGTCGCGAGCGGGACCCAACTTGGGGTGTAGATGGCAGTTTGGCCTTGGCCTTGAATGGCCCACGTGATGACGATAGCGAGCGCCGGGGCCATGATGTTCAGCGCGGTACCACCGATGGTTTGGTCCGCTTTCAGCCGTATCGACGCAAAGGCCAGAAAGAATGAATAGATGCCACCGGCAATCGCTGCGCCGATAATGCCGATAAGGACACATAATTGAGATGGCAAACCCCAAATAGGAGTTCCCATCAACGGCCCAGATTGTACCGTCAAAAACTTAAAGATTAAGGAAGCGACAAGGCCGCCGATAATCATGATACCTTCGAGAGCGATGTTGATCGTGCCGCTACGTTCCGAGAACATGGCGCCCAATGCGACTAAAATGAGTGGGACGGCAAAGACAATCATCGACGAGAGTAAATCACCGAATATGTTCATTTAGGCGCACCTTCTTTCACGATTTCCGCTTCTACAGGTTCAGGCGGCGTTCCATTGGCCGTCGGACCATTTAATAAATCACGTGCATCTTTTTTGTGTTTACGGTCAAGCAAATATCTATCAATCAGTTGCTTGAAGACAAGACTGAAAGCGCTGAGGTAAATAATGACGGAGATGACAATATCAATCACCTCAGTCGCGAACTCCGGCTGCATAGCGTTGCCGCCGATTTGGATATAAGCGATGAATAAGGCCGAGAAGATAATGCCAATCGGGTTGGAGGTTCCGAGTAAAGCGACTGGGATACCGTTAAAGCCAATCGGGGATATCGACTTGGTGACCTGCATCGTCGAGGTGCCGGCTAAGTATGTGAGGGCGCCGCCGATGCCGGCCAAGGCGCCGGAAATGGACATCGACAGGATGATGTTCCGTTTGGCGTTGATGCCCGCGTATTTCGATGATTCTTTGTTATAGCCGCAAGCTTTCAGTTCATAACCGAACGTCGTCTTGCTTAAAACGATATACATGACGATAGCGAGGAAGATAGCGATAAAAATCCCAACGTTCATGTAGGGCGAGAGACGTTCCATTCCGAGGGATGGTAATTTCGAGCTGAGGTTGACTGCGACCGGATCGACGGTCCGGCTTTGGTCGGCACCGCCGTAAAAGGTCGAGAGCATTTTTGGGGTGTTGGCGATAATAAGGTCAACCAGGAATAAACCAATCCAGTTAAACATAATCGAAGTAATGACTTCGTTGACGTTCCGTAAGGCTTTAAAGATACCGGGAATCGCGCCCCAGACAGCGCCGCCGAGGGCCGCGAGCAAAATGTCGACGTACCACGGCATTTTCAGGATGATAGCGCCAAAGATCGCGCAGAACGCGCCAACGGTGTATTGTCCCGCCGCGCCGATATTGAATAAACCAGTCTTGAAGGCAAAGCCGACGGCTAAGCCGGTCATCATCAAAGGCGCGGTCGTATACAGCACTTGGAAAATATTGCTGACGCTTGAGAGTCCGCCTGACATCATCATGCTAAGCCCATAGAACGCGTCCTTAGGTTTGATGATGAGCATGAGGATAAGCCCAACCAAGATGCCGATAATAATCGAGAATAATGAGGCTAATATGGAATTAAAGCCCCGTTTGGTTTTAAGGTTTTTGATGTTCGGCCATAAGTTCACAAAGAACTTCTTGATGGTGGCATGGCAAGTAGCGAAAAAAGCTTTAATTTTCATTTACTTGGCGCCCCCTTCCGTGAATTGAACATCGTACTTCGGGTCACGCTTCGCGCCCGACATGTAAAGACCGAGCTCCTGGAAGGTGGTCTTCTTCGGATCAAGCTCTCCGACGATTTTGCCTTCATAGATGACCAAGATGCGGTCCGGTAGGTCCATGACTTCATCCAGTTCAAGCGAAATGAGAAGAACGCCATAACCCTTATCTCGTTCGATAATCAATTGCTTATGGATGTACTCAATAGCGCCGATATCCAGTCCGCGCGTCGGTTGGACGGCGACTAATAATTCGTGCTTCTTATCAATTTCACGCGCGACGATGGCTTTCTGTTGGTTGCCGCCGGACATGCTCCGCACCGCGGCAATCGAGCCTTGGCCTGAACGGATATCAAATTTCTTAATCAATCGCTCAGCATACGCGCGCACGGCGCCTTTTTTGATAAACCCGTTCTTTTGGAACTCAGGCTGCCAGTAGCGTTGCAGAACGAGGTTTTCTTCCAGTGAGTAATCCAAAATAAGGCCGTGTTTATGCCGGTCTTCGGCAATATGTGACATCCCAAGTTTGGACCGGTCACGGATGGTACAATGGGTAATGTCATGGCCATCCAGAATTAAACTTCCGGAGTGAATATCTTCAAGACCGGTGACGCCATAAACGAGTTCGGTTTGGCCGTTGCCGTCAATGCCGGCGATGCAGACGATCTCGCCGCGGTGAACGTCGAAGGAGACGTTATTCACGGCCATCTTGTGCGAGGTGGCGGACTTGATGACCAGGTTACGGGCTTCCAGAACCACTTCTTTAGGATTGCTAGGTTCTTTTTCGATGTTGAAGTTGACCGAGCGGCCCACCATCATTTTCGAGAGTTTTTCTTTGGTGGCGTCTTTCACGTTGATCGTGGCGACATATTTGCCTTTGCGAAGCACGGTGACGCGGTCAGCGACCGCCATGATTTCATTGAGTTTATGGGTGATGAAAAGGATGGACTTACCTTCTTTGGCTAAGTTACGCATGATGTTCATCAATTCATCGATTTCCTGCGGGGTCAAAACCGCGGTCGGTTCATCGAAAATCAAGATTTCGTTTTCACGGTAAAGCATCTTCAAAATCTCGACGCGTTGCTGCATGCCGACGGTAATGTCTTTTACGTACGCGTCCGGGTCAACCATCAAGCCATATTTTTTCGATAGGGCGACGACCTTTTCGCGCGCTTCGTTCTTTTTCAGAAAACCTAACTTGTTCGGCTCAACGCCTAAAATAATGTTTTCTAAAACCGTAAAGACGTCGACTAGCATGAAATGCTGGTGAACCATCCCGATGCCAAGCGCATTGGCGTCATTGGGGTTCTTGATATGAACGATTTCGCCGTTTTTCTTGATCGTGCCTTTTTCCGGTTGATAAAGACCGAATAAGACGCTCATCAAGGTTGATTTTCCGGCGCCGTTTTCTCCGAGCAAAGCATGAATTTCGTTCTTTTTGAGTTTGAGGGTGATGTCATCGTTAGCGATGACGCCCGGAAACTCTTTCGTGATGTTCAGCATCTCAATAACGTAATCCGGCATAGTGCAAAGTCCTTTCTAAACAAACGTAGTTTGAAGAATTCATTACTATAATAATAAACTATTTATTGCAAAAGATAAGCCACCGCTTTTGAGGGCGGTGGCTTATGAGGTTTAGGAAACTAATTAGGCCGCGTAGTCAACAGTGACTAAAGTGGTCACAGGGTTGGCAGCGATTTGGTTGTCGACGACGATCGTGCCATCGGCAACATCAGCGAATAAAGCTTCGTATTCAGCAACAGTGTAGTTCTCTAATAACCAAGAACCTTCAGCAGTCGCGAGTCCGACGCCATCTTCAGCAGCGCCTAAAGTCGAGGTAACGCCACCGATTAAAATCGGCCAAGCCTTACCATTATCGTAGTATTGGGCAAGAGCGCCTTCGACAGAAACGGTTAAACCCTTCATGGCGGAGGTGATGATGGTCGGAGAGACAGCGTGTTGATCAACGTCAACGCCGATGACTTTCTTAGAGGCAGCAGTGGCAGCAGCGGTAACGCTTAAGTAGATACCACCGCCACAGGAGAAGACGACTTCTGTTCCCGCGGTATACCAGCCATCCATTTTGGTTCTGATATCATCAGACGGTATAAAATCGCCGGCATAGTTGTATTTCATCGTGACAGTGCCAGCAGCTAATTGCATTTCAGCAGCAGCGGCTTCAGCACCTTGGACATAGCCGTATCCATAACGGACGACGGCCGGGACAGACATGCCACCGAGGAAGCCTAATTTAGTAAAGCCTTCTTGGACAGCGGCGTAACCGGCGAAATAACCGGCTTGTTCTTCACGATAGAGAATGTTGTGGACGTTCGCGCCAGTGTGATAGGTGGAATAGTCCGCATTATGCGGTTGACCGTCTAATAAGAGGAAGGCGACATCCGGATATGTTTCTTGGACGTCATAAATGGCTTCTTCGAACAAGTAGCCTGGGCAGACAACCATCTTGGCGCCTTTTGCAATGGCGTCGCCGATTTTGCTGACACGGGCCGCTTTGGAGTCTTCAATCGGACGATAGTAAGCATAGGTAATATCATTGGCTTCGGCATAATTCCTCACGCCGTTCCAAGCGCCTTCGTTGAAGGACTTGTCATCGATGTTGCCAACGTCGGTGATCAGCGCGATTTCGTAGGTGCTAGCTCCGCATGACGCGAGAGAGAACATGGCACCAACACCAGCTAAGAGAACGATACCTAAAGACACGATTTTTTTCATAGTTTCCTCCTTTGTGAATTTAATGAAAAAATCTTTTCGTAACCTGTCGCAGTAAAAAATCCCGTGGTTTATCGGCAAATTGTAGTGTCTGGAAGCCGATTTTCAGTAATGAGTGTTGTCATAGGCCCGATGTAGATTATCCGGGATTATGATGTAAAACTTACTAGCCAAGAAAATCCTTTCAAGCGACTTGTTGCGATTACAATATACCAAATTTACCATTTGCATACAACCCCTTTTAGGGGAAAAAGCACGCCATCACCGCACGTAAAAATGTCGTTTCTCGTTTTTTGAGTCGCTAACCGAATTAAAACTCGGTGAAAATCATGGAAAAACAACCGTTTTTGTTTTAGATTCAGTTAAATGAACCGTAGGTGACTTCTTTTTCGAATTCCGCTAAATACTTTTTGATGAAAGCGGTTCGTTCTTTTGCAAGGGTTCTACCCGCTTCGGTATTCATCAGGCCTTCTAATTTGAGTAATTTATCATGGAAATGACCAATAGTCGTCATCTCGCTACGGGTTTCGTCGTAGAGTAATCGTCCCTTGGATCCCCCATAGGCAAACGCGCGGGCAATCCCGATAGCGCCAATCGCGTCCAGCCGGTCCGCATCCTGGGCAATCTGCCCTTCCAAGGTTTTTTCTTTCTTGCCTTTTATTGAAGAGGAATAAGAAAGGTTATCGATAATGTCTTTAACGTGACTTGCCACCGCTTCAGGAACGGCGTTCGTAACAAGAAACTCCGAGACGGTCATATGGGCTTGGGTATAGACGATTTTACGGTCGTCGATATCATGAAGCCAGCAGGCTAATTCAAGGATAAAGCCGTCGACTGGCCCCGATAGAAGCGCAATCTTTTTAGCAAGCGCGACGACACGGAGGACATGGAAGTAATCGTGTCCGGTCCCGTCCGCGCCTAAATTCGTTTTAACAAGTGCTTCCGCGGCTTTTAATATCTTCTTTTGATCGATGCCCATAAGTGTCTTCCTTTTTGTTGTATTTTATCATACTACCTATGGACTTCATATTGACGGCATTCGAAAACAACAAAAAAAGCCCGATGTGTTCGGGCTTTAAATAGATAGGCGTGATGTTTACTTTATTTTTTGAAGTAGCAGAACCCAACTGCGCCGGGGCCAGCGTGCGTTCCGACAGTGATACCAATTGGCATGACATGGTCGGCGGGGAACTCAATGCGTTTATTGACGAACTTGACGAACTTTTCAAGCACTTCCGGGGCATCGGAGTGACCGAAGAACCGCGGTAGCGTCAAGTCCACTTCCGTTTCCTTATATTGCTCGACCATCCAGTCAAAGGCACGAATCATCCCGAAGGCTTTATGGACCACGGTGACTTTGCCTTCGGCGACGGCGATGATCGGTTTGAGATGGAGCATCGTGCCCACTGCGGCCGACGTGCTGGAAAGACGCCCGCCTAATTTCAGGTATTTTAAGTCATCAATGACGGCGTGTAAGACCAGTTTGTTCTTGAGTTCACTGATGCGGTCGGCAATCCCCTGCGCCGAGTAACCGGCATCGCGAAGCCCGACAGCGACATGGACCAGGGCGGCAAGCCCAAAGGCCACCATCCGCGAATCGACGAGGATGATTTTCTTATGTTCAAGCATGCCTTTAGCGACATTCGCGGATTGGAACGAACCACTCAGTTCACTGGAAATAAAGATGGCGACAATCTCGTCTTCATCGCTAAATTTGCTGAAAGTGTCAAAGCAAGTAGCGACGTTGATCAGCGAGGTTTTTGGGAGTTCAGTCGCGACGCGTAGCCGCGCATAGAATTCCTCGGCGGTGATGTCAACGCCATCGGTGTATTCCTTGGTCCCGAAATTAACGGTCAAAGGGATAATCGTAATCCCTAATTCTTTGCCTTGTTTTGGGGTGATGTCGGAGGTCGAGTCGGTAATGATTTTAACAGCCATGAGGTTTATTCCTTTTCTCCAGCAATGAGTTGCTTGGTTTGGTCGGCTTGATGATGAAAATAGTCTTGAATCTTTACAAGTGCGTCTGCCAATATCTTTTCTTCTTCAAGGGTGAGTTTAGCGACCACGCCATCAATCATCGCTTGATGAAATTCGGCGTGTTTCTGATTGACGAATTCAGCGATCGGCGTCGGAAAAACATGAATGACGCGTTTATCGACAGCATCGCGTTTCCGGAGCAGGTAGCCCTTCTCCTCCAGCGTTTTCATGGCCGTGGTCAGCGAGCCGGTCGTGATCCGTAGTTGACGGGCGATGTTGGTCGCCGTGTTTTCTTTTCGCGATAAGGTATCGAAGACGGCCTCAAGCACGTGGATTTCGCTAATCGATAAGCGATGGTTGGATAAGTGTTCCAGCGCCATCTCTTCAAAGCGTAAGATGTCATTAAACGTCACGACTAGGAAATGATTTAATAATTCTTTGTTTTCGTCCATAGGGTCCTTCCATATAGTTTGAAGTTCAAACAATATAACCAATACTCTACTATTTTTGAAAGAATAGTCAAGGGAAATCATTCAAATGTTTTCATTTTGGGAAAATTGTTTGCTCCCAGAATAGAAAAAAGCCCGAAAATCGGGCTCAATCCAATAAATTTTTTTGTTACTATCTCATTTAATGAACTCTTTTAAACGTGCGTTTCCGTGGTCGCCAAACACTTCGCTGGGTGTACCAGTAAATTCGGCGATTCCGTTATCGATGAAGACAATTTTGGTGGCGACGTTTTTGGCAAAGTTCATTTCGTGGGTAACGATGACCATCGTCATGCCTTCTTCCGCCAGTTTCTTGATGACGTTGAGCACTTCATCCACCATTTCCGGGTCGAGGGCGCTGGTCGGTTCGTCAAATAACAGGACATCAGGATTCATGCACATCGCACGGGCAATCGCCACGCGCTGCTTCTGCCCACCGCTTAACTGGTTAATCTTGTAGCCGAGTTTATCCGCCATACCGACTTTCGTTAAGTTACCGATGGCAATCGCGACGGCTTCTTTCCGGTTCGACTTCAGGACTTTCATTTGGGCAATCGTGCAGTTATCAAGGACATTGAGATGGTTGAACAAATTGAACTGCTGGAAGACCATGCCGGTCTTGGCCCGGAGCGCATCCACATTGACGTTCTTGTCCATGATGTTGATGCCATCGATGTAAATCGCCCCGGATGTCGGGGTCTCGAGTAAGTTGATGCAGCGAAGTAACGTGGACTTGCCGCCGCCGGAAGAACCGATGATGCATACCACTTCGCCTTTATTGACTGTGAGGTTGATATCGCGTAAAACGCAGACTTCGCCGAAGAACTTCGACAAGTTCTCGATTTTGATGACTTGTTCCATACTTAGGCCGTCCTTGCATGCGTGAGCTTCACCACGAACGGTGCGTTTAAGTGTTTTTCTACCCGTTTCAGGATTTGGCTGAAGATAATTGTCAGGGTCAAATAGATCAACGCGATGATGAAATAGGACTCGATGAACATATAGGTCGCGCTGGAGGCGATTTTAGCCGCCATAAAGAGCTCTGAGACCGTGATGACGTTAAGAACGGAAGAATCCTTGATGTTGATGATAAACTCGTTCCCGATGGTCGGGATGGAGTTTTTGAGGGCCTGTGGAAATATGACATGGAACATCGTCTGTGTTTGAGTCATCCCAAGGCTTCGGGCCGCTTCCAGCTGCCCCACGTCAATCGCATTGACACCGGAACGGACGATTTCCGTCATATAGGCTGTCGTGTTGATGGAGATGACGAATAACCCACAGGACAAATAGGTCCATGGGATGCCGATCATCTTGCCGCCGAAATAGATAATGAGGGCTTGGACCATCATCGGCGTGCCTCTAAAGAGCTCGATATAGCACATGGCTAAAAAGGAAGCCACGCGTTTCCCGATTCGTTTCAGTTTTCCGTCTTTCGGCGTGGCTTTGAGATTACGGACCAGGGATAAAAGTAATCCCAAGATCAGTCCAACCCCGGTGCCAACCACCGCGAGAAGCAAGGTGACGCCTAAGCCCTGCAAAAAGAGGAGTCCGTAGTGCTGGAATAAATAGATGATTTTTTCGATGCTGCTCATCAAAACCATATTACTCAATGGCCGATCGT
>Ga0209429_10000785_pt1 | contig 20778 bp, 21 predicted proteins | sample BarGraNGADG00212_3_FD_184493 | JGI IMG/M metagenome (GOLD analysis project Ga0209429, IMG submission 184493) | Arctic peat soil microbial communities from Barrow, Alaska - Barrow Graham LP Ref core NGADG0004-212 (SPAdes) (version 2) | ecosystem: Environmental > Terrestrial > Soil > Wetlands >...
CCGCGCAATCAACGTATCAACATCGATCAAATCGGTGTCTACGTATCCGCCGCTGATAATGGTAGTTCCCAGCTTTGCAAGTTCAACCGACCCGGCGCCAATACAAGCCACCGGAAGCGTCCCGATTGTGCTACCCGATAAAGTGATCTGTCCAGCTTGAATAAGCGTAATTGCTGAACCATGTGCCGCTGATGTTGCCGATAGCGTGATCGCGTTGTTGTTAATCGTGATCAGCCGGGCGAATAGGGATTCAGACGGATCCGCAATCGTTCCGGCCACAACTATCTGGCTGGTTGTCAGCAGGCCCAGGTAGGCCCCGTTTGGAGTAATAAGCGAAAGCTGCGCTGCGTAGTTTGTGTTGTACGGGGAGGCCGTCTGGCCTTCCTCACTCTTGGGGGCGGCCAGCCACCAAGTCCCGGAAGTGCTAAACGAAAGCTGACATAGTACCGAGTTGGCCGGTACCGCAAGCGTGAGAGCTACTGCGGTGAATACTGCGGGTACTGCAAACGAATGATCACTCGTACCGGTTATGCTTCCGTCCGCTGCAAAAAAGCGGGTCCGGGCCCGTGTGGCTGCACCCAGCGGGGATGTCGCATAAACGTCGAAGGAGTGTGTAATGTAGGCCATCCCTTGTACACCGAATGGCGCACTCCAAACGGTCTCGGTGACGCGATAGCTGTTGTACCCGTTAAACTGGATCGTGTTATCAATCGGCATTTATCCACCTCACCATGTGTACGCTTCGAAGACGGTCCAGGACGCAATGTTCGCCTCGAATTCCGTCCAAGAATCAATCCGTTGTTCTAGCAGTTGCCAGGTAATACCTAAGTACCACCAGTACGCGTCCGGGGCCGAGTAGGTCCCCCAGGCGCTGTTCAAAATAAAGTTAGTACCTCCCCCCATGAGGGCGGAGACGCTGTTGTTCAAGCCATCCAAGGTATCCGTCAGGGTTTGTGCTCCGACCATTACTTCCCCGTCGAAAACAAAAATACCCCGGGCAGGGTCGAAGTACAATTTGTCCACCATCGTGCCCTCTTTCAAGGCGCGCATGGCCATGACCTCTGCGTTCAAAAGCACTTCACTGGTCCCGTCGCTGCGGCTTATCTTTAGCCCGGCATCCCTGCTTATCACGGTCCCGAAATAGGACGCGCCCAGGGTTACCTTCTTGCTGATGGCTCCGGCCAGGGTGCCCGTGTACCCGAATTCCGACGTGGTCGTGTCCGTGCTGCTGGGCAGGCTGATATCACAATAAAGACGGTTGTTCCACTTCCAGGCCCACACATTGCAGGCTACCCCGTCTATGGTTATGTGGTCTCCCAGCTCTATGGCCGGGTCCAGGTCTGCCTGGACGGCGGTGTATGGTGTGTACGTGTACCCGTTGATGATTGCCTGGACCGCGTCGCATATGGCCTGCGTGGCCCAGGGAAGCGTGACCTCAAACTCTGCGAGGTGTGTGGCCCCGCTGGTATAGTAGGCTCCCGCTTCCGTGTAAATCATGGCCACACTGTCCCAGGTTATAGGCGTGTTACCCGCGTACGTCTTCACGGCGTTGCCGCCGTCGATGGCAGCCAGTGCGGATCCACTGTAGCTGGGAATAACCAGGCGCAGTTTGTCGTCTTCCGTGATACAGAAATTCCCGCCGTGTGCGCAGGCGATGAAGGCCATCACTTGGCGCATGGTCAGGTCGTTCGGGTATTCTATCGCCATTGTATGGCTGATCGTACAGCGGGCGTCCAGGGTGGTTCCCAGCTGCGTGTAAATGCGGGTCATGGCCGTGTCCATCAGCATCGGGTAGGCTATCAAGGTTTCCCCGTCTGTCAGGAAGGGTACGTCTGCGTATGCCATCCGGTCCAGGCAGCTGAATTCCAGCTTGCCTCCGGCGAGGGCCTTCCTTGCATCGATGAAAAATACACCGAGGCTGTGCCACAGCGTTGCGCCGGAGGCTCCGGTTATCTGTACTTGGATTTCTGCACGGGAGTTCCTGGGTATTGTCACCCCTGCCTTGGCAACAACGGAAAGGGTCAGCAGCTGAATCGGGCAGTTCCCTATGCCAAAGTTATCCCCGGCCAGGGTGCCCTCTTTACTGAATCCCCAGATCTCTGCTTCCGTGTAGGTCACGCCATTGATGATGGCCTTGTAAACGTACACCCAGGTGGGCGTTGTCTCGGCTCGGTAGGCTATCCACAAAGCGTCGAACGTTCTCATACAGCTCCGTACCCCGCTACTCCCTTTGCAATCAACGGGAAGGTGAAGCCCTTCCATTTGACGACCTTGGTTCCGTCCCTGCGGGTGGTCTGCTTAGCTGCGGTGGCTGCTACGTTATTGCTGTAGAAAGTCTCTGTGGTTACTTCCCCTAGGATGGGATCCAAGAATTGAACCTCCACCCATTGCGGGAGTATGGCTTGCTGCAGGCGGCTCATGGTCGCGGTGTCCAGGCTGTTTATCTTGACGGTCATCTTCCGGCGAATGATCACGCGGTCCCGGCGTACCGTACCGTCCTGCAGTTCGCCTGCATTGGAGCTGTCCACATCATTGCGGCTCCACTCGATGCCTTCGTCCGGGACGTACGGCAGGAAGTCAACCCCTCCAATTATTAAAGTCAAATCCGTATTTGGCATTGCTTGTTACCCCCTTTTTGGATTATACCACTTGCAGCGTAGTTCCGGCACGCCTGTTATTCTGGTTTTGTGCTATGGTGACCTCCGGTGCAAGAATGGCCGCCAAGGCTCCCAGCTCCCCTTTAAACGTGATCTGTACTTGGGTGGTCCCTCCGGTTCCCGCTTCTGCGAACGCAGTCCTGAAGGCCTGCAGCATTGTGTCAAGGGGTGTCTCTATGTTTGTGCCGTGCTTCTGGTCACCCAGAATGGCTGCAAAGGCCCGGTTCGGAGGAATGACGGCACCCTGCGCCAGTCTCGGTAAAGAAACCGTGGCCACCTTGTTTACATCCGCAACACCGGGGATTGCATTGTATATCCCGATCACTCCGTTTATGAACCCGACACCTTTGTTGAATACGCCTTCTATTGTACTCAGTACCGAGTTCACGGTAGCTTTGAACGCGCCCCCAATCGCATCCCCTATCGAGGTTCCTATCGTTGAGAATTTGGTTGTGATTGTGGTCCATATCCCCCCAAAGAATAAGGACACTCCATTAAACGCAGCCTTGATATTGGTCCAGGCGCCGTCAAAAATTCCTTTGAACCAGGTACCCACTACGGAGAACGCAGCTTTGACGTTGTCCCACGCGGTCTGGAAAAAGGCCGTCATGGGAGCGAAGGCTGTTTTGATGTTGGTCCAGGCGGTTGTGAATTTCTCACTCAGCCAAGAACCCACCACCGAGAACACCAGTTTGACCCCGTCCCAGATCGCTTGGAAAAAAGCAACAAAGGGAGCGAAGGCCAGCTTGATTAACTCCCAGGCCATGGTGAAGGCCGTTCCTAGAATTGTACCAACAACAGAGAATATCGCGGCCACGCTGTCCCATATAACCTGGAAAAATGCGACGAAAGGAGCAAAGGCGGTCTGGATGTTTGTCCAGGCAGTATTGAATTTCTCCTGGAACCAAGCGCCAATCCCTTCAAAAACGGCAACGATCCCGTCCCATATCCCTTTGAAGAAAGCAGCAATCCTATTCCATACATCGGTTACCGTCCCTTCTATGGAGTCCCAAATGTCGGATAAAACGTTCATTAAACCCTGGCCGACTGTGGTTAGTATGTCTACGACCCCGCTGAAAATCTCTTGTATTCCTTGCCAGGCCTTGTCCCAGTCTCCGGTGAAAACCCCAATCAAGAAATCCAGGACCCCGGTCAACACATCAATTATGCCCTTGATGACTCCCACGATGGTGTCTATAACGTCTCCGATGATCTGGCCTAGAAGTTGTACCGCAGCAATAATGAAGTCCATGATGCCGGTTGTTTCCAGCCAGGTCATAAACACTGTGACAAATTCAGAAACCTTGTTGATTAAGGGCATAAGGTAGGTCAGCAGGTCTAAGGCTCCGGTTATGATCTGGTCAAATACCGTTTTTATAACTTCCCAGGCTGCGTCTAAAATCGGGGATATGAAATTCCAAACGTCATTAACGGCGGTGCCCAGGTTAGTGAAAACCTCGGTCAGTGTGCCCTTGTTTGCTTGGAACCAGTCCCCTATCTTGGTCAGCTGCGTCCCTAAGAAGTCCAGGGCGTCTCTAATCTTCCCGCCGATCCACTCTGCTATTGGTACCAGGGCAATATCTACAAACGCTAAAATGCCCGGGGTGAGTGCGTCGATAATGTCACCAAAGGTTTTGAAGGCGGCGGACAAAAAGCGCAGTGCTGATTCTATTGTGGCCGGTATGTTAAACGCTATAAAGAGCTTGCCAACGATGCCGATCAGCAGGTTGAGTTCTTCTTCCATGGCGTACACCCAATTAAGGGCAGCCTCTACGCCTGCGCCCAGGATATCTGTCCCGGCTACCTGGGCTGTAAGGTCACTGAAAAGCCCGGATACCGTTCCTGTTAATTCGTCCCAGCTTCCCTTTATCCTGTCTATCTCGTCCTGGTACTGGGCGAAGAAAGTCTTTAGGCCTTCCAGCATTGCGTTTGTATCAATGGCAGGCGTGGCTGCGGCTGCCGTGGTTGCCCCTCCGGCTGCACCCCCGACTGCACCTCCGGCGCCACCCGATCCCCCGCTTCCCGTATCTGCGGCCATGATGTTTAATTCGTCGAAGCCCTCAGCGCCCTTGGCGGCCGCTTTCCCTGCTGCGGCTGCTGCCTTGCCACTTTTCTCTGTGCTGGCTGTGAGGTCGTCCATGGCCGACGTGGTGCCTGCTGTGGCGGTCGTGGCGGTCTGCTGCTTCCCGGTCAGTGCGGTTATGAAGTTTGCGAAGACGACGGCTACTGAATTAAGGGATCCCAGGAGCATGTTTACCCACTTTAACACCGGGGACAATACGGCGATGAAGGCCCCGCCTAGGGTGGCTTTCAAAGTGTCAAACTGTAAGCCCAAGATGCGGACCTGGTTGGCCCAGCTGTCGCTTGTACGGACAAAGTCCCCCTGGGCATCCGAAGATACCGACAACAGGTAGTTGTACCGGATCAATGCTTTGTTCTGTTCACTGAGTGCGCTGTATCCTCCGGTCACGCCCTGGGTCAAGGCGAAGGCCGCGAGGTTGGCTTCACTCAGGTTTATGCCCAGCTGCTTGAGCGGTTCGGTCTCTCCACTGATACCGCTGCGTATCTTCATGAACGCTTCGTCGGTGTCCAGGTTGTAGAACGAAGCCATGTCTCCGGCGAGCCCGGCCATGGCGATACTCATGTCTGCCGCTTCCCCTGCGCCGAAGCCCATACTCTTGAACATGGCGCCCATGGTACCTGTGTACTGCTTTGCGGCCAGCTGGGAAAGGCCAAACGAGGTAGCTGCGGTTGTAGCGAAGTCGTTTATCTTACTGGCCGACGCGCCGAAGGTAACGTCGACGACGTTCTGTACTTCGTTTAAATCGCTGGCTACTTTTATGCATTCTTTTCCAAAATCAATTATAGCCTTCACGCCAAAGGCCAGACCGGCCGCGATGGCAAACTTCGAGAGTGTGCCCATCAACGATCCCAGTCCGGCCTTTGCGCCTGCTGAATCTACCTTCGTATTAATCCGTATATATCCGTCTGCTGTTGCCAAGATAACACCACCTTTTCGTCGGTGGCCATCGGCGCTCGGGCTCTACTTGGCTCTGGTTCTTATTTCAAAAATCTTCTTACAGTTCCGGCCTTTGCACCGGGCGAGCAGTCCCCTGCAAACTGTATCTTCGCTTAAGTATACAGGCATTTCGTATCCGCAGAAAGGGCATTTTACTTTTTTGTACATTTTCTCGCTCATTCGGGCCCCTCCGCGATATGTTTCGCCTGTATTTTCTTCGAAATGTACCCCCGTACTGCTGTGTGCAGGCTTTTCCTGGACGGGTATGTAAACTTCACCATCTGTACAAAGTTCCCCTTCACCAGGGCGTATATGGCGTTCGTTCCCTTGAGTGCGTCCTTGGCCATCTGTATCGTGGTCTCGGCCAGTTCGTCGCTCATCTGGTAGGCGTTGTCGTTAACGGTTACCGTCTTTGTCATAGGTCCTCCGGTTTCAGCTGGGCGTAGAAGTCGTCCAGCGTGTCCTGGTCTTCGTCTGACAACGGGTTGGCCAGGGCTACTTCCCGTTGTGCCTGGATGATCTTGCTGCGGGCCTTGGGGTCCTTCACGTCTGTCAAGTCGTAAGTCCTCAAGTCCCGGATCCGGTTCAATATGCAGGTGTCGGTTAATCCCTGCAGCAATTCGCAAAACTCCCACCAGTGCAGGTCCGCGTTCTCGTTTAAGTTTATGCCATAGTCGCTGCGGAAGCTGGACCGTATGTAGTCCATGTCCTGGACGTAGTCCATGTCCCTGGGCCGCTCTGGGCCGTTGGCCTTAGCCTCTTTGCCGCGCTGCAGGTATTTGATTGCCAGGCGGATGGCTTCGTTCATGTCCTCCGGCTCGTCCTTGTACAAAATGGCGATCACGCCATATGCCCGCTCAATCTCCCCGAGGTCCGGGTCGTTGATGCAGGCAATGCTGGCCAGGGCGTATTCGTACCCCGTGTTGAGCGCGTATTCGGTTCCCGCGATTTCGACCACTTCCGGGTAGTTCATGTGACCTTCCGGTACTTGTTCTCTTTGGGCCCGTGCTTCTTGGCTGCGCTGGCTTTGATCAGGTCTGTATTAATACCCATCTTCTTGAATTCCGGCCCCAGCTGCACCATTAAATCCTCGAACATGGTTTTGTAGTTCTTGTCTCCAAATATCTTCTGGCAGGCGCCTTCCCCGAGAAACTGATCCAGGGCGTGCCGGGCGTCTGTGTAAAACTGATCGAGCATCTGCATGCCGTCGTACTGGTTCTTTGTGATCAGCACTTTGTGTACGGTCTCCCCGTCGATAGGGCTTTCCTCGTCCATTGTAGTGAAGGGTTCATCCGGGCGCGCGTCCAGCTCTGTGGCCTGGCCCATGTACTTGACCTTCAAATGATCCAGGGCTTCGTACATCTTGAACAGGCGGGAAGTGATACTGGTATCTTCCAGGTCAAAGACAAGCGTGTCTCCCTGGTCGTTGACTTCGATAACGTATTCAGTCTTGGAATGTACGCGAATTTTATTAATGGCCATGGGGGATCCTCCTTAAGAATAGAGGGCGGGCTGTTCTTGCCCGCCCTCGCGTTGGTTGTTCTGGTCGGTCTTAGGCTGCGATTAAGCGGTCGTAAACTTGGACACGCTTGCCGCGAGCGCCTGGTTGTAAATGTCGGCTACACCGGCAATACTTACCAGCTGTACTGTGGCTGCGGCAAGGTTCGAAGCCGGGGCCAAAGTGAGAACCGTACGGGCTGCGTTCCAGCTGCGGTTTACCGGTACCAGCGCTCCGGCTGCCGTTGCGACCGTGATACTCTCGGATTTGATCGGGGTGGCAAAAGTCAGGACGATCACTGCTGTTACTGCGACGGCTGTGGCGTTGGCTGCAGGTGCGATGCTCACAAGTGAGAGCGCCGTGATACCTGTGGCTGTGAATGCCGGGGTGCCGTTCGTGATGGCTACTGTGCCGGCAACCGGGGCGCCGTTGAAGTAGATAGAATCAGACAGCTGCTGCGGCTTTCCGCCTTCCACCGTGAAGGTGTCAGTCGAGATAACTGCATTATTCAGCTGGGCTGTGTACGGGCTGGCTGTGGAAAGATCCACCTCCAAGACCTGTACTTCTGCGTCCGAACCAACGGAGCGAAGGCGGCGCAGGGTTTCCAGGAATGCGTGCGCGGGTGCGTTCGCTGCGTCCCAGAGTGCGACGTCGATTCCTGTGCTTACCTGATAGCTGTCGACACTTGTCGTCGCGCTGTCTTCGTTGATGTACGTCTCTGTGGTCGTCTGCGGGTTGTAGGCGATGGGTAGAGATACTACGCCTTTGCCCAGGGATGCCCAGTTCGGTACTCCGACTGAGCCAATGTTCAGGAAATATGCCATTAAACTGGATTTCTTTTTGGCCATTAGACTGCCTCCTCATCGTATGTCAGCGAGTAAACGCTGAAAAATGTTGTATTCCCGTCTTCGTCCTTGCCGTTCAGATCGGTTGGTCCCTTGAGCGTGCGTATGACGTCCGGCGTTCTCCGGGTGCCTATTGACAGGCCCTGGGTACCGTTGGCTTTGAACCAGGCGGCCAGGTCATTTAGGGATTTGAAAAGCTCCCCGGCGCTGTCCGGTACCGCAGCGGTTGTGAAGTAAACCATGAAGGGTACTTCTGCGCTGAAATTCCCGACAATGTCTTCGTCAAGAATAGCACCGCCGTTGCTTTTTATGCAATAGCCCAGGTCCCCACTCTGGTATTCCAGGTACACTCTTTCAGGGATTATAAGTGCGTGGGTCGTCGGGTCGGTCAGACCGTTGATCCAAGTCTGAAGGGATACCAGTATCTGTGTCGTGTCTGTCGCATCGAGTGCGCGTACGGTTTCCTCTGGCATTAGAACGTCCCCCCTATCTTCTTGACTCCCCGGATCCACTTGTCTTTGTTGATTGCTTTTGCGGTTTCAAACCAGAGACGGGTTGCCCCTGGGTGGGCCTGCGTGGAATGTGTATAGTTGCTGTAGTACTGCGCTGCCGCATAAACCTTGTTGTACACAATCATTCCGTCGCCTATCTTGGTTCCGGCGATGCCGGACCGCTCAAGCTCACCAGTTAGCCTGGGTACAAAAGGCGTGCTGTCTTTTAAGACCTCATTGTCCAGCCATGCCTGGGCCCGTGATACGTCTCCGGCTATGCGTGCGTACACGCTTACCGGGTTGAAGATTACGGCTACCTTGATCATCTGGCTGTCACCTCCAATACTCGGGGTGTGGTTGTATCGTGTGCGGGGTCGTTCACCGAAGTGACCGCAAAAAGCCGGTACTTCACCTGCATGGCGACTTTCGTTGTGCTCGGCAGGGTCTCTGCCGGGGTTCCGTCGATGAAGAAATCATCCGAAGTCCGAAAGGTGAAATGGGCGGCTCTCTGCAGTGCGGTTAAAGCGGCCCAGCTTTCCGCTGGTATGAATGTCCGGTCGCTGGTTGCTGCTGTGTCGGATAGGTCCAGGATCAACAGTGCCGTGTCTGAGGTGGTCACCCCTCGCTGGGACAGCCTTTGCTGGTATCCCTTGTCCAGTTGTACCTGCTGCAGGACGGTGCGCTGGTAGGTGGCCACTCCCACCGTTGTGCTGACGTAGTTGTAAACGGTTATGGTGTGTGGCCGGGCGCGTCTGCTGATTCTTTTCATCTGATCACATCCCCCTGTAAAGTAGGCCGGAGTACAAAAGCAAACCGGAGGCGCGTTCCCCTGCGTCTAGGAGGGCCTGGCTGACTGCAGCGGGGTCCAGGGTGTACGCGTAGCTTCCCACTTTTTCACTGGAAACTAGGACCCCTTGACCTTCTGTAATGTCGTCTATCTGGCCCAGGCCTTCTGCAATGGCGCAGGTCGCGAGCTTGATTGCTTCCTGGACGTCCGTGTCAAACGTGGTCAGCCCTTCCCGGCGCACCTGGAACATTGTCATCTGATCTATGATCTCTGACGCCCGGAGTGCTATGCGGTCAAAACTGGCCGTCGCTATCGGCGTGCCCTTGTAGGTGTTTGTGTAGTCCGTGCTCACGATGTATGCGCTGTGTGCCATCCGTTTGTCCTCCCTGGATTACGCTGTCTTCACAGTCAAGGCGTGGGTACCGTAGGCCAAAACTTCACCGGCTGCGTTCAGTTCCACCACCATGATCGTGTCGTCTCCGACCGTGTCCGGGGTGATATCTGTGCCCGATACAAACGCAGTGTAATCTGTACCAGGGACGTCCCTGTACAGAACCGCTACGGGGTCGGGGCCTGTCTTGAAGGCTTTGGTGTTACCGGCTGTGCCAATGGCGCCAACGGTTACGGTGACTAAACTGTCACCGAGGGCCGTTCCGGCTACGCTGGTTAGCGTTAAGGCTACCAGTTTGGCTGTGCTCGCTGCGGTCTCAATCTTGCGAAGCAAAACCTGCTTTGAGTCTCCGGCGATGTAGCTGATCCCCTGATAGTCCAGAATCTCACGAATCTGGGTCTTGGTCAGGCGGTCATAAACAGAAAGCGCGTGCTTGCTGTTGTCTACGGCATACCCGTCTGTTGTGAAGTGTGCTGTTGCGGATCCCTGCGGAACCGCGGCGACGCCCTCAATAAAGGGTACTGCGGGCCAGTCTACTGTTGAGTCCTGCACGGGTGCATAAATTCTCGGCATGTCATTTACCTCCCTTATCTTTGGCCGGGTGATGTGATCTTGCGGCCGGGGTTTCCAGCTTGCTTACCGTTTTGGTAAGGTCTGAAAACTGATTGAACGCATCCTCTGCAGGCGCTTCCTGCTCTGCAGGTGCCTCCGGGGTGGCGTCTTTTATTGCCTCAATGGGCAAGGTGGCTTCCTGGGGCAGCTGGGTGGCCTGTGGCGCAAGTGCAGGGGCCTCCGCTTCTACGGAGTACCCCTTGCTCTTGAACCAGTCCAGGTTGCTCTGCTTGTCAGAATGCCCGACTCCATCTTTGAAGGTTACCCCTGCTGAGGTACCGTTGTAGTTTGTTACGGGTGCGGATATTTTAGCCATGCTGGGCCTTCCTTTCCTGGGTCTTAGATGAGCTTGATTCTGCGGAGTACGCCTGCGCTGCGGGTGGCTTTGACGGCCATGGCAGAAATCATTTCGACTTCGCCTGTCTTTACGGCTCCGGGGAGCTGCAGGTTAGGCAGGTACTGCTCTACCAGGGTGTTGCCGTCCGGGCTTACGCCATGAACGCCATCCAGGGCGAGACGGGCTGCGAAGATGGATGTTTCGCCGTTTACGGTCTCGATGATCGGTGTGCTGGTTCCGGGCTTGTCACCCAGGCTCATGATCAAAGAGGGGCCCCAAGTAAGGACCTCGTCGCCGTAGTTGGATTTGCTTGCCAGGTTGATTCCGGCGCGGTCCATGACGCTCTGGAAAGCAGCGAACATGTCGCTGTTCATTACGTACAAAGTCGGAGAGCCGTCCAGCTTAGCGCGCATGGAGCGGAGGGTGTCAAGAAACACTTTCCAGTTTGTGTCCATGTCTGAGCTGGATGAAAGGTCAATAGCTGCGGCCGGGATGATCTCTGTCGAGGATCCGGTTACCGCTTTGTCCAGGCCATCGAAAGCGGTGGCATCTACGCCAGAATCGCCGTTGATAAACATGTCATGAAAAAGGGCACGGGTTGCGAGGATCTTCTGTGCGAGTTGAAACTGCACGTGATCAACGACCTGCTTCTCGTTCTTGATGATGACGCGGTCAAGCTGGAAGGCTCCACCGAAAACCTTGAGATTAACCGTGAACGGTGTGGTCTTGGCTTCCTGGGCTACATACTCGGAGTTGATCGCTCTGGTTGCAGCTGTAGGCAGCGTGGTTACGCGGTTATAAACGTACGCCATTGTGCTGCCGCCCTGGGGCTTTACTGTGTTGTCGAAAGGAAGGGAATCAAGCAAGGCGCTTTTTCTGAATTCGTCAATGACGAAGTTCGTGAGCTTGCTCTGGGATAGTGCTTTTGCCTCTGCTAATGTGATCATGGTTTATCCTCCTGCTGGTTATTCGGGAGGGCGTTATTCGGCCTTCCCGTACATGGTGCCCATTATTTCGTCTCCCACTGTGGCTTCGGTATTTGCGGGGGGTGGGTTCCCCTGGTGCGTACCGGATCTTGCTCCGGCCGTTTTTCCGGGTGCTGCTGTAAAGGCCCACTTCTCGGTTTCCTTCAGTGCTTTCAGCTGGTCGTCCACTCCGATAAGGTTTTCCCCGTCCAGTCCCAGCTTGGTTGCGTCCAAAAGGGCGCGGACCGCTTTGGTGTTGACGGCGCCTTCGGCATGAAGCCTGGCTTCGAGTGCGTTGTCGATTTTGATCTGCTTCAGTTCGGTCTCGTACTTTGTCGCGGCCTGGGTGTTAGCAGTCTGCAGTTCCGTGATTTTGGCTTGGAGGTCCTTCGGGTCGACCTTCTTCAGTTCCTCTATCTGCTTTTCACGGTCTTTGACGGTCGCTTCCAGGGTCTTCTTGGTCTCGTTCACGCCATTAAAATCTGTGCGTGCTACAAAGTCCTTACCCACCTGGTCAGATACCTTCTTGTCGATGTCGTCTGTGTAGGTGTCTCCGAGAATTGTTTTCAGCCACTCCAACATAATAGTCTCCCTCTTGCCGCTTTCCTTGCTGCCCTGGTCTCCCAGTGCTCCGGCCAGTCCCGGTTCTGCGGTGCCCCTATTTTGTCCCGGGGGCTCCGGGTAATTTATAACCTCGGCTCGTTGCCGTTGTTACCGTGTCGCTCGTACTCTGCCTTGACCGGGTTCTCCCTTTTGTTTTTGAAGGCGGCCTGGATTTCCTGCAGTTTGGCCGGGGTCAGTTCGTTGGTGTCTTCAAAATAACTCGAACGAAGAAAAATGTTCGCGCTGGTTGGCGGGTATGCCTTGGTTGCGTCCTGGGTGTATAAATCCACCAGGTAGAAGGTGTCCCCTTCCTGCACAATATACTGGCCGGTACCCTTGTTCATCCAAATTGTTAAAGTGTCTGCTTTTACGCTCATGTCCAGTCTGCCTCCGTTAGCCATCGGAATGTTTTTCCCCAGGGTGCTTTTGATGCTTCTGTTACCATTCCGACCTTAATTCCTCTTTCATTTAACGCCTTTACAAGCTCTTTGTCGATACCCTTGTATTTCAGATCGTCCGGGCCGTATACAAAACTCTCGATATCATCCAAGGTTACCCCTCCATGCACCTGGTTTTCGATGTAGGAAGACCCGGAATCGTGAAGAAGATCTTTTATTGTCGGGTGTGGTTTTACTTTTGCTATGTCCGCCATTTGTTCTGTGTCATATGATCCCCAGCAAGGCGTTACTTCGTCTACGTAAGAGGGTGCGTACCCCATGCCCAGGCTATCACCACACGTGAACGTTGTCCTGCCCCGCACACTCGATTTGTATTGTACCGTGCTGTGACCATAAGACCTCGGGCCATCATCCTCGAAGTCCGCGGCGAAATCATCATCAAACTGGTACCCGTAGTATTCAAAGTCGCGTCGGTCTATGACAGTGTGCTTTGTACCGAACAATTTACTTGAGGCTTCCCGGCGCTCATCCGGGTCATTCATTCCGCCCGAAGTAACGGACACTTTTTTGCCCAGGTCTTGTTCGTATTTTAGTTCGATCTGTGTTTTAAACTTGCCGTCTGTCATTACCATCTTCATGGTCTCGGAGTTAATACGGGACCGGCATACGCTTTGATCTATGGCCTTCTCTGTGTATACTCTGGCCGCTTCCAGCGGCTTGGCATCTCTGCCGGAGTACAGTTTTTTGATATTTTTATCGCGGGTGGCTTCAAAGTTTTCAAGTGTGGGCGGGACCTTCCCGTCTTTGAGGTTGTCCACGCCCTTGATACCCCTGGCCTTGCGCTCTGCAGCCCGTGCTGCCGCCTCTGCCGCGTTCTTCTTGGCCTCGGCTGCTCTTAGCTTGGCTTCTGCCGCATTGCGTATCTTGGCTTCTGCGGCGTCCTTGATGGCCTTCTTAGCTGCGGCCGCTTCCTCTAGCTTCTTGGTAGCTTCGGTTGCTGCTTCTTTGGCCTTCTCAAACGGCGATGACTCTGCCATCTTGAAGTCTATCGGGTCTATCTCAAATCCCGACTCCGGCAGTTTATAGATTATGGCGTCATACCCCTTTGCCTTCATTTGGCGGGCCACTTCTTCACCCACATCCCCGTGGTATGTCGCGGAGGCTTTTCCCGTGAGTTCTTTGAAGGCCTTCTCTCGGGCAATTGCCTTTGTGGAGCCTTCGATAACCAGAGGCTTCTTGGTCACAATGTAGTATGACTTTGCGTCTGAAATGCCCGCAGTCTCCGGCAATGCATGGAAGGCGGTGATTCCGTCCGTAGGGACGCTCTTGCGCGGGCTACGCCATACTTCGTACGTACCGGGTTTCCCGAATCCTGCCGGGTGTTCATAAGATACCACCTTGCCCGGCAGTTTATCTGCAGGTGCTGCGGTGGCCATAAGTTTTGCTTTGGCCGCGGCTTCTTTGGCGGTGACAGCTTCCTCGTACTTTTTCGCGGCAGCAGCTTCTCTGAATGCCTTCTCTGCGTCTTCTGCCTTGAGACGTTCGACGGCATCCTTGAGCGCGGCTTCCTTGGCCGCTCGTTCGATTGCCTCGGCGTCCCTGATCTTCTTGGCCGCTACTTCTGCCGGGGTGGGCATCATGGCCTTCTTGGATTCACGCCATAGGCGGGTGCGTTCTTTGCTGGCTGCCCGGAGGGCTTCCTTCTTGGTGGCTGCCGCTTCTTCGGCAGTCCACTTGGCCAGGATGGCCTTGCCCTCGGCTACTTTGGCAGCTTCCACGGCTGCCGCTTCAGCGGCCTTGGCTGCCTCAGCGATGCGCTTGGTTGTTTCTTCTGCCGCTACCCTTGCTTCTTCTGCGAGGCGTGCTGCTGCCTCTTTGGCGCTTTCCAGGGCGGTGGTCTTGCTTGCTCTCCATGCGCGGGTGCGTTCCCGGCTGGCTGCGAGCGTGGCTTCCCGCTTTGCTGCAACTAATTCCTCCGGCGTGGGTACCTTGGGTACCGGCGCTACAGGTATGACCGGCTTTGGTGTATGCACAATCGGGGGATGCGTGCCCATGCCGTATACTTTTTCCCGGTCATACATGCGTGCCAGGTCGTTGTCCAGGACGTGCTGTCTCTGGGTTGCTTGCCAAGCCCGGACCCGAGTGTCTGCTTGGGCCGTGTCGGATCCGCCTTCCCGGAGGGTGTTTGCCTTGCGCTTCCATGCCCGGATCATGCGTTCGTTGTATCTCTGCTTCTGCTCGGCATAGTAGGTCGCGGGATCGTACTTCTCTTTGGGCAGCGCTTCACTGACCCCTTCCACAAACGCATAAAAACTGTGACGGCAATTCCAGCCGCACAGTCCTGATCCGGTCCCATATCCTGTGGCTTCTGCGAGGTTGCGGTGCTTTCCATCACTGCCGGTTATGCAGTATATCCCGCCTTGCCAGACGGCGTGCTCAGGTCGGGCATCGCTGTGACTGGTTACCTCTACCAGATCGGTCCCTAATACCTGGGCATTGGCGAGGCTGACCTGGGAGGTGGCCTGGTTTACCCCGGTCACCAGCGCGCGCCGTACGGCGGCCTCTACGCTTGTCCTGGCCCCGCTTGCGTAGTCGAAGGTGTGAATACCGTCGTCTGCAAACTTCTGAACGGTCATGTCCACCGCTTGGTCCTGGGTGAAGGCCCCGCTTTGCACGAGCATCTGTGCCTGGTCCATGTATTTATTCAGCTGCCCGGCTGCGTTTGTGGCCATGGTACCGGTCATGCGCTGCAAGGTGCCCATGGTTCTCTTGAGGTTGGCTTCCATGACTTGTCTGAAGGCGGGGCTTGCAGAAAGCGGGATCTTGTGTGCAGGCTCTCTGCCGGAGGCCAGCATAGCAGACCGGGTTGCCTCGTCTACTTTGTTGCTCTTGATTCCGGCTGCAGCAAACATATCGTTCATCTCAAGCTGGGACCTTCCTGTCTGGGCTGCGATCCTGCGCGTTATGTACGCCTGGCTTTCCCCCATTTGCTTGAGCTTTTCAATCTCCCAGGCTGCTGTGTCCGTGGTGTACCCCGCCTTCTTGATTCGGCGTGCGATGTCTGCCTCTATATCAGTCTGAAGGTCTGCGTATATGTCCTGCATCGGTGCGGATACACCGGCCAGATAATCGGGTGTTAGCATGGCGGCCCCTCTCTTTGTGCAATATGCATAAACCCCCCGGACGGATCGCGCCGGGAGGCTTGTGCATTATGTCGCGGGTTTGCTGATCGTGGCTTTGCTGATCGTGGCTTTCCCGAATGCCGGGGGCGTTGTGTCACCTGCTGCCGGAGGTTTGGCCGGTGCTGTGACATCTGCCGGCGCTGCCGGGTTTCCTGCGGGTGCCGGGCCTCCGGGGATTACGTCCATCGGGAAGTCCAAAGGCGGGGGCACCATCAGTGCATCATTTTCGGCCACTATCTCTTTGGCCTCTTTTTCCTCGTACCCCTCATACTCGTGCAGGTATCTCCATAGCGGGAATTTGCCCTGGGTAACGAGTGCCTGCATCCGGGTCCGCTTGGCGTCGGTGTCTTCGATGATGCTGTCGTCGAAGTTGATCGTGGTCTCGAAGGTATCGGTTATCCCAGATATCTCGGCTATTGCTTTGCACATGCCCTTGAGTGCTGTGTCCAGAACCTGTTCGTTCTTCTTGAGATTCTGGAAAAGTTCAGACTTGGCACTTATGACTTCTGTGGCCGTCTTCACGTTGCCTGCCTCAAAGCTGTATCTGTCATTGCCCAGGCCCGTCTTGGAGCTCAAAAGGTTCAGGAAGCGCTGCAGGCCCTGGTCGTGGTCGGTTATCCGCAGTTCCATGTTGATCTCTTTGAGTTCCTGCTTCGCGTCGTCCATTTTCAGGCCGTAGAATTCCGTGTCGTTATCATCGAAGGCCATCCAGGTCTCGTCGTCTTGCTGCATCATCTGCAGCATGCTCTGTGGTACTATGATGCGCTTCTTGCCCAGTCGAAACTCGTTGCAGTAGCTGTCGTATATCAGGTCGACACCTTCCAACAAGTCCAGGCTGTTCGCGTACACCGAGATTCCCATCGGGCTGCCCAGGTCGATGTTATTTGCCTGGTTAGGCATGAAAAACTGAAAGCGCGGGGTGAGACTGTTGGTATCGTATTCCAGTGCCATGTCCCCGAACAACAGTTCGGTTTCTGGGTCGACTGGTTCTTCTTGGGGCGCGGCTTTTGTTGCCGTGCCCGGCGTTGCGTCTTTCATGACCGGGAGTGCCTGCATAAGCGCGTTACCGGTTGCGTCCAGGGGTATCAGTTTGTTGGTTATTACGTACTGCCCGTCTTTCAGTTCGTGAATATTCAGGTATATGAATTGCCGGTTGCAGAACGTCTTGATGCTGGCAAACGCGCAATCCTGGATAGTGTCCCCGTCCCAGTTTAGCGGGTAGATCATGTCTCCCCGGACAAAGTCCATCAAGACCCCGCCTGTCCCGTCGTCGTGTTCTACCAGTGCGCCCATGCCCAGGGCGTATGACACTTCGACTAATTTGTTCGCCTGCACCCGGAAATCGTTAGCGAGCATGGCCGCGTCGACCTTCTCTTGCACCGTTTTGTTATCAATGGCGAGCTGGACCTTCTCGTTCATAAGCAGGTTGGCGTGGTCTTCGCAGACCTTCTTGCCCATGCGCAGCGACTTCCTATGGCGCTTGATTTTCTTCCTGCCGTTGTACTGCAGGTAATCGTGAAACTTGGCGTAGTGCCCCTGGTACCAGGCGCGCCAGACCACCATGTGTTCGTATACCGCGTTCTCCGGTATCGTGTAACCTAACCCCTCCAAAACTGCCCTTACATCGTATTTCATCTTCCCGACTCCCTTCGTGCTTTTACTTGATCTGTGAATAGCCCCATTTGCTGTATGTCCTTCTGGTATCTCTCGGTCGTGTATTCGCAGGCGTCCAGGCTGTCTATGTTCATGATGCCATCATCCAGGCGGACGTCTTCGGTTATAATCTTCGGATCCCATACGGCGTCCTGCAGGGCCCCGATCAGGTGGGTGCAATGCCGCATGACCTTGTATCGGTCCTGGGCGATGATGCTGTTGTAGAAGTCAACCCGGCCCGTTATCACGCCCTTCAGCGCGTTCTGGATGTCCACTGGCAGTTTTGCCTGGAAGGCCGCGAGCTTCAGTCCCTGGATGAGCGTGGTCTCGGCGCTGTCGCAATAAACCACAATCGCTTTTACCTTCGGGAACCGTTTCAGCAGGCGTTGGATAAATGCTACAAAGTCTTCCTCGAGCTGCTTTGGCGTGATCTTTTCCTTCTTGTAGTACTCGTCCACCGTGATCACCTGCTGAAAGCGCGGGGTCAGGGCGTTCGCTATGAAGGCGTGTGCTGATTGGTTGCCTCCAAAGTCTACCCCTACGGTCAGCAGTGCGATGTCTTCCGGGTCCTTCTCTTGGATATATGCTTCTGTCTGGTCTGCAAACTGCCGGTATATCAGTCCTTCAGCAACGCAGCGATCTCCCAGGATGTCCCTCTTGTACCACACACTCTCCGGGTCGTACTGATTCTTGATCTCGGCCTTGCGTTCGTCGCTTATGGAGAGATTGTCGTCCATGGTGAAATGCTCATAGTTGGCGATCCCCTTGGCCCGGTACGGGTCGATGAAGTCTGTGTAAATCCAGTGTGTCGGGGATCCGGGGTTAAGGTCCCACAAGATCTGCCGAACATAAGCAGCCAGCTGTCTGCTGAATGCCGTCTGGATAAAGCTGACATGGTGCTGGTTGATCTCTGTGGCTATCCACATTCCGTAGCTGTTTCCCAGTATTTTCTGGAAGCTGTTTGCCTTGGCTGCTCCGGCGAATACTATGATCTTCTCCCCGGTCTGCGTTAGCACGATCAGTGCGTCATTACCCTTGTATTTGCCCCAGTAGCAGCGGTTCCTGAACAAGTGCTCGAGTCCGTACCCGTTGCAGTCCCCTATGTTCAGTTTGGCGTTGGCCACTGTAGATCCCGAGGCCAGATGGATGCGGTCTTTGCAAAGTTCCAGGTGTGCAGCTGCAGCGATGCAGTGATCTATCGTCTTCCCGCTACGGACGGCCCCTTCTGCGATGCTGATCGTGGAAGTCCCGCAGGCCTGGATATATAGTTTGTGTTTCATGGAAAAAGGCGCCCAGGCAATGGTCGCCGTTTTAGTTTTCATCTTTATCCACCCTCAACAGGTCAGCCAGCGGTGCCAGGTCTTCTACGCCCTCCCCGTGCTTGTTGTCCCGGTCTTCTCCCCTGCGCCACATCTCTGGCTTGCGGTTTTTGAGCCAGATGATCTGGGCGGTAACATCCCCCACTACGACTTTGCGTATCTTGGTGACTTCTGCGTCCTTGTCCACCTTCCCGTTCACTATCCGGGTTACCGTCTTGGTCTCGTCATACTCGAAGCCCAGGGCCCGCTTATAAAGTGCGTTCTCTACCCGGCGATCTGCTACGTCTTTGCCCTCGCTTAGGGCCAGTGCGATCTCCGGGTACTTCTTCTTCCATTCGTACAAAGTCTGCGGGCTAATCCCGATATTATGTGATATGTCCTTGTCGGTCAGCCCGTCTTTGGCCATGCCTTGCAGCTGCAGACATCCGTCTTCAGTGATCCATTGCAGGTACTTCCCCGTTGACTTCTTACGCGAGGAGGCTATCGCCATCTATCTCACCATCTTCCTGGTCCCACTCGAAGGTTACGGGCTGGCCGTCCCGGAGGCCGGTCACATCGTTGCGCTTCGTTGTGTTCTTGTATCTGCGGATTATCCCGTCACAAAAGTGCGGGTCCAGTTCTATCGTGTAGCACCGGCGCCCGGTTATCTCGGCTGCGATCAAAGTGCTGCCCGATCCCCCGAAGAAATCAAGCACCAGGTCCCCTGCTGTGCTGCTGTTCTCGATTGCCCTCACGGGCAGCTCTACAGGCTTCTGGGTGGGGTGTATCGTGCCTGTCTCTCTGGATACTTCCCATATGTCGTTGGCTGCGCCTTCCTGGTAAAGGGTCAGACTGCCTCCGCTTGGTAGGCGAACGTAGCGCAGCTTCTTGCCCTTGGGCGCTTTGTCTGAAAGGTAAACCTGGCCGCCGTTTCCATCTGTGCTTATGATGCCGCCTGTCAGGGTTGTGCAAAGTCCTTCTTTGGTGCGCACTATGGCCTTCCAGACCGTGCGTTGGCTGCGGTCCCCGTAAAAGGTCGCGTGCTCTCCGGTCTTTTCCATGTAGAAGCAGGGTTCGTGGCTCCATTGGTAGTCTGCGTGTCCCAATACCGGGACCGGTTTCGACCAGATCAGGTATTGCTTTTCAAGCAGGCCCACCGCCTTGAGCGCGTCTTCAAACTCCCGGCGTGTGCTGCTTGCGTGCCAAATATAAAAGGCTGCGTCTGGTTCCGTATACTTGAATAAAAGTTCAAACGCTGGCTGCAGCAATTCGCCCAGCAAAGCGTCCCCGGTCAAATCGTCGTTGGCCATCATGTCGAAGTTCCCGCTCTGGGTCTCGTATGATACCCCGTATGGTGGATCCGTATGCACCATCTGTGCTTTTTCGTCTCTTATTAGCCTGGCTACTGCTGGCCGGTCTGTGCAGCTGCCGCATAAAAGGCGATGCGGTCCTAATTGCCAGATATCCCCCGGCTGGCAGATGGTCTCTACCCGGGGTTCCGGCACACTGTCGATGTCAGCTGCGTCTGGTTCCGGGGTTCCGTTCATGGCCATTAAAAGGGCCTCTATATCTTCTGCAGAAAAGCCGGTTAATTCGACGGGTACCGCGTCGCCCATGCTCTCTATCAAATCCAGCAGCATCTTATCGTCCAAGTCTGCCAGTTCAGAAAGCCGGTTGTCTGCGAGCAGGTCTGCCGTTTCCTCGGCTTCGCTTGCATACTCTTGGTATTCTATCGGGGCTTCTGTCATGCCTGCCTGAAGGGCTGCCAGGCGCCTTCCGTGGCCCTTGACGATCAGTCCGCTGCGCTTGCTTATGGTTATGGGTGCGCGCCATCCGTTTGCCTGGATGATGCCGCCCAACAGGCGGAGTTGGTCCCGGCTGTGCTGGTTCGGGTTTCCGGGATTCGGCGCTGTCGCTTCCAGAGCGACAATTGTGTCAAACGCACAAAACACCGGGATCCCGTCTTTCGTCGTGGTCCTCGGTGTTGCCTCAGAGTTGTAACCTATTTTCAGTGCTTTGCTCATCTTTGCCCCTCTCATGGG
>Ga0209429_10000786_pt1 | contig 20750 bp, 15 predicted proteins | sample BarGraNGADG00212_3_FD_184493 | JGI IMG/M metagenome (GOLD analysis project Ga0209429, IMG submission 184493) | Arctic peat soil microbial communities from Barrow, Alaska - Barrow Graham LP Ref core NGADG0004-212 (SPAdes) (version 2) | ecosystem: Environmental > Terrestrial > Soil > Wetlands >...
CGCGCTCAATGGAATGGATCAGTTTTTTAAAACGGTCTTCGGTAATAGCCCTCTTTTCACAGGACTTTTTCAAACCGCTGACCATCTTCTCCCGGCTATAGGACTCCCGGCGACCGTCCCGTTTCACAATAATCAGGTCTAAAAGCTCAATTTCCTCATAAGTTGAGAAGCGGAAAGCGCACTTTAAACATTCACGGCGGCGTCTGATAGAAAGGCCATCGGGCGCGACCCGCGAATCCACCACCTTGGTATCAGGGAAATAGCAGATGGGACACTTCATAATCTTTGAAAATCCTATATTTTGTGGTCTTTTTAAAAAATAGACCACTAAATGTTGTATCTATAACTATTTTAGCAAAATTTTATCTTCGGGTCAATTCAGCTAATTTTAAGAGAAATATAAAATATTTATGAAGTTATCCACAGAAAGTTTGATTCTGTTTTATTCCCTTTTTATGCACCGCGCCCCAGTTGACATTTCCTGGTAAAAAAAGTAATATTTGGGATACAGAACTTTAACAATAAACCTTTAAAATTGGAGGCCAACATGAAGAATCCATACAAAATTGCCAGAATAGTCGCCCTGGGAATCCTGGGACTGATTATACTGATCGCGCTGATTACCGGCGCCAACATTCTCTTCTTCTGGAGCATCTTCAATTGGCTCCAGAATACTATTCACGGCTTTACCGGCTGGGATGTACAAATCTCAAAAGGAATCGCCGCCTTCTTGGTGGCAATCATCGTCGCCCTTCCCTTGGGGAGATTCTTATTAGCTTACACGCCTATACCGCAGAAGAATAAGACCCTTTACCGCTCGCTGACTGCGGTCGTTATCGCACTTTTCTTTCTGTTCATCTGGTTCGGCTCGCAAAATACCTATTTCGACTCGCAGACAGGCAAGCCTCTGAAATACTATTCTATTTCTCCTAACGGAACTTATCATTTTTTTTCAGCGCCGGGTTTTGATCCGGTAACCGGGGACAGGCTTGAACCAGTGACGAAGGAGATCGTCTTAAAGAGCAAGGGCCGCGGCAAGATTGAGATTCCTAAGAAGTACATCATCGTGGAGAAAATTGTGGAGAAGCCGGCACCGCCACCGGCGCCTGTCGCGCAGGCGGACGAAACGGAAAAAGCGGAAGCGACCACTGACGAAACAGCCGATGAAACGCCAGTGGAAAAACCAGCGCCAAAGCCGACTGAATATTACCGTTATAAACAAACACCTAAGCCCTACGTGCCGCCGATTGTCATAAATCACGATAACCGCGGTATTGTTACCTTCAGAAATGAGACTCCTTATCCTGTCCAAATATTGGACAACAATCAGATTGAAGTGTTCACGATCCCGGCTCATCATTTAAGCGATAAAAGAATGGAGGCCGGCCAATATCAGAAAATGTGTGGGGGGGAAAGTTACGGTTACTTTACCGTCGGTGTCGGAACTTGGGATGAATACAAGTTTGTCGACGGCGGAATCGAGTACATTCACATCGGTTCTTCATCGGCTTCTAGCATCCACCACTCGTCACCGCCAAGGACGCAGACCTACTCTACCCGTCAACCGTTCATCATTAGCGCGCCAGTCCGAATATATCAATCACTGCCACCGCGTCAACCGGCGCCATCTTACCGCCATCATCGTTAATATCGTTAATTCAGTATTCACTAATAAATAGGAGAAAAAGTCATGGGACAAATTACCGAAACCTGGATTATTATTTCTCTGATAACAGGAATTATCTGTTATCTTTTCGCCAAAGAAAAGAACTATAATCCGTATCTGTGGTTCTTTGGCGGAGTCGTCGGAAGTTTTTTGGCCATAATCATTATTGCGGCCATAAGAAAAAAGGTCAAAAAGACCTGAAAATCGTTCTTCGCAAAGTGAACGCTTATTCAGCCCGGTTATTCCTACCGGGTTTTTTATTACCAAAAACAGGCTCAGGGCCTGTTTTTTATATCTATATTTTTTAATATTCCTTACCCCATTTTCTTCCGAATAAAAGCCGGCACGCTCAGGTCGTCGTCCTCATCCCTGACCGGGCGCTCGGCCTTCTTCTCTAAGGCCGGTTTGACCGGGATATTCTTGAAAACATTAAATTTGCCCTTATTCTTGTCCACACTGGTGGCCGGCATGAGTTCTTTTTCGCTATCCTTTTCAATTATGAAAGCATTCGGAGTATAGGCCGATTTTCCGGACTCGCTCTTTTGGCTCTTGCCGTGGCCGTCAAAACCGGTCGCCACCACGGTAATCTTGATCTGATCCTTCATCTTCTCGTCAATGACCGCGCCAAAAATAATCTTGGCGTCTTCATCGGCCGCCGAGGTGATAACCTTAGCCGCTTCACTCACTTCGGTCATGCTCAAATCCGGTCCGCCCGTTACGGTAAAGACAATGCCGCGTGCCCCGTCAATGGACATATCCAGCAGATTGGAATTAATCGCGTCCTTGGCCGCTTCCACCGCTTTATTTTCGCCGGAGGCAATACCGATGCCCATCAAAGCCGAACCGGCGTTAGACATCACAGCCTTCACGTCGGCAAAGTCGGCGTTAATCACGCCGGGGACGGTAATGATTTCCGCGATGCCCTGTACGCCTTGGCGTAAAACATCATCGGCGATCTTAAACGCTTCCAAAAGCGAAGTTTTTTTATCAATCACTTGTAATAATTTATCATTGGAAATGGTAATAATCGTATCCACCTTATCGGCCAATTCGGCGAAACCGCGATCGGCGATACTTTTGCGCTGGCCGCCTTCAAACATAAACGGCTTCGTAACCACGGCCACCGTCAGCGCGCCCATGTCCTTGGCAATCTGCGCCACGACCGGCGAAGCGCCCGTTCCTGTTCCTCCGCCCAAACCGCAAGTCACAAAAACCATATCACAGCCTTTTAAGGCTTCTTTAATTTCATTTTCTGATTCTTCGGCGGCCGCCTTGCCTAAGTCAGGATTCATACCCGCACCCAAGCCTTTGGTCACCGTTTTGCCGATATGGATTTTCTCATTCGCCTTATTATAATGCAGAGCTTGGACATCGGTATTAATCGCCACAAAACCGACGCCTCTAATGCCGCCGTCCACCATGCGATTAATGGCGCTGCCGCCACCTCCGCCCACGCCCACCACTTTTATTTTGGCAAAGGTTTCAATCTCCGGTTTTACTTCCGCCATATAATTATTGAAATTATGCTTATAAACTCTAATACGTTTTTTCCCTCGCTTCTATTTAGGCATGATCTTATTCCACAAGCCTTTGGTCTTTTCCAATAAGCCGCCCAAATTCTTACCGAAGTTAATAGAACTGTTATTATTTTCGCTTTCGCCGTGGCTGCCCCAGATCACTAAGCCCAGCGCGGTCAAAAATTCCGGATTCTTCACTTTATCAATCACGACATTGATATTTTTGGCTTGGCCCACAGCCGCCGGCAAGCGCAACTTCTTTTTTGCCGCTTCCACCAGTCCGGTCAATTCCGCGCCGCCGCCGACAAAAATCACGCCGGCTGGCAGCATGCCGCTGCGATCGATTTTTTTAAATTCGTTGTCCACTTTATCAAAAATTTCTTCCACCCGGGCGTTAATTATCTCGGCCACATAGCGCCGCGAAATCAAACCGATGTCGTCATTCACCTCTTCTTCTCTTACCAATTCAGACACATCAATCTCTTCCTTCTTATCAATATCTTCCGGGACAGCCTGACCATATTCACGCTTGATTCGCTCGGCCAGATTAATCGGACAGCGCAAGCCGATAGCAATATCGGCGGTAATATGTTCCGCCCCGATCGGCAGAATGGCTGTATGAATCAAATTTCTCTCTTCATAAACCGCCAGTGAGGTCGTGGACGACCCTAAATTGATCAGGGCCACGCCCAGTTCTCTCTGCTTGGCGCTTAAGACCGCTTCGGCGGCCGCTAAGGGCGCAATGACCAAATCTTCAATCTCCAAACGAGTGCGGTATATGGCTTTCGTTAAATTTTTAATCTGAGTGCTCAGGCCCTGGACAATCAAAGCTTCCACTTCCAGCCGAATTCCATTCATACCAATCGGGTCTTTGACATCGGCTTGGTTGTCGACGCTGAAACGAATCGGAATAACATGTAAAATTTCATAGTTGACCGGCACCGCCAAAGCGCGCGCCGCTTCAATCGCCCGATTAACATCATTCTCATTAATTTCCCCGTCGCTGCGGCCGACGGCCACCACGCCTTTAGAGCGTTCACATTTGATATGGGGGTCGTTAATGGACACCCAAACGCGGGAAATCGGCACGCCGACCAAACGTTCGGCCTTTTCCAGACAAGCGGAAATAGAGGAAGTCGTCTCCTCAATGCTATTAACAATGCCGCGGCTGACGCCGAAAGTTGGGACGGACACCGCGCCGATAATCTGCAGTTCATCGCCAGCCAGCCCGGGTATTTTTTGGCCAACCACCAACCTAATTGAGGTGGAGCCGATGTCCAGTCCGGCGATAATATTGTCCTTCATAAAATTAGAAGTTCTTAGGCTCTAAATAAAAATATAACCATACTAAGTGGTGAACGTTGCTTTTAATATTATACAAAATTTATAAAAATTTAACAACGTTAGCCGGCCTAATGACCGCTCAAAATCAAACCCAGATACCAATTAATCAAGGGCTCGCTCCAAATTAGCGTAATAATCGCGCCAAAAGCCAAAAAAGGACCGAGCGCCACTTTTGACCGCCAGCCCTTTTTCTGTTTGGCCAGTAAAATCACGCCCACCACAGCGCCCAAACAATAGGCCAAGAGGATAATCAATAAAAGCTGAAACACATTAGGAAAAGCCAGCCCTAAAAACAAGCCCAGCCAAATATCGCCCTCGCCAATCCCCTTCTTTTTAGTAATCAAATATTGCAGGAGAAAAAAAGCGGCGAAAACCAGGCCGTAAATGAGATCTAAGCGCCAATCCAAACCGGCCAGTATATTCAGAATAAAAACCGTTGCGGTGAGCGGCCAAAGCACGTTCATGGGAATAAGCTGCCAGCGCAAATCATAGACAAAAATAATCAACAGCGTCGCGACGATCAGCCAATCGCGCAAGATTAAAAATGAAGACGCGGCCGACAAAATATTTAAACGGAAAGTAAGGAGAAATAATAGGGCCGTGACCAGTTCCACGAGCGGATACTGCCAAGAAATCGGCTGGCGGCAATGGCGGCAGCGGCCGCCTAAAATTATAAAGCTCAAAAGCGGAATATTATCATACCAGGCAATCATCTTCCGGCATTTCGGGCAATAAGAGCGGCCATTTAAGGTTTCCTCCTTATAAACCCGCCAAATCAGGCAATTTAAAAAACTGCCGATGATTAAACCGAAAATAAAAGCAAAAATGAAAAAAATTGTCAGCATATTTTTATTAATCGTTCAGCCAAACCCAAGTTTGGTAGGGCCAACGGATAATTTTTAAAATAAAAGCCTGTCGGCGTCCGTAATTCTTTTGAAAAAAATATTCTTGCGATTTATAATAGCGCTTCCGACGGGTCGGACTGATTGCTAAACTCCGGCCGCCGAAATGGACCAGACTCACTGTATTCAAAACCGCCACGCCGTAGCCTTCATTCTTGACCCGCCAGCATAAATCTACGTCTTCAAAATATTGAAAAAATTTTTCATCCCAGCCCTGAACCGCGATCAGAACCTCACGCCGGATAACCAAGGCCGCACCGCTTACCCAATCAACCGCCAGGAGACCGTGTGCTTCTGGCGTAACCGCTTTTTCTTGAACAGAAATAGGCGCGATTAAGCGGCCAAAAAACAAATGGCTGAGACGAGGAAATTCGCCGTGGCTATAGGCTTGCGACTGGCCTTGGCGGGTTAAAAGTTGCGGCGCGACAATACCCAGAGTTGAATCAGCATCCAGCGCGGCCAGGAGCGGCGTAAAAACATCTCTTTTCAGAAAGGTATCGCTATTGAGAAAAAACAGATAAGTCCCGACCGCCTCTCGGGCGCCTAAATTATTCCCCGCGGCCAAACCTTTGTCGGTCGCACTCTTAATAACTTTAATCCGCGCGCCGAATTCTTCTTGCCACCGAACCAGACTGTCGTCACGGGAAGCGTTATCCACGACAATTACCTCCAAGGCGGTCGCATGTTGGTGGGCAAAAATGGATTTAACGCAATCGATGGTCAGTTGTCCAGTATTATGGCTAACGATAATCACGGAAATTTTTACCATATTATTTTGAATAATCAAAATTTTTACTTCGCTCCGCTGCGGTATAATATTCTTGCGCCTTTATTGTATCCGGCAAGCGCGAATAAGCGTCGCCCAGACCTTGATTAATGGTATAAAAATAAAATTGATAAGCTTGGGCATGCGCTGTGGTCAGGGTTATTCCCTTGATGTCCGGCAAATCGCTTAAGGCTTTTTGGAAAGCAACAACTGCCTCGCTGGGCTCTCCTTGCGCCAAAAACATTTTTCCGGCCGCTAAATAAACGGGTGGCCAAAACGGGGCCAGTCCTTCCACTTGCTCAAAATAATTCAGTCCCTGCGGATAATTGCCTAGAGCGACAGCCGCTTCCCCTTTCACGAATAAATTGGTAAAACCGCGGCTAGGGAGAGTCTTATTCAGGCTGAGCAGCTCCTGACGGGCAATGGCCTGAACCGATTTCTCATAAAAACTGGGTAAGAGAGTGCTTAATCTTTCCCCCCAAAATTCATTATAATAATCGCGCAGCACGGGATTGGGTGCAGTTTCCGTACTATATCCTTTCAAGACCAGAGCGGTAAAGAAATGCTGACTATCTAAAGTCTGGGTCACTTTGAAAAAATAATAATCGCCCAGAAGAGTCTGAATGTTAAAATATATTTGCCAGCCGACCAGAACCGTAACGATAGCCAGCAAAAAAAGCTTCAAGGCACTGACTTTTAGCGGCCCGGCTTGATGGGGCGTTGTAGTTTCCGCGGGGGCCGCCAGACTTGGAAAATTAACGCTAAAGTTAAGCGCTGTTAAAAGAGCCAGCCAAAGCCAAAAATAAATTTCCCCCGCGACTAAACTAAAACTAAATAATAAAGATAGGAGATACGCGGCGACCCCGCCGCCCAGAGCGAGGGCCACGGCGCGATTTTTGGCTGTTTGCGCCGCCAAGTGAACTAAACGGAAAAAATAATAGTAAAGAACGGCGAAAAGAAACAGACCCCAAATACCAACCGAGAGTAGAATATCCAAAAGCAAATTATGCGCCCGATCAGTGGCAGCGCCGACATTAGCGTAAAGACCCCAATTCGGCGCGTAATAATGGATAAAAACTTCGCCGGCATTTTCCAATCCGTAACCAAAACCTGGTTTAGCCCCGATGGCTTGGATAGAGGCGCTATAAAAATTAAGACGCGCGCCCACGCTGCTGCTGGGCAGACTCGAAAAATCCGTTAAGCGGCCGGGTGAAAAATAATGCCCGCCCAAAAAGAATATTATAACGATACCCAATACCCCACCGGCTAAAATCAGTTTCCGCTGACGACTGGCCAGTAATCGACGCCACTCATAAACGAAAAAGATAAGAGCCGTCAGAACTAGAGCGGCCAGTGCGCCCCGGCTGGCCGTAAAAAATAAACACACCAGTGTTGCTAAGGAGATAATAATATAGGCGAGACGGAACCAAGTGCGGCGTGACGCAAAAACTAAATATAAATCTAAGGGGATAATAAGCAAAAGCCAGGAAGCTAAAAAATTCGGCTGGCCGAAAGTCGAAATAGCCCGATGCGTCAGATAAGGCGGCTCCGCCCAAGCCAAAAAATCCAGATTAAAGATTTGCAAAATCCCATACAGACTGACTATGAAACCGGAAAGCACGGCCGTGATTACAACCCGCTGCACCCTCTTTTCCAGACTATATTCTTCACTCCGTCCGCGATTATTAATGGACAGGATATTAAAAGAAAATAAAATAAACCAGCCAAAATATAATAAATAGCTGACCAAACCGGCTTGATGATCATAGGCGCCATAAAAACTCTGGACCCAGTTCGTCGAAAAAAATAGACTGACAGCCAAGCCAGCAATAAAGATCGTTGGCAGCAGCCAATATTTTTTTAGCGCCCAGAGAACAGCCCGGCGCGAGAGCGAAGCGAAGGGCGCCACCGGCCAATAAAAAATAAGCTTGAGGGCGGTAAAAAAGAAAAGCAGCCAAAACAAAATTTCCAATAGAAGTAATTTGTTCAATTCAAAAATATTATAGGTCGGAAACCAAGGGAGGGCGAAATAAAGCGGCACTAAAAAAATCACCGCCAAGTAGGCGAATTCAATCAATAAATCTAAAGTGGCGCGCAGTGAAAAGTTACTGCGCTGAAGATTGCTTAACATAATTTAATTATAACAAAGAAAAGCTTGATTTCCTAATATTCAAGACCACCAAAAAACTCCGAGTTTACGGAGTTTTTTATCTAATATCAAGTTAAAAATGTTTAAGCGTTTTTTTGACCGCGCACGATCTTATCCCAAACAACTAAGACCGGACTGGCCACGAAGATGGAGCTGTAAGTGCCGACAAAGATGCCGACAATGAGCGCTAAGGCGAAATCCTTGATGGTCGAACCGCCGAAAAAGAGCACGGCTAATAAGGCTAAAATGGCGGAGAATGAAGTATTGATGGAGCGGGTTAGGGTTTGGTTAACGCTGCGATTAACGGTATTTTCAAAATCCTCTTGGCTCTTCGGCAAATTTTCGCGGATACGATCAAAAACAATGATTGTATCGGAAACACTATAGCCTAAGACCGTTAAGACGGCGGCGATAAACGGCGTATTGATCTCCACGCCGTAGAAATGGCCTAAGACTGAGAAGACGCCAAGCGTAAAGATAATGTCATGGATCAAGGCAATAATGGCGGCCACGCCGAATTTCCAAGAGGCCACCGGTTTGGATACTTTACGGAAAGCGAAAGAGATGTAAATAATAATCATGATAAAGGCGATGGCGGTAGCATTGAAAGATTTGCTTTTCAATTCCTGACCGATGGACGGTCCGACCGAATCAAACTGCATTTCTTTGAAAGTGGCGCCCTGATGGCTGGCGGCTAAAGCCTGTAAGCTCTTCACGGCCGCCTGATGAACGTCTTCGGAGGTTTCCTTGAACTTTAAAATATACGAATCGCTAGTCGGCTGAACAACCAAATTATGAAGATTGGCGCTCTTGAGGCTCGTGGTGATATCCGTGATTGCGGGCTGATAATTTTTGAACTGAACTTCCAAGGAGCTGCCACCGGTAAAATCAATGCCAAAATTCAGGCCCCAAAAAATTAAGGCTAAAACCGACAAGGCGACGGCCAAGGTCGACAGGGAGAGGAAGAGACGGCGTTTTTGAATTATCCGATAAATCATATTTTTTAATTTAGGTATTTTATATTATTTATTTTCTTCCTCTTTCGGTTTTCTCGTGCCCAAGAGCCAAGTTCTCTTCTCCAGCCAATCGCCCAAGATAACGACGAATAAGGTATGGGTCACGACCACGGCGCTGAAGAGCGAAACGGCGATACCGATAAATAAGGTGGTACCAAAGCCCTGAACCGTGGAAGTACCGAAGAAAATCAAAATCAAACATGTGATAATCGTCGAAACATTACCGTCGCGGATAGAGGGCCAAGCGCGTTTGAAGCCGGCGTCCACCGCCTGGCTGACGCTCTTGCCCGATTTCAGCTCCTCCCGCGTCCGCGCGAAAATCAGGATGTTCGCGTCCACGGCCATGCCGATGGAAAGAATAAAACCGGCGATGCCCGACAAAGTCAAAGTAATCGCTTTCGTGGCGTAAATAAATAATAAAATACCGATAATGGCAAATAGCAGAGCGAGCGTACCATTAAATATCTTCAGTTCGTTAAAAGTATAGAAGATCAGCCCCACCATGAAAATAATCAAGATTAAAGCCAGCCAAATCGGCAGGGCTTTAAAAATCGCCAGCACCGTCAAACCATAAATCACTAAAGATAAGACCGACAATAAACCGGGCAAACGGTAATAGAAAATCATGAACAAAGAAACCAGCAGCAAGCCGAACAGAATCGCGCGTAAGCTGTCATAGATTGACTGCGAGCCTAAGCTGGACTCCACGGTCTTTTGCGAAATCAAAGTAATCGGAACGGGCAAAGCGCCGGAGTTTAATCTGGTCACCAACATTTTCGCTTCCTCAACCGTAAAATGACCGGAGATAACCGCGTTACCGCCGGTAATTTTGTCATTAACCGTCGGCGTGGAAATGGGGTAACCGTCTAAAAATATGGCCACCGGCTGGCCGATGTTACGCCCGGTAATGTCTTCAAATAACTTTGATCCCTGAGCATCAAATTGCAGCGACACTTCCGGCGAACCGTCGTTTTGGTTAAATTGCAAAGTCGCGCGCTTGAGATATTTGCCGGTCAATTCTGTATCCTTCCAGTTTTTCGTGGCGCCCAAATCAACCGCGGTAGAAGTGGGGACAATCGCGGAAGCCGTCGTCGTCCCGTTAATCTGCACCGCGGCGGCTGTAGCCGTCGGGGCTAATTCTTTAAATTCCAAAGTCGGAGTTTCCCCGATTATTTTAATGGCTTGAGCCACGTCTTTAATACCCGCCAAATCGGCCACAATCTGATAATCGCCCGTCATGCTCTTATTGACCTGAACCACCGGTTCAGACACGCCAAAAGCGTTGACGCGGCGTTCAATGACGTCGCGCGCAGAATCCAAGGCGCTGGCCTGATCGGCCGCGGGAATATTCTTCACATCGGCGGAATAAACTAAGTGCGTTCCACCCTGCAAGTCCAAACCGAGACTAAAGGGTATCGGCGTAACTTGAGGCAAAATAACCATGTTATTAGTTTTAGCGGCCACTATTTTGGCAAAGCCATTATAATACTCACCTCCGACCGTCAGAGCTACTATGAACATGAAAACGATAATAACGCCTAAAATCCACCAAGCTTTGTTGCGGGCGGATAACTTTTGAAATTTTTGGGCTAAAGTCATATAATGAGAAAAATAAGGCCGGCCAGATGCCGGTTAAACAATTATTATAAATTGGCTTAAACTGGTTTTATCTTAGGATAAACGAAAAGAAAAATCAAGAGTCGACGTTATAACCAAGCCTTTACAAAATCAGCTATTTTATCTATAATTACTTTATCTTAATTTACTATAAACGCGTTTATTATTAGACAAAACGCCATTAATTATATGCCATTAATCCCCACCGTTATTGAAAAAGAGGGCCAAGTAGAAAGAGCCTATGACATCTATTCTCGGCTCCTGAAAGACCGAATTATCTTTTTGGGCGAACCGATTGACGATCACGTGGCCAATATCGTCATCGCCCAGTTCCTGTTTCTGGACGCCGAAAACAAAGACAAAGACATTAAATTCTATATTAATTCCCCGGGCGGCTCGGTTTCTTCCGGTTTGGCGATTTACGACACCATGCAATACATCAAATCCGATGTCACGACTATTTGTCTGGGTATGGCCGCTTCCATGGCCTCGATTCTCTTGGCCGCGGGCAAAGCCGGCAAGCGCTTCGCTCTGCCCAACAGCGAAGTTATGATTCACCAGGTCATGGGCGAAGCCGAAGGCCAAGCGTCGGATATCAAAATCCGAGCCGAACATATCTTGAAGATTAAGGATCGCATGAATAAAATCTTGTCTCTCCACACCGGCAAATCGGTCGCCACCGTGGAAAAAGACAGCGACCGCGATTACTATATGAGTGCGGAGGAGGCGCTGAAATATGGACTAATCGATAAGATCATCAGGAAACAAGGATAATACTTAAAAATATATTGCCTCTATAAAAACCGAGCGTCGGCTCGGTTTTTTGTTATTTCTAAAAAAAATTTATTTCAAAGTCAGCGAATCAATGATCATCTTAAAAACAGTCGGGTAAGCGACGCGACTATCCACTGCCGGAATATAGGAAATAATGAAAACACTTTTACGTTTCTTGTCGGTCAGATAAAAATTAAAACCGTCCGCGGCCATCACGCCGTCCCAGGTCGCCGTACTTTTCAGCCGATCATAGGTTACCGAATCGTCCGGAAAAGCATCGTTGTACCAGCTCAAAATACTTTGCTTGCTGGTGTTGTCCTGCAAAGAAATTTGAATTAAAGAATCATCGGGCGCGTTAAACAAAACCGTATTATCGTTGTTTAAGGACTTGACCGGCCAATTTTTCGGCGCCAAAACACTATATCCCAGAATTTTACTGACAAAAACTGTGAGGGCCGGATCAACGCTCAATTTGCCGCTGCCAATTGGATTATAATTATTTAAAATTTCCGTCAGGTCATTATAGGTATTGTTATTGGTGTCAGCCAAATTAGGGTTGGTGCCGAAAACCGCCTCTTCCTCGTCATTCAAGCCATCATTATCGCTGTCGATCAGCGGGGCGGCCTCGGTCGTAGTTTGATTATTGTCAATTGTCGTGGAAGTGGTGGAAGTGGCCAAGTCTAAAATCATGGCGGTGGTCGTGGCTAGAGCTGTTGTGGTAGCGTTATCCAAAATGATGGGCGCTATTTCGGTCGCGGAATTGGAAACATCCGTGGTCGTGGAAATTGACGAGGTCGGCGCATTCACAACGGACGCCGGACTTAGTTTAGAATTAGCCGCCGGCTTGATGATAAAAATATAAGACAAATAAAAAAGCAAGCCGATAAAAACCACACCGCCGGCAATAATCAGCACGCCGACCATCTTAAAATTAGGCTTGGCCGCACCGGAAACAAAGGACTTAGGTCGGACTACGGACTGGCCTGGCTTAATCCGGCTCGGACTGAGGGCTAAGCCGCTGGACAAACGATCAGCAGGCGGCATATTATGGACAATCAAATCAGCGCGGTCGGCCGGTTTCGCTCCAGTCTGACCCGCTTTCTTTTTGCCGGAAGATTTTTTACTGCCAAGTCCCAACATAATTTACTGGCTGAAAATAAAGTAAGCCGCTAAAGCGACAATACCAAAAATGCCTAAGCCCAAAAAGAGCCATTTTGTCCAATGGCCGCTTTCGGTCGCCGGCATCGTATGCAGATTTAAAGACAAACGCGGCAACGATTTTGACGCTTGGGAAGCGTCAGGGCGTGGCCGCGGTTGATTGTTGAAGTTATTGTTGAGCATTTTTATTTAACCTGATAACCAGGCAAAAGACCGAGACCGTTCGGGTTGTGACCGCTCTTCACTTCTACACCGTCTTTATAGCCGTCGCCATCCGTATCGGGATTAAGTGGATCGGTATGGTAGATTTTTACTTCCTCGTAATCGGTCAGGCTGTCGTTATCGGTGTCCGGCAAATTGGGATCGGTATGATAAGTATTTATTTCCTCATAATCGGTCAGGCCGTCGTTATCCGAGTCAATTAAGGAGTTAATCGATGTCGAAGCAATAATGGTTGAGGTCGTCGTAATGGTCGGCAAGGTGGTCGTGGTCAGCGGGGTGATGTCCGGAGAAGGCGTTTCGACAACCGGCGTGACAACCGGGGTTTGCGTGATCGGTGTATTGGAAGCGACATTATTAGTCTGATTGCTGGCGGGACTCTGATTAAAGAATCGGCTGTAAACTAAATAACCGATTAAAATTATAATCACGGCCACAATAGCGATGACCGCCACTTTGAACCATAGTCCGCTTTTTTTATCGGTCGGAGCCGGAATTCCTACTCCGTCCGAAGCCAAACCCGCTTTTTTGGTTTCTACCTCCGCACTGGACATTTGACCGTGGCCGGGAACGACTTTATCGGTTTCTGCAAAAATATCATCTACGGTTTGACTGTTAGCCGTGTTTTTAACATCGTTAAACATAATTTTATAAACAAATTAACTTCAATTTTATTATAGCGGATAAAACGCCGACTGACCAGCGATCAGAGCTTTAACCCTTAAAAAATAATTTATTTCTGGCGCGGGCTGATCGGCCCGACTCGTGACGGATCACTAACGATTTCCGAATCATTCTTAATGATTTTATAGACTTCTAGGCCGCCTTTCGCGTCTCGGAAAGCTTGGACCTTGGCGTCAAGCGGCAAGCCTAGGCTTTGTTTTTCAACGCTGGTCAGAAATTCGGGCTGATAGGCGTTGACCGCGCCGGGCAGCGGGCTATTTTTTTTCGCCGGAAAAAGTATAAAGGCCAGGGCAATAATTAAAATTAGTCCAACACCGGCGGCGATAATAATATAAATATTTTTCTTTTTCATAAAAGTAAATTTATTGGGCTAGGCAATTTTGTGGTGACGAACCCTTCTGATAGCAAACGCTATTATTACAGCAGGCCTGCGTCGGGCCACAGCAATTGGCGCCACACTGAGTGGAGCCGAGCGGGGCGCAGGTGTTATTACAGCAGGTTGAAGTCTGATTAGCACAACAGGAACTACCGCATTTAGTATAGGCCTGGTTCGAAAATGGGCCGCAGGAACAACTATTGGCGCCGACTTGGCAACAAATGCCATTGCCCGCGCAAATTTGCGGCGAGGTACAACCGCACTGCAATCCCGTACAGGAATCTATCTGACCGCAAGTTACCTTATCGCAGCTGGATGTGCAAGACGGCGCGCATTGCCCGTTTTTACAAGTTTGTCCGGTCGGACAATTATTAGGTTGACAGAAGCCGCCGCAACCATCCGGCCCGCAAACTGTACCGGCACATTGCGGCGAGCATTTAGAACAAGAGGTACTTGATTCGCAGCCATTTGTGCTGAGGCCATCGCAATTATACCAACCCGAATCGCACACGCAATTCGTTCCATCCGCGTGCTGATTATTAGCGCAGGTTAGGGGCGTGAAAGAAGCGACGCAATCCGAACAATACCCAGGCGTCCCCGTCGCAGATGTTTCCAGAGTCGTAGTTCCATTGGCCGTAACCAGCTCTAATTGGCAATAGCCGTCACCGCAATAGCCGCCGCCGGCCAAAGGTGATTTAAAAACACAATAATTACCGTTCGGAATAATAGGCGGCGTTTGCGCACCGACCCCGGTCATGCAGCCATACTGCAAAGCAATGTTACTCAAAGAGACATCGGTTGTCACGCCCTCCGCTCCGTCACAATCCTCATAACCGTCGTTATAGAAACCGCCGCGCGCCTCCATGTTCGGCGCTTGTAATTTCCCGTCGCCGCAATAATTATTTATTTTAAGGATAAAAGCGCGGCTGTTCGTAGCGCCATACTCATTTAAGGCTTGAATTGCAATCGGCCAGCCGGTGGAAGTCGCCGTCGGCGTCCCTTTCAAATAAACCGAGACCGAGGGAGTACTGGTACTAATCGTATTGCCGCTGCCGCCCCCGACAAAATTATCAAAGCCCGCTTGAATAGCGCGCGCGATGTTGACCTGGTAAAAAGCGTCTTGGACAAAACCAAACAGATGCTTAAAGAATCCCGGTAAAGATGGGCCGTTCAAAAAGCTGGCGTTATTATTGTTGTTGAACTCGTTGCTGCTGCTCGCGATAAAAAGGATTAACCCGTTAGGCAAAGCGTTACTGCCGTAAGCTAAAGTATGATCGCCCTGTTTGTTGGAACCGAGAAAGCAGGAATAGGGCTGATTAAAACGCGTGGCGCTGGAACAGGTAAAACCCAGCTGTGGCTTTTCCACAATAATATGAATGGTAAATTTCTTAGTGGCCACGGTATTATATTTGTCGGTCACAACCGCTTGATAAACGAAATTAGTATTTTGCGAAAACTGATGGGATAAAGGAATAATTCCTTGATAATCAACTTTATATTTAGCCACGCCAGCCGAGGACATAGTTTCAACTATTCCTGCGCTATTTAACAGGTCAAAGGGGCCGGAAATTTTGCTGACGCTATACGCACTGGCCGGATTAATGATATTGGCGCCGGAAAAAGTAAAATTATAAGCAAAAGGAAGCAGCGGATCTAAAATATATTCGCCGTCCGCCGCTTGAATGGCCGGGGCGGGATTAATAATGTTGATCACGGTCGTGGTGCTGAGAACACCACCTTGGCCATCATTAACCGTCAGAATGGCGTTATAATTTCCCGGCGAACCGGCCGTGAGCGCATAAACTTTTTTCTGGTCGGCGTTATTAGTATCTTTTAAAATCGGGGCGTTACCACTATTATTCTGCCAGCCGTTCCAATTGGTCGCGGACGTATCCAAAGACCAAACCAAAGGATTATGCTGATCGTCCACCACTTTTAACGAACCGTTGAATTCTTGACCGGCCACGCCCGTTAAAGAGGAGGAGACAAGGCGCGGCGCAGTATTAGTAGCCGAACCGCCGGTGTTGATACCGGTGCCGACAACGCAAGCGGAACTGGCCGGGTCATTAGGTGAAAAATGCCAGCCCAAATCCCGGCTTTCCATGACGGCACAAACATTATAATTAGAGCCCGCATGATCCGTTTGATAAATAAAAGCGTAGCTTCCTCCCGGCAGAGTCAATTGGCTGATGCCGGACGGCGGATCCAGGTTCTGGTTGCCCCAAAAGGCTTTAGCGTCTTTATCCCAACAAGTTTTTAAATCATAACCGGGACAGGCGCCGAGGCGATTAATTGGATCCAGAAAAGTTTGCGCGATATTTAAATTACTCAAGAAATCAGCGGTCCAGCTCGGCCAAACCGAAATCGTGTGCGCCGCCAAATAGCTACCGGCCGCCAAAGCCGGATACAGGCCGCTGCTATTTTTATAGCTGAACAGCGCTTCTTTCAATTCCTCCAGTTTCCCGACGCGTTTCAAGTCGCGGGTAATTTTCGCTTTGACGCTGTCGCAGAAAAAATTAACCGGACAGTCCGTATCAGTTAAACAATTTTTAGTTATCGCCAGCTGGCAGGAGCTGGAAGCACTGGTCGAGGTGGCGCACACTTGGCTCGTGCCGCAATCGGCATCGCGCGCGCAGCTCAAGGAAGAAATGGCACAACTGGGCAACGGTTCACTGCTTTCAATCAGATTACTGTTAAATTTCCAATGCGAGACAATCTGCCCTAAAATATCCACGGTGTTCGGCACGGAATCCTGATTATAAGAAATCAAATAAATATTAGTGTAAATGATTTTTGCGCCGTTCGAAAAGTCGACATTAGCGGCATTGACATAAACCGTGCGGCCGTCGCGAATCGCTTCATAACCGTCGACCACCAAAGACTGTGGCGAACCAGTAAAACCCTGACTTTCATACCAGCGGCTGATGCTGTAGTGATTGGGATTGGGAACGATTCGGACCGCGATGGCGTCACTACCGGCGTTAATCGTCTGGTTGGATTGGGCGAAAGAATATTTAAAAACCAACGAAAAAAAGACGATAAAAATCGCAACCAGAATGAACGGAAAATTTTTCTTCATATATAAAAATTAAGTAGCTGATCTTGATGAACGAAAGCAGTTTTTAATGAGTCGGCACGGTCACCACTAAATCCGGAGATTTTTGGCTTTCGTTATTATAGGCGTCCAAGGCGGCCAGGGCAAAATAATTAACGCCGGTCGGAAATTGGCTTAAATCAAGGGAAAGCGAGGTCAGAGTGGCGTTGGAGTCGAAGGACTCTCCATATTGGTTGCCGCTGAGGCCGTGATAAAGGCGGTAAAGAGCCACTTCATCACTATTAGCCGACCAAGTGAACTGCAAAGTGCTGGAACCGATAAAATTATATTGCAAACCGCCCGGAACAGCCGGCGGCGTTTTATCGGTCGGCACGGCGGTTTTTTCATTGGAGAGCTGACTTTCGGTTTGATTAACGGAAATAACGGATACCTTAAAAATATATGATTGATCGTTGGTCAAATTATTAATTACCATACTGCAATGATAAACATTGCCGGACAGCGTACAGGCCGACTTGGAAACCGGCTTGACCAACATGCTTCCCTGTCCGGATTTCAGATAATAAATCTTATAAGAGGCAACCTGATCGGCGCTAGAGTCCCAAGTAACTTTTACGGCTCCGCTGGTCTCCTGATCAACGGCATCGATAATTTCACCGGCGCCGGGAATCGTTTCCCGGAAAAAATAAGATTCTTTCAGAATATCCCAAATGCATAAACCGTCTTTAATTCCGTCCCCATTCTGATCCGTACCGCACGGCACATTCAGATTAGAACAAGGGGTCCGGCTGTCGCTGCAAACTAAAGCGCTGCTTTGGCCGCGCGTCACCGCCTGGCTGGTGATGGCCGGCAGATCATCCAAAGTATTGGCCGTGCCGGAGTCGCGGCAATAATAAAATTTATAGTTGAAACCGCCACAGGCACCGGTATTTGGCAGGCAATTGCTATTTGCGTCGTACCACGGCGCCCATTGGCCGTTCACGTCGATCGGTGGCCAAGGATTATTGCAGATAAAAACATAAATATCGCCGCTGCGGCTGATTTGATTGCCGGTTGAGTAAACATTACAGCAGCTCAGCGGGCAGGTCTCATCGGCGCAAACACAAGCGGAACTGTTGTTACAGCTGGCGTTTAAGAAGCGGGTCATGTCCACTTTAGCTGTAATCTGTGTTTGACCGTCGGTCACGCTCGCTTGAGCGGAAACGAAAGATTCATTGACCGGCAAATCAACGACCGGACTGATGGCCGCTATACCGGGGTCGGTAATCTGCCAATTCCAATCCCAGAAATAACCGGTAATCGGCTGCAAAGCCTGATTATCGGAACTATAGGCCCAGGCCGCGAAAACCTTATCTTTATCCGCTTGCGTGTCAAACGTTTTATTGCTGGGGCTCTTGTCGTTTTCATTCAAATCATTATTCACCGTCTTAAAGAGATAAGACGAAGGACTGACCGTGACGTGATCCACGGCGCAGATGCCGGCTTTCGGACCTTGGTCGGACAGAGTGGTAAATTTAAAAATCTGTGAATTCTTATAAGCGTGATTATTGAATTTAATCGCTTCCCCGAGCACATAAGTGCCGGTGCTCTGGTCAAAATAACCTAAACCGTTAAAGCCGATCACGGCCAAACTTTGAACACCCGACTGGCTATTTAATCCTTCATCGCCTTTTACCACCACATAATAATTAGTGGACGGCGACAATATTTTCAACGGCTCGAAAACCAGAGACGTCTTATTTCCCGCTTGTTCGCTGGAGACCGAGCCGGAAATACTGCAATATAGTTTAGCCGGATTGGGCGTGTCGGCTAAAGCGTTACCGCTGAAACGCCGCGCTACCTGGCGCAGGGACGAAGCGACTTTTTGATACAAGCGAGTCAAAAAATTAGCGTTCTTGGCGGCCAATAATTCTTGAAGAGTGCCGCTATCGGTAATAAAGGTTCCGGCTGGACAAACACCGCTCCCATAATCTCTTTCTTCCATCACCAAAATATTATCGGCGAAAGAAGAGATGTCCATACCCTGATCAAAATTTATTTTCAAAACAGCATTGCGGCAGACATTAGTCGCCATATGCGCCGGCGTAGTCGAAGCGATTTGCGGCCGCGCTTGGCAACAGGTATCGCTGCCGCAGCCAATGGTACTGGGCGAACCGCACTCACTGTCTTGCGTGCAACCGCAGCATAAACCGCGGCTGGCGCCGGAACAGCTCCCTTTATCGGCTAAACATTTTAAACTCGGGTTAATAGCCGTGCAGGCATCGCTGGCAGTGCCCGGTTGGCAGCAACAAGTGCCGCAATCCGGCTGAGTCGTGCCTAAAGATCCGGAAGACAGCAAACAGGCAAAACCGGGGAAATTACAGATATCACTTTGGCAAGTGGAGGTGGCGACTCCGGCGCAAGACAAACCGGCGCCTTGCGGCTGATGCGCGCAATAATAATCGCAATTAGCGATGGTGGGGTAAGCGCCCAATTTCAGCGGTGTCGAAGAAGCACACAATTTGGGATCACCGGGCGGCGTCGAAGAAGCGCTCTGACAATTATAATAAGCGCAGTAACCGGCGTCCGTACCACCCGTTATTTTTCCGCCTAAACGGCAGGGCGTCGAAGAAGCCTTGGCATCAAAGCAGCAACGGCTATCCTTGGCCAAACAAGCGCCCATCGTCGTAATGCCGGAGCAGGGGTCGGCTTGAGCACAACCGGTCGTACAATTATTAATACTCGGATAATCGCCAATTTTTACGGGCGTATTAGAAGCGCATTTCGCCGGATCAGTGGCTGAACAATTATAGAAAGCGCAGTAACCCGGGTCGGAAAATAATAGTTGCCCGTTACCGCCGCGGCAAACATCATCATTTATCGCCGGCGTTTTGTTGGCGTCCAGACAACAGGCGCTGGAATGGTCTGTACAATCTTGTTTGGTTAAGGCCGTACAATCGTTACAAACCCCATCCGGGAATTGCGGATTATTAATATCACAATATTGGCCGCTATGACCGGTACAACTGCAGGCGGCATCGCGCTGCGCCGGCGTGCTGCCGGCGGATTTACAGCCGCCACAGCGGCCCAAAGTCGCGCCGCTCGTTTTACCGGTATCGGAACCGCAAGTGCCTTCGCACTGCAAACCGCCGCAACAATCGCGGGCGCTCTGCCCGATCTGGCAGCAACAGTCGCAACTCGGCTGTTTAAAAACAAAACATTTATCCTGGCTGGGCGTGGCCGCGTTGACCTCGCAGGTCGCACCAGCCGGACAAACCGGGGCGCTCGCACAGCGGCCGCTACTAGCCACATTAGTACAGGTCAAAGAGGCGTCGCAAGTCGCGCAACTGCCGGAAACACAGCGATTGCCTGCGGCCTTAGTCCAACCGTCAGGACAGCGACCGGCAAAAGTTATTTCCCATTGCTGATTGGCATTACAAATTTTCGTGGTGGTCGCGGTCACGGTTTTATTGCCGGAAATATAAGTATAAGAAAAATCTTGGGCTAAATCACAGCTGGCGCCGGAAC
>Ga0209429_10000787_pt1 | contig 20748 bp, 27 predicted proteins | sample BarGraNGADG00212_3_FD_184493 | JGI IMG/M metagenome (GOLD analysis project Ga0209429, IMG submission 184493) | Arctic peat soil microbial communities from Barrow, Alaska - Barrow Graham LP Ref core NGADG0004-212 (SPAdes) (version 2) | ecosystem: Environmental > Terrestrial > Soil > Wetlands >...
GTCCTCCTCGGTGGGGTACATCTGCATGAACTCGATCAATGTCTTCGGATGCCGCACCATTGCCGCCTCCTTGGCAGTAGCTGCCCAAGAGGCTACTCGGGGCACCGGACGGAAGGGGATGGTCATGACGGCTGTCTTCGTCATGGCTGCTCCTTTCGCTTGCTGGACGTGTCTTGACCGCTCTTGCGGGAGGGTCCGGGGTTGCGCTTCTTCGCCGCTTGGCGCCGGCGGTACGCCTGCTGGTGTACGCGGTTTGCGCATCGCTGGCTGCAGTACTTGTTGCCGCGCAGCCGATTCTGCCCGAATCGGGAGTAGCCCTCTGTCCTCACGAACAGGTTGCTGCAGTCCTTCGCGTCGCACGTGAGATAGGGCAGCCCCTCGGCGATGTGGTTGGCGAGCTGCAAACACATGGCCTGATACACGTTGTGCCGTGGATGGCCTATCGAGAGCGGGCCGCCTTCGAACAACTGAAGACGGACGTGGTAGGGCGTGAGCGCAGCGTCTAGGCCGTCGATGAGGGCCCTTCGAGCGCCGTGAACCAGTGACTCGGCGCCGTAGAACGCAACGGTCTCCTCGAGATCGTGCCAATGCCGCGAGCGCCACGTCGCTGTGACCGTGGCGAGGTCTATCTCGTTCATGAGCCAACGACGCAGCGTGACCATGTCTAGCAGGGCATCCTGATAGAGGGTGATCTCCGCTGTCGTTTGCAGTTGCATCACGCCGCCGCGCCCATCGATCCACCGGCGTTCTTCGAGTTCGGCAGCGCTGGCAGGTAGACCAAACGACAGTGGCCTCTCACCTCGCAGCTGCGCCCGCCGAGACTCCCAAGGCTCGGGTGCGCGCAGAGCAGCGTCCCCTTTCGCCAGGTCGTCGACGTTGCTGGGGAGGTCGCTCCAGTCAGGTTCGCCGATCGGGCCGAAGCGGCGGCAGAAGTCGAGCACTGCCTCGTCGTCGCCTGCATCAAGTCGGCGGAAGTCCTTGAGATAGAGCTCGTCGGGAATGTCCACGTAGGTGTCAGGAGATCGCCACAAGGCGAAGAGGAGAACGCCCTCAGCCACGTACTCGACCTGTGGCACGAAGAGCCGCGGCACCGGGACGGGTATGCCCGGCCAGTGCGTAACGGCAAATGTCGCCTTACCACGTGACTCCATAACTGGCAGTCTACCTGTGCAAGTACAAGTAAGCAAGGGGACAATATGGTCCGGCCAGCAGCGAGACTGCGACTGACACAGGAACGCGAAGCGCGCGGGTGGAGCAAGACCGACCTTGCGAGGCGGGCTAATATGCAGAATTCGCGCGTCGGGCAGATCGAGAACGGGCGAGCCGTGCCTCCCCTGGGTTCAGTGGAGTTGCTGCGCCTGGCCCTGGCTATCGACTACCGCGGCAACCCTGCCGACCTGCTCAAGCCCGTCGACGAGCCGGCCGAGGCCGCCAGCGCATGAGCCGCAGGCGCGAACCGCAGACGCTCGCTGAGGCGAAGCAGGTCCTGGCCCTGTCGGTGCCCGCCGCCGCCAAGCTGGCCGGCGTGAGCACGTCCGCGATGTACCTGGCCTGTGAGCGCGGCGAGGTGGAGTCGACCCGGCTCTGCGGACGAATCCTCGTCAAGTCGGTGCCCTTCATGCGCCTTTTCGGGCTCGACGTCGATTCCAAAGTGTTGGCAGGCATCGCCGACAGCTTCACTTCCAGCCCCGCACAGCAGTTGAAATCCTGTGGGAAGTGCCCGACGTGAGCGCGACCCGCGAACGCCAGATCCCGCTGCGGCGCATCGTGACCATTGCCAGCGTGGCCAGGGAGACGCGCACCAGTAAAGTCCTGATCGTCTGCCGCAGCCACGGCGTTGCCAAGCAGTACCGCCGCGGCGTGCGCTCCGTCGGCGGCCGGGTCGGCAACTTGAGGTTCCTCATCGTGCCCGAGATGCCACGATGACGGGCGGTGAGCGGCAGACGAGGCGGCGCGCAGCCCGTGAACACGTCGCCCAGGCCAAGGACATGTCCACCTTCGAGATGTACGACCACACGTCGGAGGACTGGGCGCTCGCCGTTCTGCTCACCAACGATGCTGCCGCAGCGATCGTGCTAGACGAGCTGCGCGAGGACGATCTCTACACGGACAGTCGGCGCCAGGTGTTCAAGGCAGCCGGGCAGCTCCGCGCGGAGGGCGCCAGCATCGATGCCGCCACCGTGTGCGCCCACCTGCCAACAGACCAGCGCGAGCAGGTGAGCGACTACGTGTTCCACCTGGCCGACCTGGCAGCTGTCGCGACGCACGTCAAAGACTACTGCTCGAGTATCAAGAACTTCAGCGCCAAGCGACGCGGCCTGCGTGCCGTCGACCTCATGCGGGAAGCCGTCCTCGGCTGCAACGGCGACCTATCGGCGCTGCCCGGCCTCCTCGAGCGCATCCCCGCTGAGGCGGCCGCGGAGATCCGCGTGCGCAACGGCGTCGCGGACTTCGCCGACCGCGTCCACACGCCGGCCGAGGTCTGTGCCATGGCCGGCGACCGTCCCGACTGGATCATTTTCGGCCTGGTGGCCCGCGATGCTATCACGGAGATCATCGCGAAGATGAAGACGGGGAAGACCGACGTGATCCTCGCCGGGGTCAACGCGATTCTCACAGGCGATGATTTTCTCGGACACACCACGCAGCGCGTGGAAGTCCTGTACCTTGCCGAAGAACGGCCGTCCTCGTTCGCTGACGCTCTGCGGCGCCGAGGTATGGAGCGGCGCTCCGGGCTCCACATCCTTCTGCGCAGCGACACACTCAACATGACCTGGCCTCAGATCGTCGAGTTCGTCCGGGCCTACGTCCGCGCCAATGGCATCGGCCTCGTCGTGGTCGACACGCTCTCGGACTGGGCTAGCCTTGCAGCCGACGAGGAAAACGATTCGAGCGCTGCCCTCGAGGCGGTCAGGCCCCTGCAACTGCTCGCCGCCGACAACGTCGCCGTCTGGACTGGTCGGCACTCGAGGAAGGGCTACGCCGGGGATGTTGCCGACAGCGGCCGCGGATCGGGAGCGTTCACGGGCGCCGTTGAGATCGTTCTCGGGCTGCAGAAGATGGTTGGCTCTGGTAACAAGAACCAACGCAAGGTGGTCCCGGTCGGCCGTTTCAACGACACGCCGGCTCAGCCGTTCGTGATCGAGCGCCAGGGCTACTCCTACACTGTGATCGGCACTCCGGGCCAGGTGGGGCGTGAGGGCGCTCGCCAGGCCCTTCTGGAGGGCATGCCGGGGAGCCGCGACGGTGCCGTGTCCGCCAGCGCGTTGTTCAAGGCCGCGAGCGTTACGAGCACCATCGGCTATGAGATCCTCAAAGATCTCAAGGCGAAGGGCATCGTTGTCGCGGAGAAGGGCGCAGGCACGTCTGGAAAAGCCGAAGGTTTCTGGCGCCCCGAGGGGGAGCTGTGAACGTCCCCCGTCCGTCCGTCCGCTTAAGAGAATGGTCACGGACGGACGGTGTCCGAACCCTAGGGCCAGGAGATTGCCCTACTGTCCGTCCGTGTACCGCGGGTCACGGACGGAAGGACGGCGGCGATTTCGCCGTCCGTCCGTGTCCTCTCCTTAAGGGACGGACGGACAGTCAAACCCGTCAGGGCGCGGCGATCGCCACGAACAATACCGCGAAGCCCCCACGTCTCCCCGCATACCCCTGCGACGACGGCACACAGGTCCGAGTGTGGTGTCGCTTCTGCGACTGCTGGCACTACCACGGCGCCGCGGCGCTCGGCCACAGGGCCGCCCACTGCCACAGCGACTCGCCGTACACGGAGACCGGCTACATGTTGGTCGGCCTAGAGACGCTGGAGCGGAACAGAGAGACGTGGACGTCCACCCCTCAAGCGCGCGTAGGCGCGCGAGGCCGCGGCCATGACTGACGTCTGTCAGATCCCGCTCACCCGTGGCAAGGTTGCCCTGGTCGACGCCGCCGACTACGAGCGCGTGGCGGCGCTGGAGTGGTTTGTCGACTGCGTCAGTGGGCGCTGGTATGCGACGCGCGACGAGTGGAAGCCCAGGCGCCGTATCGCCATGCACCGCTTCATCCTCGGGGCGCCGCCTCGCGTCCATGTCGGCTTCGCCAATGGCGACTCCCTGGACTGCCGGCGCTGCAACCTGCAGATGAGCAAGGGCAAGGGCCACTACCTGAGCGTCCCCCAAGGCGAACCCTATCCGCGTGAGTCGCTGCCGGTGGTCGAGGCCAAGGTGTCGGCGCGGCGCCGCTACGTCGGCGTGGTCGACACCAAGAGCGGCAAGTTCGGGGCCCGGATCAGAACCCGCGGCGAGTACCCGTGGCTCGGCACCTACTCCACGGAGCGCGACGCAGGTCGTGCGCCTCGGCATGGACCCGCTACGCGACTTCTTCGATGAGTGCTGCAGCTTCGAGCCCGGCGTGTGGACATCGACCGGAGACCTCCGCGCCGCCTATGACAACTGGCGGAAGACGTTTGGGTCAAGGCGTAGCCTCTCGGCAAAAGAATGGGGCATGAGGATGAGTGCGCACGGACTAGAGCCGAGCAAGCGCAACGGCGTTCGCGGGTGGCTTGGAGTGTACCTTGCCGACGCCGAGTACACCGAGCCCACGCTCGCTCAGGGTCGGTAAAGGGTCGGTAAACGATGATTCCCCAATTGTTTACGAGAGAAAGAAATCATAGCTGCAATTCCAGAAACGCTGTTTACCGTCCCTGTAGGCTCAATCCTTCCGACCCTGAGGGTATCGGCCGGCAGGGTGAGCGCGACAGAGCCGCCACAGGTGCTACGCACGAAACGGCGTGCACCCCCACGCCTAGCAAACGCCTAGCACGCCTGGCGAACCTGCTGAAAAGCGGCTTGTTTCACGACCCCACGCGGATTCCTAGTCCGAGGCATAGATGGTGGCCCGCCACTGCACCTGCTGCGTCCATCCTGAGCGCTGGGCCGCCTTTGCCACGGTCGCCGCCGTCTCGCAGACGGAGAAGGTGCTGGTCACTTGCCGCGGCGGCGTCGTGCGCCGGCAGTACGAGCGCGCCATTCCCAAGCTCGGCGGCAACCTGGGCAACGTCATCTTCCACATCCTCGGCGGGCGGGACGACGGATTCGCCGAGCAGTGCCCGCCGAGCGGTGCAGGTGAACGGGTGTAGTGCATGACCTGGTGTCGGGATCAGCGCTACTGGTACCACTCCCGCCGCGTGGGCGGCCGCGTCATGAGCGAGTACCGCGGCGCCGGCGAGGCGGGCGCGCTCCTGGCTGAGATTGACAACGCCGAGCAGCGCCAGGCCCGCGCCGAGCGCCAGCGCGAGCGTGCGGGACAGGATGAGGCACGAGCCGTGCAGGCGGCGCTCGGGGATCTTGCCTGTGCGTGCGACGAACTGGTGGGCGAGGTGCTCACCGCCGCCGGCTACCATCGCCACCAGCGCGGCGCCTGGCGGCGCTGGCGGCGTCGGCCATGAGCGCGCGTCTGCCGGCCAAGCGCGACGCGCAGGCCAAGCGCCACGATCTACTTAAGGCCACGAACGCCTCCGGCAAGGCCGCCGAGGCAAGGGCCGATGAGCTCGCCGCCATCTTCAAGGCCACACCCCAGCTAGCCGAGGCGATCGGGCTCGGCTTGACCGGGCACCTGTTCCATCTGCTCATCGGCGACAACGTGCTGCGGCGCGAGGCCGTGCGTCGCCAGGCGCTCGACCTGCGCGAGAGCCTGCGTCAAGCGGGCGACGGAGCCCTGGAGGAGCTGCTCATCGAGCGCCTCATCGTGAGCTGGCTGGCGGCCAGCGACGCCGAGGAGCAACGGGCTGGGCATTTCAGGGAAGGCTGCTCGACAGAGGCGGGGCGCTTCTGGGATGGGCACGTCGCGTGCACGAGCGCGGACTTCGCCCGGGCCGCGAAGACGCTCGCTTCTGTCAGACGCCTGCGCCTGCCCAGCGTGCGGCAGTTGAACATCGGCCAGCAGCAGGTGAACGTCATGCCGGCAACGGACGACAAAGCGCAGCCAACGCACCGAGCCTAGACTGCGCCAGCGCCGCACAGGAGGCGTGTGCTGCGTCGCTACCGGTTCAGGCCACCAACTTACCCGCCGCACACCACGAACACGCCGCCCTGGCCGCCCTGTGCGGCCCGCCGGGCAGGGTTCGCCGCTTCACCAGCGAACGCCCCGGCATGGACGCCGAACCCGCCCCCCGCAAGTCCTGACACCCCCGTAACTCTCGCGCCCCTGTCTCTCGCCGCCGCCTCGGCCGCTTGTGGCATCTCACAGGTGACGTTGCGTAAGCACCTGGCCGCCGGCCGCCTGGCCGGTGTAAAGGTAGACGGGGGGCCGCACGGCGCGACGTGGCAGATTGAACCCGCCGACCTGGCCGCCTTCGTCGGCGCGCGCTACGGCCGGCCGATCGACCTTTCCGGGTTGCCGCGTACTGACACCGAAAGCGCACCCCGTAAGCAGGCCGACCCCGAAAGCATGGCCGATCTACGCCGCCGGCTAGAGGACACACTGCTAGAGCTGGGCAGGTACAAGGCACTCACCGAAGCGAGCGAGGCCGCCGACACGCGGGTTGAATCCATCCTCACGGCGCGGATCGCCGAGTTGCAGCACGAGCGCGACACCGCCCAGGCGAAGGCCGATGCAGCCGCCGCCGAGCTCGAGCGCCTTCGCTCCCGCGGCTTTTTCGCGCGCCTCTTTGGCGGCGCCGGGACTCCACCCCAGGGTTGAGGCCGCCGGCGCCGGTAGCACCTGGCCGCCGCCCCGTCGTCATACCGTGGTAGGAGATTCGCCCGCCGGCCGGGTGTAGGCGCGCCGATCCGCGTGCGCCGGCGGTAGCAGACGCAGGGGACAGAAGAAGGGCGCCCCGCCCGCCGAGCGCCTACACCGCTGGCAGGTACAGGGCCGAAGAGTCGCCCGGCCGCGCGTGCAGGTAACGCGACGTGGTAGCGAGTGAGGCGTGCCCTAGGGTGTCCCTTACAACGTGTACCGGGTCGCCGGCGACCTTCACGATCCGGTACGCCTGTGACGTGGTGAGGGCGCCGGTGCGCCCCTCGTGCCGCCTGCGTTCGTACAAAACCGGTCGGTTCTGTAAGGGGGCGGCGTACCTGGGCGCGGCGTCGGCGAGCTCATACGAACAGGTTACGCCCGGTCCTGTTACGGGCCCGGCGAGCTCGAGGCGTAGGTGTACACGATCGGTGCGCCGGCGAACCCCATGCCCGGCCCGCGTTTGCCCAGGGCGGGCGGCACCTTGCCCTGTCTACGGCTGCCGGTGCGTGCAATCACGTCGCCCCGGCGTAACCGAAGCCGATAGCCGAACCTTCTACGGGCAAAACCGGCAGCGCCCTCGGCGGCCCAGCCGAAGCCGGGTGCTTATACCCCTGCGCCAAGAGAACCCAAGCCGGTACGGTAAGCTGCTCTTCTATCAGGGGTAGTCCGAACAGGTGGTCCTGTTCCGGGCGCCCGATGCGGGCGAGGGGGGATGATGCACCCGAAGCGATTCTATCGCAAGTTGCTGAAGCCATTACCCGAGATGCGTCGGTACCGCAAGTCGCTGGGCATATGGGGGCTGCTTTGCGCAATTGCGGCCCGAGCCTTCCGGTCGACGGTTCTCTGCAGAATCGAGCGGCGAGACTGTATCCACCCCCTCTGGCTGCGGATCCCGTCATCCGACGTCCCCACATACGAGCAGATCTTCTACCACCATGACTACGCCTCCAGCGTTGGCCGGCCTCCGAAGGTGATCATTGATGCCGGCGCCAATATTGGGCTGGCGTCGATTTACTTCGCAAACCGCTTCCCCGACGCTACAGTCGTCGCCATCGAGCCGGAGCGGGGCAACTACGAGCTTCTGGTCAAGAACACCGCACTCTACCGGCAAGTGGTTCCCGTTCGGGCTGCGCTGTGGGACAAGAACGAGGATCTCGTCATCGTCGACCCGGGCCTCGGATACTGGGGCTTCCAGACTGAGTCCCCAACCATCACAGGCGATGCACCCGCACGTGCTCGCCCCACTGTCGCCGGAATGACCCTCGACAGGCTGATGAAGGACCACGATCTCGAACGAATCGACATCCTGAAGGTAGATATCGAAGGCGCCGAGAAGGAAGTGTTCAGCGACACCTCGCTGTGGATCGACAAGGTTGATGCGATTATCATCGAGCTTCATGACAGGTTGAGGCCGGGATGCAGCGAGAGCTTTCGCCAGGGCTGTGCCGGCCGTTTTGACCGTCGCTGGATCCAGGGAGAGAACGTCTACGTCTCACGGGGTGACGCGCTTGCCCGGCCCTAAAACGCGGCGCCGCAGGTACCACGCCGGCGTGACTGCGATAGGTACCGTCTCCGCTCAAGTCGTCTACACCGGGTAGTGCAAGTCCAAAGAGACTGAAAAAGGGCGGCGGCCTTGCGTGACGGGCGTAGTGCATAGCTTTCGCCCCAAAAGGCGACGGGGTCCATGGGGTACCACCTGCGGTGGCGCGGTTTGGCGCCCCAAAGGCGCGCCGGCCCCCGTTTGTGGCGGGCCACTTGTTCACCCGGCCACGCCTTGCCGAATCCGAAAGCACACAAGGCCCGTAGAGACACCCTGCGGGCGTCGGCAAGGGTAGGCGAAACAGGGCCCCTAGAATCGCCCCGAAATCCACCCGGCCGGCGGGCGAATCTCATACCACGGTATGACGACGGCGCGGCGCCCAGGCCAGCGCAACAGACCGGGCTGTCACTCGCACCGCCGCCGCCGTTCGTGCGTTTCGAGCGCTGTAGCGCCCTCGTGTTCATGGTGTGGGTCGCCGCGCCGCCGCACGATGTGGCGACCATGGAAGCCGTGATCAAAGCCCCCGGCGTCACCGCCACCAGCACGATGAGCTTCACCGTCATGTTCAGGCCAAAGGTCACGCTCAGGCTGAGCGGCCTCACGAGCGGCGCCATGAGGCTCGGCAGGCACGTGACGGCGAAGGGCAAAGTGACGCCCACCAGCCTCGCCGGCAGCAAGGTCACGCTCACCGTGCAGAACAAGCGGGGTGCCAGGTGGGTCAAGGTCAAGCGCGTGGCGCGGACGATCAGCGCCAGCGGCGCCTACGGCTGGACGTACAGGCCCGCCAGGAGGGGCGCCTACCGCATGCGAGCCACGATCGCCAGGACCTACACGCACACGGCCGTCAGGACGAAGTGGCGCCCGTTCAAGGTGAAGTAGCCCGCGCGAGAAGAGCCGCGCGCACGAGCGAGGACCCCCGCCGGCCTGCTGCCGGCGGGGGTCCTCGTCCGTGTGCGCTCGTGCACCCTGCCCCCGCGCGGCTAACGGTCGCCGTGAGCAGGCGCAGGACCTTCGTCCTCAAGACGCTGCCCGCCACGGCCATGAAGACCGTCGGCGCCGTGAGGCCTCCTGACAGCCGCTTCAAGCAGAGCCGCGCCAGCGCCGCCGTGCGCGGAGCAGCCATTGTCCGGGGCAGCGCGTGCCGGATCCGCGTGCTGCCTCGCCGCCGATTCAAGTCCGCCGTCCCCGCCGTCGAGTAAAATAGGTAGGAACGACAGGGTTCGTAACTTCACGGGGGCACCACATGAGGCAGTCCGCGACATGCACCGGCAAGCCGACCGCTCGGCGACACGCCTTCAGGCCACTCTGCTTGGCGCTGATCCTGCTCGGCCTCGCCCTCGGCTTGGGAGCCTGCGGCAAGCAAGCGGCTCAGACCTCAAGCAGCGCGGCACCCTCGCCAGCTCCGACGTGGTCCAAGCTGCCACGTTTCGGCAAGGTCGTCACCCTACTGCCGTCGAGTGCAAGGGTCCGGACTTTCTCCACATGCGACTGGCGCCCTCAATACGTTGTGGCCTGGACTGACGGCAAAGGCGTGTACGTCCGAAAACTGTCTCCGCGACTGAGAACTATCAAGACCCAGACCATCGCCCGCGCGCGACCTGGCGATGCGATTCTGGACGTTACCGTGGACTACCCCTATGTCTTCTGGACCACTTCGACCGCACCGACGCGAGTCCAAGGGGCAAACGCGGAGGGTGGTGACTACTGGGCAGTCCGCCAAAGCCGGTGGGATATCGCATCTCACACGCCGGGGGCGCTGTGCAGCGACGTGAGCATCTGTTCGCCATATGTCGTGTGGGAGGAGATGAGTAAGACCGACTCAGCAATCTACCTTCTCAACCAGAAGAGTGGCGCCGTGCGACCACTGGCCCTTCAGTCGAGCACGTACGGCGGTATGCATGTGGCTGTCTCAGGAGACTACCTGATATGGGACGACGGCCAAGGGCTTGTCGCTCGTCGCATGCACCCCTGGAGTCGGGTCGGGCTCGGCAGGCTGTCTGCTCTTGTGACCAGCGGCCCCGAGATGAGTTTCACGGGCGTTGCCATGTGGATTGCGAGCCTAGAAGACCAAGACGTCGCTGCAGTTCGCAGCCTGTTCGACGGCGATGGCGAAATCTTGGACAAGGCACCGAGCGGCTATCGCTTTGACTGTCCCGCCACTGACCTTGGGTTGGCGGCATGGGCAGCCGTGGGCGTTGACGATTACCGGACCTTTGAACCGGCTCGCGTGACCATCTTGGCTCATCGAGTGGCAATCGGCTGGAACATGGATGACGAGTGGCAGGTGTGGACCGGAAAGATGGACACGTCGTCTATCTTCGGGAGAACGCCGTTGGACGTCGCCGGGTCGCTCATCTCCTGGCAGTCGGCTGACGGTCGGGTCATGGCCGCTTCTCGCAAGCTCTACTAGACACTGTCAGACCGTCGCGAGCTCGTGAGCGCCGCCACTCGTTCGCACGTGAGAGTGGGCCGGCCATGTCCAGCCAGTGGGGACTTCCGGCAGTAGGTGACGCGGAAGGCAGTACGTGCAATCGGCTCTGCTGCTGGTGCCTAAGGTGGATTTCGCTGGCCTCATCAGCACCGCCTTGAGAAGCCGGTGCAGCATCCAGAAAAAGGGAAAGGGGAAGGGCCGCCGGCGCCCGTAGGCTCGCAAGCGTGCGAAGTGCGACAACCTAGGGGGCCACGCGCGGCGCGACGTCTGTACCGATACAGGTACAAAAATGGCGAGGGGGATAGCCCGGCCCCGGAGCGCCATGCGTCCGCCTACGGGTTGAGCCGCGCCCCGGCGCCGTCCTCATACCACGGTAGGAGATGCGCCCGCCCGCCGGGTGGAGTCGCGCCAAGCCTTAGGCTTTCGCGGCTCGGCGTTCAAGCCGGGCGATGCGCTTCGACCAGTCATCTTTGCCGTCCCTCCACCCTTGGGCGCTCGCCTCTCGACACAGCCGCAGCGCCTCTGCGAAGTCGCCCTGCTTCTCGCGGATGATGGACAGCTGCTGGAAGCCTCGGTGAGAGGGAGCCTGGAAGACCGGCGCCTGAGGCCTTCCGGTGAACTCCGATCTCTTGCGCGCCGCCTCCTCCGACTGAGCAACAAAGGCAGCCCAAGCCTGTGGTGCGATCGCGATCTGACGCTCGCAAGCAGCGACAGCAGCCTCGAATGCACCCGGCTGGGTCTCCCGGCGTTTGTACCACAGCTTGATGGCCGTCGAGTAGGCGAAGTGAAGGTCCAGCCTGTTGCCAGAGCTGAGCGCGAGTTCCTCTTCTTTCGCAAGCAAGACGGGGACCAGATCAGGCGCCGGCTTGTCAGCTATGACCGCCAGCCCGCCTAACCAACTGCGAGGCGTGTTCTGACGTCAAGAAATGGTCAAAGCTGCCGCTGGCAAGAGCCAGAAGAGGCGGACCGCCAAGACCCGGGCTCTGAGCGGACAGCCTCTCAAGCTCTCCCCGTTCCGCTTCAGAGAAGCTGTCTAGCCACCAGTCCGAGAGACCGAAGTATCCGATCTTGCCGCCCACCTGCGGCTTCCGAGAGAACAGCGCCATCGTTTCCTCCCTCTGTCGGTGGCTCAGCATGGCGATTGCACGACAACCCTAGCATCGGCAAGAAGGGGCGAGACGTGAACACCGATGGCTTGGGCGGCCGCGTGAAGCGCCTTGAGGACGCGCGAGAGAGCGACCGCACGGCGGGACCGCGCACCACGGCCGAGTTCTTCGAGCTGCGGGACGGCAGGGACGCTCGCCCATGGCTCGAGGATATGCAGGCCTTCGACTTCTGGCCGGCTTGGCCGGAGGAGGCGGACGGCTATCACCACGCTTGGGTGCGCGAGCACTGGACGCCCGAGGCGGCAGAGGAATACGACTTCGCGAGCGTCGCCCTCAGCGACATTCACTACGCATCTTCGGACCTGCTGGGCGAAGGGGACGCCGCCGGCATGGCGACCGCCGACGCCGTGGCCGAGGCACACCTCACCCCGCCGCCGGCGGACTTCGACGGCACGGTACGTGACTACCTGGCGGCGTTCTGCCCGACGTGGGTGGAGCACTTCGACCGGGATATGAAGGGCGGCGAGCACTCTCAGAAGACCTGGCCGGCGGCGGAGCTCGCCAAGAGTCGCTAGCACGCCGGCAAGCGCCTGGCGGAGGCCGAACGCATCCTCCTCGACCCCACGGAGGCCGAGCGCGCCAAGCTGCTTGAGCGGCGCGGCATCGGGATCCGCGGCGAAGGCCAGGAATGGCGCTGGTACCGGGCGGCTATCAGGGGTTGGCAGACCGTTAGCAGAGGCCGTTTTCAGCCTCGAAGATGCCCGGTACTAGGACTTCTGATCAAGATGCCGAGCGCCGCCGCGCCGCGTAGGACGTTCTGAGGGCTCAGTCGCGGCGCCCACGGCCTACCGCCCGTCCGGTGCTCGTGGTAGCCTTCGGCCGTGCCCGATAACCACCTCTACTACGGCGACAACCTCGACGTCCTGCGGCGCAACATCGCTGACGAGTCGGTCGTCGAAGCCCCGGGGCGCTCGTCGTGACACAGCTCGAGGCGTGGGATTGGCTGCGTCAGACGCGCGCCCACCCACCGGGGGCGGCGCACGAGGGAGAGGCTGCTGACCTCTACCGCGCGGCCATTCAGCAGGCAGAGGACCTGATGCTGGCCGCCGCGTCCACTGGACGAGCGGCCCGACCGCTTCCTCTCTTCTACGCGCTGAGTCAGGCCGGCAAGGCCATCGAGGCCTGTTACGGCGCTGCTGAGAGTCGTAGCCATGGACTGCACCTGGTGGCGGTCCCGCAGTCTATCCTCGAAGCTCGAATCCAATCCGACAGTGGCGGTCGGTTCGGCTCTGTCGCCAAGTGCGTGGGGTCGCCCGCGTTGTCTGACGAAGTGGAACTCGGCGCGCTCATTGCGTCCCTCCCAGAGCTGAGTCACCTCTTGCCCGGTGGGTCGCCGTGGGGCTGCGTCCGGTCTCTATGCACGCCGATGAGGAGATCGTCTGGACGCGAGTCGGCAAGCACCCAGTGAGGGTTGAACTTGACCCGATTCCCGTGGACGAAGCGGGCGTGCGGAAGGCGTTAGAGCCCTATCCGCAGGTTGGCGACCGGCAACTCCAGACTGGAGTTCCCTGAGGCCTAGCCGGAGATCTGTGCGAGCCGAGCACTTGGTGGGCGGGCGCGAGCGGATGGCAAGATCAGCTATTGCATTGACCTTGTGAAGCTGGCGAGGCTGGGGTGGAAGAAGTGAGCGATCGCGCCTCATGCGAAGGGCATCTGGACGGATCGGCCGTCAATGACTGCGTCCTGAGCGGCCACCAGCTCCTCTCTCAGGCGCCTCATCTCTCTGTCCAGTTGCCACACTCCCAGTGTCTCGTTCCACTCACGGTGCCACTGGACCATGTTTTCCAGCGTCAATCTTCGCTCGGGCGTCGACCCAGGATTGTTGTAGAGACGCGCGATGTCGCCCTGGACCTCAGGTGGGCAATTGGGGATCCGCAGATAGTCGAAGTACTCCGGCGAGAAGTGCCCACCGGACCCACCAACGGCCATGAGGTCGATAAGTCCCCGGTAGCGGTACCAGTTGAGGACGCAACGGAAGTAGACCGACTTGTCGAGGTCGCCATCGCTTCGCGTCGCGCATAGGCCATGAGCGTTGGTCGTGCAGTTCTCAATCCCGTCGAGCAGCACCAGCGAGCGACCTTTGTGGAAGCCTGACTCGCCGAACACTATGTCGCCCTGGTGCAGGAGCGGGAGCTTCTTCTTCGTGCCCAGGTAGGTGACCGAAGACAGGGTGCCGTTCGGCGTGATGTTGGTGGGAAGGATCAGAGCATAGAAGCCGGGCTTAGGCGTGGCTGAATCGATGCGAGTCCTAAGTATCTTCATCTCGAGGCTTGGCCCCGGGGTAACCTTGAAACCCGCCTCGCTCGGCGTTGTCCATCCGTGAGCGTAGTTGGAGACGAGCCAGCTCTTCGCCTTGAACTCCACATCGTGGATGGCGGCGTCAAGACGGCCCGACGAGCGAAGTTGAGCGATTGTCGGATAGGAGAACGAAAACGCGGCGTCCTTCTGATTGCTCACGAGCTCGTCCTGGATGGTCTCGAGGACGGCCCTAGCGCGCCGTGCAATTGCTCGCTCTTTGTCGAACACAGCCTCAGCAAGCGCGGCGATGTACCTCACCGTTTGCTCCGAGTCGGCGTCCGGGAATGGGACGCGGCATCGAAGCCAGGTGTCACCTGCGTGAGCAATCGTCGCGCCGCGTGGGATCATGCCCGCCAATTCGAGGCGAAAGACCGAGTGCTTGAGGAACGCGAAGAGATAGAACGGATCGACCACAGGATGAAGCCGGACGATGCCGCTGGAGAACATGGCATTGCTCCAGAATGTGCCGTCTACCATTGCGCACTGCCCAATGTTGGAGTCCTTCGACAGCAGGATTTCGCCGTGCGTCAAACCAGGATCGCGGAACGCCTGTGGATTGAGCGGGACAATCGCGTCGCCCTTGTTCTGCAGCAGGAAGCTCGACTCTCTCAGAGCCTTAGTGCGGATGAACAGGCAGTCCGACGCCTTCACGTAGGCCCTTGAGCCCGGCTCCACGCCTTTGTCGAAAGGGTTCTCGGCATCCAGTAGGTTGCCAACGAGAGGGCAGTTTCTCGCGGAAATCACAACTCGACTGTACATTGCCGGAGACCACGAGCAGCCGGTGTCGAGTATCTCCTCAGAGGTCAGCTCGTTCGGAGTGCGAAGAAGCTGCACCCTAGATCCCAAAGAGACTCTGGAGGGTCTGTTCCTGGCCGAGAGCCCACTCGCGGAAATCGAGCACCGTCTGCGAGAAGTCCTCGTCCAGGATGGGAGCGTCCTCCGTGGTTGTGGCAACGTCAAAGGTGGTCTCGTCGAGTTCATACATGGGGTTGAAGTACACGTTTCTCTTGCTCGTTCGCTTCTCGTATCCGACATTCTTGATATCGCGGACGAAGACCGAATAGCCCGCAGTGTTCAGGTGAGCCAGCTGAGCGGGCTTTGGCCGATAGGCCACGAGCAATGTGGTATTCACGCCCGTCTCGGCAAAAACGTTGGGGGGAAGGTCGAAGAGTGCGACAATTCGCATCTTGCTCATGAACCACTCTCGGATCTCGCGCCACTTGTTGATGGACGCGATTGAGTTCGACAGGACGATCCCGAGTCGACCTTCGTCCTTCAGGCAGCGGTAGGCGTTCTCCAGGAAGATGACGCCAAGGTCGATGGCATCCCCAGAACCCGCCAAAGACCACGTCTCGTACATCTCGACGATCTTGGTGTCACGGGGAGTTGACGGGCGAAAGGCACGATCCTCGCCGAAAGGCGGGTTCGTGAGGATGACGTCGAACTTGCGGAGCTTGGTGTTGTCCGGCCATGAATCCCAGGCGCCGCCCTTGTGATGGTCTGGGAGCAGCTGGACGGCAGGGGGAGGGTCTCCCGCACCAATCTTGGTCAGAATCGATCCATGATTCGGCACCCGGAAGAGCTTCGCCTCTCCGTCGCCGTTCAGCAGCATGTTGAGGGTCGCCAGCATGATCATGTTGTCGTCGAGGTCGACCCCATATACGTTTGCATCGTCCAGCCACTGGGAGGGATCAGTGTGCCTCTGTGAGTGAACGTAGGACAGCGAGAGAAAATCCCCGATTCCACAGCACGGATCGAGAACGCTCTCACCATCTCTCGGATTGACGATCTGCACCAGGAAGCGGATTACGGGCAGGGGGGTCAAGAATTGCGCCGCTGAGCTTCTGGTGAAGGCATTCGCGAAGTTGTAGAAGACGAGTTGATAGAGATCCGTGGTGGCAGAGCGCACGAAGGAGAAATCCTGAAAGGCCTTGCACACCGCCGCGACAGCTCTGACGTGAGCTTCATCCTTCCAGTCGATCGCCTTGGCCCCGAGAATCTTCTGATACTTGCTTTCTGCTTCGCCGTGCATGCCGCGCATGCGCTTCACAAAGCTCTGCGCAGACTTGTCGGGAAGCGCAACGAACTGCTCCTCGTCATCGGTGATGTAGAACTCCAGCTTCTTCTGCGATGCTTTCTTGTTGCGTTTCTCATCAAAGATCTTCAGAGCGAACGACTCGATGATGATTTGGTACCCGCGCTGATTAACAAGACCGACCCGGTCCAGAGTGCGTAAGACGTGCGATAGCGCGTCCTGAGGCTGCACTGTGGCAATCGAAGTGATGACATCCATCTCATCGATGCTGCGCTGGGCTCGGTCGAGGACTGTCGGCCGGTGAACGCGCTGCTTCAGGTCTTCGAACGAGGGCAGGAAGCTGTAGGGGTCCGGGAGGTGCAGCGAGAGCTCTGCGACCCCGCTGGCGTCCCGTTTCTCGTTCTTGGCCTCGTCATACCGGAGGCAGCGTCCATCACGCCTGTGGAAGAGGAAGAGTCGTTCTTTGTCGTAGTAGATGCCGAGGACATACTCGGTGGACGGGTCCTTCTCCCTCATGGCCGGCTTCACCTGGCCGGTGAAGACCCTCGCCATCTCCTTGTCCCCGCGCTTGAACTCAATGACGCCAAGAAGATGGGCATTGAGCCACTCGATGTCCTCCGATCGCCCGTTCTTCCAAAAGCTGTTGTAGCGGTCAATCCACTCGCCGTCGTCGAAGATGGCTCCGTCCAGCTTCAGCGCGGCGGCTCCCTTGTTCCCCTTCGGAAATCGAATCTCGGCACCCAAGTAGTCGGGGGGATAGAAACCGCTGTGCACGAGCGCATGAAAGAACTGCCACTTGTAGTACTCTTCCAGTGGTTCGCCCTGCGCGTTCCTGATGACGAGGTCGGTCCTGGTCTTGCCATCCACTGCCAGTGGCGAACGGGCCAAGGTGCGCCTCATCCCCGGCCCGGCGTCAAACTGACTCTTTGCTTCCGCGAAGCTCGTCAAGCTGCCCCCCTGCCTACCGCGATGACTGTAGACGGCTCTCCGGACGGAAGGCTAGCAGCAAGTGGTCCCGTGCGGAAGTCGGATGACCCTGCGCGGAAACCGTTGTCGGACGTCGTCCGTGTGCTATACGGCAGAGCGCGTATGGCGCCAGCGAGTATCCCGTGCCCAGCGTCAGCTGCCGAGGACACATGAGCGCGACTCGTTCGAAGACTACCAAGACGAGAGCCCGACGTCCTCCCAGGCTCCGCTGCGGAGTCGCGTGCGGGCTGTCTCAATCGCGGGAGGGCAGCCGCCTCCTTGGGTAGGGAACGCTGCCAGCGTGGCCGCCCTCCCGCCAACTCACGCTACCGGCAGAGTCGGCGAGGGCGCAAAGAGGAGCCTGGCGGCAGCCGAGCAAAAGGGCCCGCGGGAGGGCGGCTGTCTTCTTGTGAATAACCGGCCGGCCCGGCAGCGTAGCCACTCCTCCCGCGTGGTAATCCTAGTGCCTGCGCAGCGGGGCGCAAGGTGGACAATCCGGGCCCAGCGCGCGCCGCGCTACTTGGCGACAATGCTCCATGAGCCGTCTGCGGTGATCGCGAGCAGTGCCTTCCCCGTGAAGGGTGACTGCCCTTTGTACTTGCCTATGTCGTTGACGAGGAGGTCGCGGCCATCCTCTCCGTAGAACCAGACCGCGAAGTTGCCCGATCCCGAGTGCTTGATGTTCGCCACCTTGGGGCCTGCCGTGTAGAAGACGACGTCGTCGCCCTTGCCTTTGATGCTGCCGGAGAAGTGCCGCGCCGAGGTCACGGGCCTGATGGTTATCGTCCACGAGCCGTCAGCCTGCACCTGGATTCGGCGCGTCTCGGACCCGTCCTCGAGGTCGACCGGTACGGTGCCCCTGTAGTCGCCGATCGTGTTGACCAGAAGCTCGGTCTGTTTGAGCTTCTTGTTGAGTGTCCAGACGGCGAAGTTGCTTTGGCCGTGATGCGCGATCGTCACGATGATCGCCTCGTCGGGTTGGCCGCTGGGCTTCCTGATTCTGACGATCCGATCCCCCGAACCGTGGTACCTCGTAGGCTTGATGGCTTTCGGGCTCGGTGCCGGATCGGGCGCCGCTTGATCCGTTGATCCTGTGGAGTTCAGTGTCGCGGAGTTGTCTGCGGCAGTGTCCCCAGCACGCGAGGCCCCGTGGTCAACCACACTTATGACGCCACCGACGATGGCGAGGGCGACGAACGCGCCAACGAGGAAGGCGACGATCTTGAGGCCCCCGCTCGACTTCTGAACTGGAGGTTGCGGCAGATCGCACTCCGGGCAGAACTCGGCGTTGCTGGGCAGCTTCGCGCTACAGCTCGGGCATTTCTTCGGCATGGTCCCTCCCGTGACGTTTGCCCCTCCTGCCATTATCGGACGACTGCGGACGGAAGGATAGTAGAACCCTAAGATTATTCAGGCCTGCGGCGGTTGTTGTGCTTCGCTGAGCGGCATGACGACCAGGAGCTGCGCAGGCCTGTGGAGCCCTCGGACGCCGGACTTCCCCTCCGGCCCCGGCCCGTCTGTGCGATCCCCCTCTTGTCGCGCCTTCTGCTTGCCGCTGCGCGGCGGCGTCTTCCGCGCCCCGCACTTCGGCCTGATCGGCGAGGCCGGCCCCGAGGCCATCATCCCCTTGAACAATCCCCGCCGGGCCGCGCAGGTCATGGCCGAGGCGGGGCTGTCGGGTGGCGGCACCGGTAGCGGCACCTCGCTGAGCATCGGCCCCGTGAGCATCTCTCTCGGCACCTATGACACAGGCGAAGACGCCGGCTCGGCCGCCGCTGACGCATTCATGCAGCGCACCCGCGAGATCGCGAGGGGCTACTGACGGCCCACGCCCGCCGGACTCCCTCTTGCCGGCGGGCGTGGTGCCCCTCTCGTTGGGAGCGCGTTGGCAGGGTCGCCGTTTCGGCTTCACTCGCGGCCCCGCACAGGACCCTCAATGATGTGAAGACGGTGAGGCGGGGCGCCGGCGTGGGGCTGGAACGGCGAGCCGCGCCACGTCTTAGAACCGGCCGGCGCGGCTCGCGGCGTTTCTTTTAAGGCTGTACCTTTCGCGCCGCGAGGGCGCGGCGCACGTTGCCCCCTCGCCGCATCGGCCGCCGCTGATACGGCGGCCGTTTGCGTGCTCAGGCGGCGATACGGCGCCACCTTGCCGAATCCGAAACACCACAAGGCCCGTAGGCGCGACGCGGGGGGGTCGGCAAGGGTAGGGGCAGGGGCGCCGCAGGCTCGGCGAGTGTCGTTTTCTGCGCGCGAGATCCCGACAACGTTTCTTGCACGTCGAGATCCTCGGCGCGCGGATCGGCGCGCCTACACCCTGCCGGCCGGCGCCCAGGACGCACAGGGCGGCCCCAGGACGGCGCGCGGCGCTCGCGGCGAGTACGGGTAGCCTTGCGGCTGTTCGGGCGGCCCTCGTGCGTGTGGGTCGCCCGGCCGCGCGTGTCAGGTTCGCCCCACGTCTCTTCGTCGTTTTCTATCGGGGCGCTCGGAGGCACTTCAGCTCACAGGCTCCGATTGAGGTGCGGCCCTCGCGCGTGGGCGCGCGCAAGGTTCGCACGTGCGAACTTCCGCTAGCCGGCGCCCCCGAACAGGCAGGGAGCCCGCCGAACGCTCCAGCGGGCTCCCTGTGGCTCCTGTGGCCTGCCTACGGGCTCCCCGCCTACATCCAGCACCGCACGCGCTCGATTGCGGCCGGCGTATGGGTCACGGCGACGGGTACGTGCGGCCGCTCTGGCGCGGCCGACTCGCGTGCCCGCGCGTACAGATCCTCGCTTGAGACGCTCGCCGCCCAGGCGCGCATCCATGACGCCCGGGCTTGGCTGCGCAGCGCCCCGCGTGAGGAGGCCCAGACCGGATAGGCGGTCCTGAGCACGAGGCTGTTCGGCCGCTCCAGCAGGACGGCGACCATGCTCCAGTCACGGGCGGCGACGCGCACATGCCGGCCGTACCAGTCGACCTGTCTCCAGAGGCGGACGCGCGGGTCGCCGGCGGCGCCGCGCTCGAGCATGTCCCACACCTGCGGCAGATGTGCGCAGCGCGTAAGGTCGAGTCTGCGCGCCTCCTCGCCGCCCTCGGAGGTGCCGCTCGTGACGAGATGCCAGAACAAGCGGTCGCGGCCGTCGGCAGCCAAGGCGTCCGAGACGGTCAACGGCTTGCCCCAGATGCGTATGTCGGCGTGGTCGACCATGGCGCGGTACTGCCAGTAAAGCTGCTCCACGTACTCGCTCAGCGAGCCGTCGAAGCCTCGCAACGTGAACAGTGGCGGCAGGCCGAACTCGCCGCCTGCGTCAGGCATGGAGGGCACACCTGTCGTCCTCGTTGAAGCGGCTGAGGATCGTGCTGCAGCCGGGGCGGCGGCAGCGGCGCTTGCCGTCCGGCGGCGCGCTCACGGGCGCCTGCGCGGCCAGGGGCAGGGCCGGAGCGGACTCGTCCGGCGGGTTCGGCTCTTCATCTGCCACCGGCACCGGGAACGGCGCGCGGATGCGCCCGTGCTCGCGGGCGTACTGGTAGCAGAGGAAGGCATCGAGCGCCGACGGCAGCTCAATCGTCGCGGCGTTGCCGTCGTCGAACTGCTGCTCTGTGAAGAAGCGGCCGTCAT
>Ga0209429_10000788_pt1 | contig 20738 bp, 19 predicted proteins | sample BarGraNGADG00212_3_FD_184493 | JGI IMG/M metagenome (GOLD analysis project Ga0209429, IMG submission 184493) | Arctic peat soil microbial communities from Barrow, Alaska - Barrow Graham LP Ref core NGADG0004-212 (SPAdes) (version 2) | ecosystem: Environmental > Terrestrial > Soil > Wetlands >...
GACGCCTGCTCCGTCGCGGCGAGCACCCACGGCACGTAGGTCTGGTCCAGCGGCTTGCCCGCGGCGTCGGCCTGGGTACCGAGGTACTCACCGGACTCGATGGTCGCTGCGACCGCGTCCGGGACACCTGCCGTCCGCGCGAGGTCGGCGATCTGCGCGTCGGTCAGGTATGGGGTGTCCGAGGTCTCCACCGGCTGGTTGGTGAACAGGGCGTTGTGGAAGTCGACGAAGGCCTCCGGCGCCTGCGCAGCGACAAGTGCTGCTGCCGTCGCCGATCGCGTCGAGTAGGCCGTGCCTCCCGACGAGCGGTCGAGGATCGACACCGGGTGGTACTCCACGACGATCTCGCCCGACTGGCGCAGCTGGTCGAGAGTTGCGCCGTTCGTCTGCTCGAACACCCCGCAGATCGGGCACAGGTAGTCCGAGTACACGGCCACCACGACGGCGTCGGCGGCGGCAGGGGTCGCGGTGCTGCCGGCCACCCCGTCCGCGCCGACCGGGATGCCTCCGGACAGGGTCGAGCCCGCCGGGCGCAGCGCGACGTCCGCAAGAGAGGAGCGGTTGCCCTGGGCGAAGATCGTCCAGATCACCACGGCGAGCACGATGACTCCGCCGACGGCCACCGCGATCGCGATGGTCCGCTGGCGCTTGGCGGTCCGCTGCTGCTGCTCGCGCAGCTTGAGTGCGGCGGCCCGCGCCTCGTCGCGACGCTGGGTCTTGGTCAGACGGTCTGGTGTCGACATCGGTCTTCCTTCCGGTGGCTCTAGAGGCTCAGGTCGAGTGCGCTGTCCAGCGACAGCCGCGAGTGGGGTCGTCGCACCAGGACGGCAGCGACGGTGATCAGGGCGACGTCACGCAGCAGGTCGAGCACGTAGCTGGTGTTCGCGGGATCGATGACGCCCCCGCCACCGAAGCATCCGCATTCGATCGCAAGACCGCGGGCCCAGGCGGACCCGATGCCGATGCAGAAGGCGACCAGCATCAGCCCGAAGGCGGCGGCCGAGACACGGGTGAACAGGCCGAGCACCAGCAGGACGCCCAGGATGACCTCCACCAGCGGCAGGGCGTTCCCTGTCAGGACGGCCAGCCCTTCGGGCAGGAGCTGGTAGGCCCGCACCGCACGGACACTCTCCGGCAGGTCGCTCAACTTGGCCAGGCCGGCCACCAGGGCGACGGCGCCAAGGCCGACTCGCAGGGCCGTCGCCACCCAGGGACAGACCGGCCGGGTCGCGACGATGGGTTGGGATGGATCGGTCGCAGCACGCATGAAGCACTCCAGGGTCGTCTCGGATTGGGCCGTGCTCAGGCGAACTGCACCTGAGGCGGGCCACGCCACCACGGGACACCGAGCACAGCGCGCGACGTCGGCGGGTCGACCGGGACGTCGACCGCCACCCGGACCTGCGCGGGCAGCTGCGGGGGTGCGGCCGGGCGCCGGACCCTCGCACCGAGGCCCGCGACGACCGCCCTGAGCAGGCGGTGCAGGCGGGCGAGCGCTCCCAGGCCGAGGGTCGCCCCGGCGAGGTGCGCGACCAGCACCGGCATCGCGACGACGACGACGACGCCGATCACCTGGCGCTGGTCGCCGCCGACGGCCAGGGTGCCGTCCGGACATGCCTCGTCAACGCGCAGCAGGGCGAGGCCGAGGCCGAACCGGCCGAGGCCGGCACCGGAGACGCACTGCTGGACGGTGAACGCGCCCTGCTGTGCCAGGTGCATCGCCCCGGTCAGGAGCGCGGCGGCAGCCACGACAGCGGGTGCGAGCCACGCCCACACCCGACGCTGTCCGCGGCCGGCCATGGCGCAACGATACGCGTGCCTCATCCGATGTCGGGCGGGCCCGTCATCGGCCACCACGACACCTCCTGACCGAGCATCAGGGCTCCCACCACGACAGCGACCCCGAGGGCGAGCAGCGCAACGGCGGCGGCGCCCGCCATCCCCGGAGCGGCACCCGCCAGCGCCCACCGGGCCCCGGCCCGGGTGGCCCGCGACAGCGGGCCGAACCAGAGCGCCACCAGCCCGCCGGCCACGAGCGCCGCGACGACCGCACGCCCCACCCACTCCGCGTTGCCGGCCAGCACGCCCGCGAGCTCGGCTGGCGACGGCTCCGCCAGCACGACGCGCCCGTCGTCCAGCAGCCACCAGGCCAGGCCTCCGGAGAGCACGACCACGCTCGCGGCCACCGCAGCGGACGGCAGCGCACCGACCGCTGCTCGCAGCAGGAACCACGGCCAGGTCACGCCCGCACGCAGCACGTCGGCCCCCCGGCGTCCCCGTCGCGCCCGCCGGGCGTTGACGGCCTCCGCGTCCAGACCGACGCTGCGCACCAGGACCGCCAGGACGAGGCCGATGGCCAGGGCGGTGCCGGGCCGGGCCAGTGCAAGGGCTACCAAGGGCGCCGCCGCAGCGAGGACCGTGCCGGGGCGTCTGGCGGGCTCCGGATCCACCCAGATGCGGTCCTGGCCGGGGTCGTACCGCGGCCACTCGCCCTCGTCGGTCTCCCCCTCGTCGATTTCCCCCTCGTCGGCTTCCCCCTCGTCGACCGCCCAGTCGTCATCCGTCGCCTCCGCGGCACTCGGACGCGAGGGCACCGGCATCAGCCGGGTGCGCCACTGGTTCTCGACGGTGACCGCACGCTCGGGCTCGGGCGGCTCAGCCCGTACGGCGGCACCGCGCAGCTCCGCCACCAGTGCCTCGGGTGCGGCCCGGCGCCAGGGGTCGGCGGCGAGAGCCGAGCGCAGCGCGGCAGCGACGCGCCGGTCCACCCCGGCCAGGTCGACCTCCCCCGTGCGGGCACGGTTCAGCTGGGCGACGATCGTGCCCCGGCCGAACGGGGGGCGACCCGTCGCGGCGAAGACCAGGAGCGCCGCCCAGCCCCACCAGTCCCCAGCGGCCGATGGTTGCCCGCCCTCGAGCAGCTCGGGCGCCAGGTACCCCGGCGTCCCGGCCACCAGGCCTGTCGAGGTCACCCGGGCATCCTCGACGGCCTGGGCGACCCCGAAGTCGATCAGGACCGGCCCGTCGTCCGTGACCATGACGTTGCCGGGCGTGAGGTCCCGGTGCAGCACCCCCGCCCGGTGCACGACGACGAGTGCGGCCCGCAGGCGGTCCGCCAGCTCGGCGAGCTCGTCCGAGGGCAGCGGGCCGCGGGTCCTCACGTGTGCGGCGAGGTCCTGTCCCTTGACGAGCTCGGTGACCACGAACGCATCCGAGGAGTCGATCTCCGCGTCCAGCACGCGCGCGACACCGGGATGGCGCACCCGCCGAAGGCTGGCCACCTCACGGGTGAGCCGCTCCCGCGCCTCCGGGTCGGCGCCCAGGTGGGCATGCAGCAGCTTGAGCGCGACGATCCGGCCGTCCCCGTCGCGTGCACGGTAGACGGTGCCCATCCCGCCCGCGCCGAGGGGGCCCAGCAGCCGGTAGCCGCCGATCTCCTCCGGAAGACCAGCCCTCATGCGCCCACACGGTAGCCGCGCCCGGCCGTCGGTGATGGGTCCCGCGCGGGCGTCGGCGCAACGGTCTCGGTAGGGTCGATGTGACCAGAGGAGTGCAGACGTGGGATACGAGTTCGTCGTCGTCGCCAACCGCCTCCCCGTCGACCTCACGGTGACCGCGGACGGCCAGACCAGCTGGCAGCGTTCTCCCGGTGGCCTGGTCAGCGCCCTCGAGCCGGTCATGCACACCACGCAGGGCGCCTGGATCGGCTGGTCCGGCTCACCCGACTCGAACAGCGAACCGTTCGACGCCGACGGCATGCGGCTGGTCCCGGTCGAGCTCAGCGTCGAGGACGTCGCCGACTACTACGAGGGCTTCGCCAACGACACCTTGTGGCCGCTGTCGCACGACGTGATCAGCACGCCGGAGTACCACCGGCACTGGTGGGAGGCCTACCGCCGGGTCAACCGGCGGTTCGCCGAGGCCGCAGCGGAGCAGGCGTCACCCGGTGCCGTCGTCTGGGTGCACGACTACCAGCTCCAGCTGGTGCCCACCATGCTCCGGGCGCTGCGGCCCGACGTGCTGATCGGCTACTTCCACCACATCCCGTTCCCGCCGCTGGAGATCTTCGCCCAGCTGCCATGGCGGCGGCAGGTGGTCGAGGGGCTGCTCGGGGCCGATCTGGTGGGTTTCCAGCGCACCGGCGACGCGGGCAACTTCATCCGGGTGGTCCGACGGTTCACCGACCTGACCACCCGCGGACCTCTGGTCACGGTCCCGACGCCGGACGGCGGCGAGCGCCAGGTGCGTACGGGGGCGTTCCCGATCTCGATCGACTCGGCCCACTTCGACGCCATGGCCCGGACACCGGAGGCACGGGCGCGGGCCCGGGAGATCCGGGCCGACCTCGGCAACCCGGAGGTGGTGTTCCTCGGCGTCGACCGCCTCGACTACACCAAGGGCATCAGGCACCGGATCAAGGCGTACGGCGAGCTGCTGGCCGAGGGGCGCCTGCACGTGCCCGACGTCGCGCTGGTCCAGGTGGCCAGCCCCAGCCGACAGAACGTCGAGGCCTACCAGCAGCTGCGGCAGGAGGTCGAGATCCTGGTCGGCCGGATCAACGGCGACTTCGGCCGGATCGGCTCCCCCGCCGTCTACTACCTGCACCACTCCTACCCACCCGAGGAGATGGCGGCCCTGTACCTGGCGGCGGACGTCATGCTCGTGACGTCGCTGCGGGACGGGATGAACCTGGTCGCGAAGGAGTTCGTCGCCGCCTGCACCGACGACCGCGGCGTGCTGGTCCTGTCCGAGTTCGCCGGTGCGGCCGACGAGCTGTCCGGAGCGCTCCTGGTCAACCCGCACGACATCGACGGGATGAAGGACGCCATCGAACGGGCGGCGTCCATGGACCTGCGCGAGATGCGGGCCCGGATGCGCAAGCTGCGGCGACGCGTGCTGTCCGACGACGTCGGCAAGTGGTCCCGGACGTTCTTGCGGACCCTGCACGAGCAGCGACCGCAGTGAGCACGCTCGACGAGGCCCTGCGTCGCCTGGCCGGCCAGGCCAGGAGCGACGGCGTACTGGTGGCGCTGGACTTCGACGGGGTGCTCGCCCCACTGGTCGACGACCCCTCGACCAGCCGGCCGCTGCCCGAGGCCTCCCGGGCCCTCGACCGGCTCTCCGCCGCGTCGGTGCACCTCGCTGTGGTGTCGGGACGCCCCCTTGCCGACGTCGCCCGGTTGTCCCGGCCGCCCAGCGGGACCTTCATCGTCGGCAGCCACGGGGCCGAGCGGGGCACCTGGACGGATGGCCGGCTGGAGACCGTCGAGCTGGTTCTCGACCCCGCTGAGGCCGACCTCCTGGCCGAGCTGGGGACGCGCCTGGAGGCGCAGGTCGCCAGCAGCACCGGACGGCTGGAACGCAAGCCGGCCGCCGTCGTCGTGCACACCAGGACGGCGACCCCCGACGACGCGGCACGACTGACAGCCGCGGCCCTTGCCCTCGGCGACCGCGACGGCGTCGACGTCCTGCAGGGCAAGAACGTCGTCGAGCTGTCCGTCCTTGACGTGACCAAGGGTCGGGCGCTCGAGACGCTGCGCAGCGAGCTGGCGGTGCAGGGCCTGCTGTACGCGGGCGACGACGTCACGGACGAGCGGGCGTTCGCCGCCCTGAGGCCCCAGGACGTCACCGTCAAGGTGGGGCCGGGGGCGACCGCCGCCCGCTGGCGGGTGGCCGACCCCGCCGAGCTGGCTGCCGTGCTCGGCCGGCTCGCCGACCTGGTCGAACGAGGCCGGACGCCCGGATGAGCGCCTCATTCGTCGGTCGTCGGGGAAGCCCCGGATGTGGCAGGATGACGGGGTCGCACGGGCGAGGACGTCCATCGGGCTGATCCGTCCGTGTCGGTGCCATCTCCGGCACCCGACTCCACAACGGATCGTCCGGCACGTACCTGCCGGTGGAGGGAATTCAGCATGGCAACCGTCACGTTCGACAAGGCCACCCGGATCTACCCGGGGACCGAGCGCCCAGCGGTCGATTCGCTCGACCTGCACATCGAGGACGGCGAGTTCCTCGTCCTCGTCGGGCCTTCCGGCTGCGGCAAGTCCACCTCCCTGCGGATGCTCGCAGGCCTGGAGGACGTCGACTCCGGCCGCGTCCTGATCGGCGACCGCGACGTCACCGACGTCCAGCCCAAGGACCGGGACATCGCGATGGTGTTCCAGAACTACGCGCTGTACCCGCACATGACCGTCGCCGACAACATGGGCTTCGCCCTGAAGATCGCCGGCGTCCCGAAGGCGGACATCCGCAAGCGTGTCGAAGAGACCGCGGAGATGCTCGACCTCCAGGAGTACCTCGACCGTCGCCCCAAGGCCCTCTCCGGTGGCCAGCGGCAGCGCGTCGCGATGGGCCGCGCCATCGTGCGTTCGCCCCAGGTGTTCCTGATGGACGAGCCGCTGTCCAACCTGGACGCGAAGCTGCGCGTGCAGACCCGCAGCCAGATCGCCTCGCTGACCCGCCGCCTGGGCGTCACCACCGTCTACGTGACGCACGACCAGACCGAGGCCATGACGATGGGCGACCGGATCGCCGTGCTCAAGGATGGCCTGCTGCAGCAGGTCGGCGACCCGCGCGACCTGTACGACCAGCCGGTCAACGTCTTCGTCGGCGGCTTCATCGGCTCCCCTGCGATGAACATCGGCTCGTTCCAGGTGGTCGAGGGTGGCGCACAGCTGGCCAACACCCGCATCCCGCTGGACCGTGGCGTGCTCTCCAAGATCACGGCCGAGGACCGTGGCCGCATCACCATCGGCTTCCGGCCCGAGTCGCTGGACGTCGTCACCCAGGCTCACGAGGGCTCCATCCCGATCCGGGTGGTCCTCGTCGAGGAGCTCGGCGCCGACGCCCTGGCCTACGGCGAGCTGGTCAATGCCGGCTCGGCCGCGAAGGAGATCCGCTCCGGTGCCGGTGAGGGCGAGATCATCGTCCGCGTCGACCCGCGCGACGTCCCCCGCAAGGGCGACACGATCTGGGTCGGCATCCGCCCCGGCGAGCTGCACTGCTTCTCCGCCTCCACCGGCGAGCGGCTCAACGCCTGACGGACGTAGAACGAAACGAGGGCGGGACGGCAGGCGCCGTCCCGCCCTCGTGCATGAAGGGAGCTCATGTCCGCGTCACTGCAGATCACCGCGACCGCACCTGACCCGGCGATCCTCGACCTGCCCTGGCACATCCCGCTGGAGGACTGGCCGGCCGAGAACCTCGCCGCGCTGCCCCGCGGCATTTCCCGGCACGTGGTGCGGTTCGTCAAGCTGTCCGGGCGCGTCATCGCCGTGAAGGAGATCGGTGAGAGCGTCGCCTACCGCGAGTACGAGCTGCTGCGGGCACTGAGCCGGATCGGCGTGCCGAGCGTGGAACCGGTCGGGGTGATCACCGGCCGGCAGGACTCCAACGGCGAGCGGCTGGAGGCCGTTCTGGTCACCGAGCACCTGCAGTTCTCCTTGCCCTACCGCGCCCTGTTCAGCCAGAGCCTGCAGCCGGACACCACGGGCCGGCTGATCGACGCCCTCACCGTGCTGCTGGTCCGGCTGCACCTGGCCGGCTTCTACTGGGGGGACGTGTCCCTGTCGAACACCCTGTTCCGCCGCGACGCGGGGGCCTTCGCGGCCTACCTGGTGGACGCGGAGACCGGGGACCTGCACCAGCGGCTGTCGGACGGCCAGCGCAGCTACGACCTGGAGATCGCCCGGGTCAACATCATCGGCGAGCTGATGGACCTCGAAGCCGGGGATCTGCTCGAGTCCGGCGTCGACACCATCGCGGTCGGCTCCCGGCTCGTCGAGCGGTACGCGGAGCTGTGGGACACGCTCACTGGGCCCGAGTCCTTCGGCGCCGGCGACCGGTGGCGGGTCGCCGCGCGGATCGAACGTCTCAACGACCTGGGGTTCGACGTCGGGGAGCTCGACATCACCACCGACGTCGACGGCACCACCGTGCGCATCCAGCCCAAGGTGGTCGACGCCGGGCACCACGCCCGCCGGGTGATGCGACTGACCGGGCTGGACGTGCAGGAGAACCAGGCCAGGCGCATGCTCAACGACCTCGACGCCTACCGTGCCGCAACGGACCGCCAGGGTGAGGACGAGGAGTTCGTCGCCCACGACTGGCTGACCACCTTCTTCGAGCCCGTGGTGCGCTCGGTGCCACGGGAGCTGCGCGGCAAGCTGCAGCCCGCCCAGATCTTCCACGAGATGCTCGACCACCGGTGGTTCATCTCGCGCGAGCAGGACCGGGACGTGCCGATGGCAGAGGCGGCGGCGAGCTACGTGCAGAACGTGCTGCGGCACCGCCCGGACGAGGCCCAGGTGCTCGGCGCGGACACCGCCGCGCTGCCCCGCGTGACCGACTGACTCCCGGCTCGGCCGGGGACCGTCGAGCACGCCCGGATCAGCGCGCCTGGATCAGCCGAGCGAGCGCAGGCGGGCCACCTCGTACAGGCCGATGCCGGCCGCCACACCGGCGTTGAGGGACTCGGTCTCGCTGCGGATCGGGATGCCCGCGACCACGTCGCACGACGAGCGCACGAGCCGTCCGAGGCCCTTGCCCTCCGAACCCACCACGAGCACGACCGGCCCGGTGGCGAGGTGCAGGTTCGACACGCTCGTTGTGCCACCGGCAGCCAACCCGACGACGAAGCAGCCGGCATCGCGGAGCTCCCCGAGGGCGCGCACCAGGTTGGTGACCCGGGCGACCGGCACCCTGGCGGCCGCACCGGCCGACACCTTCCACGCCGCAGCCGTCACGCCGGCCGCTCGACGCTCCGGGATCACGACCCCGTGGGCGCCGAAGGCACCTGCGGACCGCAGCACCGCGCCGAGGTTCCGCGGGTCGGTGATCCCGTCCAGCGCGACCACGAGTGCCGGCTCGCCGGTTCGGGCGGCGCGGCCGACGATGTCCTCGACGTCGACGTAGCTGTACGGCGGGACGCTGATCGCCACACCCTGGTGGACCATCCCCCCGGTCATCCGGTCCAGCTCGGCAGGGGTGACCTCCATCAGCGGCAGGCCGCGTTCTGCGGCCGTCCGGCGGATCTCGCGCACCCGGTCGTCGGCCTCGACCCGATGGCTGACCCACACCCCCTCGCAGGGCACTCCGGCCCGCAGGGCCTCCACGACGGAGTTGCGCCCGGCCACCACCTCGGTGGTCGGCTTGCGCGAGCGGGTCGTGGCCGGACGTGACCGCGGACCGCTCCGCGCTGCGCCACCCCGTGTCGCGCCACCCCTTGCTGCGCCACCCCTTGCTGCGCCACCCCGTGCTGCGCCACCCCGTGTCGCGCCACCCCGTGTCGCGCCACCTCTTGCTGCACCGTCGCGTGCTGCACCGTCGCGTGCTGCACCGTCGCGTGCTGCACCGTCGCGTGCCGCGCCGTCCCTGCCGGCACCGTCCCTGCCGGCACCGTCCTTGCCGGCACCGTCGCGCTCTTGCGCCACCTTGCGCTTGGCCGCGACGTGGTACGGCCGGTCCTCCGCCTTCGGCGTCGGGCCCCTGCCCTCGAGCGCGCGCCGTCCCTTGCCACCGGTACCGACGGTGGGGCCCTTCTTGGACCCCAGCTTACGAGTGGCGCCCTTCCGCTGGGAGTTGCCGGCCATCAGTTCTCCTCTGCCAGGGACCACCGGGCACCGGTGGGCGAGTCCTCGACGGCGATGCCGGCCGAGGCAAGACGGTCACGGACGGCATCGGCTGCGGCCCAGTCCTTTGCGGCACGAGCCTGCTGGCGGGTCGCGAGCTCCGCCTCGACCAGGGCGTCCAGCACCCCGTGCTCGCGGGTGTCCCCGGTCGCCGAGGCCCACCACTGCGGGTCGAGACCCAGCACGTCCAGCATGCCGCGGACCGCCACCAGGGGCGACCGGACCTCGTCGGGGCCGCCGTCCGCGAGTGCGACGTTGCCGGCCCGGATGTGCTCGTGCACCACGGCTAGCGCCGCAGGCACGTTGAGGTCGTCGTCGAGCGCCGCGGCGAACGCCTCGGGCAACGGTGCGGATCGGACCTCGTCGATGGTGACCGGGGAGGTCAGACGCTCGGCGGCCCGGGCAGCGAACCCAGCGATCCGGTTCCAGGTGGCCTCGGCGTCGGTGAGGGTCTCCGGTCCGTACTCCAGCGTGGTCCGGTACTGCACAGCGGTCAGCGCGTACCGCAGCACCGCCGGCCGAGCCTTCTCCAGGACATCCGACACCAGGACGTAGTTGCCGAGCGACTTGCTCATCTTGGCGCCGTTGACGTTGAGCAGGCCCGCGTGCAGCCACAGCCGGGCGAACCCGTCGCCGGCCGCCTGCGACTGGGCCCGCTCGTTCTCGTGGTGCGGGAACCGCAGGTCAAGGCCGCCGCCATGGATGTCGAAGTCAGCACCCAGGTACCGCCGGGCCATCGCCGAGCACTCCAGGTGCCATCCGGGGCGGCCGCGCCCGAACGGCGTCGGCCAGGTGGCCGACTCCGGCTCGCCGGGCTTCGCCCCCTTCCACAGGGCGAAGTCATGCGGGTCGCGCTTGCCGCCGGCGCCCGCGACGTCGTCTGCGGGGGCCAGGTCGGCGAGCCGCTGGTTGGTCAGGGCGCCGTAGTCGGCGAAGGAGCGCACGTCGAACCACACGTCGCCCTCGCCCGTGACGTAGGCGTGGTCCGCCTCGAGGAGCCGCTGGATGAGCTCGACCATCTCGATGACGTGGCCGGTGGCGCGGGGCTCATAGGTGGGCCGGAGCACGCCGAGGGTGTCGTACGCGGCGGTGAACTCCTGCTCGTAGCGCTGGGCCCAGGCCCACCACGGCACGCCGGCCTCGCTCGACCGGGCCAGGATCTTGTCCTCGACGTCGGTGACGTTGCGGATGAACGTGACCTCGAGCCCGCTGCGACGCAGCCAGCGGACCAGGACGTCGAAAGCGACGGCGGTCTTGAGGTGGCCGATGTGCGGCGCACCTTGGACCGTCGCGCCACAGAGATACAGCCCGACATGGCCCGCGCGCAGGGGCACCAGCTCGCGCATGGTGCGGGAGGCGGTGTCGAACAGGCGTAGCGTCACCGCGCCAGGGTACCGGCGCTCGAGCGGCGCGCTGGACCTCGCCCGCCCCTGACGAGATGATCGGGGTATGGCGCACGCTGTGGTCGCGACTGCGTACGGAGGGCCCGAGGTCCTCGACATCGTGGAGGTCGACCCTGGCGAACCCGGGCCCGGTGAGGTGCTGCTGGAGGTCCGCGCCGCCGGTGTCAACCCGACGGACTGGAAGTCGTACTCGGGCGCGTGGGGAACCGACGTCACGCAGCTGCCGATCCGCCTGGGCCGCGAGGCCTCCGGCGTCGTCATCGCGATCGGCGAGGACGTCGACACGGTGGCCGTCGGGGACGAGGTCATCGCCTACGAGGCCCGCGGCGCGTACACCGACCGGATGATCGTCCCGGCCGGTTCGGTGTTCGCCAAGCCGGCAGCGATGAGCTGGGAGAAGGCGGCCGGACTGATGGTGGTCGGCACCACCGCGGTTCACGCGCTCGCCGCGACGAAGGTCGGCGCGGGCGACACGGTGCTGGTCCACGGGGCCAGCGGCGGCGTCGGCGCGATGATCGTGCAGCTGGCCCGCGCCAAGGGCGCACGGGTGATCGGCACGGCCGATCCGAGCAACCACGAGTACCTGGTCGACCTCGGCGCCGTCCCGGTGGGTTACGGTCCCGGACTGGTGGACCGGGTGCGGGCCGCCGCCCATGGCACCCTCACCTCCGCGATCGACGCGTCGGGTACCCGGGAGGCGCTGAACGCCTCGGTGACGCTCATCCACGACCGGCGACGGATCGCCACGATCGCCGGCTACACCTACGGGGCCGCGTTGGGGATCAAGCTGCTCGGCAAGAGCCCAGGCGCGGACCCCGGTACCGAGATCCGGATGGCGGCCCGGGCCCAGCTGATCCGGCTCGTCGAGGCCGGCCGGCTCACCGTCCGGGTTGGCGCGACCTATCCCCTGGTCGAGGCGGCCCGGGCACACCGGGCAGGCATCGAGATGCGGGTCCAGGGCAAGATCATCCTGGTGCCCGGTCAGATGCCCGAGGCACGACCAGCGCCGTCGCGATCGCTGCGACTCCTTCGCCGCGGCCAGTGAAGCCGAGCCCGTCCGAGGTGGTCGCCGAGACCGAGACGGGTGCGCCGCAGGCCAGGCTCAGAGCCGTCTGCGCATCGTCCCGGCGCGTCCCGATCCGGGGCCGGTTCCCGATCACCTGCACGGCCACGTTGCCGATCTCGTAGCCGGCCTGACGGACCAGCCGGGCCGCCTCACCGAGCAGCCGGGCACCCGGTGCGTCCGCCCACGCGGGGTCGGACGTCCCGAACACCGAGCCCAGATCGCCCAGGCCGGCAGCGGCCAGCAGCGCGTCGGCCGCGGCGTGCGCAGCGGCGTCGCCGTCGGAGTGGCCGGCCAGTCCCGGCTCCCCCGGCCAGAACAGGCCAGCCAGCCACAGCTCCCGCCCGGCGTCGAGCGCCGCGAAGGCGTGCACGTCCATGCCGACGCCGGTGCGCGGGCCGGGCCCGCCACCGACCAGCGCCCCGGCGACGGCCAGGTCGCGCGCAGTGGTGATCTTCATCGCGTCCTCGTGCCCGTCGACGACCCACACGGTCTGGCCCAGGCGCTCCACCAGGGCGGCGTCGTCGGTGGCCGCACGGGCCTCGTCGCCGGCCTGGTCGGAGGCGGCGGCGTGGGCACGCCGCAGCAGGTCGAGGGTGAAGCCCTGCGGGGTCTGCACCGCCCGCAGGTCACGACGGTCGACCGTGCCGACCACCGCGTCGTCGGCGACCTGCTTGACGGTGTCGGTCACCGGCAGGCCCGGCACGACGGCGGCCCGCCCGGCCGCGACGGCGCCCACCACCTGGCGGATCACCCCGACCGGCACAAGGGGACGCGCGGCGTCGTGCACCAGCACCACCGCCCCGCCGTCCTCGTCTGCCAGCGCCGCCAAGCCGGCGGCGACGGAGGCCTGACGGGTCGACCCGCCGGTCACGACCTCGATGGTTGTCAGCCCGTCCGCGGCCAGTGCCGCGTGGACATCCACCTCACTGCCGGGCGGCGCGGTGACCACGATGCGCGCGACGCCGGACTCGACAAGTCCCCGCGCTGCTCGCACCACGAGTGGGACGCCGGCGAGCTCGACAAGGGCCTTGGGGAGCGCGCTGCCGAGGCGCACGCCGGAACCGGCGGCGGTGAGGATCGCGACGGCGCGCACGAGCGTGGGTGGCGCTCCCTCGGTCAGGAGGCGAGGACCTCGTCGAGGATGGCTTCGGCCTTCTCTTCCTCGGTGTGCTCCGCGAGGGCGAGCTCGGAGACGAGGATCTGGCGAGCCTTGGCGAGCATGCGCTTCTCCCCCGCGGACAGGCCGCGGTCGGCGTCGCGACGGGAGAGGTCACGGACGACCTCGGCGACCTTGATGACATCACCCGAGGCGAGCTTCTCCAGGTTGGCCTTGTAGCGGCGCGACCAGTTGGTTGGCTCCTCCGTGTACGGCGCCCGCAGCACGTCGAAGACCTTCTCCAGACCTTCCTGCCCGACGACGTCACGGACGCCGACCAGGTCGACGTTCTCGGCAGGGACCTCGATGGTCAGATCACCCTGTGCGACCTTGAGCTTTAGGTAGAGCTTGCTCTCGCCGCGGATGGTGCGGGTCTTGATCTCCTCGATCAGTGCTGCGCCGTGGTGCGGATAGACAACGGTCTCGCCTACGGTGAAAGTCATGTTGGAGGCGTCCCCTTTCGCGGATCCCCATCTTACCACCACCTGCACGCACCCCTTTCGCGGTTCGGGAAGCGTTTGCGCAGGTCAGCGCCGTCCTGCCCGCTCATTGACCCGCGGGCAGCCGCGCCCCGTCCCTGCGCGACCGTCGCTCGCAGATTCTGCTCGGCTCAGCCGAACCGGCCGGAGATGTAGTCCTCGGTCGCCTTCTCGGACGGGGTGGAGAAGATGACCCGCGTCTCGTCCATCTCCACCAGGCGGCCCGGCTCGCCTGCAACGGTGAGGTTGAAGAACGCCGTGCGGTCGCTCACCCGCGCCGCCTGCTGCATGTTGTGCGTGACGATCACGATCGTGTAGTCGTCCTTGAGCTCGGCGATGAGGTCCTCGATCGCCAGGGTCGAGATCGGGTCGAGGGCCGACGCGGGCTCGTCCATCAGGAGCACCTGCGGCTTGACCGCGATGGCCCGGGCGATGCACAACCGTTGCTGCTGGCCGCCGGACAAGGACGAACCCGGCCGGTCCAGCCGGTCCTTGACCTCGTTCCACAGGTTCGCCCGGCGCAGCGACCGCTCGACCAGGTCCGCGCCGTCGGACTTGGAGATGCGTCGGTTGTTCAGCCGGATCCCGGCCAGCACGTTCTCCGCGACGGACATCGTGGGGAACGGGTTGGGCCGTTGGAAGACCATCCCGACCTGCCGACGGACGGCCACCGGATCGACGTCGGAACCGTACAGGTCCACCCCGTCCATCGCGACCTTCCCCTCCACGCGCGCGCCGGGGATGACCTCGTGCATGCGGTTGAGCGTGCGGATGAAGGTCGACTTCCCGCAGCCCGACGGACCGATGATCGCGGTCACCGAGCGCGGTTCGATCGCCATCGTGACGTCCGCAACGGCGCGGAACGCGCCGTAGTAGACGTTCAGGTCCGTGATGTCGATCCGTTGTGCCACAGGGTGTCTGCCTCTCAGTGCCGAGCGCGGGGGGCGAAGTAACGGGTGATCAGCCGGGCGATGAGGTTGAGCAGCATCACGATGAGGATCAGTGTCAGGGCGGCCGCCCAGGCCCGGTCGATGTTGATGGTGGGGATGCAGTCCGTCGCACCCTCGGGGCACGAGACGAGGCCCTGGTAGTACTGCCGGTACACGTACACCGGGAGCGTCATCATGCGCCCCTCGAAGACGTTCGTATTGATCGAGTCGATCACTCCGACGGTGACCAGCAAGGGGGCGGTCTCGCCGATGACCCGTGCGACCGCGAGCATGATGCCGGTCACGATGCCCGCCAGCGCCGTCCGCACGACCACCTTGAGGATCGCCAGCCATTTCGGCACACCCAGGGCGTAGGCCGCCTCGCGCAACTCGTTGGGCACCAGGCGGAGCATCTCCTCGCACGACCGCACCACGATCGGGATCATCAGCACGGAGAGCGCGACCGAGCCGACGACGCCGAACCGCACCCCGGGCCCGAAGAAGACCGCGAACAGGGCATAGGCGAAGAGCCCGGCCACGATCGACGGGATGCCGGTCATCACGTCGACGAAGAAGGTCACGGAGCGGGCCAACGGTCCCCGGCCGTACTCGACCAGGTAGATCGCCGTCATGAGACCGATGGGCACCGAGATGACCGCCGCGACCCCGGTGATCAGCAGCGTGCCGAGGATCGCATGGTAGATGCCACCGGCATCCATGCCGCCGAACACCCCACGCATCGACACGCTCAGGAAGTACGGCGTGAGGCGCTCGATGCCCTTGCCGACCACCGTCCAGGACAGGGAGACCAGCGGGATCAGTGCGATCAGGAAGGCGAGACCGACGACGCCGGTCATCACCCTGTTGGTGAGCTTGCGGCGGACGTCGCCCTGGGTCAGCAGCTCCCGCGTCGTCGGGCGGTGAACGGCGGTGGACTGCTCGAGGACGGCCATGTCAGTTCGCTCCCGAGTACTCGCTGCGCCGTGCGACGACCCACCGGGCAGCCATGTTGACAACGAGCGTGATGACGAAGAGCGCGAGACCGGCCGCGATCAGCGCGCTGACGCCGAGCGGGTTGGCCTCGGGGAACTGGTTGGCGATGTCGGCCGCGATCGTCTGGTGCCGGCCGGCCCGGAGCAGGGCGAAGGAGTACGTGAAGCCCGGCGAGAGGATCATCAGCACGGCCATGGTCTCGCCGAGGGCCCGGCCGAGGCCGAGCATCGCAGCGCTCACCAGACCGGAGCGTCCGAACGGCAGGACCGCCATCCGGATCATCTCCCATCGCGTGGCTCCCAGGGCCAACGCGGCCTCCTCGTGGAGCCGCGGCGTCTGGAGGAAGACCTCCCGGGCGACCGCGGTGATGATCGGCAGGACCATCACCGCGAGGACGACCCCGACAGTCATGATCACGCGTGGCGGATCGCCCGCGGGCCCGCTGAACAAGGGGATGAAGCCGAGGTGCTCGGCGAGCCACTGCCAGGCCGGCAGCAGCCGGGGTGCCAGCCACGCGACCCCCCACAGGCCGTACACCACGCTCGGGATGGCAGCGAGCAGGTCGACCAGGTACCCGAGTGCCGGGACCGCGCGCCGCGGGGCGTAGTGCGAGATGAACAACGCGATGCCGATCGAGAGCGGCACCGCGATCACCAGGGCGATCACCGCGGCCAGGACGGTGCCGAAGAGCATCGGCCCGATGAAGCCGAGCAGTGTCGTCCCCTCGGGGAACCACTGGATGCCCTCGGTGAGCTCCTGGGGCGTGGCCGTCATCGCGGGCCAGGCGCGCACGACGAGGAAGACGGCGACCGCCGCGAGGGTGACCAGGATCATCGTCCCGGCCGCGGAGGCGGTCGAGGCGAAGATGCGCCCACCGACGTCGCGATGGGAGTGCGGCGGGCGGGCGGGAGGCGCGACCTCCGTCCGTTCGAGAGCCGGCTGACCGGTGCTGCTCACAGACGCTCCGTGGGGAAGGGGCTGGACGCTGTCGGTGGCCGACCTGATATCGGGTCGGCCACCGACACCGTCTCAGAGGGTGATCACGCGATCGAGTCGATCACGGCCTGAATCTCAGTGCGCAGGTCGGCCGAGATCGGCGCGGACCCTGCCGCGGAGGCCGCGACCGACTGCCCCTCCTCGCTCGCGATGTAGGTGAGGAAGGCCTTGACCAGCGCCGCCTCGTTCGCGTCCGGGTAGCTGGTGCAGGCGATCTCGTAGGACACGAGAACCAGCGGGTAGGTACCCGCAGCGGTGGTGGTGCGGTCGATCTCGATCACCACACCGGAGTCGGCCCGACCCTCGGCGCGCGGGGAGGCGTCGACGACGGCGGCAGCAGCCTCCGGCGAGAAGGGGACGTACGCGTCCCCCACCTTGAGCGCGACGGTGCCGAGGTCGCCGGCCCGGGAGGCGTCGGCGTAGCCGATGGTCCCGCTGCCGTCAGTCACGGTCTGGACGACGCCGGACGTGCCCTGGGCGGACTGGCCGCCGGCCACCGGCCAGTTACCGCTGGCCTCGTACGGCCATGCCTCCGGGGCCACCGCGGCGAGGTAGTCGGTGAAGTTCTGCGTGGTGCCGGACTCGTCGGACCGGTTGACCGGCGTGATGGCCAGGTCGGGCAGCTCGACGCCCGGGTTCTCCGCGGCGATCTCCGGCGCGTTCCAGTTGGTGATCTGCTGGTTGAAGATGCCGGCGATGGTGGCAGCCGACATGTTCAGGGAGTCGATGCCCTCCAGGCTGAAGATGACGGCGATCGGCGAGATGTAGACGGGGAGCTCGGCAGCCTGACCGCTCACGCAACGGGTGGCCGCCTGCGCCAGCTCGTCATCCTTGAGCGCAGCGTCGGAGCCGGCGAACTGCGTGCCCCCCTCGAGGAACTGGGTACGGCCGCCGCCGGAGCCGACCGGGTCGTAGGCGACGGAGACATCGGGGTTGGCATTCTGGAAGCCGGCGATCCAGGCCGCCATGGCCGACTCCTGTGAGCTGGCGCCTGCTCCCTCGAGCTGGCCGCTCAGGGTGGAGGCTGTCTCCCCAGCGGTGGGCGTCTCGCCCGGGGTCGTGACGTCCTGGACTGCGTTGTCCGAACCGCACGCTGCGAGGGTCAGCGAGAGCGCGCCGATGGCGGCGACGGTGACCATCCGGCTGTGTCGGTTGAGCTTCACTGTGTTCCGTCCTGTCGGTCCTGGTCGGCGCGGACGCGACCCACCACGAGTGACAGTAGGGACCGCGCCTGAACCGGACCAAGCAGGGGGATTAACGCAGGGTGAACGTGTCCGGACGGTTCCGCGCGGAGGTTCGCCGGACGCTCAGCGAGCGTCGTCCGCGATCTTGTACCCCAGGCCACGCACCGTGAGCAGCAGCGTCGGGTTGGAGGGGTCCCGCTCGATCTTCGCCCTGACCCGCTTGACGTGGACGTCGAGGGTCTTGGTGTCACCGACGTAGTCGGATCCCCAGACGCGATCGATGATCTGACCTCGGGTGAGCACCCGTCCGGCGTTGCGCATCAGCAGCTCGAGCAGGTCGAACTCCTTGAGCGGGAACGCGGCCGGCCGGCCGTCGACCTCGACGGTGTGCCGCTCGGCGTCCAGCCGGATGGCGCCGACCTGGAGCGCCTCGGTGTCCTCCAGCACGGGCCGCTGCCCGCGCCGACGCAGCACCGCGTGGATCCGGGCGATCAGCTCGCGGGAGGAGTACGGCTTGGTCACATAGTCGTCGGCGCCCAGCTCGAGGCCGACCACCTTGTCGATCTCGCTGTCCTTGGCCGTCAGCATGATCACCGGGACGTCGCTGCGCTGACGCAGCTGTCGGCAGACCTCCGTCCCGCTCAGGCCCGGCAGCATCAGGTCGAGGAGCACCAGGTCCGCCCCGCTGCTGTCGAAGGCCGCGAGCGCGTCGGGTCCGGTGGCGGCAGCCGTGACGTCGTACCCCTCCTTGCGCAGCAGGTAGGAGAGGGGGTCGCGGTAGGACTCCTCGTCCTCGACTACCAGGATGCGCGTCATGACTCTCCTTCGGGCGGGGAGGGGACGGAGGGGACGGGGGCCACGGTCGCCGGTGCCAAGGGCAGTCGCACGGTGAACGTCGAACCACGACCCGGCTCCGACCACACGGTGACCGCACCGCCGTGGTCGGCCACCACGTGCTTGACGATGCTCAGTCCAAGGCCGGTCCCGCCGGTGTCCCGGGAACGGGCCGGATCCACCCGGTAGAAGCGTTCGAACAGGCGAGACAGCGCCTCGGGTGGGATGCCGATCCCCTGGTCGACCACGACGATCTCGACGACACCCTCCTCTTCCCGGACGGTCGTGCCCACCCCGATCCGGGTCCCTGCCTCCGAGTACGCGACCGCGTTGTCCAGGAGGTTGCGGACCACTGTCACCAGCAGGTCGTGGTCACCCAGCACCACGGCCGGGTCGCCGCCGACCTCGATGGTGATGTCCCTTGCTGAGGCTGAGGTACGGGCCCGGTCCACTGCCTCACCGACCAGCGCCCGCACGTCGACGGGGACGAAGTCCTCCTGTGACTCACCGACCTGGACCCGGGACAGCTGCAGGATGTCCTGCACCAGTACGGCGAGACGATCCGCCTCGACCTTCATCCGCGCCGCGAACCGGCGGACCGCCTCCGGGTCGTCCGCAGCCTCCGCCACCGTCTCGGCGAGCAGGGCCAGCGCGCCAACCGGCGTCTTGAGCTCGTGCGAGGCGTTGACCACGAAGTCGCGGCGCACGGCATCCACCCGGCGGGCCTCGGTACGGTCCTCTGCGAGCAGCAGCAGATGCCGCGCGCCCAACGGTGCCACCCGGACCTCGAGGAGCACCGTCCCTCGACCGAGGGCACCACCCGGGAGCTCCAGCTCGGTTTCCCGGATCTCCCCGTCACGGGCGACGCGGACCAGCATGTCGTGCAGCGCGGCGTGCACCACCCGATCCCCGCGCACCAGGTGGTACGCGTGCGCCGCCGCGCTGGCTCGGACCACCCGGCCGTCCGTCGTGGTCACGACGGCGGCGGACCGTAGGACCGACAGCACCGCCGCAACTCCCTCGTCGAGCTCGGGCGGGGCCGGCTCGGGGGCGCCCAGCTGCTCGCGCTCGCTGAATCGGAACGCCAGACCCGCCACGAGGCCGACCAGGACTCCCAGCAGGCCTGCGCTGAGCAGTAGCGCGCCGTCGATCACGAGCCAAGAGTACGGTCATGGCCTGCCGCTGCAGGCGCGCTGGAGCACCTGTACGGCTGCCGTCCGAGAAGAGTTCACCGAGGGGTGGGGGCGCGTTCACCTCGGTCTGGGACGGTGACGGCCACGGACGAGAGGGAACGCATGCGCGAGATCTTCACGGCCGAGCTCAGGGCGCTCGGCGACGACCTGGCGGCGATGAGCCGCCTGGTGCACTCCGCGATCGACCGGGCCGGCACGGCGATGCTCACCGTTGACCTGGCGCTGGCCGAACAGGTGATCGCCGGCGACCGCACGATCGACGCCTTGGAACGCGACCTGGACGAACGGTGCGTTCTCCTGATCGCCCGGCAGCAGCCGGTGGCCGGTGACCTCCGGGTCGTCATCTCCGCCCTGCGGATGAGCTCGAGCCTCGAGCGGATGGGCGACCTCGCCCGGCACCTGGCCGAGATCACCCGGCTCCGCTACCCGACCGCCGCCATCCCGGAGCCGCTGACCGACCTGTTCGTGCAGATGCACGAGGGTGCGGTACGGATTGCGAGCGAGGTCACTGCCGTCCTGCAGAACCGGGACCTCACGATGGCCGCGGCGATCGACTCGGACGACGACCTCCTGGACCGCCTGCACGACGAGACGTTCAGCGCAACGCTCGGCGGCCGGTACGACCTGGCGCCGCAGCAGGTCGTCGATGTCACGCTGGCCGCGCGGTACCTCGAGCGGTTCGGTGACCACGCCGTCTCGGTCGCCAACCGGGTGGTGTACCTGGTGACCGGCGCGGACCCCGGACACCCCCGTGCTGGCCGATGACCGATGACCGATGACCGCTGACCGGGCGGAATCACCGCGCGGCTCGCCCACGTCGGCCCGGACGACGTCGCGGGTCAGCGCCCGATGAGGGCCGCTGCCGCGACCGCCTCC
>Ga0209429_10000790_pt1 | contig 20707 bp, 17 predicted proteins | sample BarGraNGADG00212_3_FD_184493 | JGI IMG/M metagenome (GOLD analysis project Ga0209429, IMG submission 184493) | Arctic peat soil microbial communities from Barrow, Alaska - Barrow Graham LP Ref core NGADG0004-212 (SPAdes) (version 2) | ecosystem: Environmental > Terrestrial > Soil > Wetlands >...
CAAATGCAGACTGACTAGTAGACAAAAGCCGCAAGTGAAGTGAGTGACGGCGGCAAATAATGAGAGTGGGTGGACATATGAGCAAAAAATTCGGTTCAAAAGTTGCAATTATCGGTGCCGGAGCAGTTGGTGCTACAGCTGCTTTTTCAATGGCAATTCAACAGTCCTGCACAGAACTTGTTCTGATTGATGTTAACCAGGATAAGGCAAAAGGTGAAGCCCTTGACATTAGCCACGGACTTCCTTTCCTTGGTCAAATGGACCTTTATGCCGGTGATTATTCCGACATTAAAGATTGTGACCTGATTATTTTGACTGCAGGCATTCCTCGTAAGCCAGGCGAATCCCGCCTTGATCTTGCAAAAAAGAATGTTATACTCGGCAAAAAAATCACCGAGAGTGTTATGGCAAACTATACCGGCGGCAATATTCTCGTTGTATCTAATCCCTGCGACATACTTACCTATATGGTTACCATGTGGTCAGGACTTCCCCATAACCGCGTTCTTGGTTCCGGTACCGTTCTTGACAGTGCCCGTTTCCGTACGCTGCTTTCCCAGAAACTTGATGTTGATGTCCGTAATGTTCATGGCTATATCATCGGCGAGCACGGCGATTCCCAGCTTCCTGCCTGGAGTGCTACAAATATTGCCGGTCTTTCTGTTGATGACTATGCAAAAACAACAGGCATCTCTTTCACACAGGCTGACCGCATAGAAATCGCGGAAAGAACCCGTAATTCCGGTGCTGAGGTCATTAAGCTCAAGGGCGCGACCTTTAACGGTATTGCTGTTTCCATTTCTACGATTGCCAAGTCAATCCTTAAGGGCGAAAACACAATCCGTACAGTAGGAAGTGTTTTGAATGGCCAGTACGGCATTTATGATGTCGCAACAAACGTTCCCACCATCATTGGTGCAAACGGTGTTGAGCGCGTTCTTGAATTTGAACTTGACCCTCAGGAACTGCGTTTCCTTCAGAACTCTGCAGAGCAGGTTAAAGCAATCCTTACCGAAGTCAAGGATCTTTAATACCCAATAACATCACACACAAAAACCGCTGCCCGACGAACAAATTGTTCCGAGAGCAGCGGTTTTTTGTGTTGAATGAGCAGATTCTCTATTCTACTTCGCCTTTTGCAAGAAATCTTTCATATGCGTCTCTCAAATCCTGTGCTTTTTCTTCAGGCTGTGTGGCGTTACAGTATGCACCGGCACCTGTCTCACAGGAAGCACGGAAATACTGCACGCCGTCGGCACGCAGAGGGGGATAGAACTCAATATGAAAGTGATAATAGTCGCCGGCATCTTCTGTGTTTACAGGGACCTGGTGCATTACCATCATATATGGGAAAAGTTTATTGAACAGGGTATCATAGGTTCCTGTTATTCTCTTTAAAATATCCGCCAGGGAATCTTTCTGTTCCGAAGAAAAATCAGGAAGGCTTCCGACGTGCTCTTTTGCAACAACATATGTCCCATAGGGGTATGAGGTATAGTATGGCACATATACGGCAAAGTGGTCGTTTTCCATGACCATGCGGGCTTTTGCGTTCTGTTCTTCCGAAAGCAGCTCACATGTGAGACAGCGCCCTGTCTCCTGATAGTGACGTTTACTGTTATTGATCTCCGTCTCAATGTTTTTGGGAAGCCAGTTGAATGCATACAGCTGACCATGGGGATGCGGCATGGTTACTCCTGCCTCGGCACCACGGTTCTCGAAAATAAGTATATACTTGATCTCCTTATCCGCTGCGAGTGCTTCAAAGCGGCTGGTCCACAGGTCCACCAATTTCCGGATATGCGCTTTAGGCAGTTCCGGCAGAGTTATTGTATGATTCGGATGATACAAAATGACCTCGCATTTACCGTACATCGGCCTTGCTGTAAAAAAATCTCCTTCTTGTCCTGACAGCTGGGAAAATTCCTGTGTCATGACGGGAAAATCATTATCATATTCTAAGACATCATACCCTTCATCCGGAACATTTCCGGAACCGGGGCAAAATGGACACCACCCTTTTGGCATTGCAGGCCTCTGCTGGCGATTTGATGCTACCATAATCCAGTCATTTAGCATTGGATTATATCTTGATTCTGACATTGTTGTTCCCCTTTCGTTTACCGGTAATCTGTTCTTCGCGGCTTGTATATCAAAAAACAAAAATCGACGATAATATCGCTTACTTCACCAGAAAACAATATTCCGTACTTTGTGACATTTGTTCTCCTGCTTTTAGAATAGGCTGGGGAAAATGGGAATACGCAAATGCGTTCGGGAAATATTGGGTCTCGAGGCACAAAGCCTGGTGTTTGACTGCCTTTTTCCTGTTGCTTAAAGAAGTACCCTCCAGAAAATTACCGGAATAGAACTGTATTCCCGGCTGTGTTGTAAAGACTTGCATGCAAATGCCTGAATCAGGTGCACAAACCATCACAGCAGGATCAGCGGAATGTTTTCGGAGTACATAATTGTGGTCAAACCCATCTGCGACTAAGGAACCCGCGGCCTCAACCGGATCTCCGATACGGCCTTCTGAAGTAAAGTCAAAAGGAGTGCCCTTTACAGAAAAAATCTCTCCTGTCGGCAGGCATCCCGCCTTGATCGGTGTATAGAAATCTGCCGCTATCATAATCCGGTGGTCAAGAATAGTTCCGTCATCACCCTCAAGATTAAAGTATGAATGATTGGTAAGGTTGCAGACAGTATCCTGATCGCTGACAGCCCTGTATTCAATACACAGTCCGCCGCGGGCTGTCAGGGAATAGATGATCTTTACATGCATTGTTCCAGGAAAACCCTGGTCAAGATGAGGGCTTTCCAGAGATAATTCGACTGTGTCACCGATAATTTCACCGGTAAAAATACGCGCGTGAAAACCATCTGCTCCACTATGCAGATTGTTTGGTCCTTCGTTTTTTTCCAGATCATAGGTGACCCCGTTTATTGTGACCTGAGCTCCCTCAATTCTATTGGAGTGCCGTCCTAAGGCCGCACCAAAGTATGCCTTATCCGCAATATATTCTTCCAGTGTGTCAAGGCCTAACACCACGTTCCTTGCACTACCCTTTTTATCCTTAACCACTAATGTCTTTATGCGTGCACCATACTCAGAAACAGAAACTTCCAGCTGCTCTGACAAAAGAGTGAAATTATAAACTTCCTTTTCTCCGATATGTCCGAAAAGAGACTTCCTGACAGCCATCTAAACCCTCCCGATTTTGTTAATTTGTCTATTTTTGAATATAGTTTGTATGAGTCAAAGCGTTTATATTCTTCGAATGCCGCTGCGGCTTCTTTTTCTTTTCCTGTTAACAGAAAAATACACAATCACAAGAAGAATCCCGATAAACAGGATCGATCCCGCTGCAATGCTTAAAACAGGATGCGCCTTAATGATACTGACCGGGAAAGAACTTGATTCATCCGTGTTGTTCGCGGCTGCGGTCGGCTGTGCAGCGGAAGGTTCCGTAACACTGACTGCGGGGGTGACTGAGCCGGTTGGTGTCAGGGTAGGCACTGCAGTAGGTATGCTGCCCGTAACGCCCGAGGGACCTAAGCCCGCTGCGGCATTATAGGGCTTATTATCCATTACATTTCCTGTTGCCCGGATAACAGGATCCTTATCAAAGCAGGCCTGCGCACCTGCATTCAGGACGGCAGCCATATATGATGTGAGTCTGTTTGCCGTCTCATATGGAATTCCGCACACAATGGAGATAAGTTCATCGCCGTTTTTATCAACGGAAAGGAGTGTCATGCCCGTACCCGCAGGAATCGTGGTTCCGGTCTTTCCCCCCACAACTTTGGCAACTTGTGTACCGGCACCCAGAATCCATGGGTCTGTGAGAATGCAATTCGTGTTTTTGGCAACGTACCAGGCATCAAATGTATGCTTGTTTGTTGCTTTAAATACATGCGTCGGTGATGAAATCGCCGTCCTGAAATCAGCATGATCAACGGCATAATTAAAGATTATTGCCAGATCGCTTGCAGTTGTATAATGATTATCATCATGAAGTCCGTTGGCATTTACAAAATGCGTGTTCAGGAGTCCAAGCTCAGTAACTTTCTGATTCATAAGGTCGGAAAAAAGATCAAGCTTTGAACGCAGGGGATTAACCGGATCGGTGTATCCGGAAGCGGTTACAATCGCTTCCGCCAGTACATTCGCCGCATCATTTCCGGACGGCAGCAAAAGACCGTATAATAGTTCGCTGACTGATATCTCTTCTCCTACCTTAAGCCCCATCAATGTGGAATTGGGTGTTGTAGCATCCATCGCAGACTGACTTACAGTAAGGATCTGGTCCGTGGCAAGATTGTCCAGGGCCAGGGCCGCCGTCATAATTTTAGTCATACTTGCAGGATATATCTTCTGATCAGGATTCTGTGAAATCAGAATTTCACCTTTTGTCCTGTCATATACAATATATGATTTACAGACTACTTCAGAAAGTTGGGGAAGTGTGATCTCCTGTTGCCCGACCTCAGCAAAAAGCGGTGACGAGATTGTGAACAGCACAGCGGAAATCGCGATTGAAATGGCAGCAAGCGGACCGCGGGGATACCGCAGCAGTGTAAAAAAAGATCTCTTTGCACTTGAGGTCATGGTCTTCTCCTTTGCGAATCAGCAAAAAACGCGCGGCAGAAATCTGCCGCACGTTCCTAAAATATTCAGTCGGCGGACGGATCCGCTCCATCCCCATTCACAAGAGGATCAGCATCTTCACCTAAAGTTGCTTCTGTGTCTTCACCAGCAATCGTTTCTATTTCTTCGCGGGTTACTGAGATATCCAGAGGATCTTCGGACGCATACTCGTCCTCCTCTTCTTCCACATCCTCATGATCAAGAATTGCAATATCCACCACTTTCCCGATCCGTGTACGCATCAGAGTTACACCCTGCGTCACACGGGACAGAATGGGAATCTCTGCTGCTGCCAGCCGGATGACAATACCCGAGTCATTTATCAGAAGAACATCCTTATCATCATCTACCAGGGCAATCCGGACAAGCGGGCCTGTTTTTTCTGCGATACGGTAGGTTATAAGTCCTTTTCCGCCGCGAGTCTGCGTACGGTATTCTTCCATCTCCGTACGTTTGCCAAAGCCTTTCTCCGAAACGACCAGAAGATTCTCTCCCTCGACGATCGGAGCCATGCCTATGACCTCATCATCACCGGAAAGGGTAATGCCGCGGACACCCATGGTGTTTCTCCCTGTATCGCGAACATCATCTTCTCCAAACCGGATGGACATTCCTTTTCTGGTAACCAAAACAATTTCCTGCTGTCCGTCCGTAAGCCGGACTCCGACAAGCTCATCATCATCCCTCAAATTCACGGCGATCAATCCGCTCTTGTTGATGCGGGAATAATCAATAAGCTCCGTCTTTTTGACGACGCCCTTACGGGTCGCCATCATAAGGTAACCGATCTCTTCGAAGGTGCGAATCGGAATAACCGTCTGAATCTTCTCTCCTCCGTCGAGCTGCAGAAGGTTAACAATTGCTGTGCCCTTCGCCTGACGGCTTGCCTCCGGAACCTGGTATCCCTTGAGTCGGAATACGCGTCCGCGGTTCGTGAAGCAGAGAAGAACCGCATGCGTCGATGTCATAATGATATTTTCAACAAAGTCCTCTTCACGTGTGGCCAGGCCTGAAATACCCCTGCCTCCGCGATGCTGACTCTTATATGTATCAGCAGAAAGGCGTTTGACATAACCAAAATGTGTAAGCGTAATGATAACATCTTCCTCACGGATCAGTGACTCGTCGTCAATGTCATCATCCTCACCGGCTTCGATTGCAGTGCGCCTGTCGTTTGCATACTTGTTCCTGACAGCAAGAATCTCTGTCTTTATGACTTCGTGAAGAAGCAGTTCGTCCCCAAGAATACTGCGGAAATACTCGATTTTGACTTCAAGATCTTTATACTCAGCTTCAAGCTTTTCGCGTTCAAGACCTGTCAGACGGCCCAATCTCATATCTACTATGTGCTGTGCCTGTTTGTCGGAGAAATCAAATCTCTCGGAAAGTCTTTGTTTCGCCTGATCCTCCGTTCTTGAAGAACGTATAAGTGCAATAACTTCGTCAATATGGTCAATTGCCTTGAGAAGGCCCTCAACGATGTGTTTTCTGGCTTCCGCCTTCTCGAGGTCAAAAAGTGTACGCCGGCTGACAACTTCTTCCTGATGTTTGATGTAGTGAACCAGGGCATCCATCAGTGTGATTGTCTTCGGCTCAAGACGACCCTGTTCATCAGGTACAAGCGCGAGCATATTTGCATTAAATGCGTCCTGCAGCGGCGAGTGCTTATAAAGTTGGTTGAGAACCACATTGGCATTGGCATCTTTTTTGAGCTCAATAACAATACGGACAGCTGCTGTCCGGTCTGACTCATCACGGACATCGGATATACCGTCGATCTTTTTCTCCTTGACCAAATCTGCGATACGCTCGATAAGGCGGGCTTTGTTGACCATATAAGGGAGGTCGTGAACGACAATACGCTGGCGGTTATTCCTCATTGGCTCGATGTCCGTATGTGCACGGACAACAATGCGGCCGCGCCCTGTACGATATGCGTCGCGGATGCCCCTCTGCCCGAGGATAGTTCCATAAGTAGGAAAGTCGGGTCCTTTTATGACTGTCATAAGGTCCTCGACGTCTGCATCCGGATTGTCCAGAAGCATGACAACGCCGTCAATAACTTCACCCATGTTATGAGGCGGAATGTTGGTGGCCATACCGACAGCAATACCAACGGATCCGTTAACCAGAAGATTGGGAAAACGGGACGGCAGCGTAATAGGCTCCATCTCGTGTTCATCGTAGTTCGGTTTGAAGTCAACAGTATTTTTGTTGATATCACTCATCATCTCGAGTGTCACGCGTGCAAGCCTTGCCTCCGTATAACGGTAAGCAGCCGGCGGATCTCCATCCATCGAGCCGAAGTTGCCGTGACCGTCGACGAGTGTATGGCGCATGGAAAAGTCCTGCGCAAGACGAACGAGTGCGTCATATACCGAAGCATCCCCGTGCGGGTGAAAGCGTCCGAGCACATCACCGACGGTGGTTGCGCACTTACGGTAGGCTTTGTCCGGAGTAAAGCCCTGTGTATACATGGAATATAATATACGCCTGTGAACAGGCTTAAGACCATCCCGGATATCCGGTAAGGCACGATCGGAAATGACGCTCATCGCGTAATCAATAAATGATTTCTTCATCTCCTGTTCCAGGTCTACCGGAATAATCGTGTTTTCTTTTGAACGGAAGACCAGGTCAACCTGGGCTTCCTGTTGCTTACGAAGGTCCTTAGTTTCGCTGCTTGTGCGATCTACGGGGCCTGTTGAATCAGCCATTTTTTCTTCCTCCTCTATCTGGTGAGAAAAACATACATATGTATTATACCAGACCTGCTCCGCGCGCGCATGTACGCGACTAATACTTATATAATCTTTTTTGTTTTTCGCCCTAATCGTTCAAGCCAAAATGCGAATTTCAATGCCCTCCTGCAATGCTGATACTGCTTTTCTGCTATATTAAAGCAGGCAGCATAATTCCCGGTTAAATTTTTCATTTTATCAGTTTTTTTGCAACAGAATCACAGACTTAATCGTCTTACAAATAGAGGGGTGGAAAAATGATGCAGACAGTGATCGACGACTCACCCAAACCCACGAAGCCGAAGCCGCAGGAACCACTCGATATCGAACAGCTATTTTCGCTGTATGCCGATGATGTTCTTCGTGTCTGCTGCGTATATCTTGGTAAACGTTCATTGGCCGAGGACGCTTTTCAGGATGTATTCGTGAAGGTTTGCTGCAGGGCAGAATCATTTCGGGGAGAAACACCGGTACGCTTTTGGCTTCTTGCCATTGCCCGGAACGTCTGCCGTGATTATTTGCGTTCTTCGTGGCTGTCACGTGTGATTTCATATGAAGAATGGACCGAACGGAAGGTATTGGATGGCAGCTATTCGAATCGTCGGAAGGCTGTCCGGTCAGATACACAGGAAAATTCGATTATAAACCGGCTGGACAAAGACTCCCCCCTTCTTCATGCGGTTTATGGCCTACCGCCGCGCTACAAAGATGTAATCCTGCTACGTTACTATTTTGATCTGAATAACCAGGAGATTGCAGAGCAGCTCAAAATAACAGAAAGCACTGTGCGCAGCCGTTTGTTCCGCGCCAGAAAAAAGCTTTCCCCTTTTATGGAAAGAGAGGAGATCCCCCATGTTCAGCGATAATTTCAAAAAGGAATTGGATCATATTCAGGCAGATCAGAATTTACTGTCACGTACAAGGCAAAAAGCCGCCCTTCAGAAAAACCAGCCGGCCGGCCGTGTCCCGGAAAGACCTTCATCCGGTTACACAAGAAGAAGATATGTAGGCTTTACCGCTGCAGCATTGTGTTCCCTGCTCGTCCTTTTAGGTCTGGGCATCTTTCTCGGTAATGGCGGCATAGATTTGACTGCCCGTCCTTTCAGTCATGCAACACAGGCAAAGACCGCAGATCAACTGCCTGTCTTTATACAATCCGGATCATCCCCTACGACAGCGGCTGCCGCAGCGACTGATTCCGAAACAACCGCAGCCGCAGCCGCAGCTTCAGAATCCGGAAGCCACTCGTTAAATCATTTCAATGACGGCGGCATATACAATTTTCCGGATTATGAATCTATCATGACTGTCCTCGAAAAGAGCTGGGCGCGGGCAAACGATGGCTATACCTTCTTCGGCGAAGATATTTCGGGGGCAGTCTCCGATCCGGCCATGCCCGCAACGGACTCACAGAATAGCGCAGGACCGACAACCGCCCTGGGAAAGACAGAGGATTCACCATCCGCCTCACCTGATTACTCCCAGACAAATGTCCAGGTTAAAGGGGTCGATGAAGCCGATATAATTAAAAACGACGGAGAGTATATTTATTGCATTATATATTCTTCCCTATATGTCCTTGATGTACGGGACCCTCAGAGCATGAAGGTTGCCGCAGTCATTGCAGACAATTTTTCACTGACGGATTACTATGAAAATTACTCGGACCTCTTTTATGACAGTGATTCAAAGACGCTGTCCGTTATAAGCAATTCATATTACGGCAATACCGGAATTGTCTATCCGCAAATGGCTCCCGTTGCCGGCTCTACAGATACGGGTGCAGCTTCGGGTTCATCGGATACGGCCCCTGCTGCAGCTTCACCAGATATGAACATTGCTTCCGATTCCTATTACGGCGGAATGTATCCGTCACAGGAATATACAAAACTCCAGACTTATGACGTATCGGATCCCTACTCACCCAAAGAAATCAGAACCTTCTGCCAGGACGGCTATTATATTTCCTCCCGGAGAATAGAGGGCACAGTTTACCTTATTACTTCACAAAACCTCTGGTACGACAGTACACTCAAGGCGGAAGACCTTATGCCTTCAACAAGTGACGGAAAGGATAACTGGGCCACCATTCCGGCACCGGATATTTACATTGTGAATCCTGATTATGCCAGTACTTACACGATCGTTTCTGCGGTCGACACACGCAGCACCGAAATTCCCGCCAGGACCCAGGCCGTCGTCGGACAGGGTACGGTCGTATATGCAAGTGCAGACACACTTTATATTACAGCCTCGATCTGGGATACATCCATTTATCCGATGTATGATACATTTTCCGGAGAACTAGCCAACGGAAAAATAGCTGCGCCGGTTTCAGATGATGTTTATAAGACTAAAATTCTGTCTTTTGCCATAACCAATAGAACCCTTGAGGCAAAAGCTTCCGGAACCGTCAACGGAACCCTGCTGAACCAGTATTCGATGGACGAGTATAAGGGGAATCTTCGCATAGCCACAACATCGGGGAACTGGACTAATGACACCTCTAATAATGTTTTCGTATTGAACGGGAATCTGGATATGATATCAGGCCTGACCGGACTTGCTCCCGGAGAACAGATTTACTCCGTGCGTTTTGCAGAAGATCGAATTTACCTTGTAACCTTTCAGCAGGTTGATCCGTTCTTTGTAATCGATGCGTCTGATCCGTCCAATCTTACCGTTCTCGGCAAGCTTAAAATCCCAGGATACAGCAACTATATGCAGATGCTCGGAGACAATAAAGTACTGGCCATAGGCAATACTACATACGTCAGCGGCGGCAGCGTCATACCGGCCGGCCTCAAGATAGCTGTTTTTGATGTGACGGATCCTTCAAATCCAATCCTTCAGTCTTCGCTCATCTATGGCGATACCTACGGCTATTCCGATGTGCAGTACAATCCAAAGGCCCTTCTGCTGAACCAGTCGCGAGGTCTCATAGGCCTTCCCGTCAGTTTTGATCTTGCCTCGGGCAATTTTGGAACGGATTACGTAACCGGATATCTTCTTCTTCATTTTGATGATAACGGCAACCTGACGCACGACTATCTTTTCAAGGATATAGACATGATGCTCAGTTACGGGATGTGCAGGGGTATCCTGATAAACAATACGATCTTTCTGGTCGGGTACACCGAAGTGCTAGCCTACAGCCTCGATTCCCACGAACTGACCGGTTCGCTTCCGCTCTATCAGAACTAACATAAACCCGGTAGTCCGATCTTTCAGCGAACAACAATTTCCAGAATTTTCGCCCACACAGGCAGCGTAAGTACCGAAAGGAGTGTTGTTACAAACACACATTGCGCTGCCTTTGTTGCGTCGCTCTGCGCTTTGATTGCAAGTACCGTTGTTGTCGCCGCCGCGGGAAGTGCGCAGTACAGAATCGAAACTTTGGCGACAAGCGGGTCAACCTGCCGGAATCGTGATACGAGCAGGTACAGTCCGATGGCAGCTGCCGGAACCGCTATGAGACGAAGGACAGCAATAAGCATGATCCGTTTTTCCTTCCATATTCTGGAAAGGGGAATTGCTGCTAATGTGACGCCGCACAGCACCATGCCCATCGGTGTGGCAACTTTGGCCAGCGACTCAATTACAGCTGCGATCGGCCCCGGAATCGGAATACTGAAAAAATAAATTATGAGTCCCACCGGCACAGCAAGGACCGGCGGTGAAAGAAGTGCCCGCAAGGCATCTTTACCGATCTGCCCGGCACTTAGCTTTACATTCGAATTTTTTCCCAGAGTAAAAATCAGAGGTGTGACCACATAGAAAAGCACTCTGACCGGGATGGTATATATCGCGATATAGAAGCTTCCCTTTTCGTGGTAAAGCGACTCCATGATCGGAAATGCCATGTATGTGAAGTTCGTGAACATGAGGTTCACGAGAAGGATACGGGCCATGTCATCCTTTTTCCGCACGATTTTGTTTACCATGAGGCCAAGTCCAAGCGTCAGCGCCATTGTGAATATGCTGATCACTATAAGAAGACCGGAATTCAGAACTTCCGAAGGCTCGTATTTTATCTGCATTGCGTTAATGACAACGCAGGGGAATACAAAATTGAAGATAAAGGATGCCAGTGAAGTAGAAAACTTCTCTTCAACAATCCTCTTTTTGCGCGCAAAAAACCCGATAAACAGGAGAATTGCCATTTCGACAGCAAGCCCCAGGGCCGTCATAAAATGGGTTCCTTCTCCGGTTTTCCAGCCTGCCGGGGATATTTTGCAGGCGTCGCACGAACTTTGCGTATAACAATGATCGACCTCTTCATATCGGTACCCGGGAGCGTAAAGTGATGCAGTGTCTCTAGTGTTCCGCCCATCGTAACTATGGCTTTTTTCGCCGTTTCGGCTTCTTCTTCAACATTACCCTTCATCGCCAGAAAAATACCCCCTATTTTGACAAAAGGGAGGCAGTATTCACACAAAACCGGTAAAGAAGCGACGGCACGTGCGGTTGCAACATCATATTTCTCGCGGTATTGCCTGGAGAGTCCTGCATCTTCGGCGCGGGAATGAATAGTAGAAATCCCAGTCAGCTCAAGTGCTTCACAGACTGCATCGAGAAAACCGACTCTTTTCCGGAGGGAATCCAGAAGTGTTACCTCCAGTGAAGGCATTGCTACCTTAAGCGGAATACCGGGAAACCCGGCCCCTGTGCCGACATCAATAAGCGTCAGGCGCTTTTTACCTTTTTTGGCACACTCTTCTTCAAGATGCGAAACCAATGTAAGAGAATCAATAAAATGACGGATCGCAATTCCTTTGTCATCCGTAATATTCGTCAGATTCATTTTCTCATTCCACTCTTTGAGAAGCCGTGCATATTCTGAAAAAGCACGGATACTCTCTGCACTGAGCGGTACGGATATTTCCTTCGCACCCGATGCAAGAATGGGCTTAAGCTCAGGTGACTCTTCAGCGGAGATCTCTCCGGAGGGAGAAACGGTTTCATGGGATGCTTCCTTGAATATGGATGCCGCGGCTTCTGCTGCAGGCAATGCTTCGACCGGAGATTTCTTTTTTACTGCAGTTTTCGGAACCGGCTTTTTGGCAGCTTTTTTGGTCGGAATTGAAATTTTCCCGGACGATTCTGCCTTCAGTGCGGCCGAAGCTACAGCCCTCTTTTTGCGGTCCGGGCTGATTCTCTTATCTTCCATCATAAGCTTCCCTCTCTCCTTCTGCGCGCATCCACATATACGAGAAGTACCGCGATATCGGAGGGTGAGACACCGGATATTCTTGATGCCTGTCCAATGGAAACCGGCTGAAAACGGGCAAGCTTCTGACGGGCCTCCAACCGGAGACCGGTAATTTCTTCAAACGGAAGCCCCTGCGGCAGGGATCGGTGCTCCAATGTCTTGAATTTTGCGATTCTGTCTTTCTCCAACCGTATATAACCTTCGTATTTAATGTTGACTTCGACAACAAAAGTTATACTTGCAGGCAGTAACTTTCTCTTTTCATCGACTGCTTCCAAATCGGAATAATGTATTTCAGGCCTTTTCAGCAGCTCAGCCAATGAAATGCCGGATGGCGGGACAGTGCTGTTCAAAGGCTTCAGCATCGCAGTCAGTTTGGGAGAAGGCGGCAGATAAGTTGTGCGCAGGCGAAGTTCTTCTGCTGCAATCCGTTCCTTTTTGCTGATAAAAAGCTTATATCTCTCATCAGATATAAGCCCGAGGCGGTGCCCGTGCTCCGTCAGGCGCTCGTCTGCATTATCCTGACGCAGGAAGAGCCTGTATTCAGCTCTTGATGTCATCATTCGATAGGGCTCCGACGTGCCTTTGGTTACCAGGTCGTCTATGAGAACACCGATATACGCTTCGGACCTGTCCAGAACCAGCGGGGATTTTCCAAGAACATACCTGCCTGCATTTATGCCTGCAACCAGACCCTGAGCCGCTGCCTCTTCATAACCGGAGGAGCCGTTGATCTGTCCGGCCGTGAAGAGGCCGGAAATGTATTTTGACTCCAGGGAGGGAAATAGTGACGTCGGATCAATACAGTCATATTCAATGGCATATGCGGAGCGCTGGATGTGTGCATTTTCCATGCCCGGCAGGGAACGCACGATCTGCACCTGTATCTCTTCCGGCAAACTGGTGCTCATTCCCTGCAGATACATTTCCGATGTATCATCACCCATTGGCTCAACAAAAGCCTGGTGTCTCTCTTTATCCTTGAATTTGACAAACTTATCTTCAATCGACGGACAATAGCGCGGACCGGTTCCCTCGATTACACCGCTGAAAAGCGGTGAACGGCTTAGATTTGCCTGAATCACCCTCCTCGTTTCCGGAGAAGTCCAGACGGTCCAGCAGGGAAGCTGATTCTCCGGCGGGTGCATTCCGTTCATTTCATGTTCAAATGAAAACGGCGGGATATCTGTCTCCCCGTCCTGTCTTTCCATTTTTGAAAAATCCACATGGCGGGCGTTCAGCCTGACAGGTGTTCCTGTCTTGAACCGCTGTAAAGGAATTCCTGCATCAGCAAGACTCTTTGACAGTCCATGAGAAGGAAAAAGTCCATCCGGGCCGCTCTCGTATATCACTTCGCCCATGATCACTCTTGATTCCATATAGGTTCCCGAACAAACAATAACAGCGGACGCCTCATACACGGCGCCTGACCGTGTCACAACCCCGCAGACGGAAAGTTTTGCATCCTCATCCGTCTCCCACAGGAGTTCAGTTATTTCAGACTGACGCAGAAAAAGATTTTCTTCCTTTTCGAGAATAGACTTCATCAGCTGACTGTATTTTCTGCGGTCAATCTGAGCGCGAGGAGAAAAGACGGCGGGTCCCTTGGATCGATTCAGCATTCTCATTTGAATGGCGGTCAGATCTGCTGTTTTTCCCATTTGTCCGCCAAGGGCATCAATCTCGCGGACAAGCTGCCCCTTTGCCGTCCCTCCGATACTGGGATTACACGGCATATTTGCCAGCGAATCAAGATTGAGTGTGAAAAGAATTGTAGTCAGACCTTGTCTTGCTGCTGCCAAAGCCGCCTCGCAGCCCGCATGGCCGGCACCGACGACAATCACGTCATAATTTCCTGCCCTGTATGCGAATTCTTTTTGAAGCGCTTGTGAAATTGTTGTCATTTGCTGTCCCACTCTCTATTTATGCACAATTCCAGCCATCATTTGCCAATGCAAAACCGTGAAAAAATTGTGTGAACCAATTCCTCGTTAACCGAATCCCCTGTGATTTCCCCGAGTGCATCCATGGTGCTGCGCAGGAGGGAACAAGCCAGATCCGCAGGCTGCCCGCGCGTCAGTATTGCAATTGTCTCCGAAAGGGTATCCCGAGCTGTCTTCACTTTTTCAAAATGCCGGGAATTCGTCAACAATACCTGAGACATCTGTCCCTGTCCTTTTTGGTCGTACAGTCGTCTGACTTCTTTTCCAAGAAGCTCTATTCCCTCACCGGTCTCCGACGAAAAAACAAGAAAGAAGCGGATCTGTCCGGAAAAACCCCAGGCATCCATGCGCTCCCTGATTCTGTTCATAAAAAGATCCGCGCGGCCTTTGTCCATAAGATCTGCTTTACTTACCAGGATACCGATATCATTATGTGACTGTGAATCTGAAAGCGTACTGTAAAGCTCGCTTCCCTCCTCCAGATCATCCCCTTCGAGTGAACACAGCCACAGGAGCAGGTCTGCTTCCTTCACGGCGGCATAAGCCCTTGATACGCCGAGCTTTTCGACCTCATCATGTGAATCCCGCAGTCCGGCTGTATCAATGAGGCGTACCGGAATACCCTCTATTGAAGAGAATACTTCAAGGGTATCCCGTGTTGTTCCGGGACTCGCCGTCACAATCGCGCGGTCATATCCCGCCATGCGGTTGAGGAGGGAGGATTTGCCGCTGTTGGGAACACCGCACAGGACAACCGTCATGCCTTCACGTAAAATCCGGCCCTGTGAATAGGAATCGCTGATATCGTCAAGGGCCTTCAGCTGGATCGAAAGGGTTATGATAATCGAATCTGTATTCTCCGGGGAATCTTCATGTTCGGGGAACTCTACGATCATCTCGAGGGCTGCAAAACTTATATACAATGCATTGGAAATCCCGCGTACATTCTGTTTGAGTGCTCCTGCCAACTGACGCTCTGCAGCTGCCAGGGCAAGCTTCGAATCTGCAGCAATAACATCCATGACAGCCTCGGCCTGGGACAGGTCTATTTTGCCGGAAAGGAAAGCTGCGCGGGTAAATTCTCCCGGTTCTGCACCTCTTGCACCATTTTCGAGCAAAACGCGAAGAATCTCCTGACGAGCGGCCGAGCCGCCATGGCAGGAGATTTCAACACAGTCCTCCCCCGTATATGAATGCGGGGCTGTAAACCGGGTACAAATGACTTCATCAACAATATGCCTGTCAACCGGATCATAGATAGTACCGAAGGCAGCCGTATATCCGCGCATATCCTTAACAGATAATGCGTCATCCACGCTCCGGACTATGTGAAAAACACGATCAAGTACTTCTGCTGCTCCGGCACCTGACATACGGATTACCGCAAGGCCACTGACACCGGGAGGTGTTGCACAAGCACAATATGGGCGATCAGAAGACACGGTTCTTACTCCTCTGAACCCGTAGATTCAGCTGCATCTGTTGGTTCAGCCGGATCCATCAGATCATTTGTTTCCATTGGTTCATCTGCTGCCGTTGGCTGCGCCGTCTGCATGGTTCTGGCAGCTCCGGATGAAGCAGCTGCGCGTGTAGGAACAACAATAACTTTACGGTCCGGCTCTTCGCCTTCGCTATGTGTTGTGATTCCGGAAAATGTCTGCAGCGCCGAATGCACTATACGCCTCTCTGCCGGATTCATTGCTTCCAGTGTCACAGAACGGCCTGAGCGTGCAGCCCGGGAAGCAGCCTTTTGGGCCATGGAAATAAGCATCGCTTCACGACGCTTCTTATATCCGCCGATATCGAGTGAAACACGAATGTGATCCTCACTATATTTGTTGGCCACCAGTGATGTCAGATAAGATATTGCATCAAGGGTCTCCCCGTGTCTGCCGATAGCAGCTCCGCAGTCCTGTCCTGTTACACGGATGAAAATAGTCTCGCCTTCACGATATGAATCGAGTTTGCCGTGAATACCGATACCGGAAAGGATCTCTGCTACAAATGAAACCGCCTGATCTTCAGATTCACTGACAGCGTCTCCCTCGAAGGCTTCATCATCGCCGTAATATACGGCTTCCTCTTCTTCTTCGACATCCGGAGCGGATACCTTTACGGTTGCCAGTTTTTTGCCAAGACCAAGGAAACCGCCTGCGGCTCCTTCTTCAATGATTTCAACAACTGCGTCATCTTCAGAAATTCCAAGCTCCTCTATAGCCAGAGCAATAGCTTCTTCGACCGTTTTTGCAGTCTTCGTTACCGACTTTTCCATATACTCGCCTCCCTATATATTTGAAACGCAATTCAGCGTTTGCCGCTCTTATTAGGATTTTTGCCATATTTGGCAGAGCTTTTTGAATAGCTTTTGGAAGAACCGGACTTCGCAGGAATATTCACAACGGATTCTACTTCCTCTACCATGGCGGTTTTTGAAAAAGCATGTGCCTTAAGGACAGCCATTTCCGCTTTCTTCTCCTCAAGCGGCTTGGTGAACAGAAGGTAAATGATAATGAGCTGAAGAATACCCATTAAGTTTCCGACAAGCCAGTAGAAACCCATGGCTGAAGGGAATGAGAAGGTGGTTACAAGCATAATTACGGGCATCATCCAGCTCATCATCTTCATGGTGCTGTCCATGCTGCTCGTCGGAACCTGATCCTTACGTGCCGGATTCATCTTGGCGCGTTCTTTGGCATCTTTATCCGTCTTGTAGTTCGGCTTAAGAACATTCGTAATGCGCATCTGAAGAAGAGTGGTCAGGAGAACCAGAACCGGAATAATCAAAAGCGGGAGATATTGTGCGCGGTCTGCACCAAACAATTCATTTGGTTTATAGGAAGGGGTAAGCGCAAGATTGACTCCCATAAAATTCATGTCAATCATCTGGCCCATTTTGAAAAAACCTTTGCCGACAGCTTCCTGAATAAGAGAGGAATTCTTCTGGAATTCACGAATAATCGGAATATTATTGGATGCAATCAGCGATAACTCACCTGAGTTGATCACACCTTTTTTAGAAAGGAAATCTCCCATTTTCGTAAGATCTTCTATCTTGACCTGTGTAAGATAACGTAAAGGTGCGCGCACAACGTAGAAAATAGGCCAGATAAAAAATATCTGAATAACCGGCAGAATACATCCGCCGAATGACTGTGCTCCGTTTTGACTTAGGAGCTTCTGCATTTCTTCGTTCTGCTTCGCCTTATCATCCGGATACTTGCGCTTAATCTCAGCCTGCTGGGAAGAAAGTGCCTGCTGCTTAATCATCGATTTCTGGGAACGCACATTAAGAGGAATAAGAATTCCCCTGATAACAATCGTTAAAATGATAATTGCTATACCATAACTTCCGAAGAACTCATAAAAAATACGGGTCATCCAACCAAAAAGTGTATTGAGCGGGTCAAGCGGGTTAAATGCAAGACTTAAAAACGGGGAAGCGGCGAAAAAATCCATTCGTTACTCCTTCATAAGGCAGACTTGCGTCTGAAAATAGCTGTTAGTAGTATATCATAACAGGCTTGCGTTTTGGTGTCCGAACGGTTATTTGACGGGATCATAACCGCCTTTGCTAAAGGGATTACAGCGCAGTATGCGCCAGACAGCCATAATTGATCCTCGAAGGGCACCGTATTTCGCGACTGCGTCCATCGCATATTGCGAACAAGTCGGCAGGTACTTGCAGGATGGGGCAAGCTGAGGCGAGATAAATCTGCGATATCCGCGAATAAGCCAAATTAAAAATCGTCGCATCACGTAGAATCTCCTGCTTTTAGTAGCCCGGCACGCTTAAAAAGGCTTCTCATCTCTCTTTTTACCTGGAAATAGTCCGGAAGCGGATCAAGGGGCTTCATCATCAGAATCAGATCATAGCCGCCGCACAGTTCCGGCTCAATTTGCCGGTAATTCTCCCGAAGCAGTCTTTTCACCCGGTTGCGCTTCACAGCTCCCCGGATCTTGCGGCTGCTGGTAACCCCCAGCCTGTTAACATCCGGGGGAACCGGCGTACGACCTCTTCTGACATATGAAGTTCTTGGAAAGGCATGTAAAACAAGACACCGACCGGAAGTAAATATCCCGCGCTTATATACGCGCGCGAATTCATAGTTTAAACGAAGCGGTTCCGTTATCTTCAAAGGCTGTCACAACTCCCTCTCTTTTGGAAAAAGAGTAAACAAAAATCGCTCTGCGTCGCAAAGATCGGCAGAAAAGAAAGGTAAAAAGAAGGACCACAAGGGTGGTCCTTAGGCTGTAAGACTCTTTCTTCCCTTTAATCTTCTTCTTCTGAGAACATCTCTTCCAGAGGCTGTCTTCATTCTTTTTCTAAAACCATGCTCCATAGCTCTGTGGCGTTTTTTAGGCTGATATGTCATCTTCATATTGATTATTCCTCCATTATTACGGACTCTCTGTACTCACATATCACTCGTCCATAGTGACATGAATAGCGATAGAATTATACAGGCGAATCCTGCAATCTGTCAACACCGGGTTATACAAATCCTTTTTTTCAGTTAAATTATGTCAAAATGCAATTTGCCGGGCACAAGCTTTCATTTTTCTTCAATTCAATTTGGAATCATTATAGATTTGTTATGGTAGTACTGGTATACTATTTTCAACTTTTCTTTTGTCCGGAGCGAAAGGTGATACCATTAAGATACGACAAAACCCGGATGAATACAAATTGTATGGAGGTACACAATGAAGAAGAAACTATCTATCTTACTGGCCCTCATGTTCACACTGTCATCGCTTGCCGCGGTAACAGGCTGTGCAAAAAAAGACAGCGGTACAATCCTGATCGGCGGACTGGCTCCTCTTACCGGCGAAATTGCAGTTTACGGCAATTCTGTTAAGAATGCTGCAGCTATGGCTTTTGATGAGATTAATGCCAAAGGCGGAGTTCTTGGAAAGCAAATCGAGTATAAGGTACTTGATGAAAAGGGTGATTCTGCTGAAGCTATCAATGCCTACAACCGTCTTATGAGCGAAAATATTGTAGCTCTGCTCGGTGATGTAACAAGTAAGCCTTCGATTGCTGTTGCGGAACTTGCCGCAAAGGACGGCATTCTTATGCTCACACCTACAGCATCTGCTCCCGACGTTACCAAACCCGGCAGCAACATTTTCCGTGTTTGCTTTCTTGATCCATTCCAGGGAGCTGCAATGGCTACTTTTGCCGCAGATTCCTTAAAGGCAAAGACTGTAGCTGTTCTCTATAATACATCAGACGATTATTCACAGGGCCTGGCTGCTTCCTTCAAAACAAAGGCTGAGGGTTTAGGACTCACAGTTGTCAATTATGAGGGTTACGGTGCCGACGATAAAGATTTCAAGGCTCAGCTTACAAAGATCGCATCAAGCAATCCCGATGCACTTTTCATCCCTGATTATTATGCCAAAGATGCCCTGATTGCCACACAGGCAAGGGAAGCCGGAATTACGGTTCCGATTCTTGGTGCAGACGGCTGGGACGGTGTTCTCACCTCTGTTGACGCATCTAATATAAGTGTATTAAATGACGTATACTTCTCCAACCACTATTCCGTACAGGATACAAGCGAAAAAGTTACAGCCTTTGTTAAAAACTATACCGCCAAATATGGCGAAGCTCCTAATGCACTTGCAGCCCTTGCTTATGATGCCGCATACATGATGGCTCAGGCACTGACAACTGCAGGATCCACTGACTCAAAGGCGCTCGTCAAGGCCATGTCCGAAATCAAATATGAAGGCGTAACCGGTACAATTCAGTATGCAGGATCCGGTGATCCTGTGAAGAGCGTTACAATTATCCGTATCGTTGACGGCAAGTACAACTTCTTTGACAAGGTTACACCCCAATAATTCATAAATGATTAAATAGTTCATGTAAGGTCATCCGGGGAGCCGGCAGCAGCAGAAGAATTCCTGCCGGCCTTCGGATGATCTACTTGTTCTGGAGGACAAAATAATGGTTGATTTCATTCAACAGATTATCAACGGATTGCAGATCGGAAGCATCTACGCGCTTGTTGCACTGGGATATACCATGGTGTACGGAATCGTGAAGCTGATTAATTTCGCGCACGGTGATGTCATAATGATCGGATCCTATATCGCAATTACTACAATTCCTCTGATGGCTGCGATGGGAGCTCCCGCCTGGACATGCATT
>Ga0209429_10000792_pt1 | contig 20699 bp, 12 predicted proteins | sample BarGraNGADG00212_3_FD_184493 | JGI IMG/M metagenome (GOLD analysis project Ga0209429, IMG submission 184493) | Arctic peat soil microbial communities from Barrow, Alaska - Barrow Graham LP Ref core NGADG0004-212 (SPAdes) (version 2) | ecosystem: Environmental > Terrestrial > Soil > Wetlands >...
TCAGCTCGGTGAGCATGCGGGCCTGGTCGAGCGTGGTGGCTTCCCGGGCCTTGGCTACGATTTGCTCCGCGGCGGCGATGGCCTTTTGCGTCTCAACTTCCTGGATCCTGATCGCCGCAGTGCGGGCCTCGACGATCAACTGGTTGGCCCGGATGTTGGCCTGATTCAGGATGGCCTGCCGCGCGGCCTCGGTCTTGGCCAGCTCCGCCTTTATTTTTTCCGCGTTGGCGACGCTGTCGGCGATCTGCTGTCGGCGTTGTTCCAGCAAAGCCAGGATCGGCTTGTAGGCCCAGCGCCACAGCACGAACAGGACGATGCTGAAATTGACCGTTTGAGCGATCAGCTTCGGCCAGTTAATACCCAGGGCTTCAATAGTTTCGCCCATAAAAGTCCGGGGTTAGTGCTTCACCACGAAATAGACGAGGATCGCCAGACCTTCCGCGAAGGCCATGCCGAGCAACGCCACCATGAATATTTTCCCGAAAGCGCCGGGATTGCGACCGATGGCCTCCGAGGCCTTGGAACCAACCATTCCCACGCCAATGGCGGCGCCCAAGCCAACGAGGGCGACGGGAAGGTTGCCAGTAAGTTCTGCAAGTATGGGCATCATATAACTATTTGCTTCTAGGGTTTGGGGTTGGCGCGATGACCCGCGCCGAAGCACGGTCCTCATCGCAAAGTTTGCTCAATGGGCGGCCGGCGATTCCTCCTCGATATGCATGCAGAGCGTGCCGATGAACGCAATGCACAACATCGTGAATACCAGGGCCTGCACCACCGCCACGATCAGCTCCAAAAAGTAAAATGGCACCGCGGCCAATCCCAGCGGCAGCATCGGGAGCATGATGGTTAGCACGCTTTCACCGCCATAGATGTTGCCATACAAACGCATGGCCAGCGCCACCGGCCGAATCGCAATGGAAATCACCTCGATCAGCCCCACAAACAGGAAAACCAGCGACAAAGGAATCGCCGCCGCTCCGGTGATGCCGCCCTTGATTCCAAAAACATGTTTCAGCAATCCCCCGAAGCCGTTGTACCGGACCGCCCAAATCGTGCTCATGATAAAAAAGATGCCGGACAGCGCCACCGTGGTATTCGCGTCGGCGGTCGGCGGCCGAAACCAGGGCACGTCGGCATGTTCCAGCGCGAAGGGCAACGAGCTGTGGGCGGCCGGTTTGCCGTACCCAATGCTGCCAAAACCGGGCAACAGATCGGTCAGATTCGCGATCAATATGAAAAGAAAGAAGGTCGCCACCAGCGGAAAACACCAATGAACCACCTTGGGCTCGAGCAGGCCCTTGGTCATGTCCTCCAGCCCTTCAACCACCATTTCCAGGAGGTTTTGCAGGCCCGTCGGCACCAAGCTCAGCTTCCGGGTGCCCAGTTTGATCACGGCAAAAATAAAGGCCAGGATGATCCAGGTGACCACGATCGTGTTGGTAACCGGAAGCGGGCCGATGTGGAAAAGCGTCGGGGCAGCCATGGGCACCGCCGGACCCGCCTCGGCATGTTCGGCCGCCACCGAGGACACCGCGCCAGCCGACATACATCCCAATGTTAATAATATCCAAATTCGCCGCATGATTTCTTCAACGCCGTCACCCCGCACCCGAAGTCACCGAAACCCGATTCGTGCAAAAACCGGGAAACCCTGCCCGATAATGGCGGCTTTCTCAAGGCTTATTTCGAAAAAAAGGCCACCGCTTCGGCATACTTCACGCCGGTTCCACCAAAAATGTCCAAAGCGGAACCGATGGTCAAGTCGATGCGTCCCCGTCCCAACCGCGTCACCAGCTCCAGATCCGCCAGCGACCTGGCCCCGCCCGCGTAGGTGGTGGGAATGGGCACCCAACTCCCGAGATGCTCCACCAGTTCACGGTCAATCCCCTGACAGAGGCCTTCCACGTCCACCGCATGGATGAGGAATTCGTCGCAATAAGCCGCGAGTCGGTCCAGGGTTTCCCGATTGACCGCGAGCTGGGTGAATTTCTGCCAGCGATCGGTCACCACCCAGTAATCGTTTCCACGCCGGCGACAGCTCAAATCCAACACCAACCGCGATTTTCCGATGGCGGCCACCAGCGCTTTCAGGCGTTCCCAATCAACTTCGCCTTCGTGGAAGATCCAGGAGGTGACAATGACGTGGGAAGCTCCGGCGGCCAGGTACGCGCGTGCGTTATCCAGCCGAATCCCCCCGCCAACCTGCAACCCTCCGGGATACGCGGCCAGCGCCTCTTTCGCAGCCGCCTCGTTGCCCGGTCCCAACATGATCACATGGCCACCCCGCAGACCGTCTCTTTTATACAGCTCGGCGTACCAGGCACTCGAACGCTCGGAAACGAAATGGGTGCGCAACCCGCCGCCCTGATCGTTCAGCGTCCCGCCGACGATCTGCTTTACCTTGCCTTCGTGGATGTCAATGCACGGTCGAAACACCACGGCAAGCTACTCGGAATTCCCGGATGGGAAAAGGAATATGCGGGGAAAACACGAGCCTCTGCCCTAAAAACACCTTGCCGGCGTAGCGGCGTCTCGGCAGAACGCCGCATTCTTTGCCCGAAACCGGAAAGTTGACGGCGCTCTACCGAGTCGCCGCTACGGGGGTTTTCACCCGAATCTTATGTCCAAAGATGACCCCGCCATTTTTTAACCCACTGGATTGATTCGTAAATCCCGAAGGGCAAACAACGATGCGTCCTCCAAATACCGCAACCGCCGCGCCCCGTCCTTCCGCTTGGCCCCAAACCGTTCCCGGTTCGTCGCAAACACCCCGTCCACAAACGCCTTCGATCCCAACACCGCCCCGTCCACAAAATACCGCACCCGATACCGCACATATTCCGCCATCGGCAGTCTCCCCTTTTGCGCCACTATCGCCTTCACCCGCTCCCGATCCAGCCCGCATCGCACCGTTCGCTCCCCAGGCGCGTTCACCCCTTCCACCGCCCCCGGCCCATACAACCACACCCGATACGTTTCCAGCGCCTCCCTGACTTCCACTGCCTGCCCTGCCACCGCCGCAATCACCACCGGATACGCCGATCGGCTCGCGCGTTTCCCAGCCTCCGCCTCTGCATACCCGCACCTCTTTCACGTGACCCCGGCTATAAAGCTTGCCCAGCTTAGCTAACAACTCTTCGTCCGAAAGCAGGACGGCCGGGCGCCGGGGCACTTCAACCAGAATATGAAAATGGTTTGAGAGCACACAGTAGGTGATGACCCGCAATCCGCAAAACTGCTCGCAGAGCCTGAGGAAGGCGACAAACTGCTCCCGGTCCTGGTCCGCCAGCAGGAAACGCCGCTCAACCACCCGGCTGATGCAATGGTAATAGGCCACCGACTGTTCCGTGAATGCTTTTAATCGCGCCTGTCTCATGCCCCCCGTTCCACCTCACTCCATCACCCTTTGGCAACCCCTTTTCTAATAATTTGTCTGTCCCTTTGTATTTGCTTTCGACCAACCCGCTCGCGCTGCCATTCGAATGGGCGGATGCCGCCACAAACGCCTTCCGGCGGCGCTTCTACCTGGTTCGGCTGGGGCCGTGATTTAGGAACAGGTGTCGAGCGGTCTATACATGGCTCAGCGCTCACCGAAGGCGACGCCAAATAGACTTATTGAGCTTGGCTTGATTGGGTTAGAGCGCCTGGCGTCAAGTTGGCCTCCATTAGCTGCCTATGGCGCGAGCAGGCGGTAGAACCGAGCAGTGCTCGTCGCATTGGTGTCTTCTACCTCAATAACTCCACCGAGACCGGTCCAAGCATGAAGTGTCTTCCATAATACCGGTGGCACGAGGTTCGTTGCATACTCCACCACATAGTCCACACCGGCCTGACTGCTAAGCGTAAGCCGGCAGAGGTTGTCAGTTGTCCCACCCGCCGCCATCACCTGCAACTCTAACGGCACGACATGAACCATCAGATTCGTCGATACTCCCCCCGGATAGTCTGCGTTGTACGCCGTGAGCGTGACCGGGTAATCCGCTGTGTTGTCCCACGCATGTGAGGCTTGGTAACCGAGGTTGGTGGAAACGGGCCCGTCGCCAAACGACCATTCCAGTCGCGCCACCCGACCGGCAGTTAATCCCGTGAATTCCAGTGTGCGGGTCACCAGGACTTTGGTCTGTGGCACGGCGATAGCCACGGATAACGGCCCGGTGAGCACCGCTTCCCACACCTCGTCACAACCCATAGATGGCGGATTCGCCCAGGCTTCGCCATCAATGTCGGTACCGCTAGTGTAAAGGGTACTGCCCGCACCTCGGCAGGGCGAGGTGATTGCGAGGTGGGCGTTATCCACCAGTTGCGGGTCCGTAGCGAGGTTGCCGTCTCCAGCGGCCAGCGGCCAAGCACAGGAATAACGCAGCGTGCTGGAAAGATAATTTGGGCCCGCGACGACCGCCGTGCAGTTCCAAACAATGCAGTTGTTGAGGGTGCACTGATACGAACCGCCGCCATACCATCCAGCCGAATTGATCGTCACGGTACAATTGTTGAGCGTGCCCAGATACGAGCCGCCGCCATCCGATCCAGCCGAGTTGCGCGCCAGAGTGCAGTTGATGAGCGTCCCCAGAAAAGAACCTCCGCCACTGCTATACGCCGTGTTGCCTATGATGATGCAATTGGCTACCAGCGCATTGGTGGACGCGCACCACGCCCCGCCGCCATATTTCAGCGTTCTGTAATCACCCGCCGAGCGCGTCGCGCCGCCACGCAGAGTGAATCCACTCAACACGGCCCCGTCCGTTAGCCACGCGCACCGCACTGCCCCCGGCCCATTGGCGCTCATCATATCCCACTGTCCCTCGATGACCGTTTTTGGCGCCCCATTCACGCTCCTCACCATCACCGCCTTATCCAGCGCCACCCGGTTGGTCAGGTCCCCGGCCATGACTTTGCCGCCGGTGGCATAGATCCCGTTGGTCACCAGAATCACCGCTCCCGGAACCGCCGCGTCAATCGCCGCCTGAATCGTCGTCGCTGCTGTCGGCCAGTTCGTGTACGGTGCCAGAGACGCGGTTGCCGCAGCGTCCACGCAATGGACCCCCACCCGCACTACCATACTGGTGGCTATCCCAAAGGCGTTGCTCACCACCATCTGGTAGGCCCCCGCGTCCTCCAGTCCAAACCCCTGCACCCGAAGGTACGGGGTGTGCGCCCCGCCATAGCGCGGCCCGTTCTCAATCGTAAGGCCGTCCTTGGTCCACCCGTTGTCAAAGGGCTCCTGGCCAGCTACGACAACCTGCAACACTATCGCCTGGCCCGCGCCAGCCATTGGCAGCCAACGGGGCGGCAGTGTTATGACGGGCTGGGGATGCCATTGGTCGCAGCCCATTGAGGGCGGATTAGCCCACGTCTGACCGTCAAGGTCGGTGCCGCTGGTGTAAAGCGCGTTTCCGTTAGTTCGGCACGGCGAACTGGCAGCAATATGTACACCATCAGCCAACAACTGCGGATCCGTCTCGATGTTGCCCACGTTCGTGTCCAACGGCGATGTGCATGTATAGCGCAGGGTGCTGGAATAACAGTTTGAGTTCGCTGAGGATGCTACATTGCCCCACACAATGCAGTTGTTGACGGTGCCCTGATAAGAACCCCCGCCTGTCGAAGCCGAGTTGCCCGTCACGGTGCAATTGTTGAGTGTGCCCAGAAAGGAACCGCCGCCAGAGTATCCAGCCAAGTTGCCCGTCAGGGCGCAGTTGTTGAGCGTCCCCCGATAAGAACCTCCGCCACGGCCACTCGCCGCCGTGTTGCCTGTGATGATGCAATTGGCTACCACCGCGTTGGTGGACGCGCACCACGCCCCGCCGCCACTTAGCAGCGAAATGAGATCACCCACCGAGCGTGTCGCGCCGCCACGCAGAGTGAATCCACTCAACACGGCCCCGTCTGTCAGCCACGCGCACCGCACTGCCCCCGGCCCAATGCCGTTCGTTGTGTCCCACTGTCCCTGGATGACTGTTTCTGGCGCCCCATTCACGCTCCTCACTATCACCGCCTTATCCAGCGCCACCCGGTTGGTCAGATTCCAGGCCATGACTTTGCCGCCGGTGGCATAGATCCCGTTAGTCACTAGAATCAACGCCCCAGGCGATGCCGCGTCAATCGCCGCCTGGATCGTCGTCGCTGCCGTAATCCAGTTCGTGTAAGGAGCCAGGGACGTGGTTGCCGCGGCGTCCACATAATGAACCACCACGCGCGTCACCACACTGGTGGCCATCCCAAAGGCATTGCTCACCACCACCTGGTAGGCCCCTGCGTCCTCCGGTCCAAACCCCTGCACCAGCAGGCCAGGGGTGTGCGCCCCGCCATAGCGCGGCCCGTCCTCAATTGTCAGGCCGTCCTTGGTCCACAAGCAGTCAAAGGGCTCCTGGCCAGCTACAATGATCTGCAGCACCATCGCCTGGTCCGCGCCAGCCGCAAACAGCCAACGGGGCGGTAGTGTTATGAAGGGCTGGGGGTGCCATTGGTCGCAGCCCATTGAGGGCGGATTCGCCCACGACTGACCGTCAAGGTCCGTGCCGCTGGTGTAGAGCGCGTTTCCATTAGTTTGGCAGGGCGAGGTGGCGGCGATATGTACGCCGTCGGCCAACAACTGCGGATCCGTGGCGATATTGCCCACGTTCGTATCCAGCGGCGATGCGCAGGTATAGCGCAGCGTGCTGGAAAAATAGTTTGATTCTCCAAAGGATACTACATTGCCCCATACAATGCAGTTGTTGAGGGTGCCCTGACACGAGCCGCCGCCTAACGATACAGCCCAGTTACCCGTCACGGTACAATTGTTGAGCGTGCCCAGATAGGAACCGCCGCCCGACGATGAAACCGGTCCAGCCGAGTTGCCCGTCAGGGCGCAGTTGTTGAGCGTGCCCTTATAGGAACCGCCGCCATTCGCTCCAACCGAGTTGCTTTTCAGGGTGCAGTTGTTGAGCGTGCCCTGAGAGGAACCGCCGCCATAGATTTTCGCTGTGTTGCCCGTCAGGGTGCAGTTGTTGAGCGTGCCCTGATACGAACCGCCGCCATGAAATCCAGACGAGTTGCCCGTCAGGGCGCAGTTGTTGAGCGTGCCCTGAGAGGAGCCGCCGCCAGAGTATGCAGCCGAGTTGCCTGTGATGATGCAGTTGGCTACCACCGCGTTAGTGGACGCGCACCACGCCCCGCCGCCACTTCGTAGCGAAATGAGATCACCCGCCGAACGTGTCGCGCCGCCACGCAGAGTGAATCCACTCAACACGGCCCCGTCCGTCAACCAAGCGCACCGCACCGCCCCCGGCCCAATGCCGTTTGTCGTGTCCCACTGTCCTTGGATGACCGTTTCTGGCGCCCCATTCACGCTCATCACCACCACCGCCTTATCCAGCGCCACCCGGTTGGTCAGGTCCCCGGCCATGACTTTGCCCCCGGTGGCATAGATCCCGTTGGTCACCAGAATCACCGCTCCCGGAACCGCCGCGTCAATCGCCGCCTGGATCGTCGTCGCTGCTGTCGCCCAGTTCGTGTAAGGTGCCAGGGAAGCCGTTGCCGCGACGTCCACACAATGGACCACCGCCCGCGTCAACACGCTGGTGGCCATGCCAAAGGCATTGCTCACCACCACCTGATAGGCCCCTGCGTCCTCCAGTCCAAACCCCTGCACCCGAAGGTACGGGGTGTGCGCCCCGCCATAGCGCGGCCCGTCCTCAATCGTAAGGCCGTCCTTGGTCCACCCGTAGTCAAAGGGCTCCTGGCCAGCTACGACGACCTGCAACACTATCGCCTGGTCCGTGCCGGCCGTCGGCAGCCAACGGGGCGACAGTATTATGGCGGGCTGGGGATGCCATTGGTCGCAGCCTATTGAGGGCGGATAAACCCATGTCTGACCGTCAATGTCCGTGCCGCTGGTGTAGAGCGCGCTTCCATTAGTTCGGCAGGGCGAGGTGGCGGTGATATGTACGCCGTCGGCCAACAACTGCGGATCCGTGGCGATGTTGCCCGCGTTCGTATCGAGCGGAGATGCGCAGGTATAGCGCAGGGTGCTGGAATAATAGTTCGAACCTGAGGAGCCTATATTATCCCAGACTATGCAGTTGTTCAGGGTGCCCTGATACGAACCCCCGCCTGTCGAAGCCGAGTTGCCCGTCAGGGTGCAGTTGTTGAGCGTACCCAAATACGAACCGCCGCCTGCCGATGAAGCCGATCCAACCGAGTTGCCCGTCAGGGCGCAGTTGTTGAGCGTGCCCAGATAAGAACCACCGCCATTGCCAGACGCCGTGTTGCCTGTGATGATGCAATTGGCTACCACCGCGTTGGTGGACGCGCACCACGCCCCGCCGCCACTTCGTAGCGAAATGAGATCACCCGCCGAGCGTGTCGCGCCGCCGCGAAGAGTGAATCCACTCAACACGGCCCCGTCCGTCAGCCACGCGCACCGCACTGCCCCCGGCCCAATGCCGTTCGTCGTGTCCCACTGTCCCTGGATGACCGTTTCTGGCGCCCCGTTGACGCTCCGCACCATCACCGCCTTATCCAGCGCCACCCGGTTGGTCAGATTCCAGGCCATGACTTTGCCGCCGGTGGCATAGATCCCGTTGGTCACCAGAATCACCGATCCCGGAACCGCCGCGTCAATCGCCCCCTGGATCGTCGTCGCTGCTGTTGCCCAGTTCGCGTAAGGTGCCAGGGATGCGGTTGCCGCAGCGTCCACGCAATGGACCACCACTCGCATTACCACACTGGTGGCAATCCCAAAAACATTGCTCACCATCACCTTGTAGGCCCCTGTGTCCTCCGGCCCAAACCCACGCACCAGCAGGTCCGGGGTTTGCGCCCCGCCATAACGCGGCCCGTCCTCAATTGCCAGGCCGTCCTTGGACCACGAGCAGTCAAAGGGCTCCTGGCCAGCTACGACGACCTGCAACACTATCGCTTGGCCCGCGCCGGCCGTCGGCAGCCAATGGGGCGGCAGTGTTATGACGGGCTGGGGATGCCATTGATCGCAGCCCATTGAGGGCGGATTCGCCCATGTCTGACCGTCAATGTCCGTGCCGCTGGTGTAGAGAGTGTTTCCATTAGTTCGGCAGGGCGAGGTGGCAGCGATATGGCCCCCGTCACTCAACAACTGCGGGTCCGTGACGATGTTGCCCACGTTCGTATCCAGAGGCGAAGCGCAGGTATAGCGCAGCGTGCTAGAATAATAGTTTGAGCCTGAGGAGCCTATATTATCCCAGACTATGCAGTTGTTGAGGGTGCCCTGGTACGAACCCCCGCCTGTCGAAGCCGAGTTGGCTGTCAGCGTGCAGTTGTTGAGCATGCCCTGATACGAACCCCCGCCTGTCGAAGCTGAGTTGGCTGTCAGCGTGCAGTTGTTGAGCGTGCCCTGATAGGAACCGCCGCCATTACCTTGCGCCGTGTTGCCTGTGATGATGCAATTAGCTACCACCGCGTTGGTGGACGCGCACCACGCCCCGCCACCACTTTGTAGCGAATTGAAATCATCCGCTGAGCGTGTCGCGCCGCCGCGAAGAGTGAATCCACTCAACCCCGCCCCGTCCGTCAACCACGCGCACCGCACTGCCCCCGGTCCAATGCCTTTCGTCGAATCCCACTGTCCCTGGATGACCGTTTCTGGCGCCCCATGCACGCTCCTCACCATCACCGCCTTGTCCAGTGCCACCCGGTTAGTCAGGTCCCCGGCCATGACTTTGCCTCCGGCGGCATAGATCCCGTTGGTCACCACAATCACCGCCCCAGGCGATGCCGCGTCAATCGCCGCCTGGATCGTCGTGGCAGCCGTCGCCCAGTTCGTGTAAGGTGCCAGGGATGCGGTTGCGGCAGCGTCCACGCAATGGGCCACCACCCGCGTCAACACGCTGGTGGCCATGCCAAAGGTATTGCTCACCACCACCTGGTAGGCCCCCGCGTCCTCCGGTCCAAATCCACGCACCAGCAGGTTCGGCGTGTGTGCCCCGCCGTAGCGCGGCCCGTCTTCAATGGTAAGGCCGTCCTTGGTCCACGAGCAGTCAAAGGGCTCCTGGCTAGCTACGACGACCTGAAACACCATTGCCTGGCCCGCACCGGTCGTCGGCAGCCAATGGGGCGGCAGTACTATGACGGGCTGGGGATGCCATTGATCGCAGCCCATTGAGGGCGGATTAGCCCACGTCTGACCGTCAAAGTCGGTGCCGCTGGTGTAAAGCACGTTTCCGTTAGTTCGGCAGGGCGAGGTGGCAGCGATATGTACGCCATCGGCCAACAACTGCGGATCCATGGCGATATTGCCCACGTTCGAATCCAACGGCGATGCACATGAATAGCGCAGTGTGCAGGAAAAATAGTTTGCGCTCCCTAACCCTAAGCGTGCTACATTGCCCCACACAATGCAGTTGTTGAGCGTGCTATCAGAGGAGCCGCCGCCAGCTTCTCCAGCCGAGTTGCCCGTAACAGTACAATTGTTGAGCGTGCCCCCCCACGAACCGCCGCCATACTGGGCCGAGTTGTTCGTCAGGATGCAGTTATTGAGCGTGCCACCAGCGGAGCCGCCGCCATACATGTGGGCCGAGTTGCCTGTGATGATGCAATTGGCTACCACCGCATTGGTGGACGCGCACCACGCACCGCCGCCACATCGCAGCGAAACGATATCACCCTCTGAGCCTGTCGCGCCGCCACGCAGAGTGAATCCACTCAACACGGCCCCGTCCGTCAGCCACGCGCACCGCACCACCCCCGGCCCTATGCCGTTCGTCGTGTCCCACTGTCCCTGGATGACCGTTTCTGGCGCCCCATTCATGCTCCTTACTATCACCGCCTTATCCAGCGCCACCCGGTTGGTCAGGTCCCCGGCCATGACTTTGCCCCCGGTGGCATAGATCCCGTTGGTCACGCAGATCACGTCGCCAGCGGTCGCCACGTCAATGGCATCCTGGATGTTGGTGGCGGCGTCCGTCCAATTGGTGAACGGCGGGGTATGGCCGCCTTGCAGAGACACAAACCTGTCCATCCCGTTAACGCCCAGACAGATAGACCAGAGCGCCAGACAGGCGGACAGGTTGAAGCGACGGAAGATTTCGCGAGGATGATATTTCATAAAAGCATTTGCGATTGGCGTTCCGCGTTATCGATTGAGCACAGGTGCATATAAACAAGCGCATAGGCGGATGGCAATTCTTTTAAAAAGATAAACCATGTCCAAGATTTTCTGGAAAAGAAAACGCCCTGAAGGACAGAACTTTCATCTCATGAAGTCGTGTTTGCATTGGGTTGCTCGTGCAGACCACCCGAAAGCACCGGCGAGCACCGAAACGCACCCGAATTGAGGCTCATGTAATTTTCAAAAGGCCGCGTAAACGGAACATTTGAGCTTCGTAATCTCGTCTCGTCTCCTGATGTATTGGTTCATGGAATACAAAGGGACAGACACATTGAATACAATCCATTCTCAATCGCGCCGCCAGCTTCCCAGTTTCGGGCAAAGAATGCGGCGCTCTGCCGAGACGCCGCTACGCCCGCAAGGGGTTGAAATCGTCCCCGGGTTGTCGGGGTCAAGCCCGGAAAACGGAAAGCAGGCTGACATTCGGCCCAATTGGAGAAGCGTCAAAGGGGTCCCGGCTATTGTAGAACATGACTGCCATTTCAAACAATTCGCCGTGAATTGGCTTTAACCGCACGACAATATAATGTACGGCCGTACTTTATATTGTCGCGCGACGAAAGCCAATTCCCTAGCGCGGGAGATGTTTTTGGCGCGTGAGTTGCGAAAGTCGGGTCAGCCCCCAATCGGCGGTTGTTCCGCCGGGAGTTGGCCGGGTGTTTCGTCGAGTTTGGGCGGCACGGCGAGCATGGGGGTTTTGGGCATGGGCAGACCGATCAAGCCGTAAAAGGCCTGGGCATCCAGCGTTTCCCGTTTCAAGAGTTCGTTGCTCACCAGTTCCAATTGCTCGCGGTGGCTGCTCAAAATGTCCTTGGCCTCGATATAAGCCGCGTCCAGAAGCTTCTTCACTTCCTCGTCAATTTCCCGCGCCGTTTGCTCGCTGCAGTCGCGCTGCATATAACCCTCGGGCATATACATCCCGGTGCTGGATTGCGTGCAGCGGGCCAATCCCAGGGTGTCGCTCATCCCAAATATGCCGACCATCTGACGCGCCAGCGCGGTGGCCCGATCCAGATCGTTCTCGGCTCCGGTGGTTATTTCGGCGAACACCACCTCTTCGGCCGCGCGTCCGCCCAAAAGCCCCCGCAGCCGCTCGCGCAATTCGGAACGGGTCTGCAAAAAATGGTCTTCGGTGGGCAACTGCAGGGTGTAGCCCAGGGCGGTCCGGCCGCGCGGCACCACGCTGATCTTGTGCACGGGATCGGCATGCTGGCTGAACACGGCGACCAGCGCGTGACCGACCTCGTGATAAGCCACCCGGCGCTTCTCCTCTTCATTCAACCGGCGGCTCTTGCGTTCCGGACCCGCCACGACTTTTTCAATGGCATTTTCCAAATCGATTTGCGCAATCTCCTTGCCCCGGCGTCGCGCGGCCAGCAAGGCCGCCTCGTTCATGGCGTTGGCCAGGTCGGCGCCGGAAAACCCCGGAGTCGCCTGCGCAATGCGCCGAAGTTCGACGTCTTTGCCCAGCGGTTTGCCTTTGGAATGCACCTTGAGAATGGCCGTGCGGCCGTCCAGGTCCGGCGCATCGACGACCACCTGGCGGTCAAAGCGGCCCGGCCGGAGCAGGGCGCGATCGAGCACATCGGGCCGGTTGGTGGCAGCCAGGAGGATGACGCCGGCGTTCGCTTCGAAACCATCCATTTCGACGAGCAACTGGTTCAGCGTCTGCTCGCGCTCATCGTTCACGGCTCCGAAGTGCACTCCGCGCTGGCGGCCGATGGCATCGAGCTCATCGATGAAAATAATGCAGGGCGCCTGGGCCTTGGCCTGCTGGAACAAGTCGCGCACCCGCGCCGCGCCAACCCCGACGAACATCTCGACAAAATCGCTGCCGCTAAGCGAAAAGAAAACCACCTTGGCCTCGCCGGCCACCGCGCGGGCCAGGAGCGTCTTGCCGGTTCCCGGCGGTCCGATCAGCAACACGCCTTTGGGAATCTTGGCCCCCAGCGCCTTGTAGCGGTCCGGATTTTTCAGGAAATCCACCACTTCCTGCAACTCGTACTTGGCCTCGTCGCAGCCCGCCACGTCAGCGAAAGTGACCCCGGTGTTGCGATCCGCCACCAGTCGCGCCTTGCTTTTGCCGAAGCTGAGGATGGACTGACCCGCCGCGCCCATGCGCCGCGAGATGAGGGTCCAAAGCAAAACCATGACGCCAATGGGCAACACCCAGGCGAGGAGGAACTGGGTGAGGACACTGGGGCGAATGCCCTGGAACTTGACGCCGGCCGCCTGCAATTCCTCCACCAGCTTGGCATCTTCCACGCGCACCGTTCGGAACTGGTATGAATTTTCCACCGCCGACGAGTTGGTGGAAACCGCCGGCGAGTTGGTGGAAACCGCCGGCGAGTTGGTGGAAACCGCCGACGCGTTGGTGGAAACCAGATGGGTCGAGGCTATCTCGACGGCGGTCAACGGCGGGAGTTTAGGGACGATTTTGCCGGTGATTTCCTCGTCGCGGAGGGCGCATTCAACTACTTCCTTGCGGGCCAGGGCCGCCTTAAACTCGCTGTAGGCGATGTTTTTCACCGTCATCTGCGAGAGTGATTGCTGCCAGATGCTCAGCAGAACGACCGCCGCGATAATATACCAAAGAGAGAACCGCCACTGCGGATCCAGCCGCGGCACTTTGGATTTTTTAGGTTCGTTTTTAGCGCGCTTCATGAGAATTCAACCGAACGATGGAGTTGCGGCATCCTATCACCATAAGACACCTTTTAGGGCTTGCAAGGCATTTAACAGGAACTGCATGGCTACGGCGGCCAGCAACAGGCCCATGATGCGGGTGCCAATCTTCAAGGCAATCGGACTGAGCCAGCGCGCCCCGCGCGCCGACCAGTGCAGGATCAAATAGCACAGCCCAGCCACCAATACAATGCTGGCATACAGGGCAATGCGCTGGGAGATCCCCTGGGCCTGGTTGTGCAGCAGGATCGCGGTGGTGATGGCGCCGGGACCCGACAGCATGGGCACGGCCAGCGGCGTGATGGCAATATCTTCCTTGGCCAGGCCCGCTTCGGTTTCCTCGAGGGTTTCCCGGACCGGCGAACGCCGGGCGCGGACCATGTCCAGCGCCACCAACAACAAGACGACGCTGCCCGCCATCTGGAAGGCTGGCAGCGTAATGCCCAACAGCTTGAAAATCCACTTCCCGGAGATGGCAAAGACGAGCAGCACTCCCGCGGTGACGATGGACGCCAGGCGCGCCATTTTGATCCGCTGTTCCGGCGTGTCGTGCGGCGTCATCGCCAGAAACGTCGGCACCACCGCGATGGGGTCCACAATGGCGAACAGCGTGCTGATCGCCAGGAATGTATATTCAAACAAGCTCATTCGATGCCACGCTACACGGCGCCAAGATGGCCTCGCTCATGCCGTGAATAATCTTTTTATCATCCGGGCAAATCGTGGCCAGGACTCCGCCGAGATTAGCGCGAGCCGCATCCCCTTCGCCAGTTATAAAGTAGTAGGGGCAGAGTCGGATCCGACCCGGCATGGGCGTGAGCAGGTTTCGGCTGAAGTCGAACCATGAAAAGTCGATCCGCCGGGGTTTTTGATACCGTTGCAGCACATACGGCGACTGCGGGAAGCTGGCGAGCGCCTGATCCACCGCGGCGCTCCATTCGGCTTGCGAAAGATCGTGGCCAATGAATACCCCGCGCGACCCCCAGGCCAGCTCGGAAAAACCGGAGATTTTCAACACCAGGGCGCGCTCCCGCTGGGAGAGGTTTTTAAGCTGCCGCCAGTCGGTGAGGTGCAGTTCGGGAATCGCCGCCTGGGGTGGCAAGGGCGCCGGATCGACCAGCCAGGAATAGGGAACAATCCGCTGCAACCGCTGGAGAAAACCTTCGCCCAGCTCACGCCGCCAGAAGTCACGCAGGTTGCGATTCCACAGCAGCGCGAACAGCATTTTTTCCTCGAACAACGGTTTGGGGGGCGGCGTCAGGCGAAGCTGGCCGCTGCGAGCCATCTGAAAAATGGCCTCCGCCTGCGGCACGTGAGGCAAATCGAACAATTCGAAAAAGCGATACACCGCATCACCATCGGCGAAGCCAGTGAACTGCGCATCGCGAACCTGGAACCGCTGGTTGTCGAGCTGGGCCGCCAGCCATTCCATCTCCGGACGATACGTCGCCGCCTCCTCCGAAACCACGATGTGCACTTGCGGCGCATCGCCGAAAATACCCGCGAAACCCCGCTTCATGCCGTCGGGTCCTCCCAAGATGGCACCCGCGAAATCGGTCTCCGGTTTCCGATCTCCAGAGGCCGCCGCCAGTTCCGCATAGGTCTGATTCAACCACGCGGTGAGGCCAATGCCGCCGGGGACGCTGTCGAGTTCGACCAGTGCCAGGCCGGACTCGGTGAGGAGCAAGTCCGGACGAATGACGCGAGGCACGGCGTTCTTGAAAGCAGGATCGCGTTGCAGTGCGATCAAAGGGGCAGGTTTGCCTTGATCGAGCCAGGCCGCCACCCAGGCTGGTTGTTGGCCGCTGACGCTTTGGCGATAGAGCAAATTGACGGCGCGATAAAACTGGTGCAGGACGCGTCCGAGAGTCTCCAACTCCCCGGCGAGAGTTGGATCCAAGGGGAAGGGTTCGGGCGAAACCCGCCAATGGTGTCCGGCAAATAAACCGCCTTGAGGCAGGCGATCTCGAACAAATTGGGCGGCGGCGGCTGGATCGACAGTTGACATGTCGGACTGATTCTATAAGGAAGCCAGGAATTCAGGAAATGAATTATTCGCGGGTTTCTTGGATGACGGACGCCCCATTCATGACCGACGGTCTTTACTTCTTCCGCAACACCATCCAACTTGCCAGGCAGCCCAGCCAGGCGCCCAGCACAAGGCCGGCTCCGTAACCGGCCATTTCAAGCGATCGCAGTGGCGTATCATTCCCCCAAATCCGCCACGCCGTCACCGCCACCAGCCAAAGGTCGGCGAGGAGGAGCGAGCCGGCAATCAGGCCAAGTTCGGGCACGATGCCGGCGGTGGTCGGTTGGGAAATGGCTGACGGGCGCGAATCAGGACCGCTTTTTCCATTTAAAAGCGCGGCCAGCCCCGGAGCAATCGGCGGATGGCTCGGGGATTTCACGGCCAGCCGGCTCGCGCTCTCTCCCGGAGGAGCCGGAGGCATCAGTTCGGCCAGCCCTCGGCCTAACGCCGTTTTCAACACGCGGCGAAGGTTGGAGAAGTCACCCGGGTTATTCAATCCAAAACCGTGGCCGTGGCAACCGGCTCGCGGGGGAGACGAAGCCGAGCCGTTTTCCGCCGCGAAAGAGCAGCAGGTCGAGTTCGGCCTGGTTATGCACGCCCCAGTAGTCATTCGTGAATATACGCTAATGACCTGGTCATTAGTTGCTCAACCTTACTCAAGGATTGCATTTCGGTCAGTCGGCTGTTTAATCACGGTAACTTTGATGGAATATGAACGTGTACAATAACCCATTCTCCTGTGCGCGCGCAGCGTTAAAATTATATGCCCATCAGTTGCTGCCGCTGTTCGCGTTTTGCATCCTGGGATGGCCCGTGACAGCCGCACTCGCAGTCGACTCTGCAGATCGATTCTTTGATCCCGAAGTAGTGCAAACGATCCATCTGGCGGTCAAGCCGGAAGACCTTGACCGGATGCGCCGTGCCCTGCCGCAGCGGATCTGTGTCCCGGGCGTCTTTCGCTGGAACGACCAGACGCTCCAGAATGTGGGTGTTCGCTACAAAGGGAATAGCTCCTCCGGCCCGGATTCGCCGCACAAGCGGGCATTCCTGATCGCGTTCTCGGAATACCTGAAGGGCCAGCGTTTTCTGGGATTACGGCATGTTGCCCTGGACAACGGCATCCAATTCGGCAGTCTTTTCAGCGAACGCCTGATCACCGATGTGCTCCGGGATCTCGGCGTGAAGGCTTCGCGCTGCAATTACGCCCGAGTTTACCTGAACGAGCATTACATCGGCGTGTATGTGAATGTGGAACGGATCGACAAATCATTCATCGAACGGCACTTCGGAACCGACCCGGGATCGTTGTTTAAAGTGGACGAGGGCGGTCCGGGCGCCGACTTTCGTTACCTCGGCGCCGATCCGGCGCTCTATCAAAAGAGTTTTGAACTGCACGCCGGGACTAAAGTAAAGGCGTTTGCGGGGTTGTTGGAGTTCATCCGCGCCGTCGATACACCCACGGGCACGGAGGCGGAGTTGAGGCGGAGCCTGGATGTCGAGGCCTTTGTGAAAACGACGGCGGTTATGCTCTTGGCGGGCGCGTTCGATCAATACACGGGCTGGGGACCGCACAATTACTATTTGTATCGGAATCCCGCCGATCGGCGCTGGACGTACATTCCCTGGGACCTGGATGTCGGGTTCGCGGACAAAGCTTTTGGTCGCGTCCCCGTGTTGGATGGCTGGCATGCCGCCTGGCCAGCCCCCCTCCCGGGACGCCCGTTGATGGAGCGATTGATCGCCCACACCAACCTGCTCCAACGGTACCGGGAACAAGCGAGCGTCATCTTGGAAGCCTCGTTCCGGCCCGAGATCCTCATCCCTAAACTCCGGACCTTGTACGAGCAGATTCGGCCCGCCCTCGAGAAAGATCCTTATCCTCCGCGGCGGGTGACGGTTCCTTCCGATTCGGGATACCCAGACATCCTCGCGACCATGGAAACCTTTATTCGAGAGCGATATGCCTTGGCGCGAACCCAACTGGACGACCCCGGGAACCGGCCCCAGCCTCAGCCAATTAACCCAACGCCTGATCAAGCGGGCCCCCAACCCGGACCGCCGTCGGCCGACGCTCCCAGCGACTTGCGCGCGGTTAAAGTGACACCTTCCAGCGTGGAGTTGCGCTGGACGGATCATGCCGCGGGCGAAATGGCGGTTATCGTCCAGCGAGGCACCGGCGCGGACGGCACGGATTTTGCCAACGCCATCGGGCAAGGCGGACAGGACATCACCACCGCCATTGATCGTGACGTCCAACCGGGGAAGACTTATCGCTACCGGGTGTATGCGGTCCGGCCGACACCTCAAGGTCCCCGCGGCACGGGTGTCTCCAATGTGATTACCGTCCGTATTTCCGAGAACCAGCCCGCCACCTCACCACCCTCGAACGAGTCGCGACCATGAGAAAAAAAGAGAGCGGAAGTAAGGGCCACATCTTAACGCCACGGTGGCCATGGCGGTGGAACGATTTGAAACCCCGACTCAATAAGCAAAGCGTTTTGTAGGAACAGTGCCGGCGAATAAAGCAATTGTTGAATGTTAAGATGTGACCCCGAAAATATGCCCCGAAAATAGCGTTATTGTCGCTGACCATATTTGTTAACCAGCCACTGTAGCGTCTGCCAACCGCCAACAACTTTCAAACGATCGCTGTAGCTCATCCAATCCTGTTCAGAAAGCGTTTGCAGCAGGCCATCCTGTTGTCGAAAGAGATTCCCGAAGGCCGCTCTTTGCTGGGCGATGTGGTCGAGCTGATCTTTCACCGTCTGTCCACCACTGCCATAAGGGCTGTTTGGGTCCATCGCGCCAAGAATTTGGTTCTCGATGCGCAGTCCCATCGCATACTGGACCAAAGTGCAGGGCCCAGTGGATTGGTCGAGTTGCCGGCCGAGGTTCAGGCCCATTTGCAGCGCTGCTTGGGCGGATGTTTCATCGCCTGCCTGCCGATAGGAATTTGCCAAACCAATCACGCTCTGGGAAAGCTGCATGAGGTCTAAAAAATCATCGGGAAGCCGCATTGAGATTGCGCCCACCTTGGCCTCGGCGTCGGAGTAACCGGCGGCTCGGTAGGCTTCTTCGGCGTCTTGCGTAAACGCCAGCCAATAATCCTGAATACCCGCTTTGCCGTAGGCGGTCGAAAGCTCCTGCGCTGCCTGATCGGTCTGACCTGCCTTAAAATAATCACCGGCGGAGAGGAGATTGGCCAACGCGTTGGCGGGATCCTCGCGCTTGAATGTGTCCAGCCAATGCCGACGCTCTTCGGGGGACTGGCTCTGAGACAGCGCGATCAAACTCACGTGCGGGTCGTTGGGATACTTCTCCATCGCCTCCTTCAAAAACGCTTGGTCGGCCGTGGTGCGGAAAGCGGCCAACAGACTTCCCGCGCTGCGGTGGTTCTGGTCAACGTAACGCTCGGCCTGTTCGTAAGTCAGTTGGGGAGAGTCATGCTTCCAAAAACGGCTGTAGAGATTCGTGAGCTGCAAATCGTGCGCGAGCGATGCGGCTGGGAGCGCGGAGCGTGGAACATGCGGCGCGGGCAAACGTGGTGTGACCGAGTGCTCCGTTGGGAGCGAAGTTGTCAGTATCGGCTCGGTGGGCTTGGAGCGTTTGAAGACATAGAGTGCCACCAGCAGCAGCAGACCTGTCAATGTAAGAATTACGGCCTTCTGGTTCATCATTACTATTTGGACAATGCTGACCGTAAATACTCACGTGCGAAGCGGCCGAACGAAAAAGCTCAGGCATAGCCGGCCTCAGGCATCCGACCTGCCAACCGAGGCGCCTAACGGCTGTTGCCTGGAGCGTTTGGTTCGATATTTCACGCTTGTGTATGCTATCTGGGGAGCAAGATTCCAAGAAGAAGACCCAAGACCATGAAGATGAGAAACAAAAGTATCAAAATGCGCCGCACCGGTTTTTCTTTCGCTCGCCTCACCGCTTTCCGCCAGAAATCGCCCTCGGCAAAGATGCTTTCGAATGGAGCGGTCGCCGCGTAAGAAGTCAATGGAGTGCCGCAGTGCCTGCAAAAAGCTGTCCCGGGAGAGTTGGTCTTGAGACATGAAGTACAAATCTCCAACTCGTCCCTCGCTTCATCTTGAGCTGACGACGGCGTGCTGTTTGCTTTCATATCGAACCATTTATTCTCAGGGCAATTTGCACTGATATTCTGATAATAGACACGTTTTCGGGCAGTTGTGCCTTGTTTCCTTATCCCGGTTTCGGCAATAGGATGCTCCGAAAAGAGGATGTGTCAAATGCAAAATCGGGACGGCTTTTAGGGTTTTGCGAGGTTGACGGCGAGGCTTTTCGGGACGATTCGGCTAGGCCGGCGCGCGAATCCGATCCTGTCGGTCTCGAACGCCGCTCGGAGAAAACTTGGCTGCATTGAGGGCGCGAGGGGATTTGACTCAGGAATCCTCCTATCCATCAGACATTTAGCGTTAATAGTCTGTTTAAAGACTTCCCCCACTCTCGTAGCAGCCGAGGTAACGAGGCCCAAATATCCCGGTTTTCCAGGCGGCGAAAGGAGACAGTCAGAGCCTCCTCACGTCGGCTGCTACGTTTTTGTAGCATCCGGCGTGAGCCGGATCATTTGTCTCCGACGAGCATTCGATAAGCTGCGCAAGACTCGGAAGTTGGTACCCGTTCACAGGTTAACAGGTGCTGTTTGGGAAAACAGCCCGCGTGGTTTGATGTGAATCAGGAGGAATCCAACAACAGAGATGGGACAGGCCGACCGTTGAAATGCGCACCGATAGCCTCGTGCATCCAGTGATAGGCGGAGCGCTTCTGCAAAGCGCAGGTGGCCATGACGGTCCAGATTCGTTCGCAGAAATCGCGGCCGCGCTGGCTCCGAGT
>Ga0209429_10000793_pt1 | contig 20692 bp, 19 predicted proteins | sample BarGraNGADG00212_3_FD_184493 | JGI IMG/M metagenome (GOLD analysis project Ga0209429, IMG submission 184493) | Arctic peat soil microbial communities from Barrow, Alaska - Barrow Graham LP Ref core NGADG0004-212 (SPAdes) (version 2) | ecosystem: Environmental > Terrestrial > Soil > Wetlands >...
GCTTTTACTTTGGTTCCGTCAAGAGATATTTTGCCTACACCAAGCATACCCATTTCTTTGCATACTGTTACTACATGGGAAAAAACATTCTTTATTGAATCAAGACGGGTTGAACGAAAACGGCAAATCGTTCGAAAATCAGGATGCTGCATCGCTGCTAAATACATAAAAGCAGTATCAGTATGGGTCATTTTGAATATTTCTCTTGAACTGCGGATGTTTATCATGTAGCCATATAATAGGATTTTTATTAGTAATCGAGGATGGTAAGCAGGACAACCTTCTTCTGAGTATTTGGATTCGATTGTTGTGATATCAATTGCATCAATTATGTCATTCAAAATCCTACTGATATGGTCTTCCGCTATGAAATCTTCAAGGCTTATGGGAAGTAGGAATTGCTGTTTTTGGTCATATTTTTTGAACATAATTACACCTTTATATTATCTAATAGTTATAAATATACTTATTATGTGATTATTAATTTGAATGTATATAAAACTGTCGATGCTTAGTGTAATTTATAGAAAATTTCCGAATATTTCAATGAGTTCTTCAGATTATATGGTCAGAAAGTTTTGGGGGAAAATAGAAATTATTAAATATTTTTATAAATAGAGGTTTTGGGACAGCCTGAAGAACAGATAATACAAATCAATTTAGTAAAGTTTCAAGAAGGAGTAGGAAATGAAATCAAAGTTTAATTCAGTTAGTGGAACTGATAGAAAAAAATCATCTTATAAGAATTTGAAATTTATCGGAATATTATTTGCTGTTGGAATAATATTTACAATATCACTATTGAATAGCAGTGTTGCTATTGCCGCTCCCCCTGCAACTGGTAATGAAGTCAGTGCAGCGGCAAACCCGAATGCTAATGCAAATGCAGCGAAAAACCCTCAAATTAATTCAATAATGAGGGACCTGACGCCCAAACAGAAAGGCGCCCTGAGAAAGATTTCAGCTAATAATCTGAATGCATTGTTCGCAAATGCAGTTGGTCCTATACCAAATAATATAATAACTACACCTAATGGTGTCATGATCCCGGATTATTACGGACCTTATCCCAATTTCGCCAACAGTCCGCTGCCGATTATTACCATAACGGGAGTTATCGTTACAGATGGAGGCTTTAATTATAATGCTTCTAATACTATTGTCAATATATCAGGAGATGCTGGATCAGGCGTTACGGCTACAGCAAATATAGATCCAACATATGGTAACATTACTGGGATAACAATTGACCCAACAACCGTCAGCGGTTATTCATATATTCCTACAGTCACCATCACAGAACCTGGCCACTCAGGCCCAACTGCTACTGCCGAAGTGACATATACAGTTAGCGGCGGTATTCGAAAATTCGTCGATTCACTGCCAGGTCTTGGAGAGGCAAAAAAGAACACTCTCGGACAATATATCCCTGTTGCCGTTCCTGACAATACAACATACCCGAATTCTGAATATTACGAAATAGCATTGGTTGAATTTACAGAACGGATGCATCCAAACCTGACAACTCCAGTCAAATTGAGAGGATATGTGCAAATATCCACGGCGAAAGTCCCAGGTAAGAAGATCGCTCTCCAATATCTTAACGGAACTAACATTACGAATGCCACAGGAGGGCAAGTCTATGCAGTAGACCATCCACATAATTTGGGTCCGATGATAGTGGCCCAAAAGGATAAGGCTGTGCGTCTCAAGTTCAATAACTATCTTCCTGCGGGAACTGGAGGAGATCTCTTCCTGCCTGTTGACCCATCGATCATGGGTTCTGGACCAGGACCAAATAACACATATATTGATACCGCCTATGTGATCTGCAATCAGCATCCTGAGGTATGTTACAGAGAGAATCGTGCTACTGTCCATCTCCATGGCGGAAGAACGCCCTGGATCAGCGACGGTACGGTTCACCAGGTGGACCACACCTGCTGGAGAAAAGACACCCTATCCCAAGGGCGTCACCGTAGGGTATGTTCCAGATATGTGGTTCTACCCGAATGGGACCGCGATCCCGGGTATAAACTTAACACAGCCTAAGCCGGGAACTTCCAACAATCCAGGCAATGGATCACTGACATTCTATTATACAAACCACCAGAGTGCACGACTGATGTTCTACCATGACCATGCTTATGGTATCACTCGCCTGAATGTGTATGCAGGTGAAGCTGCGCCTTATCTGGTGAGGGATGACACGGAAAAGAATCTGATCACTAAAGGGATCATTCCAGCTGATGAAATCCCACTGGTAATACAGGACAAGACATTTGTCCCTAATAATACCTTACCATACACGAATATTGTTGGGACTTTTGCGTCACAACTGGAAGCCCAGGATCCTACATGGAACGTTTCCAAATGGGGTGGCCCTGGACAGCTCTGGTATCCGCATGTTTATATGGTGATGGAGAATCCGTGGGATCTATCAGGAATGGCCCCGATGGGCAGATGGGTATATTCCCCATGGTTCTGGCCTCCATTGACGCCAGATTACCCGCCGGTACCGAACCCGTACTGCAAACCGCAGCCTATGCTGCCAGATGGGACTTATGATTGTAGCCTTTCACCCGGGGAACCGCCAATTATGCCAGGAACGCCTAATGTGTCAGCAGTGGCTGAAGCTTTCGTGGATACCCCGATGGTCAATGGTGCACCCTACCCGGTCCTAACTGTTGATCCGAAGGCCTATAGATTCCGTGTGCTCAATGCTGCTGATGACAGGTTCTTTAATCTGCAACTTTATAAAGCTGCTACAAATGAGGATCTGGTATGGGACTCTGATGGTAAATTGGTTAATCCAGATGCTGGGGAAGTCAAAATGGTTCCAGCAGTGGATCCCCTAGCCTGCAATGTGAATGGGTTTTGGCCGTCATATTGGCCAGTAGATGCCAGAACTGGTGGTGTGCCAGATCCAAATCCAGAATGGCAGGGCCCGAAATTTATCCAGATAGGGAATGAAGGCGGCTTCTTGCCCGAACCTGCGGTACTTGAAAATAAACCTGTCAATTGGAACTGGGACCCTGGAACCTTTGATTACGGTATTGTTAATCAGGGCACGCTCTATATAGCTCCGGCAGAAAGGGCAGATGTAATTGTGGACTTTTCTCAGTTTGCCAATCAAACTCTGATCCTCTACAATGACGCACCTGCACCGGTCCCGGCCAATGATCCACGTCTGGATTATTATACAGGCGATCCTGATCAGTCAGATACTGGTGGCGCGCCATCTACTCTACCAGGATATGGTCCTAACACCAGGACTATTATGCTGATAAAGGTGAATGATACAGCGACTCCTGTGGAACCATTCAATATGACGAATTTGACAAATGCGTTCAAATCGACAGGTAACCTTTCGAATGCATCATCATACGTCCCGGGAGCCTTTGCAGCATCACAGGATCATAACATCATCGTGCCTCAGGCATATTATGATTCTGCCTACAATGCGAGTTTCCCGGCTAATGTGGTTGTGAGTATTGCCGACACATTCTTGAACTTTACTCCGATCAACCAGAGCAACAAGGTTCAAGTGTTCTTCAAGAACAAGGCGATCCATGACGAAATGGGTGGAGCTTTCGATAGAGAATATGGAAGGATGAGTGTACAGTTTGGTGTAGATTCACCGTTTTCTTCTGCACTAACTGCGAATACATACCTCTATAATTATGCCGATCCTCCTACAGAGGTCATTAAATCTTCAATTAACATGACCCCCATAGGAGATCCATTGACCGATGGCACCCAGATATGGAAGATCACCTCAAAGGGAGTTGACACGCACCCTGTGCACGTGCATATGTTCGAAATGCAACTTATCAACAGGGTTGCATGGGACAACAATATCAGAGAGCCTGAACCATATGAGCTGGGCTGGAAAGAAACACTCAAGGTAAATCCACTTCAGGATACCATTGTGGCGCTGCGTCCGATCATTCCTGATCTGCCCTTTGAGATTCCCAACAGCATCCATCTGCTCGATGTAACGAAGCCAAACGGAGCTGCGTTGAAAGTGAATCTTCCTGGGGTCGCTTTGATCTCTGACCCGAACGGACAAGCGATCGACCTCTACAATCATGAGATCAACTTTGGCTGGGAGTATTTGTGGCATTGTCATATCCTTGCACATGAAGAGAACGACATGATGCGGCCGATAATAGTGGGGCTCGCACCGTATGCGCCTAAGAATTTGACAGTATCGCAAGTGGGTAGGACCGCTACATTGAGATGGACGGACAACTCCACGAATGAAATATTCTTCATCGTCCAGTATTCCAACCTACCTACTGGTCCATGGATTAATCTAACGCTTCCGTCCGCAACAGGGCCGCAAAAGGGCGTACCGAAATCAACCACTGTGACGTTTACGGGACCTCAAACGATAAGATACTTCAGGGTGATGGCCAATAATTTGGTCGGAGACACTACAGTGTATCCACCTGCTACTACGGCGGGTTTCCCCACCTTGTCGCTCAATTCCACGACGTCTAATATGGTTAACCTAACAAAAATTTAGTGGAATATGCGGTTTCGGAGAGGGGCACGCCTCTCCGAATTCCTTTTTTTTTCAATTATCTTATTGCAGGACCGAACCTGAATTACTGAAATCCTAAAATCCTGGATCTTACATGGTCGCTTAGTACAGGCTAAAATTATGCATACCATGTATTATTAAGTTGAAATACATCCAATAGGTGAACAAGTGACCTTATGGAAAAAAAATCAGATATCCTTGGAGATATAATTCGCGTAGACGACGCAAATACATATATTGCTAAAATCCCACCTGACGCCAAAAAAGAGCGCATAGGCAGGTTCGTAAAAATAACAAAAGATAACGGGTTTATAGTGGGTATGATAAAGAACATCACCAACTCAATACGTGAAGACCTTATTCCGTATATTGAACCTGATATGGCGCCCAATATGCTCCTTTTAATGAAGATTTATGGAACAGTTATTATGTACCCACGGTACTGCATCATAGTTGTGTAACATATTTTCGAATGATTGATTTCTGTAATTTATAGCTTCATCTGCACCAGCTCTTTGACATGCTGCAAATCTTTCGCAATTGCAGTTGCCGTCACATATGCTCCCAGATGTCTAGCAGGCTGGATTGCAATGCTTGCCTCATTATATTATCCCCTCTATATTTATAGATGGGATAATATGATAATAATATTTTTTGGTCGAAGATAATTATCAAGAAATGATTCAATCTTGACTTTGTTCGGAAGTTGGGGTATTCGGAAGTACTGGGCATAGCGATAAGTTTATCTCTCATTAGTTAGAAATACTTGTTTTAGCCCTCTGAGGCAAAAGTGATAGCGGGCGATTTGCCCTCTAAAAAAGCGAATTGAACTTGTATATCAAATCCCTTCCCCCGCATCAATATATAAATCATAAAATTCTTTTATTCTCTCAATCGGAGACCTCCATGGTTTAAATAATGAGCGCAGAGAAATCCTTTGTTCGAAACAGAAAGCTAAATTAGTTTGAAATTATATTAACGTATATGTCTTATACAAAGGACCTTAAAATCGTAGCAATGATCATTATTTTGACTGTATTATTCGTATTGCTCCCTCCTCTAAATACGAGCCCTGTCAGAACAATTCTGGGAATCCCGATGGTATTATTTTTACCTGGTTATGCCCTGATCGCAGCGCTTTTTCCGAGGAAAAAGGATCTTGATGGCATAGAAAGACTTGCATTGAGCTTTGGGCTGAGTATTGCAGTTGTTCCATTAATTGGCCTTGGATTGAATTTCACTTCTTTTGGAATCAGACTTGTCCCGATCCTTATTTCCCTTTCGATTTTTACCCTGGCAATGTTACTGGTAGCATATATTAGACGATCGAATATGTCTGAAGAAGATAGATTTGAGGTTCCATTTTCATACACGTATTCTTCTTTAAAAGGTGAGATTTTCAGTTCAAAGCAGGGGGTAGATAGGATCCTTTCCATAATTTTGATCTTATCGATACTGGCTTCGATAATTACGCTGGTATATGTCATAGTCACTCCAAAACAGGGTGAGAAATTCACTGAATTTTATATCCTGGGGGATAATGGAAAAGCTGACGGTTACCCGACCCGGCTGGAAGCTGGAAATACCAGCAGCGTAATCGTTGGTATTACAAACCAGGAATATATGTTAACGAACTATACATTAAACATATCGCTTGAGAACGATACTCTGAACACAATACCCGTTAGACTTATGCACAACTCTACATGGGAGGAAAGGGTTTTATTTACTCCTGAAAAGACTGGCGATAACCTTAAACTTGAATTCTTGCTATATAAGGAGAATAATATTACCGCACCTTACAGAGATCTTCATCTATGGGTGAATGTGTCTTCAACCTGAGGTACTCTGACTCTATGCGCTTTGCGATCTTTTCCCAACTATGGTTTTCAATCACGTATTGGCGCGCATTTTTCCCGAGTTCCTTTTGCATTTGCTCATCGCAGAGCAATCCTGCTATAGCTTCTCCAAGGTGCGTGGCATCAGTCAGAATCCCGTTATTTCCATTTATGATCTCTGCAAGTCCCCAGGCGCCAGTTGCGACCACGGGTTTACCCATTGCCATTGATTCAAGCATAAAGATGCTTGATGCTTCCACAATGCTTGGGACTACAGTGATGTCTGCAAGGGCAAGGTATCGTGCAATATCATTATTGGGGATAGCGCCCAGGAAATTTACACTATTTTTTATTCCCAGTTTTTCAGCAAGATGAATGAGATCAGATCTTTCGGGACCATCTCCGATAATAAGAAGTTTGCACTCTACCTGATCTAATATATGAGGCATGGCACGCACCAGATTATCTAATCCATTTTTTTTTACAAGTCTTCTCGCTGTGAGAATGACGGAGCATGCTATTTTTTTCTCAACTGTGATCTTTGCCGGGTCAAATCTGTTGCTATCGACCCCATTCAGGATCACCCTGATCTTATCAGGATTTACACCCCATTTAATCACCTGTTCTGCAAAATAATGACAGGCATGTATCTGCAGATCGGAAATCTTTGCCAGATATGGGGCAAGAGTCCTCTCACCCATCCTGTAGAATGCAGCTGTTAAGGGATCTGCAAGCTGGTTCCATGCAGGATAATATGATCCGTGTATGGTGTTAACAGCTATCCCATTATTCCTACGTGCAAGGATATTTGCCGCAATCCCGCTTGTGTAGACGTGTCCATGATAAATGTCATATTCCTCTTTTTGCATGGAAATAAGCACTGGAAGGAATACTGCCTGCCGGGCAAGGGACAGTCCTGGAAGTGTTCGTGTCGCTCGAATGATGCCAGAGCGATCGATATTTACGAACCTTACCCCTTCCCGGATCTCTTCGCCAACCACACCATCAGCGCCTGAAATTACTGTTACTTCATGCCCAAGCAAGGCAAGATGGCGGGAGAGTTCATAGATCGCTACTTCTATGCCACCTATTCGTCTTAAGGGATCAAGATCGTATATTTGCAGTATTTTCAAAAATCTCCCTCAGTGTAAGCGTATTTCCTGCACACCCAAGGATGCTCTCAAGAAGTTTTCTCTTGTATAAAAGTTCGCATGATGGATGAATGTATAATATAAAATAATCCTTATTACAGAATTTATTTATCTTGTCCAATGTTGTTTTCTCGTTATCTTGCAGTTCGCAGGGCGATGGAATACTGACCGGCAGCTGGAGCGTATCGAATTTCGTTTCCCCGACTTGCGGATAAAAAGGATGAAAGCCATAGAAGTCACTTGAATATTCAAAGCCAAAATCATCAAGTGCAAGTAAATATTCATTGCTTGTGGTAAAGCCTGGTGATGAAAATGAGCGGGGGTAGAATCCGAATTCTTTTTCGAAGGATTTGCATCCAGTTTCTATAATATTAGATATTTCATCTCTATTTTTCTTAAGAAGGAAGTTCATCCATTCGTAATGCATGTATCCATGAAGACCAATTTCATGACCCGAATTTATCAATACACGCAGAGCTGGATGTGATTCTATATTGCGTCGGATCAGACTCTGGAAAAATCCGGGTATGTATCTTTTTATCGGGATGCTCAGAAATTTTTTTCCTGAATAGTGTGAAATATTTCTCAGTGTTTGATCCGGACCTGTTGCTATAAAAAATGTAGCTTTTGAATCATATTTCTCAAGGAGAAGAAGAAGCTCAGGGACAGCCAGCGCATCAGCGATGCTATCAACATCAACCCTTAGCCCCATTGTCATGAGAACCAGCCTGCTAAGTAGGGATACACGTAGGGGAATATGGAGACCAGCATTACGTTATTGACGGCGTGCATACTGATGGGACCTGCAAGACTTTTTGTTTTGTAGTAGAAGTAGCCCAGGAACAAACCTGCTGCAGTGGTAAAAGCGATTTCAAGAGGGGAGCGCCAGCTCAAGTGCATGATACCAAAGAGCACACCCTGCCCAATGAGTGCGCTTTTCCATCCGAAGATTTTTTTTAGATCATTAAATATAAGTCCCCTGAAAAGAAGTTCTTCTGCAAATCCGACGAAGAACAACATATATATTGTATCCCGCAGGAGATATTTGACTTCGAAAAAAGGGGAAGGGGGGTTTGGTGTGAGGACCATATATTCTAAAAACCCGGATGGAATAGCAAATAAGAGTCCTAAAAGGGCATATTTTAATGCCTTGTGTTTCGTGAAGCCAAGGTTACGAAAGTCTATACCGTGTTCTTTCATGTGCCAGAAACATAGGGCAAGGATAACAGAATACACAGCCGGGATCATAAACTGCTGGTTAATAAAGAACCAGGGCAGTGATGAGGTAAAGAGCACATAAAGAGGTATTAGAGCAAGTGATTCAGCCGATCTGATGTACTCCTCTTTCATGGTAACTATTGATATGACGATATAAATGGAGAGTGTGATTAAAAGCGAGAGAATTATTCCATAGGAAACATCCTTGTAAGCAAATATATACTGTGAGATGGTGATAGCGATGAAAATAATTAGAATGAAGACTATGAAACTTGTTGAATTGAACTTGAGTTTCCCGGTTAGATAATTGGACATGAAGCTTCCCTTATCATTATAATTCAACTTTATAAAACTAACTAATTATGAGTGCCAGCATCATTATGATAAGTATAATTTATATAATTTGTTTACGATACATTTAAATAGTTTTGTTGACTTTAAGAATTTTAGTTTATTATTCTTTAGGTGGAAATGGTATGAATAACATAAAAACAAATCAAAACGGTCTTTTATATAAATCTTTAATGTTATGGTTTATGATTCTTGTTCTTGCAAGTTTCGCAGCCAGTCTCCAGACAAAATTCGACAATGTAGGGATCCAGGTTGCACCTGAAGTATTGAGGGAAGGCGAGCCTGTTGTTGTTACATTCTTCATTAATAATCCTTCAGAAAAAGCTGCAGGAACAGATTACACCTTATACGCTAATGGAAATGTCCTGATGAGCGGAAGGACAGAGCTCTCACCCAGAACGGGAAAGCAATTCCAGTACGTTTATAGCAATCCGCTTAAACTTGGCGAGCAGGTCACATTCTCAGCAACAACGCAATCAGGGGATGAGGTAAACCAGAATTCAGTTTCCATTCCTTCAGTTCCTCCTCAGATCTGGAGCAGTTTTGTGTCTTTTGCATCCTTTTCAACATCAGTTATGAGTTCATCATCAGCCATAAGTTCCATGTCCATGAGTTCCATGGCTTATTATGATAATTCCTTCGGGACGAACAAAGCTCTTAACGCAGGATTGATCTTTAGCATAGTGCTGATCATATTACTGATATACATGGAACTCTCAGAACCTCTCCTTGCACAAAAGAAGATGCGAGTCATAGGAAACCTGCGTATCAGGTTTAGCAGGCTCTCAAGTGTGCTTTTCATAATATTTGTGGGTATGGTGTTGACACAGGTCGCTTTTATCATAGGGAGCTAAGAAAATGAAAATCATATCACTTCTTATAATTGCATCGTTAACGTTGGTCCTGATGGCGAATGGGGTTGCAGCAAATAAGTTCGTCTTCACAGAAGGAGCATCTCAAACCCTTGACATAGGTGAAGTGTCAGCAAAAATAACAGTTGAAAAGCAGACAAACAGCGGCACACCGATTACTTCGCCTGCTCTGTATAATATCCGTTTATCGACCTCATCAACCACCGGAAGGTTCTATGCAGATCCTGAAGGTAATATTCAAATATATAGTATTAACATACCTAATAGTGCGAGTAACGCCAGTTTCTATTACAGGGATTCGGCCGGAGGAACTCGAACATTGAAGGCATCCTATACAAGCTGGACGTCTGCAACTACAACTTTTACCATCAATGCAAATAAGTTAGTGTTCACGGAAGGAGAATCTCAAACTATGGATGTTGGGATTTTGTCAACAAAAATAACCGTACAGAAGCAGACAAATAGCGGTACACCGATTACTTCACCTGCCCTAAATAATATAGTTTTATCGACAACATCAAGCGGCGGAAGGTTCTATTCAAACGCTGCCGGCACATTTATGATCAATCATATCGACATACCAAATGGTGTGAATAACGCAAGTTTCTATTACAGGGATTCGGCCGTAGGAACTCCAAAATTGAAGGCATCCTATACAGGCTGGACGTCTGCAATTACAACTTTTACCATCAATGCAAATAAGTTAGTGTTCACGGAAGGAGAATCTCAAACTATGGATGTTGGGATTTTGTCAACAAAAATAACCGTACAGAAGCAGACAAACAGCAGTACGCCGATTACTTCACCTGCCCTAAATAATATAGTTTTATCGACAACATCAAGCGGCGGAAGGTTCTATTCAAATGCTGCCGGCACATTTATAATCAATCATATCGACATACCAAATGGTGTGAATAACGCAAGTTTCTATTACAGGGATTCGGCAGTAGGAACTCCAAAATTGAAGGCATCCTATTCAGGCTGGACGTCTGCAACTACAACTTTTACCATCAATGCAAATAAGTTAGTCTTCACAGAGGGAATAGAACAAACCCTGGGTGCTGGGGTAGTGTCAACCAAAATAACAGTTGAGAGGCAGACAAATAGCGGTACACCGATTACTTCACCTGCCCTAAATAATATAGTTTTATCGACAACATCAAGCGGCGGAAGGTTCTATTCAAATGCTGCCGGCATAGGTAGAATATCTCGTATCAACATACGTAATGGTGCCAGTAATGCCAGCTTCTATTACAAGGATACGGTTGATGGAAATCCAACACTAATGGCCTCTTATTCAGGTTGGACTTCTGCCAATATGACGTTCACAATAGGCTCAGTTATAGCAAAAAAACTCGCTTTTATTGTACAACCAGGCAGCACTACTGCAGGACTTTCAATCACCCCGTCAGTTCAAGTTGAGGTTCAGGATATCTATGGCAACCGTGTGACAACCAGCAGTTCACCGATCACAATCATAATAGGTGATAACCCAGGTGGCGCAACATTGTCGGGCTTAGTATCTTTAAATGCTGCAAATGGAGTAGCTACATTCAGTAACCTGTCCATCAATAAGGATGGTCTTGGTTATACTCTGAAAGCTTCCAGTCCAGGATTGACCGGGGCAACTAGCAATCATTTTAATATAATTCCAGTTTATACGCATAGCATAACAGGAAATACATATCTCGTTGGTAACACAGCAACAGATACGGTTACATCAAGTTCAATTGCTGGGAAAACTATGATTTTTACATGGATCAGACCAGGTGGTTCGACTGCACAAACATCAACAAGGACAAGAAATGTCAATTATGTGGATACTTATCCAGTAGATCTCGATGGTATATGGACTATAAATGTGAAAGAGAGAAAATCTGGAAACATACAAATTGGAGAAAATTCAACAAGTTTTTCCGTTGTATCTGCTCCTGAATTTGGCAAATTGGGAGCGTTGTTCCCCCTTCTTGCCATAGGTTTTATATTTATGAATATGCGTAAAAAAACACTCAAGAAATGACTGCACGATTAAAACATGTGTATGTTTTGTTACTCCTCATAGTGGCTATCCTGTTAGTATATCTTGTGCAGGGTATTTCATATCAAGGAACCACGATCACTAAAGAAATCGAGTTCAATCGCGTGGATGGCCATAATGAGGAACTGGGAAATATAACCCAGATATCGGTTACAATAAATAATAAAGATGTGAACAATCATACATATACTGTTTCGGCTTTCACAGATTCTATTTTTTTTTCCAGTGAAACTGTGAGCGTCTTTCCGGACAAGCCGTTTACTTACTCGGTAACAATCCCGGTATCCAGGAAATATAATCTTGATAATGAGCTTGTTAATGATTCAACGCATATCATAAATTTAACGGTCTATCGCGATGAATCAGAAAAACCCATTGACCAGATCGAGTTCAAATTTGATTAAAAAACGTTGTTATTTAGAAATTAAATGAGTCTTAATAATCTTAATCAAAATCAGAAGATCTTCCTGTTTCTCTTGTTTTCTTCTGCTTCAGCGCTGAAACTTGAAATACTGAAAACAATTTCAGAAATCTCGCCTGAATACTTCACCATCAATGGTGCATATCCATGGGCCATTTTTTTTCTTTGCTCTTTTTTTCTGATCTCAAAATACAGGGAACTTTCACCGGCATATAATTCAATTAATTTTTTAATAAGCGGCATAATTATCTATATTATATCTTTCTTTATGCCAGCAAATGCTCCTGAATTTGAGATTTTCCGCCTCCTTCTTGCCCTGATCGGTCTTGCCTTTATCTTCTTCGGCGAGTCTGCTTCACTTCCAGCTCTTCTTCTTTGCATCTCTGGCTTTGGAATATCTTTTCCAAAGCTTGTGGATGCATATATGGGCATATCATACGCACAGTTTTCTGCAAAGAACGCATACAGCATTGGCAGTCTATTTATACCGGCCACGCAGGGGGATACTGTCATCTCTATGATCACACTATCGGGGGAACGCCTTATTATGATCATAAACGCCGCCTGCTCGGGTTTGGCCTCTATGTCAGTGTTCTTTGTGATTTTCATGCTTATGTCCCTTGATCTTCCCCTTAGAAGGCGTAAATGGGTGTTTCTGTTATTTTTTGGAATTATTGGTACGTTCTTGCAGAATATAGTGCGACTTGTACTGCTAATGTTTGTTGGATATTATTTTGGTCCTTCTGCGGTTGAAGGTGGGGAGAGTTTCGCTGGATACATCCTATTTCCTCTGTGGTATGCAATCTTTGCTTTTGTTTATCTGAAGCAATACAAGAATATTAAACAGCATGCTGACTATGTAGTAGCAATATAGATGATGACAGTAAGGACAGGACTTTTGAAATGGCAAAACTTACTCGAACAGAAGCGATCATAATCAAGAAAAAGCCAAGGTCCGGAGTCGAACCGGATTGGAATCGCTCTGCAGGCGATTGCGTGGCCGTTCCGCCACCTTGGCATAGGAAAGTAAGGCTACATACACATAATAGATAATAAGGTTTGTTGTAATGACAAATTTGCTTTTAAATAACAGAATTAATTGTATTTTATAAATAATATATTAACATCAATCGAAACGCTTATATAGAATTACAAACAACGAGAAACTCTCGTACAATCATATATTTGTACAGATCATCAAATAAAATTTTAATGGAGGCTATTTATGTCAGGACAATTAGCAGGTCAGCCGATCTTTATTTTAAGAGAAGGCAGTCAGAGAACAAAAGGACGAGAAGCACAGAACAATAATATAATGGCAGCAAAAGCAGTGGCAGCAGCAGTAAGAACAACCCTTGGACCAAAGGGTATGGATAAAATGCTCGTTGATTCACTTGGGGATATTGTAATCACCAACGACGGCGCAACCATTCTTAAGGAAATGGACATCGAGCACCCAGCAGCTAAAATGATCGTTGAGGTCGCAAAGACCCAGGACGATGAAGTAGGAGACGGCACAACAACTGCAGCAGTTCTTGCAGGAGAATTCTTAAAGAATGCAGAGGAACTCTTAGAGCAGGGCGTGCACCCCACAGTTATCGCAAGCGGTTACAGGCTTGCATCAATAAAAGCCAGGGAGATCCTTAAGACTCTCGCAAAGCCTGTCACATCCAAGGACAGGGATCTTTTGTTAAAAATAGCGGCAACCGCAATAACAGGAAAAGGCGCTGAAGCTTCAAAAGATGTCTTTGCCAAATTGACTGTTGATGCAGTATTAGCTGTTGTTGATACCGAAAATGGCAAGCAGAAAGTAGATATCGACGATATTAAAGTCGAGAAGAAAGTGGGCGGAAGTGTTGAAGAATCAGTCTTGATCGAAGGTATGGTAATAGACAAGGAAAGAGTCCATACAAACATGCCAAAGAGGATCACTAACGCAAAAATACTTCTTATCAATGAAGCACTTGAGATCAAAAAGACGGAAGTTGACGCTGAGATCTCAATAAAATCTCCTGACCAGCTCCAGTTATTCCTTGACCAGGAAGAGCAGATGATCCATGACATGGTCATTAAAGTGATCAAGAGCGGCGCAAATGTAGTATTTGTCCAGAAAGGTATTGATGATATCGCCCAGCATTATCTCGCCAAAGCCGGGATTTATGCAGCAAGGCGCGTAAAGAAGAGCGACATGGACAAACTTGCACGCGCGACTGGTGCAAAGGTACTTACAAGCTTAAAGGAGATAAACGACTCAGACCTTGGAAAAGCAGGTCTTGTAGAAGAAAAGAAGATCGGTGATGAGTCAATGACATATATAACAGAATGTCATAATCCCAAAGCAGTGTCAATAATCCTTCGCGGCGGAACAGAACACGTAGCTGATGAAGCAGAGCGTGCATTACATGACGCACTTCGCGTTGTGGGTGTAGCGATCGAAGATGAAACACTCGTAGCTGGTGGCGGCTCACCTGAAGTTGAACTGGCACTGCGCCTGCGTGAATATGCAAGCACATTAAAAGGCAGAGAACAGCTTGCGGTTGCAAAATTTGCAGACGCACTTGAAGTTATCCCAAGAACTCTTGCAGAAAATGCGGGTCTTGACCCCATTGATATGCTTGTGGAAATGAGAAGCCAGCATGAGAAAGGAAACAAGACAGCTGGTCTTAACGTATTCACTGGAAAGGTCGTTGACATGTGGAAAGAAGGCGTTGTAGAGCCACTCCGTGTCAAAACCCAGGCAATAAGCTCAGGCACCGAAGCAGCAACCATGATCCTGCGCATCGATGATGTGCTCTCCAGCAAATCAGGTGGAGGCATGCCACCAGGCGGACCCGGAGGCATGGGCGGTATGGGCGGAATGGAAGGTATGGACTAAGCGGGTAATCCCCCGCTTTTCTTTTTTTTTTGGTTACAATGGAAATTCTTGATACTTCTTCACATTCCAAAGAGGAATTGGTCAGGTTCCTCTCAAAAGAACTTGAGACAAATCCTATTTTAATCCTTACAGGCCCCCAGGGAGGGGGAAAAACAACTCTTGCAATAAAACTCCTGTCTGAGAATGTCGGGGGTTATTTTGAAGGCAGGGCGCGTTCTGCACAGCCAGCGGTTCTTATCCGGAAAGATCTCGTTGAAATAATGAAGGGAGAACTTTATGAGAAAAGAAGGCTTCCTATTTCGGAAAGCGATGAGCCGGAATATGTTGATGTTTCTATTTATGACCAGATCAAATTTCTTGTTGAGAATATCTTTGATGTGATGGAACTTGGGGAACCTGAACTCATAAGGCAGATCACTGCACTCACAAAGAAAATGGGTGTTGTCCCAAAAGCGATCGAACTCATTGCAAGTGATGAGGAATTGGTCAAACGAAGACTTTCACGGCATCTTGATGCTAAGGAACGTCTTACCACACTGGTTGAAAAAGAGAAAAAGTATGGTATCGAATCAAACCTCTGGGGGATCCAGGGAGCCAGGATCACAGATATCATCAACCGCGAAGGTGTTGCTGATTATGATGAAGACCAGATATCAAGAACAATAAAGGATTTTGACCGGATCATACCCACAAAAGGCATGAACCTTGTAGAATGTCTCATAGAAATGATCGAAATATCAAACAATGAAAATAATGAGAGTGGTTTTCTTGTTCTTCATTCAAATGACGGTGAGCATATAATAAGCGACATTGTAGTGGGAAAAGGGGCAAATTCCCTTATCGGTGTAACGCTTCTTGAAGTATATGTGGGTTTTCGCCAGAACAGGTCTTTGTATCGAGCATATAAACATGCAAAAGACGGAAAGATCGAGATCATACACTCATATACGCCATTGCTTCAGGAAATGGAGTATAATGCAAATCCATGGATACCGCCATCAGCCGTTGAAATTCCAATAATATCATCCGCAGATATTTCAGCTGCTGATAGATTTGACATAATGGTTTCTGTAATAGGGCCGGACGGCAAAGTGGAATCTTCCAGCAAGAAGAGGAAGAAAGAACTGGAAGAGATTGTCCAGGGTATAATCGTGGAAGAAGAATAAGTTGCAATTTTAAAATCGATTTTAGATCTCATTTACGGGATCGACAGGATACATTTTATATAGTTAGTCCTTTAGATCCTGTCGATCTTATCTTAAAAAGACACTAAATCTAGGTTAATTCTCTTTTCAAGATTTTATGTGCAACATTTAGCTGCTTAAATTTCTCAGTGTCCCCGTTAGGCATATCCGGGTGTAATTCTTTTGCCAGAGCTTTGTATTTTTTAGTGATTATCTCCAAATCGTTCGAATCAGGGCCAACACCAAAAAACTCTCGTGCTTCTTTGCGTTTATCATCAACATCTGACTCTTCTCTGAACTCTGAAATAAAGTCGTTAAAAGTTTTTTTTTCTGAAAGAACCATGTTAGACTCCATCTCAATTACTTTGAATAGAACATGTAGATTATCAACGTATTTACCTTGCATGTTATGACTGTAATACATTCGATGGCCTGAATGGTACCAAGTCGCGGAAGCTTTAGCTTTTTTTATCGCTACATTTTCTATAGGGACATCAATGTCATTTTCGTTGATACCAATATTTCTTAAAAGCATAACGATATTATTTTTCAATTGAATAGCTCTTCGATTATGAGCATTCTTAACAACTACGGTCTCTATTTCGTGTCCTTTTATTATTACCATTTAATTCACTCAAATTTTATGACTCAACATTAAGTAAGTCAACTCTTCTTATAATTACCATTGGGACATAAACTTATCCATGAATATATTAAGTTTGCTTTTAGCTCACCTGATTGCAACGCCTTTCGTCTTTAAATATTCCTTTGCCTCACCTATCGTATATTCCCCGAAATGGAAAATACTCGCAGCAAGCGCTGCATCTGCTTTTCCTTTCGTGAACGCATCGTACATATGCTCAATATTGCCGGCACCGCCTGATGCTATTATCGGGATATCAAGCGTTTCAGATAAGGTTCTAGTGATGGGGAGGTCATAGCCATCCTTCGTTCCATCCTTATCCATGCTCGTGAGCAAGATCTCACCAGAACCAAGTTTTTCAACATTTTGTGCCCATTGTACAGTATCAAGACCTGTTGGAGTTCTCCCACCGTAGATCACGACTTCATACCATACTTTTGTGCCATTTTCAAGCTCAATTATAGTCTTGTCCTTGTTATCCAAGATATTGATATTCCGCCTGCAATCAATTGCAGTAACGATACATTGGGATCCAAAAATATCTGATGATTCTTTTATAAAATCAGGATTCTTGACCGCTGCTGTATTTATCGATACCTTATCAGCCCCTGCACGCAGGATATTGCGTATGGCATCTGTGCTGCTTATCCCGCCTCCAACCGTCAGGGGTATGAATACCTCATCTGCTGTGCGTTCTATTACATCGATCATAGTTCCACGGCGCTGGTGAGATGCTGTGATATCTAAGAAAACAAGCTCATCAGCTCCCTGTTCGTTGTATCTCTTGGCAAGCTGGACCGGATCCCCCGCCTCTTTCAGGTTAACAAATTCAATGCCTTTTACTACGCAGCCTCCGGCTTTATCAAGCGTTACATCAAGGCACGGGATAATTCGTTTAGTGAGCATTGCCCTATTCTAGTTGTTATAGAATCAAATAGTTTTGGTGTGCTATTTTTTTACAGTGGTCTCACCAAGCACCCTCTTCATCAATGTGGCATCCCTGAAAACGTCTTCTCGTTTACCTTTATTATTGAAATATACAGCAACAAGAACTATCGTAAGCCCAACGGATTCATAACCAGGATTTCCTGTAAAATTCATCCCTAACAATGCCAATGCGCCCATAAGCATCCCACGAAGCGCGCCTTTCCTGTAAGAAACAAGTTTTGTGCGCCTGTATATCCGGATATCCCGAAGGGTGAGGAACATTATAGAAATAAATCCAAATGCTGCAATGTAAACATAAAATATCATAATATACCAAACCAATTCAAATCATATTCACTTTCTCAGGCTTTATCCTTTTCAAATATTCTTTTAACATGGTAGGAAAGGATTTTGCTTCGACGAAACGAAGTCCAAGCTGTTCTGCCCATTTCTGTATTCCCATATCGCTTGCCACTACCGCTGCATCAAGCTCTTTGGCAAGGAGCAGCACATCAATATCTGGCGCGCTGTCAAGAATACCATAACGCAATGCATTCCTGTATTTATCACGGAAGGAACTTATGACCCCGCCGATCACATTGCGCTCAATTTCCGGCTCGATCTCATTCTTTGTCTTTGCTTTTGTTGTCCTGAAAAGGCATTCGGTTGCAGATTCCCAGATAGCATCCTCTGCCACGTTCATGCCTTTATTGATACGCCCGCGCATGAAATCCACATAATCGTAAAATATCTTTGAAGGGATCTTTACTTCATACCTGTCTGGTGTTTTTTTCACAAGCCAGGTATCCATCTTAGCCAGTGTATCCTCGCCGCATCCGTTATTCTTTGCAAACTCTCTCATCTCTGTATAAACTGAAGGATATGGGATATAGCAGCTGATGCCAAGATGCAGCCGCCCCTCTGCAATAATATCAAGGATACCGCCCATTGCAATGTCAAGCGTTCCTCCCTCAAGTTCGCGTGTCTGCGTATCAGTAAGGGCGCTGGTATCAAGAACGAATCTCTGGCGAAGCATAATATTAAACCGTATATAATTGTCTGTATTTATTTTTCTTTTAATAATATATTCTCAACTGAGCATAAAAAGCTTTAGCTTTCGCAATGTTCAAATCCGGTCTTTCCCATCTATCCTGCCCGTCAGTATCTCGTACTTCAGGATCACATCCACACTGGTAAATGGTAAATTTACAAGCTCTCTTGAAAGAATATTATCATAGAGGAGAATGAACCTGTAATGGGTTCTTGCATATTTGTTTTTCAAATGATCAAGGAAACCATATAATTCTTTACCCTTTGGATTAGACACTTTTGAAAAATCAATAAATTGTGAAAAAGAATCTATAACGACAAGATCCGGCTCTACGATCTTTATATATTTCTCGATCAATTCCATCATTTCATTCAAGCTCGATGGGGTGGGCTCAAACTGGCAATCCTGTGTCCCCTTTTTTTCAAAAATCATGCTTGAGACACAATCGATAACAAATATCTTCGACTTTAGATTTTTCAGATGGGGTTTCATTGAATCGTTTGATTTTGTCAATGAAACATATAATATTTTTCCGGGAGTTGGCATCTTGTTGAGAAAACCCACAATTTCGGCAAAATCCAGAGAATCATGGATCAACAGCAATGTATTCCAGAAATCCAGCATTATTCGCTTGATCTCATTATTTACGGATTTCCAGTAATTCACAGCGACAATTTCATAACCTTCTTTCATTTTTTTTTGTTCCCCTTCTTTGAATATTCAATCTTTCCTGATAACAACAACTCGCCTATGTAAGTGCATTTCTTACCCTGCTCACAAGATCTGGTACATCGAATGGTTTTGTAATATAGTCTTTTATTTTGTATTCATCCATCAAGACCTTCTTCTCCTCTTCGGAAAACCTGACCACTGAAATAATAATTATTCTGAGATCATTTAATCTTTTTTCTTTTAATTTAACAAGGATCTCTTTAGTTTTCAGGCCAGGCATCATCACATCAAGCAGTACAAGGTCAGGGTTTACCGTTCCAACCTTTTTAAGGAACTCCTCGCCATTGTATGCTATTTCGGTAACATGTCCCTCCATTTCCATTATTGTCTTTAGAGTTTCTACAATATCCATGTTGTCATCAACTATCATTATTTTGACCATACCCTTACAACTCCTTTCTATTATCTTTGAAAAAATTTGAATTCACTTCTTCTTCTTTGATCTTATTATTATATGGAATTATGAACTGGAAAGATGATCCTTTTCCAAACTCACTTTCTGTCCATATCTTTCCACCGTGGTATGTAATTATTCTTTTGCATATTGCGAGCCCAAGTCCTGACCCTCCATATTTTCGACCATAACTTGAATCCAATTGCTCGAATGGCTTAAATAACCTGTCCAGATCCTCCTTTCTAATTCCGATCCCATTATCTTTCACTTTAACCATTGCATGGTCAATATCGCTTGATAATTCAACCTCTATTCCTCCTCCCGAATCTGTAAATTTTACCGCATTATTTAACAGGTTCATAATAACCTGGGTAATCCTGTCCTTATCGATCATAACTTCAGGAACCTTATCTTCTTTGAATGTAAGTTTCAGATTCTTATTCAATGC
>Ga0209429_10000794_pt1 | contig 20677 bp, 21 predicted proteins | sample BarGraNGADG00212_3_FD_184493 | JGI IMG/M metagenome (GOLD analysis project Ga0209429, IMG submission 184493) | Arctic peat soil microbial communities from Barrow, Alaska - Barrow Graham LP Ref core NGADG0004-212 (SPAdes) (version 2) | ecosystem: Environmental > Terrestrial > Soil > Wetlands >...
TGCGGATAGCAACACATACTGACATATAACAAACACTACATGGCCACAAAAACTAACATCAAAACCGAAATAGACCTAGCCGCTGCTAATGCACTTAAAGTATTAGCCTCAGCATCAGAAGCAGCTGCTCATGCCATTGCTTCTGCTGCGGCATCTGCCACGTCTGTCATTGCCCAAGCTGCATCTGAGGCAGCAAAACTTACAACTGCACAAGCTATTGCAGACCGTGAGTTGCTTGTTGTAATGAAACAACAGATTATTGCATTGAAAGAGGTTATCGAGAACTTAAAAGAAGAACTGATAGGTAAGGTCAGCGACCATGAGAAAAGAATCGTTGAATTAGAGCGGTATAACATTCGTATGACAGTGGTTCTGTCAATCGGAATTCTAGGGATTGGAACTCTGTTTGGTATGGTGTATTATCATTTAGTCAAAATGCCAGCCTAATTACTTATGAATGTTACCATTGAACCAACTGCCGAAACACCTAAACAGGTGTCACAACCAGTGGACAACAAGACTATGAACGTAGAATCCCAACTGATGTCAGTGTCAGTTAGAGGATGGATTACTCTCCTGGTTGTTCTCACAGTTTGCACGATGTCCTGTCTTAAGGTTGAGGTCAAGGAACCACTCTACACAATGACTGGCATGATAATTGCTTTCTATTTTGGACAGAACAAGGGTTCTTCTGCCCAGACTATAACCACAAGTAACCCACAGACAACCACAACAAATACATGAGAAAACTATTAGTCCTATCAGCACTGGCTATCAGCACTTGCTGCTTTACAGGATGCATCACTGGATGCAAAACATCACCAGCTGTTATCATCACAAAGTCAGAGGGTGTCATCGTCAATTCCGTTGACGTTGGGATGAACACTTGGGCACTTTATGTTAAAGCTCACATCTCTGATGGGGCTGTGTCACAAGTTCAACTCGATACAGTGAAGTCTGCATACAACACTTACTACAGTTCTCAACTCATTGCAAAGGCTGCATTGGAGATGTATGTTGTAAATGGTAGCACTAACACGGTTGACATTGCCACAGCAAATCAAACTGTTGTGACCGCCGAAACTGCCCTCCTGTCAATCCTCAACCAATATATCAAATAATATGCCTACCTCACTCATCATTCTTCTCGTCCAAGCTGGGTTGCAATATGGCCCGGGATTTGTCTCGGACATTGTTGCTATCTTGAACAACCCCAACGCCACAGTCAATGACGTGGAAGCTGCATTTAAGAATCTCAAGCCCTACTCGGCCTATGGGATTCCTGACAAGATCGTCACTACGGTTACTACCTCCACCACTCCCTGAGTTATGTCATACTACGACTGGGAACATCTGACAAAGCCATTTAGTATTACTCCGGTGGTTCAAGACACTGTTGAGAATACTAAACCTCTGTCGTTACAACCAGTCGACTATGTCAAACAAAATGTCGTATACGTTGAGTTACCTGCAACGGTGTTCTCGACGTATGCGGCACAACCTGTTCCACTTGTAATCGCACAGTTCAATTTCTCGCTTGGTGGAACTCTTTCGTTGGTGAACATCCTTGACAATGCTTTCGATGCGGCTAATGGTGCATTTACGAATTGTTGTCTAGCTATTCGATGGAGAGTTGGAACAGTTGTGCATCGTTATCTTCTCGCAAAAACCATCCCACCTTCGATGTTCCGTTGGTCAATTCCTTACCCTAGTTATACTGGACAACTCTTCGGAGGGAATTTCGTTATTGAAGTCTGGAGTGCTGGCACGGGAGTTGCTTCATTGAATAAGAATCTGTTCTTAAACATTGGAAGAATTTACAATCCTGTCACCTACGAAGATGTTGGGAATATCCTACAACCATCTGTGATTGTTCCGCTGTCAGACTTAACCATCCCACTATCAGTGTATCCATCCAATGTATTGATTCCAGCAATGACCAGCAATACTACTCCGAGTGGAATTGCTAGTGGTGCGAATTGGAACATGGCGAACGATCCTGGTGGGACGAATGCATATATTACTGCGCATGCCTATTTGGTGTTTGATCAGTCTGCATCAACGTGGCTTCACAAGGGACCAAGTGCCGACACGCAGAGTTATGTCATATATCATTTTTCATCACCTAAAGTAGTCACTCGATTGCGTATAGACTTTCTTCTATCAGTATACGACAATGTCGGAACCATGACAGTCAAAGGTTCTAACGATGGAATTACCTATTACGATATTGGCAATTCTCCTTACCCGTTACAAAACCATCCCAGCACGCCGTGGTCAATTGACAATACCTTTATTAATACCACGGCATACTCATATTATAAAGTTGCAACCTCGATAAACTACTTTGAGTATGTCAGAATCTCAGAGATTCAATTGTATGGATACGACTCATCGATTCTTTCTACAACCGACACCTACTCATCTGTTGGCCCTTGGCTAACCAATTAACTTATGCCCATCCCTGCTACCAATCAAGACCTTGTTCATGGCGTTGACTTCACCGGTGCTATAACTGGAACCGCTGCAGAACATAACCAACTACTCGACCTCTCTGTTCCCTACACCGATGGGGCAAATGCAGAGGAGGGTATTGGGTTTATCATCACCACCACTGACACTGCTGCTGGTGTGCCTTCTGTGCCAGACCCGACTCAATCCGCGAACTACACGAAGTGGAAACGCTACGTCTGGAATCGTCGTCCGTTTGCTGCACCGTGGGTGCCCTCGACATATATGTGGATTGAGGGAACTGCGAGTATTGCCACTTACTTAAAGTGGGTTCTTCTTGACCCTGCTTCGTTTGCTACTGTTGCTGGTGCAACAGGAACAGCTTCTCCTCTTCAGAACGCGCTCACCTACCTGAACACTCAGATAGGTATTGCAGTTGCGGCGGCTAATGCTGCACAAGGAACAGCCAACACTGCTACTACCAATATCGGAACTATGGTAGGAGCACAAACTCTACAAGCACAAATCACTTCCGCAAGCGGTTCTATCTCCACAGCTAGTGCAAAAATGACTGCGGTATATACCGCTATAAGTGGAGATGCCACAAACATTGCAGCATCTGGCGGGATTAACGGACAGTTAGCTGACCTTCAGAGGCAGATTACAGCAGGACTTGCTGGGTATAAGTCCATCACTAATGTCACTCCTTCGGCCATCATTGGTTCGTTTGTCAGAACCAACGCTGCTGCTACTGCTGCGGAGTGGTATGACCCATCCACTGAACACTACATTGTTACAGCTTCTGGACCTGTTACGTTGTCAAAAGGCACTACAACTGCCCTAACACTTGACGCCGCTGTCACCATTCCTGCAGGATACTACAAAGTAACTGGTGCATTGTGTGCCAAGATTGACCTTGTATCCACTGCTTCGCAAGAAATTACTGCTGTATTGAAACTAGCTGGCACAACGGCACTTTCGTTTTTCGCCTATCCAGTTGATGCACTTGGTGTTTCTCATCAGAAATTCACTGCCACTATCCAAATCTTGGGGTATATCTCAATCCCCAAAGCCACTGGTTCACAAGCTATTGCTGTAGAGGTAACAATACCAGATGATGGCACAACCGCTACGTTTGATTTTACAACTGCTGCTACAAGTAAGTTTCTGATTATCACTCTAGAACGTCTCTACCTTCCGCAAGCCTAAAGGACACTATGCTTTACCCTGTCATTCAACGTGTTGCGTCCGATACTGGAATTGACCTTGTCCAACAACGTAGTGTTCTTGTTGACTTGTTCAACGCTGCGTGTCGGATTATGCACTACGAGTTGGAGTGCAACAAGATGTTTCGTGAGGTTACACTCGTTGTTCCACCGGACAAGATTGTTGCACTTCCTTCGTTCATAGGGGAGGTGAAAGGTATTCGTGTTCACACGACAGAGATGTTAGTGCCGTTACAGTCAATGAACGTGCCACGTTACACCAACTCCACTCTACTCTATAAGATCAAGAATTGGCGTGATCTTGGGGATAGTGCTGTTCAGTGTAATCTTACGACCATTGGAGCGTTGACTATCACAGTTCCTGCAACAGAGACTGTCCCTGCTGTTCTGAAGATATGTGGTCAAACTAATAACGCATCGAAACTTGAAGAATCCATCACCATCTCTGGCACTACTGTAACCACCACAAACCAGTTTGGACCACAGATTTTTAGTGTTGTTTCATTCTCTAGTCGTAACAATGATATCACAATCAAGGATAACCAAGGAGTTACACTTGCGGTCCTTGGGAACAAGGAACAGAAGACACGTTATAAAATCATCGACGTCTCACAGATCTTCTGGCCGATGTCTGACACAATCAACGGTTCTTCTTTCATTGATGTTCTGTATAAAGTTCCATTCCTTCTTGCGAAGAACGACACCGACTCATTCTCTGGTGGGGATGACTACGACGAAGCAGTCTACCACATGATGCTTCACCTGAACTTCATGTCACAGGGTGGGAAAGAACAACAAGCCACTGCAGAACTCATCAGAGCAACTCAACTAATGAAGTCTGTGAAGGATGGGACGGAAGCTGGTATCCACAAGAAACTTAATTGGGGACGGAACAAGTTCTATGGGCTGTTCACAAGAGGTCGTCACAGACTCTCTGGAAATGACTACGGGATGTATTTTGCTGACCTACAAGAATGACCTTTAATTTACTATGAGAACAACTGAAACTGCATTAGTCTGGGCACATTACAGCAGACTGACAATCTGTGGTATCGCAATGTCAAGACGTGATATAAATGGTGGTATTCGTCGTTATGTTAAAGTTAAGTGTGATTGTGGAGTTGTAAAAGAAACACACCTAAGAAACTTAACACAGGGACGAACAAGATCTTGCGGATGTTTACAACTTGAAAATATCTCTAAAGCAGTTAAAACACACGGTTTAACTAAAACTCCTGAATACTGGGCTTGGAGAAGTATGCGAAACAGATGTTATAATCCTGATTATGAGAATTATCATAATTATGGTTTAAGAGGTATAACAGTCTGTGAAGAATGGAAAAATAATTTTTTACAATTTTTACAAGATATGGGCAAACGCCCAGCAAATTTACACTCTCTTGAAAGAGTGGACAATGAAAAAGGTTATTCTAAAGAAAATTGTAAATGGGCAACTTGGAAAGAGCAAGAGAATAATCGTAGAGACAATCTTAATTACAACACAAAGAGAGGTGGATTATTATAATAGAACAAGACTCCTTTGGGAAAGGCCTCGATCTCATCAACCCTGACACACAGGTTGCTACTGATGGGTATGTGTGGTTGGTGAATGGAAGGTCACGTTACGGATATATCCAACCTGTCACACAACCTGTCGAAATAACAGAACTTCCAGCAGGAAAGAAACAGGGGATTATTACCGTTGGTAACTCTGTGATTGTGTTCGTCGCAGGGAAGGCTTGGTATAAACTCTACACCACTACTCAGTGGATTCAAGTTCCAGGGTTCTTAATGAGCACTACCGTCGACAACATCTACTCAATAAGTGTTCCTGCTTCGTCTCGTGACTACATCCGCAAGTCAAACATCTCAGGTTCAGCATCTGACCCGATGTTACTCCTTGTCAATGCTCGCACTGCGGGTATGCCTACGGGTATTGTTTGTCAAGATGGAACCAACCAACCATACCTGATTACTTTCGACGAAACACTTCCAGGATTTCGCGCAAGGGTATGCAAGACTTACAACGACTGGACACAAGACAATCCTGAATATGTTCCGATTGGACTGTTCATGATGTTTCTGAACCAGAAACTCTTTATCGTGGCAGCGGATAGTCAATCTGTGTATCAATCTGTGTCAGGACAGCCTCTCAACTTCATGGTCAACATTGACTACAATGGAGATAAGATGTCGTCGGAGAGTATTGGTGGTGCTGCTTCCACATCTTTTGCGTTTGACTACGACCCGATTACCTGTCTACAACCAGTCAACGCTGCGGATGCTTTTCTTTACTCGACGAAGACTACCGCCCGCATCCTCACTCTGAACTACAATCTTACGATCTTTGGTGAACCAGTCTACTCCCAAGCTGCCATCATCGGCACTGGTGTCACGAACCAGTATGCTTTGGTGGACATCAGCGGGGATTTTGCGTTTACGAATGGTGAAGGATTGAGAAGTTTCAATGCTGTTCAGCAGTTGAAGTTTGAAGGACGTAACTCAGTGTTCTCGAAAGAGGTAAGTAAGCTATTCACCGATTTGCGGCAGACTTATTCTGTTGGGTTTTCGTTTGATAACTACTCGTTGTTTAACGTCAACACTGTCTGTGGATACGCTACTGCTGTCTACGATTCGATCAATGGACAATGGGCTGCATTGGACTTGTTCGACATCGGACAGATAAAGCAGGTTGGAACAATTGATCTTCCATCGCAGATTATTGTATACGCTATCACGGCACAGGATAAGTTGTATCAACTATACTCCATCTCAGCTACTGCTGCACAACCTTACATCCTAACCAGAGCATACTCCACAATCGGTGCAAACCAATACTACTCTGGTCAGTCATCCTTTGCGAACTCCTCTCCTCCTATTACCGACATCAAATCCCAGAAGATTGATCTAGTGTTTCGTGATGGGACAACCTCTGGACTAGTCACTTGCACAGAGTTCTGTGATGGAATCGAATCTGAGTCTTTGGACAAAGCTATTGCCATTGCTTCAACCCCAATCCCTTACGAGAAACTCCCTGCAATCCAACCACTGATTGAACCACAAGGTGAAAGGATTACTTTCAACTTTGGCAACACGAAAGCTGGTTACAAACTATCGTATGCTATTACCTGGAACACTGATGCAAGATTGATGAAACTCCGTCTCGTCACCACTGACATCAGCAAGGTTACATCTGGTTCACAGAAAGCTGCAACGTTAAGTCAATAGTTTCACACAACCTCTCTTGGCATTAAACTTGCTACAAGATACAACAATACAATAATTTCATGCCTACAAATCCTTCAGCGCTAGGTTACATTGGGAAGTCGTATGACTCGTTGATTAACGATATAATCAACACTACGAACTCCACATCAATGCAGGCTGCAAATACTCAACTAGGAGTATCTCAGGCTGTGTCTGGTGGTTACAATGATTTACTCTCGCAACTCTACGCACAGTATGGTCCTCAACTTGCTGCGACGGGGATTGACATCGGGAAGATTATCCAGCAAGGTCAAGCAAATAATAATGCCTCTGTTGCAAATTCCGAGGGTGGACAAGCTTCCCTTAACGCTGCGATAGCTGCGGATAAGACTGCCAACCCTGAGTTCTATTCCTCACGCGAGTTGGAAGCCAACCGTCTCTCTGACTTAATGAAGTCGATTGACCTTTCTGGTCAACTCTCTGGCTCAGAACAACGCGCTATCGGACAATCCATTGCACAGCAGGGTAATCAAACTGGCACAGTAAATACTCCTTCTGCCACACAGACCACCGCAAACGCAATGCAGTATGGCGATGCCACTTACAAACGTCAAGAAACTGCGAAGTCTGACTTAGCTTCTGCCATTGGACAAGCTACTTCCTTCCTTCCTGCTTCAACATCAAAAGTTGACTCATGGGGTGCTGCAACAGGTGGGCCTACCACCTCCACAGGCACTGGTGAATCTTCTCTTGGATTGTTTGGAGGAACTGCATCGGGAGCTAACCCTTATGCGTCAACAATCAACTCATTGATGGGAAGTGTTCTTGGAGCATATTCTGGGACGCAGAACACTATGTTGAACAACGGTCAATCTGCAGACAACACTCTGACGTCCAGTGGAATGGGGATGGTTTAACATTGACTTATGCCACTCTTCAACAATCTCGGACAGTTCAACCAACAACCAACAGCTACTCCCATGGCACAACAGCCATTTGGGACTGGTATGCAATCACAGTCGATGGGTTCTGCTGGTAAAGGTGGGGCTGAACTTAAAGACATCTTGAGTAAGTATCTGCAGTCTGGTGATCTTTCCATGCAATCTCTTGGTGATTCCGCGATGGGTTCACTAACTGCTAAAGTTGGTGGAGAGAAAGGTGTCCAAGCAATAGGGAATGGACTATCTGCAGCTGGGAGTGCTATTGGTGGTGGAGCTAGTGCTGTGGGTTCAGGTGTAGCCAGTGGAGCTAGTGCGGCTGGGAGTGCAATATCACACCTATGACTCCGCACAAACTCAACATGCAGTTGATCACGAACGTCTGTCTCGGTAACAACGAGGCTTTTGATTTCCTTGTGAAGTGGGGTGAGTATGTCCACTCTATCGACGACATCGTTGACGAACAAACCACCAACGAGTTCAAGATCAAGTCCTACATCCAAGCACTTGAACTCTACACCCATCCCTTCTTTTTGAAGTATGGTGCAACCATCAAACCAATCGTCTACTCTGTCACAAACCTGTATGCTGATTCTGTGAAGTGGGAGAAGACTGTTGGGGAGAAGAAAGAGTTCTCTGATTGGGCACGTCACTCTGCTGCGGAGATGCTTTTAACAGTTGCTGTAATAGTCGGAGGGTATGAACACATGCGTGTTCTCTCCGAAGAAATCCGTTTAGTCCACTGGTCGAAAGAACATAACGAATGAAAACAAACAAAAACAATCAAGGTCGTTGGTGTATGATTCGTGACACGAAAACAGGTCACCGCAATCTTGTTGAAGCGATAATCGTTGACTCTGGAGTGCGGATTCAAACAGGTGAACACTTCGGGGAGAAACGAATCCCTGGGGAGTTTGATGTTCTGGAGTTCATTGACCCGAAAGAGTCTGATCAGACTATTGGAATGTTCATGGCGGAATGAAACAACGAGTCTACATATTGGCAACTGTCTTACGGGATAATGTCGATGCGGCATTGTTCACGTTGAAGACTTTTCGTGTAGGGTTTCCTAGTGCGGAGTTGGTGGTGTTTGGGAATTGTCTTCCGACACGACATCTACACACCATCAAACAATCAACTGAAGTCTGTTGGGGAAAGTTTGTGCAACTTCCTGCCACTTGTTATGATGAATGGCTTGAGACTCTGGTGATGGGGCAGAAAGAACCATTCTGGATTTGCGACACAGACATATATTTCCGTGAGAGTGTGGGAGGATGGGAACAACCAGAAGTATTCTCCGGCACCTTTCAACCAGAATACTTCGAACCATGGTCAGGAACTCGTTATCAAGAACGTCTCCACACCTGTCTCATGCAGATCAATCCTGTGAGTGTTCGTGCGGAGATTAGGAGATGGAATCGTCAGAACATTCCAGCAACCTTTCACTCTGGACAGATTCCATTCATTCGTCAAACATGGATACCACAACGTAACAATGTCACCCTACTCTACGACACCACTGCTGGTCTGTGGAACTGTGGGTTTGGAACACCGTTCACTGACAAACAACTTGAGTCATTTGAACATCTCCATGCTGCAACCTACTCTGACGAAGTCTCTAAGCATCCTGAACTCAAAGATCTCCACAACGTCCACAAACTAATTTTCGAGAAACCTGAACTCGCAATCGGACTCCGTAAAGTCCAAGATGCGTTCTACAAATCACATCAATAATATGCCACAACAACGTCGTCGTAATATCTTCAACCCTTCTGTGGAGAATTCTACACAATATAACGTGCCACAAGTTCCTGTTGAACAGGGAGTAGTCCAGCCAACCCCAATGCTCACAGACCATGGTAATGGTGGGGTGGGAGATATTCTTTCAGGGCTACTTGGTATGGTTGGTCGTGGTGCTGGTGCAGGAAAGATTAGCGGAGGATACGTTGACCCGAAAACTGGTCAGTATATTCCTGCCGCACAGGCCAGTCCTAATGCTGACGCTTGGTTGAATGGTGGGAGAGGGAATGAAGCTGTTGTTGGAATGAATGACCGCCATGCTCAACAAATGTATGCCCAAACACAGGCACTTGAACGTCAAGCTGCCACTGTCAAAGCACAACAAGATACAATGGTTCTTGCGCAGCAACTTGGAATCCTTGACAAGAATGGCCTCCCTTCCGGTAGTGCTGCTGCGAAAGCTGCGATTGAACCGAACGGGTTGTTTGCTCAACAACTTGCCGCTGCAACTTCCGCCGCGAAGGCTGTCGCAGATTGGCGAGCGACTACTGCTGGTGGTGCTTCAGCCGTTGGCGCAACGAAGGCAGCTGATCAAATCACCACTGCAGATAACATGGGTGCAAGTGCTGTATCCGCCACTCCTGGTGCTGTAACTGCTGCGCTAATGCCCAGTGGTCTTGGAACACTTCGTGGTTCTGGAACAACGTCAAGTGTCAAGGACATCGGTTCTTACTTTGCAGATGGTGTTCAACATCCTTCGGTTTCGAGAACGGAGAATGTGATGGGACAAGGAACAGCCAGTATTCCTGCTGACCAATCGATTGTGAACACTGTTATGGGGACTGGAAATGTTGGGGTTAATGCTATGCCCACAGGTTTAGACGGGCCGTCTATTGTGGACAGACTCATTGGTCCTTCTGTGAGTGCATCACAGGGACTACCTCAAACAGTTGTTAATCCAACTCCTGCAGTGCAACAACCACAGGTTCAGGTTGTTCCCAACCCTCTTGGTTATGATGCCGCACAGTTACAACTTGACCCTCTTGCCAACATCAAGAACAAACTAGCTGGATTGCTCAATGCAGGTTCTGCACTTCAGCCCTCTGCAATGCCTGAGTCAATGCCATTTGGATACTAACTCTATATGTCCCTCCCCACTCCTGATCAGAAGCAACAGATAGTTGCCGCACACGGACTAGACCCATCCCAATGGACTACTTCCGATGATGGGATGACTCTCATCTCAACCACCAGTCCAGTCAAGTCTCTCCTCCCAGACATGGTGGAGGAGACTCCCTCTGCTGTTCAACCCACTCCTGCCGGACATTCTCCAATGGAGACTTTCGTTAAGTCTGCTATAAACAAAGGCCCAGCAATGGCAGGGACTGGTGTTGGTGCTGGTGCGGGGTTGGCTCTTGGTCTAGGGTTGGCACCAGAGACGTTTGGTCTCTCGATGTTGATTCCACTGATTGGTGCTATTGGTGGTGGTTATGTTGGAGGCAAGGCTGTCTCTGCTGCACAAGATGCACTGACCCCTGACTCATACAAGAAAGAGATTGCAGACCTAGAAGCAGAGAATCCTAAGTCTGCAATGGCCGCGGAACTTGCCACGTTACCACTTGGTGGGTTTTGGCCCAACCCGAAGAACATAGTTCGTGCTGCTGGAACGGCTGGAAAGTTAATCTCTCGACTTGGTGCTGCACCAGAGGAGATTGCTAACCTTGCGAACGTGGGATTAGGTGGTGCGATTGGTGGAGTTCAACCGTTGATTCAGGGGCAGACTGACCCAAAGGAAATCTTGAAGTCTGTTGGGGAAGGGTTGTTGTTTAATACACCCAATCCCATTGGCAATAGACTTGGGTTTCATTCAGTCAAACCACGCCAGAGTCAACAACCAGATGTCGTGGCAGGTATGTTGAACAAGGCACCAGCTATTCAGGAGGCTCCTCCCTCTGACGTAGTTAACCCCGCCCCATCCATCAATCCGTATCTCCCAGATGTTGCGTCAACTATCGGTGGAATTCCTTTCACGAAGTCAGAGATCAACACTGGACGAGTTCCGGCTGGGAGAGTTGTCTTCAATGAGGAAACTGGGAAGTATTCCAAACCGGTGATGCGTGGAGTGAAGGAAGTTCCGAAAGAACTACAGACTGACCTTGGAACACAACAATCAGAACTCGACGCGATGACAGCGGAAGGTGGGCCAGTTAGACTTGACCCTGCAGACTTGGCGTTGAAACAACGGATTGAGGCAGTGAATGTTCAACGAAAACCACAGGCAAATAAGCCTTCTGGTGAAGGTTTCCAGACACCAGAAGGTGATGCTACCCCGGCACCCACTGACCACCAGAATAAATACAACACTGAAGCCCTGCCTAAAGCCACTGACGAAGTATTGACTCCCGCCGCGAAGTCATTGGTGCAACGTGCTGCACTTCTGAAAGATCGTTTCCCTGATCTTGACGTGTCGAGGATTACTCCAGAGTTCTTCAATATGTGGGCCAGAGATATCTCTGCGTTACATGGAGTGAAAGCTACTGCCAATCCAGAACTTGCACAGTTTGGAGTATCACACTTCAACGAAGAAGGGAAGTCTCTTGGAACGAGTGAGGTCAATCTTGAGAAGGCTGATGCTGGAACTCCTGGCCACGAGGACACTCACCATATCTGGTCATCACTTGATGAAGCCGGGAAAGCAAAGATCATTGAAGCAACTAAGCCAGAGTTTGAAGCAAATGCGGCTGAACGTGAAGCGCACAACAAACTCCACAACTTAACTCCTGGAGATGAGGGTTATAAGAAACCCTTCGACGCAGAAGAGTTCTTCTCCACGCAGATGGGGTATAAGGCTCTTGAACGCACACTCACTGGGACAGGAGATACCGGACTCAAGCAATGGTGGAATGACACGAAGTCACAATGGAACACGAAGTATGGGAAGAACCCTACTGCGGATGATCTTTACCGTGCACATGTCTACCGACTGTTGAATGGGATATCTGATGTGAGAGGGAGTATTGCTAGACCAGTAGTTGGTGCGGGAGCGGTTGGGAAGAATCAGGATGAGTCTGGCCTACCTCAAGACCCTGCTGAACGCAAACGTCAACTCTCCCGTGAACGTCGTGCTGCACAAGCTGCTGAAATCTCTGACATCCGTGCCGGACAACCCGCCCGTGATGCTGGTGCAATTCCGAACACGTGGGAAGATCGTCGTGCGCAACTGATTAGTCCGCTGACAGAGGATGTGAAGGACGCCGAAGGGAATGTGACACAAGAAGGTGAACTCACACAGATCAAGAATCTTGTGAACAAAACCATCAATAAAGTCACGGATATTGGTGTGAACGAAGCCGGACGTCACATTCCAATGTTCAACGAAGAACAACGCACTGATGTGTATGATAGTGTCATCGCGGATATCACGAGTAAGGGTGTAGATGACGATGGTTTGACTAGCACTGCTATTCGCAGGGCACGCGACTACATCAACGAAGAGATCAAACGTAATCGTGGGGTGGAGTATGGTGGGGAGAAGCTGAAAGGAATATCACTTGATGCTCCTGTTGGTGAAGGGAAGTCTACAGCCGGGGAGAAGATTGCAGGGTCACGTCTTGCAGAGAATCCTCAAGAATCATTCGACATAGAAGGTGCTGGAACTGATGAAGTCTCGACAGAGGATGTCCTAGGTTCAAAGTCTGGTGACAAGGTCGAGTCTGAGGAAATATCCTATGAAGGAAAGTCATCACGTGAAGCTGCTGCAGGAAAGCACATGCGTCTAGCTGATGACTTACACTGGGAGTATCAGGATAGTCTGGACTCTGCCGAGAATAAACTCGAAGAACTGAAGGAACACCTTGCAGATGCTGACGATGAAATGGCTCCGAAGTTGGAAGCTGGAATCAAGAAGTTAGAAGCTGGCTTACCGAAGTTGAAGGCTACGTTGAAGGAACTTGAAGGACACTTTGGGGAACAGGTGGATGTGAATGAGTGGACACGGAAGGCACAAGGGATAGTGACGAAGGCACAAGGTGAAGGTCTCCCGAAGCAAAAGAAATACGGCCTTGTCCATGGTCTCGAAGCAGCCTTTAACAAAGTCGAACACTACTCCCCCGAAGTAGCACAAGGTCTTCGTAACTGGGAAGTGCGTAAGCGTGAGTTGACTGGTGCTGGAAATGCCACTCTTACTGACCTCTCGAAGTTCCCAAAGAATCTCGTCACGCAGGTATTCAACACTCACCGTAACTCGTTTCGTTCTGGAACACCACTTCCCGTGATGTCAGGAGAAGCAGGAAAGGTTAGTGCAATCCTAAAGAACTACTTCTCGAATATCGCTGATGTTCGTAGAGCTTCTGGCATGAAGATCAATGGCCGCGAAGCAGGGAAAGTTGAATCGTATGTTCCTGACCAATTGAACGACACTATCCTTAAACAATTCACAGAGGATGGTTCTTCTGTTGAGTCTGATCGCTTAAAGGGGATATGGTCTAGGTATGTCTCTGAACAATCGAAGGGAGATATCTCTGTCGTGGATGCACGGAAAAACGTTGATGCGTATGTTGCTGCACTTGGTGGGAAGAACAACAACTACTTGTCCGTAGCGTTTGGTGCTATCCGTAAGGCGCAAGGTTACGGGCTACCAGAGTCTCTTCGTGACCTAGACCCGATTAGTGTTGTTACAAAATACAATAGACGTGCATCAGGTGACTTAGCAATGTTCATGGAACTCGAAAGTAAACCCAGGATTGCTGCTGCATTACATATGAAAGACCCAACCACCGGTCAAGTTCCTCCATTGCCAGAAGGAGTCCGTGAGGTTCACGATGTCCAGGATGTCCGTAACGCAATGAAGTGGGTTACTGGTGGATTCTCTGGCTCACTCTCAACCTCTTCCCCAAAGTTTAATGCACTAATCCGTGTCATCAACAACGCGTTAATGGGATTCGGCACAGGTGCTCGTGACTTGGTTTCGGTGCCACTTAACACCATCCCGTATATCAACAAATGGTCTGACCTTGGTGCGGCGATGAAGGGATTCCGGGAACTTCGAGTTAACTCTCGCAAGGCACTTGAGACTGGCGCTAAACAACCTCACCTTGATAAGATTATATTTGACGATCTCAAGAATTCACCAGACTGGTTCATGGAATTAGCACACAAAACTGCTGCAGGTCTTCGTAAGTGGCAAGGGCGTGAAGCAATCGAGAATATCTCACGAGATGTGACGTTCTCAATCGGAAAAGGTCTTGTAAAGAACAACATCCTCTACGCCAAACTTGGTCACGAACCTTCCATCAAATTCCTGAAGAAGTTTGATACTCTTGTAGGTGACATCACGAAACTCGAAGGCCCAGCCCTAGAGAAGGCAGTAGACACCATGGCCGCGAATGTGTCTGACCGTGTTCAAGGAACATATGGTGGTCGTGGATTACCAACTGGAATGGTTGATTCCCCATTCGCTCCATTCTGGGCATTGCAGAAATGGTCAGTCGAGAAGTCGAATGTAATCTACGAAGATGTCATTACTCCATTCATCACCGGAGAGAACAGACTCCCTATCATTACCTATACCCTTGGTTCTGTTCTGACTGGTGCAGCAATTCAACAACTAAACGAACTGATGTCAGGGAAGAAATCCTCTGACCCGACAGTGATGGAAGTTGTGAAAGCCGGACGCACACAGGACTACGTTGCACAACTTGCCACGTTAATGCAATTAGGGTCTTACGCTGGGATAGTTGGAGACTTAGCGAAGTGGATGACTGATGTTGGAATCTACGGGAAGACTCCACGGAATATCATATCATTCCCCACTGCCACTGCTGCGCTGGACACTCAAGAGAAAACAACAGATATGTTCGAAGCACTTCGTAATGGAGAGAATCCGTTTGATGTGTTCAAAGAATATGCCACTGACATCTTCGTGAAGAATGTTCAGACTATAAGGATGCTGGCGAACAGAACTGTCAACGATTCTCAGGCTGAACGCACTGATAAGTTCAGGGATTTGAGGGTGTTTGGTCAACTCTCAGGACAACCAAACAAAGACTTTGCTCCGTCGAACAAGTATCTCGGGTTAGCTGCAAGGAAGTTCAAGAAGACTGACAATATACAGGAAGCTGCTGGGGAAGTTGGGGGATTGGTGAAGGGTATTATCCAGAAGTCAGGGGGAAATGCAGAAGACCGGCAGAGAAGACTGAAAGGATTGAAGGCTAACTCGTATCAAACCATGCCATCGATGGAAGGGATGCCTTTACAGTTCGCGAAGTATTACCAATACTTACAGAAAACTATTGGACCGGAAGCAGCAAAGGCTAGGCTGCAGGACTACATGAAACAGAACGGGATTAACAGAGCTAAGTCAGCGATGATTCCGACGTTCTAAGACTTCGCAATCTCGTAATACATTACTTGGTCATCGAACTGGTCACGCTCCGTGCGAGTTGTGACCATTTTTGTGTCTTGAAGATACTGCAAGATTTCTGTTAGTTGAGGTTTATCCACAACACCCCAGAACTCTTGAAGTAAATCAATGAACGTCTTCGGTCCAGCAGAACGAAGATACTCCTGAAGACGAGCGGAAGCATTGGCAAGAGGATTCTTCCCTTCAAGAACCAACGCAAGGTGCATAGTCTTTTCTTCTTCTGCAAGGAAAGCTATCGCACGCTGGAATGTCTCAAGAGGAATCTCCATCTCCGTGGACTCTCCAAAGTGAAGAGCCATTGCTACCTTCATCACATGAATGTTCTTACGCGCGTAGTAAGGGTCTAGTTTCTGGGACTTTGACGCACGCTTTTGTGGGTTGTCGTCTTGGTCTTTAATCCACGCTTCAAGGAACTCGACTGTGCCGGGTTGGAGTTTGATTTGACCATAGAGTTGGGAGAGCTTTTTGACGTGTTGTGAGATTTCTTCTTTTGCGGCTTTCTGTTCAGGAGTGAGTTCGGGCAGGAAGAACATCGACTTTCGATTTCTTGCAGCATAGATATAGAACGTGCGCGAACTATAGCCTTGAGACAGGAGCTTGTCATCGAATGTGTCTTGCATAAAATCAGGATTCGTAGCTCCCAGAAAGTTAAGGCAGAGCCGTCTAATTCTATCCTTCCCTTGGGTTTTTGTAACGTATTCATAATTATCTCCACAATCGTATGCTTGTATAAGGAAGTTCACCAACGACTCCGTGTTCTTTCTGAACAACGAAGCTATCTCTTCAAGGCAGAAACAAAGTGACGAGTGCGAATAAATCCGCATCACTTCTTTCTGTTGCTTCTCGTCATACTCGTGGTAGTTCACCCGACGAATACAACGAGACATTGACTGGACAAGTGCTTCGTAAGTAACCGCATCCGCTGCCATAGGAATGAGAGCAGGACTCTCAGCAGAAGCAGACTTATCCTTACCGAATTGTTCTTCGTCCTTTGCGGCCTTAACTGTGGACTGGTGCATCGCATCGATGATCTCCTGTTCCTGTGGAGTCTTACCAACGGAAGGAGGTTTCACGTCCTCCAACTTGTGCTGCGTCAAGATATCGGATACGCAACGAATCACCTGCCCTTTACCAATCCCCGGTTTACCGACGAATGTGACATACATGTTGGGGTAACATCTACGCCAATCGGGTGGCATCCAACATCTACGCTGTAGACTAGCCGAAATTAAATACAAATATCCCCAGTTAATATAGTTTTGGGGCGACGCCAATCCTGACGTGTAAACCTGCCATCGTTCAAAATTAGTCATATAATGTTTAATGACGCAAATTGCCCGTGATGAATTATCGCGGCATTATTATATGCAATAGCTGCCTCTCTTTCAGTTTTATACTGACCAAGATTTATAGTATTGTATTCGACTTTCAAGGCAGCGCGCCATTTATTTCTATCCTTTGACCAGTAAACACCACGATAAATTGAGGATGGATTTTTCTTTGGCCTATTTTTATTACAACAATTCTGCTGATTAGTGCATTGACGAAGATTTATCTTCTGATTATTAAATGGATTTCTGTCTATGTGGTCAAACATAAACCCTGGCTTTCCCATAACTTCTGATGCTAATGAAATCATTTCATCATTTTGCTTTCTTTGTATCGAGCCCAATCCTCTGCCATTAGCACCTGAGTATTTCCAGCTAAAGACGGAAAGCCTTTCACCATCTTCATCATCAACAACTGGTAGAACAACTGAATTAGTAATAGTTAAGTAATACATAAATTTATTTTATTTCCTGCAAGCCTTGTGGATTTTTGTCCTTGTGGAATGGACGCCAGTTAAAACCGGCTGATGCTTCTGACCTCATCTGAAACTCCGAACCATCAAAAGGAGAAATCATCCGTTGTCCCATGAACTCTTTCGACTTCTTTGCACACTCCAAAACATCAGAGATTGGACACTGAAGAAGATACGAGTCGTGTGTGTTAGCAAGCAAATCCCATGCCAAGTTCTCCCGCTCTATGAACTGTTGCATTGCAACATACGCAATGTTCGTTATCTCGCCCACGGTCGACTGAGGAATCCACGAGTATAGTTCTTTCCAATCCGTTTCGCGGAAGTATGGTTGAGTAATGCAGTATGGATGACCATGTAGATTGAACAACATCTTTGAGGATTCTGCTGCCTTCCTGACGTTGTAATGGAAGTCCTCTTTGATCTCAGGATACAGGTGATGTTTCGTGGCGATGAAATACTCTGACTGTTCTTTTGAGATGTTGATTTTACCCCCAGACTTCTCAAGGATATTCATCCGAAATGTCGGAGGTTGGATGTCATAGTTCGAGGAATGTTCTGTCTGTTTACCGAGGTAATAGTAACGCTCTGTGAGAGACCAGTTGTCGGAGTCACGAATACACGAGTCAAGTGACTTCCAAAGAGGATTGAGTTTAAGCTGAGGGATGGGAGTTCGGATGATCTCATCCATGTCAATCGTATCATCCCCAACCAGGAAACCATGCTCTCGCATCTTCTTCGGCCAGACGTCTTTGAAGAGATGAACACAGATGTAGGTATGTGGTTTAATCCCGTTCTCAAACAACGCACGATAATTCCCTGCGCGAGTGAGTCTGGAGACAATCAAAGCCTCGGCCCCTGATTGGTCTGTCTGCACAAAAATCTTCCCTTCGTCGGGGATATAGATTTGTCTCATGGATTTCTCGATGTTCTGGAGATTGGAACCCCAGTGACGGAGTATCTTACTACTGGACAATCTGAAGGTCTTGGTGCCTGTCAGTTTATATGTTGTTGAGTTGCGCATTTTTGTTAATCCTTAACCATTCCCGTGCCTTCTCTTTGTCTTCTTCGGTTGTCTGCATCATGACGAACAGTTCATCAATACTCGCTTCCATAACAACTGTTGTAGTCCCACCGGATTGAAGGATAAGCAATTCTCTTGAGTCTTTCATTTAGGTATTCGTGAAGTTTCGGTGCAAGTTCTTTCATTCTGGAACATCCTTCCCCCATCCTGCGAAGAGGTATAACTGGACGACCATCAAGAGGAATAGCGTCCAGAGCCAGATCAATATAAACACGACAATCTCCATCACCATCAGTAAAGAACCTAGCACCAGAGTTACAGAACTTATAGAGTGTTGGAATAGGGAACGTATTTTCATGGCCTAGGATGGAGGATTGACCGAACATGGATTTCTTCATCACGTCGTAACCAAACAGAAAGATATAGTTTGGACGGACAGTAACGAAGCCATTGGAGATGATTCGAGGGAGGGTAATTACTTTCTCCATATGAGGTAACAGTGTAATGATTCTTGACGAATGGTCACAGGGAAATCAACCAGTTGACGCACAGGAATTGGACAGAAGTCAACTCCGATACAGTGAGTTGACGCCAATCCTTTAAGCATGTTGGCTAACTTCTGATACTGGTCTGGCAAGTTGGAGACTTTCTTGCCCAGCGAAGGACGCATCATCACTGTCCAATACAGAGTGTTGTCCTGCTCGTCCGTCATCATCTTTCCATGGTATAAACTTATACGTTCCATATTCTTTTGCTATCTTTCTGTAAGCCAGAACTAACTGGATTACGGGGTTGTCCGAATGTTTCAAAGCTAACTTAAACATAGCCTTCTTTCCAAGTGAAGGTTTCTGTGTCTTAACTGACCGTGCTACAACAGGATAACCAAGGAGGTCATGGAAGTAGACACAGCACTGTGTGTTCGACCCGGCGAACATCTTTGCTTTCCCCTTGATTGCAGACTGGACATCCTTTATTCCCTTCTCTCCGATTAGTAGTTTGATCATCCTGTTATACTGCTCCATCAAACGATCATTCTCGTATGCTGCTTCTCTGACTTTCTCTACCGAGAATTTGATACCTTGGAGAGAAGTAATAAGGTAAGGCCTAATAGCAGCCATAGCAGTATCGATGGAGTGCTTGAGGCCAGGGATTCGTTTAGCATGCTTTTCGATTCCTTGGTAGACGAGGAAGAGAGTGTAGACATCTTTCGCACAATATTTCATCCGCGACATCATCTGGTCATGGGACATGTAACCTTTCGAGTCCTCGTCTTTATGGAAGTGTTCCCATGTCCACAGAGACACGCAATGTCCAAGAGACTTCTCGATATCAGGGTAACAACGATGCATTGCGATCATCGTGTCGTAGACCTTGTTACAAGGAATACGATACTTATGAGACATAACAAAGAAATCAAAACATGCGCCGTTGTGAGCAACGACTGTGTTGTGTTCGAAGGCAATTGCCAACGCTCGCATAATGAAATGAAAATCATTGTAGGCAAGATTGTAACGAAAATCAAGAATAGGAACAGAATAGATATTGACCCCATCAAAAGAGAACGCAAAGCACTGCAAATTCTGGGCCTCGAAATCAGTCTCGATGTCGAACCACATGACTTTGCCAACTGTATTAGACAGTAAATTGATGACCTCATGTGACTGAGGAAAGATGTGGTATATTGGGGATGGAAATTCAGCGGCAGGAACTTTACCACCGTTATTGATAATGGCTTTAGCTTTGTTACAGTCTGACTTAAGCCAGAAAGCATAGTTCCCACGTTTGGTCTTACCGTGTTTCTTTGTGGATTCATAATCATCTGCATCATCCTCGTCCCCATCCGACGCGTCAGGGGAATAGTCTGCGGAAAGT
>Ga0209429_10000799_pt1 | contig 20631 bp, 18 predicted proteins | sample BarGraNGADG00212_3_FD_184493 | JGI IMG/M metagenome (GOLD analysis project Ga0209429, IMG submission 184493) | Arctic peat soil microbial communities from Barrow, Alaska - Barrow Graham LP Ref core NGADG0004-212 (SPAdes) (version 2) | ecosystem: Environmental > Terrestrial > Soil > Wetlands >...
AAGCATAGAAATATGTTCAGCGGACCGGTACTAATGGCCGAGGACTTGACCACAAGTTACTGGTTTTCAGACTAATCTGAGATCCAAAATACAATGGTAAGATCCTCTCTAACAATCTCTTTTTCCATGCGTCTTGTGAAAATCTTTCTCTGTGCAGTCTTGAGGGCGCAGTTTGACCAATAGGTCGGACTACACTTCAGCCATTCCGGTGGTTATTACCAAGAGGCTACACCTGTTCCCATCCCGAACACAGTAGTTAAGCTCTTTGGTGTCGACAATACTTGCCTGGTAACGGGCCGGGAAGATAGATCGCTGCCGGATCTTATGAAAGCCTCCAGTTCATCGCTGGAGGCTTTCTTTTTTTTGTTTCTTCCCTTACAAAACGTAAGATTATGGTATAATTACCCTAGCCGTATTTTAGGTATATGATAAGTTATATGAACAAATTATCCTTTGTATGAATTATGAAAACAAGAGATTGGAGATTCCTTTATGAGTGCTAAAATCCTGATTGTGGATGATGAGCCGAATATTGTTGATATTCTGAAGGCCAATTTAGAGCGTGAAGGATATACGACCATTACAGCATCTGATGGAGCTATGGGCCTGGAGATGGGTATTTCCATGAAACCTGATTTGATTTTACTGGACTGCATGCTGCCCCGCATGGATGGATTTGATGTCTGCAGGAAGCTTCGGCTTCAGACAAACATTCCGATTCTCATGTTAACTGCGAAGAGTGAAGAGATTGACAAGGTCCTTGGCCTTGAACTCGGTGCTGATGATTATATTACCAAGCCGTTTTCTGTCAGGGAAGTACTTGCACGCGTCAAGGCACAGCTTCGCCGCATGAGTCTTGCAGAGAATGAACTGTCTGACAACAGCAAGGTTCTTTCTTTCGGAGAGCTTGAAATTGATACGGATGCATATCAGGTTCGTCTTGGCGGGAAGGTTCTGGAGCTTACCCTAAGAGAGTTCGAACTGGTTCGTTTCCTCGCGCAGAATGCCGGACAGGTATTTTCCAGAGAGACGCTATTAGAAAAAGTTTGGGGATATGAGTATTACGGGGACGTTAGGACCGTTGATGTTACGGTCCGGCGCACCAGGGAGAAACTCGAACCCGATCAGAGCAATTATCGGTATATTTTGACAAAACGAGGAGTTGGCTACTACTTTGATAAGAGTCAGGCCTGAGTGATAAAATGCCGATTAGATTGAATTTTATTCAATATCAGGCAGCCTCTGAAGGGACTGCAAGTTTTTGGGCGCAGATGAAGGCAAACCCCTTATTGGCGCTTATTCTCGTTATCTCAGGCATATTATTCGGTTTATTTTTAGGGTTCCTCTATTCATTTGCGAAAACAAAGTTTTCAAAAACGGAAGCGGACAGGAAACTCAAGAAAATCATGGCAAATTTCGAGCAGGAAAAGGATACATCTGAGACAATTCTCCGAGAGTTGGAAGTTGGAATCCTTGCCTATGGCGGGGATGGAAAGCTTATTACTGTTAACCCTTCTGCAAACGCAATCCTGGAAATGGAGAAGGCTCCGCAGACACTTCAGGGTTTTTTATCACAAATTGGAAGTGATAATGGAATTCAGGCAGCACTTGTGCTTCAGACGCCTAACATCACAGGTGTAGTGAATATTAATGAACGTACCGTTCGGCTTCGCCTTACACAGACCCAGCTTGCACCTTATCACAAACCCGGTTGGATCATTATCATTCAGGATATTACGGAGCAGGAACGACAGGAGAAGCAGCGAAAAGAGTTTGTTGCGAATGTTTCCCACGAACTCAAGACTCCGCTTACAACGATTTCCGGATACTCGGAGACACTTCTTGATTGGGGTCTCGAAGGCAAGTCGATGCCTGATATCCGTAATGACATAATGAGAATCCATGATGATGCAAGCCGTATGGACAATCTTGTGCAGAACCTTTTATTATTATCATCCATTGATAGCCGCGGCATAAGGGCCAAGATGTCTCAGTATGACATTGTATCCGTAATGCGGCAGGTAGTCAGCAGGATGCAGGTACATGCTGTCGAGAAGCAGATCCAGCTTGAATCATTTGTTCTTTCCATTATTCCGCCTGTATATGGTGATGCGTCAGCCATCGACAGAATCCTGACGAACCTGGTATCAAACGGGATCAAATATACGGATTATCACGGATATGTAAGTGTATCGGTACAGTTGACAAATGACTATATTTCTCTCAAAGTGGCTGATAACGGTATGGGTGTTGCCAAAGATAACCTGCAGCGTCTTTTTGACCGGTTTTACCGGGTTGATTCCACCGGTTCCAGAAAATTCGGAGGAACCGGCCTGGGTCTTTCCATAGCAAAAGAGCTGACAGAAATTCAGGGCGGAACGATTACTGTTGCCAGTGTACTCGGGAAGGGAACAGAATTTGTCGTGACAATCCCGAAAGCCGAAAAAACATACAGGGAGACACTTGCCGCTATTCATGCCGACGTTCCAAGGCATGAACTCGTATATGAAAACGCAGAAAGCTACCTCCTTTCAGCAGCGGAAGAAATTGACATTCCAATTCAGGAGCTGGCACAGCTTACTGAGGTGCAGATTGAAGATTTGCTTTCCTTCCTTCTGTCGATGCCGGAAGAGGACGAAATAGATTATTCCATAGCTTCCCCGTCGGATCTTCTGCCTGCGCGGTTTGAAGCGGCTAAGAGATCGCATGCTTCATTGCATGCTTCAAAGGAAAAAGCTTTAGTGAATCCGAATCAGAACAAAGACAGTGCGGCCAAGGTAAGGACAACAGCATCTGATCCGGCGGATACAGACGGGAGCCTGACCGCAGGATCTGCAAAAACACACGCTGTGTCGCGCTCGGCCGTCCGTCGTGCCGCACTGGAGTCTTCAGGCGAAACTTCCGTTTCCGGCGAAACTTCCGTTTCCGGCGAATCAAAAAAGACTGTTGCACCCGGTGATAAATTAGTGAGACCACAGCCGCCCAGAGTCAGCAAGCCAAAGCCGACGGAGCCAGCGGAAGACCTCAAAATCATAACGATTGACCAATTACAAAGTGAACGTCTGAAAGGGGAATACCATGCCTAGTTATCGGATTATTGGTGGAGAAAAGCTTACCGGGGAGGTTTCCGTAAGCGGAAGCAAAAATGCAGTATTGGGGATACTGGCGGCTTCCATGATGCTCGACGGTCCCTGTATGCTTGAAAACGTGCCGGATATCGCAGATGTCCGGGCCATGCTTGAAATTTGCGAGACTTTAGGTGCGGTTATTACACCGTTGGGGGATGGAATTTTCAAGATTGATCCGACAACGATCAATACTCATGAGGCTACCCATGACAAGGTCAAAAACATCAGGGCCTCCTATTATCTTCTGGGTGCCCTTCTTTCCAGATATAAGAAAGCTACCATGCATATGCCGGGCGGATGCAATTTCGGGACCCGACCCATCGATCTTCATTTAAAGGGGTTTGCCAAGCTTGGCGCCAAAGGTACCGGGCTGTCGGACATCCGCAGCGGAATCATCCGTATTGTAGCTGATAAACTTGTCGGTGCACATATTTTCCTCGATGTTGTCAGTGTCGGAGCAACGATTAACATCATGCTTGCTGCAACAAAGGCAGAAGGACTGACAACCATTGAAAATGCTGCCAAGGAGCCGCATATTGTTGACGTCGCGAACTTCCTGAATGCGATGGGCGCGAATATCAAGGGTGCAGGTACGGATACGATCCGCATCAAAGGTGTTCCGGTTCTTCCGGGCGGGTTCTCTTACTCCATTATTCCTGATCAGATAGAAGCCGGTACCTATATGATTGCCGCCGCAGTAACAAGGGGCGATGTCACAGTGCGGAATCTGATTCCGAAACATATGGAGCCTCTTACGGCTAAACTGATTGAAATGGGTTTTGATGTTGACGAGAGTGATGATGCAATACGTGTGTCAGTTACAGACTGCGGAATTATAACGGCTGTCAACTTCAAGACAATGCCTTATCCCGGTTTTCCGACGGATCTGCAGCCACAGGCAACCGTGCTTCTGTGCATGGCGGAAGGTGTGAGCCGCATGCATGAGAACGTATGGGATAATCGTTTTCAATATGTAACTGAGCTTCAGACAATGGGCGCTAATATTTCGATTATTGATAAAGTAGCCCTGGTATCCGGCCCGACACAGCTCAACGGATCCTTGGTCGTTGCCATGGATTTGCGCGCAGGTGCGGCTATGGTCCTAGCAGGACTGGCAGCCGATGGTGAGACGATCATTACCGAAGCGCAGCGGATTGAGCGCGGATATGAGAAGATTGTTGAAAAACTGACGGCGCTCGGGGCAAAAATGGAACGAATGGATGATCAGCATACTGTGAGCCAGAGACCGGACGCCGGAAGCTTCTGAAGAGTTTTACTTGAGTGACAGAATGAGGAAGAGCCGGTCAAACGGCTGGCTCGGATTTTGCGGAGATGATTTTTAGTGGATAATTACATACAAATGATCCCGCTCTATAGCGGAAGCAGCGGAAATTCCATATTTGTCCAGTTTGAAGGAACACGTATCCTGATTGATGTCGGTTGTACAACCAAAGCTATTGTCACAGCCCTTGAACAGGTTGGACAGAATCCGTATACAATTGATGCCGTTCTTATAACACATGACCACAGCGATCATATGAAAGGCCTGGATGTTTTTGTGCGCAAATTCGAAATCCCGATTTATGCGACGAAACATACATGGCGGGGTATTCGTTCTGCTGAAAAGAAACCGCATAGGACAGAATTGGATCATGTCATCTATTCCGGAGAGTCTTTTTTCATCGGACCTGTGGAGGTCGTGCCTTTTTCAACTCCGCATGATGCGGATGGTTCCTGCGGATTCCGTTTCTGCTACAAAGGGAGGTCGATGGCCGTCGCGACTGATCTCGGACATTTCAGCGATGATGTCAGGGATGCTGTTGTCGGGAGCGAAGTCGTGCTGATTGAGGCTAATTATGATCATGATATGCTATGGAACGGTGAGTATCCGTGGTATCTGAAAAAGCGGGTTGACGGTGAATTCGGACATCTGTGCAATTCTGACTGTGCCGATGCCGTCTGCTTTTTATACAGGAACGGAACAAAGCACTTTGTGCTTGCCCATCTAAGCCAGGATAATAATTCGCCTATGACTGCAGAGAAGGAAATCGTTAGGGCAATGAAAAACGAGTCGGCTGTCCGCGGGGAACATTATTTTCTTTCTGTCGCCAACCGGTATTATCCCACGGAACCTGTGATTCTTTATGTGGATTCGCAGGACACGGAAGCTGTGTGCCTGGTAAGCGAAACCACTCAAATATTTCGCGAAGTATTACATGAGCCAGCTTCTGTAGCGGCTTCTGAAATAAGCGACAAAACAAATTCTGCGGTAGAACTTATATGAGGCTTCGAATCATCGCAGCAGGAAAAGTAAAGGAAAAGTGGCTGATCGAAGGCATTTGCGAATATAAAAAACGTCTTAGCCGGTATTGTGAAGTTGAAATTATCGAGGTGCCGGATTCACCGGATCAACTGCCGAGGGATGTTGCCCTCGCAAAAGAGGGTGAAAAGCTGTTAGCTCAAATTAAAGACGGAACATATGTCTGGCTTTTGGATCTTGCAGGAAAAATGTACGGATCAGAAGAATTTTCCGGTGAACTGATAAAAGCATTTGATAAAGGGGGCGCGGAGCTTACTTGTGTAATCGGCGGTTCCAACGGACTGTCACCGGAGGTGATAGCACGTGCCGATCAGCGTATCTGCCTTTCGCCGATGACATTTACGCATCAGATGACGCGGCTTATTCTGCTTGAACAGTGCTACAGGGCGTTTCGGATTGACAGGGGGGAACCGTACCATAAATAAAGCATATGGCCTTCTCGCTCGGTCAGGTCGGGGAAAGGGATAATGCCTTTCTCACTCGGTCAGTCCTCGGATTGCTTTGCAATCCTGCGGAATCTATTCGAAAGGCATTATCCTTTCCCTGCAGGGCGTCCTGCGGACGCTAAGGAAGATTAGAACCTCGGATTGCTTCGCAATCCTGCGGAATCTACTCGAAAGGCATTATCCGTTCCCCGCATGGCGTCCTGCGGACGCTAAGGAAGATCAAAACAACAGGTTTGCTGAAGCATGCAAAGATGAAACTGCAGACATCCGGAAAAAGGTTTGCCGTCTTAAGCACGGTGCAAATCGTCCAATCAGGTATTCTGATGTCCATCGGGCACCCACTTGTTTCACCGGCAACAATACTTGTTGGTATATCAGCCAAACTGATTTGCAATTATACCCTGATTCGTATTCCCGGGATGAATATATATGGAGCTATTATTGGAAACGCGCTGACATGGATGATTGCCATTGTCCTCAATCAGTTATACATTCAAAAATCTGTACAACAGAAGTCTGCACTTTTGAGACATATGATTGTTCCGGCTGCAGCGTCAGGGTGATGGGCGTCGTTTGCTTAGCAAGTAGATTTAGCAACTGATTTGTGCTCTCTTTTCATTTAAACTGAACTCTCGGGATACCGCGGCAGGCATACTCATTTATAAGAACACACACTAAAAGTCAGCTCGTATTTCGAATGAATGAAGTACAAAAAAAGAATCTGCCTCCCCTATAGAGACAGATTCTTTTGTTTACGAGAATATGGCGATGATACTATTTGCCGAGTTTGATAAATTATTTTCTTTGACCATCTTCGGTAAATATTTTCCTCATATGAATCTCAATTCCAAGCATACATAAGGGGATTGGCAGGTAGACACAAGCAGCCTGAAACATAGGCCCGTTAAAAGTCGGAGGAATCGCATTCGTTATAAATCCTAACACGATTTCAGCAACCCCAAATCCAAAAATCCAGCGGCCGGCGATTTTCTGGCTAACCTCCCATACTTCCTTGCTGGCTCTAAAACGCTCCCTGAAACAGCCATATCCGCCAAATGCGTATATGGTGCCAGGCGTTGTCCTGGAATAGTAAAAAGTCAAGGCAAGCGAATAGGCAATTAACACTGCTCCCATAATGTGAAGAAAATAGAGGGGTTGAATAGTTTCCGGCATGATGCACCTCTCTGTTCCAAAAATTTTTTGCGGATAATAAATTGCACAATAACCGTCTGCGTAAATGCCCAATAGGGAAATAGAGTTCGAGGACCGAGGAGGAATTGAATGATTGTCTGGCAGATAATCTATGGTGACAGCTTGATGGCTAGTATCACTTGAATTGTTAAGTGAACTTGCATTTATCGATGATTTGGATGTCTAGTCCCTCTCCATTTCAATTAAAGTATCATTTCCGTCTTCAATAACTTTGATTCCAGGAATTTCCTTGATTTTATCAATTTGACCGTTCTTTAAATAGTCGTCTATTTCTTTTTGCAATTCGGGAGACATTTCCTGATGTATTCCTGCCAGCTGTTCTTTTGAATATTTCTGTTGTTGTTTTTTGCTGTTTTCAACAATTAGTTCTCCGGACTGTTTATCATATTCCGATACAGAAGAAGATCCGTCAGAATGATATTCGAGAATCGTTCTTTTGCCGTTTGCTTTAGTAAAATCTATCGTATATACATTTATGTACGAATCTTGTATAAGTGCGATTTCTGTTACCCCGGCCTTGGGAGGCAAATATTGTGAAAGACTATTTGTTGAATATGTTATCATTTTAGTAGCGTTAACTTGGGCCTCATTAATAACATTAGTTGAGACAAGCACTTGAGAAAGAAATTTATAATTAAGTTTTTCAGAAACACCTTGTTTGAGAGTGCTGCCGCTGGAGTTATCTGATGAATTTACTGCAGAAACTGAACTTATCGATGCCGCAGAGACTAAAAAAACAAGCGTTACTAACACGGATAGGACACGTACTTTCTTCATAAAATTCTCCTTATTATTATTTATATTCATCTTTGTGGATAGCTGATATACCTCCTTTATTACAGATTTTATGAAAAGCGTTTATAATCAAAAAGTAGAAATTCTCTTATACTACATAAACGTATAACTCGGTGTAATTGTTACAGAAATTATTATGTTTTTAATGTTTTTAATATAATAATATAAAATAGTTCAATTTGAACACAACAAACAGTCCCGCTCGAATACGAGGTGTGTGCAGATTTTACAAACCAGCATGAATAGGCTTTACGTTTTGTTTTCCAGGATATAAGGTTTTAACGCATGATATCAGGTAGTTTACCTGCACTCATTCGGCAAATATAAGATATATACCTGTCCCGTACCTCCAAGATACTTTTTCTTATCGTTTCAGGCTGTCCTGTTAGACCGGATTACTCACTATTCCGATAGTCTTTGTGCCAGGAAGTTCTCCATGATCTTGTATCCGTGTTCTGTAAGGATGGACTCAGGATGGAACTGGACGCCGTAGACGGGGAAGTCCCGGTGCATGACGCCCATGACCGTGTCGTCGGGGGCTGTGGCCGAAAGGACAAGGCAGTCGGGTATTGCCGCCGGATCTGCAGCGAGGGAGTGGTAACGTGCGACTTCAAAGGTATCAGGGAGTCCGTTGAACAGGGGGCAGAGGGGATTTTTCCCGGATTCATCGGGCAGGATGCGTACAGGTCTTTTTTTGCCGTGGACAAGTTCGGGGGCGTGGATGATGATGCCGCCGAAGGCTTCGACGATCGCCTGGTGGCCCAGGCAGATACCGAGTATCGGGATTTTGCCTGCAAAGTGACGGATTGCAGGGATGGAGATGCCGGCGGTCACGGGGAATCCGGGACCCGGGGATATGATGATATGTGAAGGTGCGAGGTCTTCGATTTCGGACAGTGTGACGGCATTGTTGCGGACGACACAAATGTCGGGGTTGATCTGGCCGGCAAGCTGATAAACGTTGTATGTGAATGAGTCAAAGTTATCAATTAATAAAATCATCGAAGTGTACCTGCTTTTTCCAAGGCAACGAAGAGTGCCTTTGCTTTGCTCATGCTTTCAAGGTATTCAGTCTCGGGAACGGAGTCGGCGACGATACCGGCACCGGCCTGTACATGTATTTTGCCTCCACGGATGACAGCGGTGCGGATGGCTATGCATGTGTCCATGTTTTTATCGAATCCGAGATAACCGACGGCGCCTCCGTATACACCTCGGCGAAGCGGCTCAAGCTCATCTATGATTTCCATTGCGCGGACTTTGGGTGCGCCGGACAGTGTTCCGGCCGGCAGAAGGGAAGAGAGGACATCGACGGTCGACTGCCCTGTGCGCAGGATTCCTTCGACGTTGGTGACGATGTGCATGACGTGGGAGTATTTTTCGACATGCCCCATGTTTTTGACTTCTACAGAACCGAAGGCTGCGACTTTTCCGACATCGTTCCTTGCAAGATCTACAAGCATGTAATGTTCGGATATTTCTTTTTCATCGGCAAGCAGGTCAGCCTCGAGGAGATGGTCCTCCGTATTATCTTTGCCGCGTGGCCGCGTGCCTGCGATCGGACAGGTCTCAATGCAGCGGTCGGTCACACGGACGAGCATTTCCGGTGAAGAGCCAACAATGGAGGCGTCTTCAAGCTCTATGTAGAACATATAGGGGGACGGGTTCACGCTGCGGAGTGCGCGGTATATGGGAAGGGGATCGCCCTGGTATTCTGCCGTGAACCGCTGTGACAGGACTACCTGGAAAATATCGCCGTCACGGATATATGATTTGGCCTTTTCGACGCTTTGGCAGAAATCTTTCATGCTGGTCTGCGGAACAAAAAGAAGATCCTCGGGATGGACGCGGGATGGCTCGGATGCGACGGGACTTTGAATTTCTGCGATGATTTCACTGATGCGGTAAGCAGCTTTTTCATAGGAGTCGGCTCCTGCTTCCGAAAAGACATTGACGATGACGGAGATTTCATTTTTGAGATGATCAAAAACAATGACTTCGCCGGGAGCCGACAGGTCACAGTCGGGAAGACCGATTGTATCCGGGTTGTTGTCAGGAAGAATTTCGCAGTAGCGGATGAAATCATAGCCGAAATAGCCTAAGAGTCCGCAGTAGAAATGATCAACATAGGAAAAACTTTCCGATTCGCACTGCCGGAGGAGTTCAGCCAACTGGGAAAGAACGGTATCCCCCAGAAGCTCGCTGGGATATTTCTGGCCTAGTTTGGTGTACGATGTTTTTCCGGCTGCCACGGAGAAGGAAATGATGGGATTCCTGCCCATGATCGAATATCTCGCCCAGCGTTCGCCTCCGACGACGCTTTCAAGAAGGAACGAGTGCGGGCGGCATCCGAATTTCTGGAACACAGAGATCGGCGTGAACAGATCGGCGTTTATCTTCTGAATGACAGGAATAATGCGGGCTGTTTTTGTCAGATCGGAAAACTCATCATAGGACGGTAAAATCATCGGGATACCTCCGTAAAGGTTCGGACATATGTGCCAAGCCGCGCGGCTGTTTCCCTGGTTGTCAGACCTTCTTTGATACAATCCTCTATCCGACGTACGATGGCAGAACCGACAATAACGCCGTCGCAGTAGGTTTCCAGTTCTCTTTTTTGCTCAGGATCGGATACGCCGAACCCGATACACTTCGGAATATCGGAAAGCTGATTCAAGTTGTCGAAGTAGTTTTTGAAGTCCGTGGAGTAAGAGGCCCGTTCACCGGTGACGCCAAGGGATGCGACGCAGTACAGGAACCCCTGTGCCTGTGCAAGAATCCGTTTTGTCCTTTCATGAGAGACAGGCGTCACCATGGAAATCAGGTAAACACCATGCGCATCGGCAAAGGGACGTGCTTCATCCCTTTCTTCAAGAGGAAGATCAGGAATGATCACGCCGGAAATACCTGCTTTTTCGCAGGCTTCAAAAAACCGCTCGAGCCCGTAGACAAAAATCGAATTGAAGTATAAAAGCAGAACGACGGGTACATGTATGAATTCTCCGGATATTCGCTTCGAAAGGGAAAAAACATCGGCGAGGCGGGTGCCGTTCGACAACGCACGCACATCCGCCCGCATGATAACCGGCCCGTCTGCTGAGGGATCGGAATATGGCACTCCAAACTCAATAAGATCCGCCCCATTTTCGATCATCGCCTTTGCAATTTCATAAGAAGCATCGATCGACGGATCACCGGCAGTGATAAAGGGGATAAAAGCCTTTTTGCCTTCTTTGCGAAGGATGGTGAAAGCAGTATCGATCCGGTTCGCCCGGGCTGCCTGGCCGTCCTGGTTTGCCAGGTTCGTTTGACCTTGAGTATCCATATTCTTCTCCTTTTCAGACAATCTGTCCGCGGTAACGGCCGATGGCCTCGACGTCCTTATCTCCGCGCCCCGAAAGTGTGACAACGACCATGTCTTCGGGCTTGAATTCCACATGCATTTTCTGCAGGAGGGCGATGGCATGGGCGCTCTCAATGGCGGGAATAATACCTTCCATCCTGCTTAAGTATTCAAATGCATCAATCGCTTCCCCATCGGTTATCGGATGGTATTCCCCCCGCTTTGTTTCGAAAAGATGGGCGTGCTCAGGACCGATCCCCGGATAATCAAGGCCTGCGGATATTGAATAGACAGGTGTGATCTGTCCCTCATCGTCCTGCAGGAAAAGAGATTTCATTCCATGGAATACGCCGGTTGTACCACCGGCCAGTGTTGCTGCGTGACGGCCTGTTTCAACTCCTTCACCGCCGGCTTCGGCACCGATCAGACGGACACCCTTGTCTTCAATGAAAGGATAGAAGGTGCCCATCGCATTGCTGCCGCCTCCAACGCATGCAAAAAGTGCGGTCGGGAGACGCCCGTACTTTTCGAGCATTTCTGTACGGATTTCATCGCCGATCACCCTCTGGAAATCACGGACGATTTCCGGATACGGATGGGGTCCGACGACGGAACCTACGACGTAATAGGTATCATTTACACAGCGGGACCATTCGCGGAGGGCTTCGCTTGTTGCGTCTTTGAGGGTGGCGGTGCCGCTGGTGACCGAGTGCACCTTCGCTCCGAGGAGCTCCATGCGATATACGTTCAGGGATTGGCGGCGCGTGTCCTCCTCACCCATAAATACATCGCAGGACATTCCGAAAAGGGCTGCAGCCGTTGCGGTTGCGACGCCGTGCTGGCCCGCTCCCGTTTCGGCAATAACCCGCTTTTTACCCATTCTTCTGGCCAGGAGAACCTGTCCGAGGACATTGTTGATTTTATGTGCACCGGTATGATTCAGATCTTCCCTTTTCAGAAAAACCTGTGTGCCAAGATCGGCTGAAAGCCTCTCGGCACGATATAGAAGGGAAGGGCGCCCGGCGTATTCCCGCAGGAGCGTTTGGTATTCAATGCCAAATGCAGGGTCCACCTGTGCTTCCCGGTATGCCTGTTCAAGTTCTGTCAGGGCAAACATAAGTGTCTCTGCAGCATACTGCCCGCCAAATTCCCCGTATCTTCCTTTTGTCATATTGTCCATCCTTTCCTTATCTGTGCAGTGGGATCTCAGCCATAAGCGCATGCATTTTAGCTTCAACACTGCCTGTATTTTCAGGATTGTAAATATCTTCTTCTTGCCCGGTATATATGTTTTTTTCCGGAGAACTGCCGGCCTGTGATTCGCGCATCAGGCTTTCCCCGATAAGCACGGAGTGTACGCCGCTCCTGTAGCAGCGGGACAGGTCACTTGCCGTATGAATGCCGCTCTCGGACACAATGGTCCGGGCCTGGGGAATCATAGGGGCCAGTCGCTCGGTGGCGCCAAGATCGACGTGAAAGGTATGGAGGTCGCGGTTATTGATGCCGATTATCTGTGCGTCCAGGTCGAGGGCGCGCATCAGTTCCTCCATCGTATGCACTTCAAGAAGGACCGACAGGCCAAGGTCATCCGCAAGCTGCATATATGCTGCAAGCATCCTGTCCGGTAAAAGAGCGGCAATGAGAAGAATCGCCGAGGCACCGAGAATTCTCGCCTCGTAGATCTGGCTTGCATCAATTGTGAAATCCTTACGGAGAACCGGAAGGGATACCTGGTTTAAGACATCCGTGAGATGATAGTCGCTTCCGAGGAAAAAGTCCTGTTCCGTCAGTACCGAGATTGCAGATGCTTTACCCCTCTCGTAAGCGAGCGCCTGGTCGGCCGGATGGAAATCGGGAGCGATAATGCCCTTTGAGGGGGATGCCTTCTTAACTTCACAGATCATCGTAATATTCTGCTGCCTGATGGCTTTGGCAAAATTTCTGGTGACCGGCAGGGAGGCGAAAGCCTTTTCCGTCAGTTCCCCTATTGTGCGGTGCTCCATACGTGCCTGTATTCTCTCCGCTTTTTTGGCGACGATACGGTCAAGAATGGTTCCCGTAGAAATCGTTCTTTCCACAATGCCGCTTATGCCGGAGGATAATGTATCACTCATGTTCTTTTACTCCTTTTAGAGACTCTTAATATCGTCACGGTTGGTAAATGCACGTATTTCTTCAAGCTTTGCAAATGCTTTGCCAGAATCGATCGCATCCTGCGCGAGAAGGACAGCCTCATCGAGGGAGGAAGCCTTCTGTCCGATATATATGGTTGCTGCGGCATTTAATACGACGATATCACGATGGGCTCCCTTTTGACCCTGAAGAATCTCAAGGGCAATCTGAACATTTTGGGCAGGTGTTCCGCCCTGCAGGTCTTCAAGTGTGCAGGAGGGAAGACCAAATTGTTCCGGAGTAATGGTGTAATTGTCCATATGATCCGGGAAAACCTCGATTATGTAAGTTATACCTGTGTTTGTGATCTCATCCGACCCGTCTGATCCATGAACGACCATAGAGTGCTTTTCACCGATATTCTGCAGCGTTTTTGCAATAAAAGGCATAATGGCCTGATCATAGACACCAAGGACCTGTCCGTCCGCTGATGCCGGATTGGAAAGCGGCCCGAGAATATTAAAAATATTGCGGACGGCCAGCTGCTTTCTTACGGGACCGGCAAAACGCATCGCAGGATGGAATGTCGGTGCAAACATGAATCCAAATCCGATTTCTTCTATGCAGCGCTCAACGGCGGCAGGGGAGAGTGCGATATTGATCCCGATAGATTCGTAGAAGTCAGCGCTTCCCGAACGGCTTGAGACACTGCGGTTGCCGTGCTTGGCGACGCATGCGCCTGCTGCTGCAGCTACAAGGGCTGCGGTCGATGAAATATTGAAGGTATTGGTGCCGTCTCCGCCTGTTCCTACAGGATCTACACAGAAAGGAACCTTCGGGTGGATGCGGTTTGCCTTTTCCGCAAGGGCGCGCGCACCCCCGGTGATTTCCTCCACGGTTTCCCCTTTGACGCGAAGCGCGACAAGGAGACCTGCTATCTGTGCATCGGACGCCTGACCCGACATAACCTGATCAATGGCATCATAGGATTCCTGTTCCGTGAGATTTTTCCCCTCAATAATTGACTTGATTGCGTGTGTAATGTGCATACTGTTTCCTGCCTTTCATTTTACTCTTTTGTTGCCATGTTCTTTCGGCAGAATACAAAAAAGCCCTTGTCTCTGCCAATTACTGCAGGGACAAGAGCTATAAAAACTCCTGCGGTACCACCTTGCGTTAGTCACCCCATATAAAAGGGCGGCTCACTCGTCTTATCGTACAAATATACGATTCTGCCTGATAACGGGCCAGATCCCCGTCAGCGCCTACTCGATTACTCTTTCGGGCTGCCCTCGTAAGTCCATTCACTATGTCCCGCCATACTGCAATCCCACCATCTGCAGATCTCTGTGATCTTGGAACCATACCTACTACTCTTACTCAACAGTTTTAGTGATTTAATTAGAATCATTCTATTTGGTATGGAGGGAAATGTCAACAGGGGGAAGGAAGAATGCTTTTTTCGTTCGAGCAGTCCTCGGATCGCAAAGCGATCCTGCGGAATCTACTCAAAAAGCATTCTTCCTTCCCTGCAGGGCGCCCTGCGGACGCTAAGGAAGATCAATCCTCGGAATAACCTCATTCGCTTCTTCGCTCGGTCAGTCCTCGGATTGCTATGCAATCCGAGGACTCTACTCAGAAGCAAGTGAATGGTTCTTGAGAAGCACCCGATGGGCGCTAAGGTAAGCTGTCATTATCCCTTCAGTATGGCATCACAGAAGGCTGCCATTTTCACGGCATTTTCTTCTTCTTTATCCCTTATCGCCTCTATGAAATCTGTCGTACCTGTTACACTGTTTCCGATGAGTCTGGCTTTGAGTTTGGCAAAGCACTTCTCGCCTCCGCCTCCTGAATGGCACGCGAACAGGAATACCTTTCTATCCTTGAAGGGATAATCGGTCAGGAAAGTCAGTATCGGAGGGGCAAATGTGCCGGCCCATACAGGTGTGCCAATTACTATTTTTTCATATTGCGACAAATCAAGTGCTTCATTTTTGAGTTTGGGTTTTTCATTGAAAACTGCGCTTTTTCCGCCCCAGAAATACTTTTGGAAATTTCCGGATGGGAACTCTTTTGCGGGGATAAGCCGAATCAGGTCGGCCCCCGTTTTTTCTGCGATTAGCCGGGCTGCTGAATCCGTGCTGCCTTCCAATGAATAGTAAACGATTACTGTTTTCATACTTGCCTCCTGTTTTGCTTTCTATTTTTTGCTGGTTTTTTCCTGTATCAATCCAACTTGTAACTCATCATAAATGTCCGTCTTTGAGCCTTTGCAAAAGGCTGTCACTCCATGAACTGTAAAGCTCACTCTGCCTGATGCCAAGGGAAAGAACCTCCTGTATATATTTGTGATTCTCATGATGGTCCGCATATTCCGGCAGCTGCTTTGAATAAAATTCAAACAAAAGCAACTGTTCTTCGTTCTGTTTTTTCATTTCATTCAGCTGATCAACAAGGTCCCGGGCATTAGCATCGGTTGCGAGAAACAACTTCAGAAGTGACTCGCTCCTTATTGTATCTTTCTCGTTCTTTTCTCCCATCCACCTGTTGAATTCAGATAATCCTTCTGCCGTTATGGCATACTTTTTTTTTCTGCGGCTGTTATCTTTTCTTTCATCGGCAGTTTCCGTGATAAAGCCATCGTTTAGAAGGGCATTCAACTCCGGATAGATCTGCCCGAAGCTCTCCTGCCAGAAAAAAGACATGCGTACTTCAATGCATTTTTTTATTTCGTATCCTGTTAAGCTCTCGTCGCGCAGGAGCCCAAGAATTACATATCTTGTCTTCTTCATCGGCGTACCTCCATGTATCTTTTAGATACATTGTAAAGCATTTTTTGAAATAATCAACAGGCTGTCTCTGCTTATTATTTGTGCTGTTTTTTACGTTAATATTTTTTCATCGAAAAAAACATAAAAATGAAGTAGAATAGGAAGAGAATCATTATTTGGGTTTGCAGATGTCGGCGCAGGCAGGTGCCAATGCGGTTATGGGGGATTGATGTTGATTATGAGGTTCTTGGATAGGCGAATAATATGCTGATGGTTACAGCTTCGGGTACTGCAGTAATCGTGCAGTAATTCCTATTTTTTTATAGAAAGGTCATGCAAAGACAGGCAGTGTTATTTTTGGAATGGTAATACTGCGAGGGGAAAATGGATTCATGGGGGGATAACGATCGTGCTTAGAGTTAAAGTACTTTTCATTACCTTGATTGCTGTGTCCTTTTTATCTTTGACGGGATGCAGCTGGGACGAATCAATCGTGCGTACCAATACTAATTATGAGACAAGTCTCGGCTTAGCCGTGTCTGCTTCGGCAGCGGATCAACCGGAAATGACGGAGGCAGACGCCCAGACAAAATCAGCATTATTGGATACTTCTGCATCGGAGCCTGCCCCGGATCTGACAACAGCCGTTGGAATAACCGGTACAACCGAAATATCCAAGGCGGCTCCTGTTACAGCAGCAGATATTTCCGTTCTTCCGGCCGGGTCCGTTGTTGATGAATTTTTGAAAAGTGAGGATATTGTTAACGGGTGCTTCTATTCCAGTGAAATTTCGACAGATATTTTTGCAAGAATGGATGGTAAGTCCTATAAAGAGGAATGCACGGTGCCTTTATCGGATCTTCGTTATCTGCGCGTCCTTTACTATGGCTTTGACAGTTGTGTGCATACCGGTGAATTAGTTGTTAATAAGAAAATCGCACCGGATATCACGGAAATCTTCCGTGCCCTGTATGATGCCCGATATCCGATCGGGAAAATGGTTCTTGTCGACGAATATAATGCAGACGATAATGCCTCGATGGCAGATAACAATACGTCGTCGTTTAATTACCGTACGGTGAACGGTTCGTCAACGCTTTCGAAGCATGCACAGGGGCTGGCCATTGACATCAACCCTCTGTACAATCCCTGGATTTATACGCTCGGCGGCAAGACCGTGGTTGACCCGCCTGCAGGCGAACAGTTCGCGGACCGTACGCTGGACAATGTGTATTATCTGGACCACTATGACCTGTGCTATAAGCTGTTCATCGCCCATGGTTTTACCTGGGGCGGTGACTGGAAATCATCGAAAGATTATCAGCATTTCCAGAAGACTTCCTGAAAACTCTCCTGCATCTTCTTATTTGTCAAGGCAGCGCATGATGTGGCAGTTTCATCGCAAAGGAAAAATTTATACCGCCGGTACTGTAATAGAGATTGTAAATGGATTCCTGTGAGCCGCCTGCATCAGAGACAAGTGTCTGATAAATAACTCCAAAATCGCATACTCTGGCAGAACTGATTTCTTTTGCAATCCGCATTGGAGTGGCATCTGCCTTATCTTCAATGCACCAGAGGGAAGTGGCCTGCTCACCGGAGAATTTTTGATAATATAAAAATGTTGTGCCATTTGCGTCGAAGCTGTCCAATATGCGTGCATATGTGTCGATCTTGACAGGACTGTCTGTTCCCCGGATCATAAATATCTGACCAATGTCATTACTATAATAAATAGTGCCGCCGGACGTAATATTATAGAAATTCGTATAATCATCCAACACTTCCGGCTCTGATTCAGGATCCAGGTAATTACCGATATAAAAGAGTTTTGCACCTGTACCGGAATAGAAAGAACTGGAAAGAACACTGCGTCCGTTCCGCTGAACCTGTGTGACTGACGGTTGATTTAACGAATATGTGTGAACTTTCATGTCCTTGTCAAAAGAGATCAGATAAGAGTCTGTGCCTTTGTATGCCGATATCGGAAGGTCAAAAAGTGTATCAGAATCTGCAAACTGGGGATAATAATTCTTATTTGAAGAATATACAATAACTTTGTCGAAAATAGCATCATTGCCATCGGCCTGCCATCCGAATAATCCGGAATACGTATAATCACTGATTTTTACCGGAGTGCTGCCTTTATCTGAAAAATATGAACCGGCATCATCCTTTCCAAAAACAACTTGTGTGCAGTCCCTGCTGAAGAGCAGGCGAAACGTAAATATCTCAACGGAGAAATAACCGAGCGATGTAATCTGACCATCATGCATAGCAGACAATTCTTCATCATATGAGGTGAAGTATATTGTGGATCCGTCATCTGTTACTGCAAGCGGATAGCCTTTTGAGGTAATAAGCAAAGGCTCTTTGCCTTTTGTTGAATAATATGCCGCAACAACGGGGCCTGTCATGGTTGTATATGCGATTGTATCCCCGTTGGGGGAGAGAATATAGCCGCTGGTAGCGGAATCACATACAAGTTCCGCGGAACCGGTCCTGCAGTCATATTTGTAAAGGGAATTACCTTTTTCATACGCGGCTGTTCCCCCGTCATTGGCATAGGTAAAGGAGGAGACTGAATCTGCTATTTTTACCGCTTTTTCACCGTCAAAATACATAAGGTCCCCGATTCGGGATACGTTAACATTCATCATAAAGACCAGCGAGTCTCGATCCTGGGAATAAGCTACTTGTGAATAAGGCTTGGGATCGCTCAGGTTTCCCTGGTAGGAAATGCTCGATGACTCGGCACCGGTTGTCTCCGAAAGATTAAATGTTCCCTTTATGTAGTAAGGCGACTCGATTCCGCCCAAAATTACGGCCTGCTCATGGTTGGAGAAAAAAGCAAGCTTGTGTGCACCCTCCTGTAAAGATGAGTCCATAACCGGTACCTGAATCTGACTGTAATCAATGGGTGCCGTGCTTTCGGTAACCACCGGTGAAGGATCAGCTGATGGGGAAGCAGATATGGCAGTTGAAGGATTGGTTGTGACCGATGACGATACAGATGCTGCTGCTTCACTCTTTCCTATATTCGTATGAGTCTGGCAGGCGGTCAGTGTTCCCAGCATCATAGCCACTGCAAGACTTGTTGAGAGTAGTTTGCGAAGCGGCTTATTGATAGTTCTATTCATATATTCTTCCTTCTTTCAATGAATATTCTTTCAGCCGCCTATCTGATACGTCAATGGCTGCCTGATTACCTGCTCGAAATTTTTCCCGTCCCTGCTGTAATAAACATTGACTTGATCGTGGAAGATGTTATCAAATGATTCTTCATTGGATGCAAATTGTTTGTAAGCAACGCCAAAATCCCCGGCGGTAACATAACATACGTTCTCTGCAATCAGTACCGGCTCTGCACCCTTTCTATCTTCAATCGAATACAGCGAACAATAGGCTGCGCCCGCATATAATCCTGTTTGAGAATTTTGCGGATCTGATGCCGTTGCCGGGACCAGGTAATAAAGAATATCCGGGCCTTCTTTCTCGAAGAGCGCCATCAAACGGGGGGAACCGGGAATCAGAACTGTTTCTGTGTCTTTACGGGTTATGGTTAAAACGGTGTCACTGGTGCCTGACTCAGACGCAGAGTTTTCTCCATTGGAGAGGGAATAGGAGGTCCCGTCAGCAGAATATTTATAGTCAAGTAAATCTGTGTTGACCAACAAAGCACCGGCATCCAGATAATTTTTAACAAGCCAGAATCCGCCGCTGTCCGAGTAAGTCAATATTTGCCCGTTAAGATGTACATTCCAGCTGGAACTTGGGGCGGCAACCTTGTGTTCAACAAGATTTTCATCAAAGTAGACCGGATATCCAATAAAACTGTCTTCTCCCGTGAGAACGTGGAAGAGGACATTGCACAGATTCTTTGTTCCCGTATTGACCACAGCATTCCTGATTCTTGCATCATCTGAAATCAGCCGGAAGAAGCCTTGCTGGTTGTATGAGAGACTGAGTGTGCCTATGAAGGCCGGATTTGTCCCCGCCAAAACCGCTTGTGATTCCTTGCCGCCGACGGAAAGATACACTTTGTCCCGGGCACCAAAAACAACCTGTGTGCAGTCATAATTGAAACAATACTGGGGAATCCAGTTCGGATCGGTTACAGTGACATCCATTGGGGAGAGCAGAACAGAAGATTTATCACACAAGGCGTAGAATTTCTCCCCGTCAGTTGATTTTTTGACATAATATACGATTGAAGCGTCATCCGTCAGGGCAATGCAGACGCAGTCGTTTCCGATTTCCCGGGGGACCCCTCCGTTAATCATATAATAGGAGGTTACGGCATCCGGATCGTCGGCTTTGTAGAACGTAGTGAAGGACAGGGCATCACCTCCCGGAGAGAGCGTGAAGAGCCGCCCGGCGCCTTGGCTGATGAGTTGGGAGCTGCCGGTCTCACAGTCATACAGATACAGTGTGTCTCCGACACCGTGTTCATACGCACCTGTCAGATAGGCGATTTTACTTCCGTCGCTCGACATCTGGAAAC
>Ga0209429_10000804_pt1 | contig 20569 bp, 16 predicted proteins | sample BarGraNGADG00212_3_FD_184493 | JGI IMG/M metagenome (GOLD analysis project Ga0209429, IMG submission 184493) | Arctic peat soil microbial communities from Barrow, Alaska - Barrow Graham LP Ref core NGADG0004-212 (SPAdes) (version 2) | ecosystem: Environmental > Terrestrial > Soil > Wetlands >...
ACTCCGGACCTCATGGCTGCACTCGGTAGCAAGCTCGCTGGCAGCACCGTCGCTCGCAATCTGCACGAACTGGAGGACCACGGGTACGTCACCGGAGACCTCCCCCGTCAAGAGCGTCGCCGCCGTCGCACGCGGTGGACGCTCAACCACGCGCGTCTGAGCGCTGACTTGTCGACGCTGGTCCAAGCGACGACGCCGAGGGCAGTTGGGGCCGTTCTGCCCTGACTGTCCTTCCAGCCGGCATTCGCGGCCCGTCGGCGACCAGATCGACTTGGGCTACGTACCGTGCTGACTGACCATTGGCGCGCCTAACCCCTGTCTGACAAGGCCGAACGTGCGCTCACACTAGGGCGAGAGATTCTCAACGGCCTCTCGTACTGCTGTCTTAGCGGGCGATGTGGTGGGAGATGTCCAACTTGCATCACGAAGCTGGTCCGGCGGCGTAACCCCCGCCTCACAAGGGAGGATGTTAGGGAGGACCTTGCCTTGTGGATGCGCCTGACAACTCAGGCAGTGCCATGAGGGTTACGCCACAGTGTTTTCCTCCTTCCTCGGCCCGCTCATCCGGGCGAAGGAAGGGAAACGTGATGACTACTCGCACATACGAGTCGTTGGCGTCCGCCGCCGCCCGGCTGGGTGTGAGCGTGAAGACCGTTCGACGCCGGATCGCCAACGGCGTTCTCCCTGTCTACCGCTGCGGCAGGATCCTGAGACTCGACCCAAACGACGTCGACGGGATGTTCCGTCGCTTCCCCCAAGTGAACGGCGCGGTACATCGCACCCCGGGCCAGCGGCCGGGACCACGCACCAACTAGCGGCGCATCGCAACCGCGGCGTCATCTAGGGAAAGCCGCAGGAGTTGCGGCTCGCTCCCCTGCCCCAAATCAGATCGGATAATGAGGGCTGGTCCATACCCGGCGTCAGCACCATTCCGTTGTGCCACATTGCCTCCATGAGCCCGATGAGTGCTGAACTTCAAGACGCTGCCTGGGTAGCAATCGACACCCATGTCCATGAGGTCGCAGCACTGATACCGACCCACATCGGGCGCACGCTGGATCCTAAGGTCGATGTGGACGCGTTGGTCCCAAGGCTGGTTCAGGCACTGGCGAGAAAAGTGCCCGACATCCAGGTGTCGGGTTTGCCGCCCTGGGTGAGCGATTCGCAGAAGACCCCGCGGGTCTCTGTCACCTCGTCTGGTTGGACGATCAACGCGAGAGCCCTCTCGAGCCTGGACGCGCGGCGCGAGGGGCTGGCGAGCGACCTCGTGCGGCGAATCTCAACCAGTCCTGAATTCCCCCAAGCGGTGCAGATTCTTGGGGTCGCAGTCGGCCTGCGCGAGGCATTGCCAGCCCTCTCATCCAACACGAAGAGCTGAGACCGAGTCGGGAGCGCGGGAAGTTCAGCATGGCATCGGGTATCGAGGGCGACGTCGCCCGGATCGAGGCTGCCCTCAACACCCCGACGATCAAGCTGCTGGACCGCAAGTCAGCCGCAGTCGCCCTGCCCATCTTCGTTGCGTTGTTCTCCGGCAACGCCGAGCCGATCCCCGTCGAGCGCTTCCATACTCGGGTCGAGGCGCTGCTTGACGAGCTGCGCAGCACCGGCCACAGTGTGCCAGCCAGCAACGGCAAGGCTCTGGCCATGCAGTGGGTGCGCGAGCGTTGGCTGTACCGGGATCCGGGTCGCGGTCAGGAGACCTACAGCCTGACCGGTGACGCTGAACAGGCACTCGAGTACGTGACCCGGGCCACTCGCACCCAGATCAACGTCTCCGTGTCCCGCATCGAGACGATGCGGCGAGTCGTCTCCGAGACGGCGCTGGCGGCTCATCCCGACCGTGAAGAACGCATGCGACGGCTCTCTGCGGAGATCGCCAGCCTGACCGCTGAGTACGAGCGCCTCAAGGCCGGCGGTGAGCTGGAAGAGGTGACTGAGACCGAGCTGGTCGAACGCTTCTCGAACGTGCTGCGAGAGCTCGACGGTCTGCCGTCCGACTTCCGCCGTGTCGAGGAAGCCGTCCGGGAGATGCACCGGACCGTCATGAAGAGGTTCCGTGAGGAGGAGCGTCCGGTCGGAGAGGTGCTGGATGCTTACCTGGACCAGAACCGGGACCTACTTACTTCGACCCCCGAAGGCCGAGCTTTCAACAGCGCTCAGGAGCTGCTCCGTACGCCCGACTGGCTGAGCAACCTGCGCGACGACCTCGAGACCATCCTGGCCCATCCGTTGGCAGGCATGATGCTGCCTGAGGAGATCAGCCAGCTCCGCACGACGGTGGACGTGATTCGTCGGGGTATCGCTGACGTGCTCGGCCAGCGGCACCGGCTGTCGACCACGCTGCGTGAGCACATCGAGAACTACGACCACATCCGCAACCGCGAGCTCGACCAGGCACTGCTAGGCATCGACCGCGAGATGCGCACTTGGATGCAGTCCGCCAGACCCCGCGACCACATCGAGATCGAGCTCATCCCCCCGGGCCTCGACATCCCCGCACTCAAGCTGCGCACCTTCGACCCCGACAGCGAGAGCGCCCCCGAACCACTGGCTGACCTCTCGGGCGAGGCTCCCCCCGCACTCTCGCTGGACGACATCCGCAAGCAGGGCGGACCCTCTCTGGAACAGCTCCGCCGCTACGTCGACGATGAGCTGGCCGTGGACGGTCTCGTCGAGTCGGCCGCAGCGCTGTTCAACGACCTGCCGGACGAGCTCCGGCGACCGGTGGAGATCCTCGGCCTGCTGCACCTGGTCTCACGAATGGGAGGCGACGTGGACGCCAACCGGCGCGAACCGGTCAGGGCGGTGCGACCGGACGGAACCATACGTTCGTTCCTGATGCCGGCCTCCTCGATCACAACGACCCAAACCACCGACGCAACAGGAGAGACACGGTGACCCACCCCATGGTCGACGAACCGGACACCTTCGACGTGCTGGACGAAGCGCTGTCCGACCACGCTGAGGACGAGACCGAACAGCCCTCTCTGGCCTTGTTCGAGGGTGACATCGGCACGCTATTTCCGGAGCAGCGCGACTGTCTGCACGCTCTGCTGAGGCACCGCTACATCTCGGCAGACCATCACCCGGGCCAGTGGGAGGTGCTGCTGGCCAACCAGGACGTCATCAAGAGCCGGCTCAACGACCTCTTCCTCGATCTTCATGTCGACCGCGACCTCCGCGTCGCGTTCAAGCGGGCGGCCACCCCCGAGGGTGGCGACCAGCTGCCGTCTCTGCTTCGCAACGTGTCGCACACCAAGGAGGAGACCATCGTGATGATCTCCCTGCGGCGGCGATTCTTCACCCAGCGGCAGGAAGGCGACTACGCGGTCTTCGTGGACCGCGAGACGCTGCTCGAGGAAGTGGCTGACCACCGCCCCGAGACCGCCACGCATCGCGCGATGGACCACAAGCGCGCCAACAACGCCATCGACGGACTGGCGACGGCGGCAGTGCTGCTGCGGACCGACGACCCTGACCGGTTCCAGATCTCCCCGATCATCGAGGTGCTGCTGCCGATCGAGAAGCTCCGAGCTCTGTGGACGTGGCTGATCACAAGCAACGGCGCCGACGACACTCCCTCGCAGGACGCCGACGAGTCAGACGACGAGCTCGACACGCTGTTCGACACGGACGGAGTCCAAGAATGACCCTCGACCTGGCCCTCCCCATCCAGGCAGCCCCGCCAGCCCCGACCACCGATCACGCGCAGTGGCGGATCGAGACCCTCCAGATGGCCAACTGGGGAGGCTTCCACGGTCGCCACGAGGTGCGCTTCTCCCCCGGCTCCACGTTGATGTCGGGCGCCTCGGGCACCGGCAAGTCGACCGTGCTGGACGCCTACATCGCCCTGATGATGCCCTCCGATACACCGTTCAACGGAGCGTCCAACGATGCCAGCGGGCGAGCACGCTCCGCCGAGCAGCGCAACCTCCTCACGTACCTGCGCGGGAAGATGGACACCAGCCGTGTGGATGGCTCGGACGAGATGCGCGACCACGTGCTGCGCGGTGGCGACGGCGGTCACATCTGGGGCGCCCTGGCCGGAACCTTCGTCAACGACCAGGGCCGGCGCTTCACGGTCGTGCGGCTGTACTTCGTGAGAGCCGGTGCCGCCGTCGGCGGAGACGTCGTCACCACGTACGCGACCTACGACGGGTACCTCGACGTCGCCCGCCTGGAACCCCTGGCTGTGACGCGCTTCGACAAGCGCTCGCTGCGGGGAGCCGGCTTGCTTCCGTTCAACACCTTCCGCGAGTTCGAGGACACCGTCCACACCCGTCTGGGCATCGGCGGCGGAGACGGTGGGCGCAAGGCCATGCGCCTGCTCGCCCGCGTCCAGGCTGGCATGGAGGTCAAGCGCGTCGACAGCCTCTACAAGTCGATGGTCCTGGAGAAGCCCGTCACCTACCAGGCCGCGGACAGCGCGCTCGATCACTTCGCGGACCTCGAAGCCTCCTACGCCAAGATGCTCGACGAGGCGAACAAGCTGAAGACGCTGCAACGACTGCCAGAGCTGCAACGAGACCTCGAGGAAGCGGAGGCGAAGGCCCTTCTCATCAGCGCGTTCGGGATCGACCAGGAGGGTCCTTCTCCGTTCCGGCTTTGGCGGCTGCGCACCGAGCGAGGTCTTCTCGACGCCGCGGTCGTCGAGAACCGTCGCGACCACCGGGAGACCGCGGCCACCTTCGCGCAGGCCAGGACCGACGAGGCACAGCTCGAGCAGCGGCTGGAGCAGATCGCGGCGGACAAGCGGGCCAACGGCGGTGACGCCATCGATATGCGCCAGCAACAGATCTCCGTCCTGCAAGACAGCCACGGTGGGGTCTACTCGGCGAACCTCAGGTTCCAGACCCGCACCGAGGCGATCGGTCTGGTCGTCCCCGAGACCGCGGAAGAGTTCGCTGAAGCGCAAGCTGCCTCCGCTGAGTTCCTCGCCGGCTACGACGAGCGCGAGACGGCGCTGCGGGCCGAGGAGGACACCGTCCGAGACGAGCTGTCCCCGCTTACGACGGGCCAGACCGAGCTGCTGGAGGAGAAGCGGTCGCTCCACGGTCGTACGGGCATGGTCCCGCGCAGGCTGCATCTCGCTCGGGTCCGGATGGCTCAGGCCGCAGGGCTCGACCCGATGCAGGATCTGCCCTTCGTCGCCGAGCTCATCGACGTGCTCCCCGAGGAGGAGCGGTGGCGCAAAGCCGTAGAGACCACCCTGGGCGGTCTGGCCCGGACGGTGCTGGTCGACCGCCGGCTCCGCCAGCGGCTGTCCGCTGCGATCGACCCGATCGTGATCACCCCGCGCATCCGCTTCCAGGCAGTCGACCTCGCCGAGCACGAGGACTGGCAGGGTGACCCCCACTACATCTCCGGCAAGCTCGCCTTCAAGGACTCGGCCTTCTCGGGCTGGGTCCAGAACCGGGTGACCGACACCGGCGTCGACCACCTCTGCGTCGCTGACGCAGCCTCCCTCGACGGTCGCGAACCACGGGTGACGCCCGCTGGGCAGACCCGCAACGGTGATCGTGGAGCGCACGGCGAGTCGGGCGAAGGGGACGTCATCGGCTTCTCCAACGAGCGTCGGCTCGCCGACATCGAAGCCCAGCTGGTGGCGCTGGATCCGCAGCTCACCGAGGTCCGCGAGCGGATCAAGGCGGTGCAGGCGCGTCTGGCCGACCTGCAGAAGCAGAAGGAGGCACACGTCTACGTCCAGGACGCGGCGTGGGCCGGCATCGACTATCTCGGCATCGAACGCCGGATCGGCGAGCTTGAGGCCGAGATCGCGCAGCTGCGCGCCAGCAGCTCGGTCCTCGACACCCTCCAGGAAGAAGAGGACCGCCTCAAGCCGCTGCGCACCAAAGCCACCAAGACCAAGGTCCTCTCCGAGGAGCGCCTCGAGAAGCTTGCCAAGGCCCACGGCGACCTGGTCTCCGAGCAGGACTCGGTCCAGGATGCGATCGACAAGATCGACAACGAGCAGACCGCGGTGGTCACCGACGAGCAGCAGACCTACTTGGACAGCCTGTTCGCCGCGAACTGGGACACCACCAGCCTGCCCTCGTTCAGCACGAACATGCGCGCCCTCAAGACACGCCTGCGGGAGGAGGCCGAGGCCACCCGGCAGAGCCACCGCAGAACCGTCTCGTCAATGGAGTCCATGTTCGAGCAGTACAAGCAGCGCTGGACGGAGAACAACCTCGGCATCACGATCGCCTCGGCAGACGGCTACCGCGAGATCCTCGACCGGATCCAGTCCGAGGGGCTCTATGCACGTCGGGACCGCTGGCGCCGGGAGTTCGCGGCCTGGTCCAGCGACGACCTGTTGCGACTCAACGATGCGTTCGACACTGCTATGGACGAGATCGAGGGCCGCCTGGCGCCGATCAACCGGATCCTCAAGACCCTGCCGTTCGGCGGAAAGGGCCGCCTGCAGATCAGCAGCCGACGGCTGCAGAATGACGAGCTGCGCATCTTCCGACGCGACCTTCGCACGCTCTCCTCGGGGCTCGCGCTGGAGCTGACCGACCAGCAGGTCGAGACGCGCTTCAAGAGGCTCAGCGAGTTCATGACCCGCATCCGCGTCCCGGAAGGGCACACCAAGCCGTCGACGTCCCAGCGCGACCGCTACCTCGACGTGCGGCAGCACGTCGTCATCACCGCCGTGTGCCTCGACGATGCGGGCAACGAGATCGCTACCTACGACTCGCTCGGCGGCAAGTCCGGCGGCGAGACCCAGGAGCTGGTGGCGTTCATCGTCGGCGCCGCGCTGCGCTACCAGCTGGGCGACGAGCTGCGCTCGCGACCCAGATTCGCGCCGGTCTTCCTCGACGAGGGCTTCGTCAAGTCCGACAGCGAGTTCGCGGGCCGCGCCGTCAAGGCCTGGCAGGACCTCGGCTTCCAGCTCGTGATCGGAGCGCCCCTGGACAAGGTGACAGCCCTCGAACCGCACATGGACCTCCTGCTGACGGTGACCAAGAACCCCAAGGGCTGCGCGTTCGTCAGCGAGCTCGTCGATGCCCCCGCCGGCCCGGAGACGGAGGAGGTCGCATGAAGACACCTCAGGCCGTCACTGAGGACATCCGTCGCCGCCTGACCGGGACGTGGCACGAGTGCCTTGTCGGCGACCAGGACGGGTTCCCTCACGCCTTCCCGCTGGGAAAGGCCTCCGCGGCCGACATGCGCGGCAACTACGCAGCGGTCTACGAACTCACGCTTCAGTGGCAGGACTGGGCACGGGAGCATGATGTCCAGCTGAGCTATGGGGACCGTCAAGCTGCTGGACGGACTCTGCAGAGAGTCCCCACGCACGCGCGCGTCGACTCGGTCGACCATGCAGCGGCCATCGTCGGCGACTGCTGGCCCGACCGGCTGGCGCGGGGCCGGGAGCGGCTCTCGGTGCTGACCGACAGCTTCCCGAACCTTTCAGACGCGAGCCGCCTCGTCAGGCTCGTCGACTCGTACTCCACGGTCGACTTCTCGCTGCTGCTGACCGTCGCCGGCTGGTACCTCGAAGACCCCACGCGTGCGCTCCGCGTCACACCCCGTCAGGTTCCGATCCCCGGCGTCCACGCGAAGTGGCTCCAGTCCCACCTGCCTGCGGTCCAGGCCCTCTCCGGGGTGGACGACCTCGGACTGCTTCCCGGCCATGCTGCTCGGATTCATTTCACCTACCTCGATCCCACCCACCGAGCGTCTGGTGGTCGCGTCCACGACTCGGCCACGGTCGGCGACAACTTCCTTCCGGCATATCTGCCTGAGGTGGTCGTCATCTCCGAGAACAAGGACACAGCCATCCACTTCCCAGCCCTCGACAGAGGCATCTCAGTCGAAGGCGTTGGCAGGGGTGGCAGGACGGTCGCCTCGTTCCCCTGGATCCGAGACGCTCGGCTGGTCGTGTACTGGGGCGACATCGACAAAGACGGCTACGAGATCCTCAACGGCTACCGGGTCGACTTCGACAGAGACCTCGACTCGATCCTCATGGACCCGACGACATACGAGTCGTTCGAGCAGTACGGCACCAACCTCGACCAGCACGGACGGGAGATCCTTCCCGGTACCCCACGAGTGGTGGACCGGCTGAGCCATGACGAGAGAGCCGTGTACCTGCGGCTGCTGGATGGCCAGCACGCCGGACACCGACGAGTCGAGCAAGAGCGGATCCCGCTGGGTCGAGCGCTGGACGCAGTCCGTCTCCTCGTCTGAGCTGATGCGGTCGCCGATAGCAACTACTCGAAATCGGCGACGCCCCCGCGTCGGAGGAGCTCCGAACACCGATTCCCCACGCACGCATTCCCCACGCCGGGCCGACCGCGATGACGGATTTCTACCAACAGGCCTTGTCAGAGACCCATCACCAAACACAAGGAGAGAGCTTCGAGTCCTCTCTCAAAACACAGTAACGAAATGGCCCTGACAAGGGTCACCGAATGCCTGCAGCTCACCCCGCATCTCCCGCAGCGCCCGCAAACACAGGAGGCAGGGCGGCGACCTCGGCGTCGGAGAGCAGCGAGAAGCGCCAGTACTCGGCGACCGGGCTCAATACCATCCTGGTCACGGGGAGTGAGGCAGACCGTGACGGAACATCTATCACCAGCGAACTCCGTGCCTCACGCGACCCCATGAACGGCATCAGCCGCGGGTACCTCAAGCCCCATCCAGTCGTGCCGAAGAGCGCCCCCGAGGGGGACGGGCTCGTAGTCCAAGGTCAGGTCTCGCTCACATGACCAAGGACACCAAGCTCGGCAAGGACATCACCTCGGTGTACACCGCGGACCCGTCCAACGACGCCGCGTCGACCCCACCCGGTCACCGCAGCCTCAGTATGCAGTGTCGAAGGCCGGCTCGACGCCCAGGAGGAACGAGAGGTCCTCACCGATCGCGACGTCGGCGGCCTTCTCGCCGCGACGGAACAAGCGGCCCCCGGCCGGAAGCCCGTCCAGGGTGCAGGCGCCGTCGGCGACGCGCAGCCAAGTACCTTCCCGGATCCCGAGCACCGGTACGTCGTTCTCCTCCAGGAACTCCTCGATCCGCTTCTCGCGCGTCTCGCCTTGGTAGATCGACGCGGGGTCCGGGTCGAGGTAGTGCGGGTTGATTTGGAACGGGATCAGGCCGACGGTCGAGAACGAGGGCGGCTGCACGATCGGCATGTCGTTCGTCGTGCGAAGGCTGGGGCCCGCGACGTTCGTGCCCGCGCTAGAGCCGAGGTACGCCATTCCCGCCACCACATGCTCGCGAATCCCGGTCATCAACCCAAGTCGGTGCAAGTCTCGTGCCAGGCGGAACGTATTCCCGCCCCCCACGAAGACCGCGTCGGCGGAGTCCAGGAGTTGGGTGGCCGCTCCCTCGTGCGCGCCGGTTACGGTCATGCCCAGGGGCTCGAGGGCCCGCCGGACCGAAGCTGTGTAACCCTCGTGGTCCGCGGATGCGAACGGCACGAACAGCAGCCGCCGACAGCCGACGAGATGAGCCGCGACGGCGTCCATCGCGTGCTCCAGGAACTGCCGTCCGGGCGCGGTGGAGTTGGACAACAACAAAAGTCTCACGGGCACTCCCGGGCGGGTCGATGGGCTGGCGCGTCAAGCTGTAACTTTGGACACCGTAGCCGAGCGATTCCCGAAGCCGGGACTCGATTGCGGCTTGACCCCCTGCGGGTCGTCTCTGCCAACGTGAACGGGGGTCCTCCTGTGGGTCAGTCCATCGCACGCGCATCACGCATATCGGGGACGGGGGCACTGCGATGACCCGCCAGGTCACGATCGCGCTCGGCCAGAACGACTGCGTCCACGGCGACGTTTCGGCGAACCTGACCCGCATCGAGGGCTTCATGCGGGACGCCGCCGCCGCTGGCGCGGACATCATCAGCTTCCCCGAGTTGGGTACGACGGGCTACCGGCAGGACATGATGGGCCCCCGACTCTACGAACTGGCGGAGCGCCCGGACGGGCCTTCGTCCCAGCGGATCGGCGCCCTGGCGGCCGAGTTGGGCATCTGGGTGATCCTGCCGTTCATCGAGCAGGATCCGATGCCCGGAGTGGTGTTCAATTCGGTGGTCCTGATCGGCCGCGACGGCAAGGTGCACGGCACCTACCGTAAGAACCACGCATACTCCACCGAAGGCCACTACTTCGCCCCCGGCAACCAGATGCCCGTTTTCGACACCGACTTCGGCCGGATCGGCATCATGATCTGTTACGACATGGGCCTGCCCGAGGTGGCCCGGATCCTCACCCTGCAGGGAGCCGAGATCATCTTCGTGCCCTCGGCCTGGTGCCAGGAGGACGAGGACATGTGGGACATCAACATCCCTTGTCGTGCTCTGGAGAACCGGCTGTTCGTCGCCGCGGTCAACCGGGTCGGCTCTGAGGGCGAGACCTTGACCATGATGGGCAAGTCGAAGATCGCCGGCCCGCGCGGCGAGACCCGGGCCGAGGCCAAGCGGTTCGCCGAGGAGCTGCTGGTTCACACGATCGATTTGGATGACGTGGTCCGCGGCCGGGCCGAGGTGCCGTACCTCAAGTCGCGCAAGCCAACGACATATGGCCTGCTCACCCAGGTCAACTAGCGCGGATGGGGAAATCGGAATGCTGCTCAAACAACTCCTGGAGCTCTATGAGCTCGTCGACCGGTCGGACGCCAACGGCTCCGCGGTCGCAGACTTCCTCATCGGCACCTACGGGGCCACGGACGTCACGGTGCAGACCGTCAAGGGAGAGCGCGGCTCGACGGATTTCGTGTCGATCCGCATCACTGGCTCCGAGGGCCGCGTCAACGGCGGATCCGCGCCCACCCTGGGCGTTCTCGGCCGTCTCGGCGGACTGGGCGCGAGGCCGGAGGTCATCGGGATGGTTTCCGACGGCGACGGGGCCCTTGTGGCGTTGGCCGTCGCGGCCAAGCTGCTGGACATGGAGGCCAAGGGCGACACCCTGCCCGGTGACGTAGTCGTCCGGACGCACATCTGCCCGGACGCGCCGACACTCCCCCACGAGCCCACGCCGTTCATGGACTCCCCCGTGGACATGTCAGTCGTGAACTCTATGGAGGTGGACGGCGAACTGGACGCCATCCTCTCGATCGACACCACCAAAGGCAATCGGGTGATCAACCGCCGGGGATTTGCCATCTCACCGACGGTCCGCTCCGGCTACATCCTGCGTACGAGCGAGGACCTGCTCGACCTGATGGCGACCACGACCGGCCAACTGCCCCAGGTCTTCCCGTTGACCCAGCAAGACATCACGCCGTACGGCAACGGCCTGCATCATCTGAACTCCATCCTCCAGCCGGCCGTAGCGACCGGCGCTCCAGTGGTCGGCGTCGCACTGGTAACCGAGACGGCCGTCGCGGGCTGCGCGTCCGGGGCAAGCCACTACCCCGATCTAGAGGAGGCGGGACGCTTCGTCGTCGAGGTCGCGAAGGCGTTCGGGCGCGGCGCCTGTCGCTTCTACGATCCCGACGAATGGGCACTACTCCAGCGACTCTACGGAAGCCAGGAGCGCTTCCAGACCTCCGGAGGGAACGCCAGCTAGCCCCTGGGCGAACGGTCCGAGGCGGTCCTGATGACCGCCCGGCAGGCCAAGTGCAGGGCCAACCGCGTGTCCGGGTCGGTGAGGTCGAGGCCGAGTTGGGTCTCGATCCTCGCCAGCCGTTGCGCGACAGTGTTGCGATGGATCCCCAGCTCGTCGGCCGTCTCGCGCAGCGAGGATTCGTGATCCAGATACGCCGCGAGCGTGGCCTGGTCCTCCCGGCGCAGCGACCCGAGCAGCGCGGTCGCGGCCGGCAGGAAGGCATCGTTGTCGGTCCAGGCCAGCAGCAGTTGATCCAGGCCCAGCCGATCGACATGCAGGAAGCGCCTTCCACCCGATCGCTTCTGGGCCAGCCGAGCGGCATCCGACGATTCCTGGATTGTCTGGGCCAGGCCAACCGCTCCCCGTTGCAGGGTGCCGATCCCGGTTGCCACGTCGTACAGACCGGCGAGGCGTTCATGCAGCCTGCGCAGGGCGTCCGAACTGGTCCGCAACTCCTGCGCGCTCGGTGCGGCACGGAAAGTGAGCCATCCGGAGACGCCATCGCCCCAGACCACCGCATGCGAATCGACAGGCAACGCATCGCGGGGCGCCCGCAGCGAGCGCAGGAGTTCCAGTGGCTCGACCCGCCTGCTGACGAAGCGGAACCCCAGGTGCCAGCCCTCCACACGCCACCGATGCTCGGCCAGCCTCTTGTCGAGGTCGCCGTCCAGCGCGTTGGCGCGTTCCAGGAACTCGTCGAGCAGCGAAGAAGTACGCGCGGCGTCGCTGATCTCGTCGACCCGGTCGATCAGGAGCCTCGCGGCCACAGCGGGCATCGCCACCAGGGCGGCGGCACCCAGAGCCCTCAACTGGTCGCGATCCAGCCCCCGGGCGACCAGGCAGAGGCGCAGCCCCTGACGGCCGCGCTCGTCGACCGCCACGGCAGCGACGGCCGTCCCACCCACGTCTATGAGATCGCGGCCCGCCCCGAAGTCGAGCTGTTCGAGGGCCTCGGGAGGGCAGGGATCGCCGGCCTGGGCTACGACGCCGCCCGCGTCCACGAGACACACCCCCAGCCCGGTCTCCGACGAAAGGTGGGCGAGCAGATCGTCCAGGTCGCGGGCCGCACGCTCGATGCTTCTCGAGATCCGCCCCACCAGGAACAGGGTCAGGGCGTCCGAGCCACCCAGCAGCAGCCAGCACACCCGCGCGAGGACGCTCGGCCTCGGCGAGTGCAGGAGCGTAATCCCGAGTTGTACGGCGAGCCGGCGGGTCGCCTCGTCGACCGGAAGGGCGGCAGGCAGCGCGAGTCCCGTGCTACCGCGCGTGTGCAGCCGACGTAGGAGGGCGTCGAGTTGCCATTGTCCCTGCAGGTCCACGACCGGGAGAATCACCAGTGAGGCGGGCGTCACGGCCGGGAGGTCCGCCTCCCGTACCTCCAGGTAGACCTCCGACCAGACCACGCCCGGGTCCCCCGCCAAGACTTCGAGCCCGGGCAGGTCGGGATGCTGGAGCAAGGCGGGCAGCGAGACACTCATGTCGGGTCCTCGACTTCGTCCAGACCTGCCAACCCGTAGTGCGACGGGAGCACCGACGCGAGGCGGGATGGGCGCTGATACCACCACTCTGCGACCGGCAGGGAGGCCACGGCCAGATGCTGACCCGTACGCAGACGGTCGACCGGGACGAGGCTCCTGGTCGACAGGTCCGCCATGACGATGATGTCTGGAGCCCGGGCAACCACCAGGCCGTCCCGGAGGCAAGCGACATACTCATCACGCGCGACCACGCGCAGCTGTGAGTGCACGCCGCCCAAGGTGACCAGGCGCGTCCGCTGCTCACGTTGGTTGGCGATCGCCGTTACGCGGCCGTGCCCAAGCCACCTGCCGCCCAGCTCGGCGAGGAGTTCGGGGCCCAGTTCCGTCGCGGCCCGCCACTTGCGCCCCAGCGTCAGGGCGCGCCCGAGTGTGCCTTGGATGACGTGATCGGCGAGGAAGGCCAGCGGGAACGCGCCCAGTGCCAGCGGCGCGAAGCCGACCCCGGCCTCGAAGCCGCCGCGCAGGATGCGTTCGAACTCCTCCGGGCGCGAGCCGTCCACGAGCAGCACGCCCCCGGCACCGGTCACCGTCGCCGCCACCGGGTCGAGACCGTCAACCACAAGGCTGAACTGGTTCAGGCCGGGCAGCGCGCGACCCATCAGGTCGGCATCCACAAGCGGAAGCGCTGGTTCGGCCACGAGGGTCAGCATCCCGTTGACCCCGGCGCATTCCGTGTTGCAGATTGCCTGAACCGGCCGCCCAGTCCACCGCTCGACGGCCGCAATCGCCACGCCGAACGCGTCTGGATCCAGCAGGCGTTCTGAATGCACCATGGTGGAACCAGAGATGCCGACGGCGATGCAGACGGTGTCGGGGTCCAGGTCCTCGAAGCCGAAGATCTCCCGGCGCCAGCCGGGTCGCGCCAGGGGGCGAGCGGTCCGGGGATCACCCCCACCCCCGCCGCCGAGGATGGACAAGCCGACTTCCAAGTCGCTCAGGTCCGCATCCGTCATCGACCAGGGCACGCCCACACCCTAACCGAGCGCCACGGCCCCCTCGACGGGAGCAAAGGTCAGGTCCAGGCCGAAGGCCTCCGGTCCGAAGGCGCGCAAGGCCTCCGTGGTGCGCATCATGTCCGGTGTCGAGATGCCGATGACTCGGACGCGTTGCCCGTAGCGGAGCCGCTCAGTCGTGATCGGCTCGGCCGTGTCCGCCTCAAGAACGCAGATCAGGTCCGGGACCATCGCCAACACCTGGCCGTCGCGGACAGCGAGCAAGTTCTCGTTCTGGAACCTGATCTCCAGCCGATTCGGGCTGCCATCGGTGGCCGCGATTATGGCCGTACCGAGGGCGAAGCCTTCGGCCGTACGGCGCTCAACGTCGATCACCTTGCCGACGAAGAGGTCGACCACGTGGTGGTACAGCGTTGAGGACAACGCGTCGGCGATCGCCTCGAACGGGGATGAATGACGCTCCCGCGCGCGGCGGATCGCCCTGCCGAGTTCCAGACCCATCGACAACGTGCGCGGTACGGCCGTGCGGCGGACATCGGCCCCCGTCATCGCGTACTCCGCGATGTGGCCGACTCCTCCCAGGCGGATCGTTACGCCACGAGCCAGCCACTCGAGCTGGTGGTCGTCGTCCGCCGTGTCGATGATGACTTCCTCGCCGCGCTCACCAGCGATCGCCAGCGGCGAGCCGTGCACCCCGTACACTGCGAAGGTCTCCATCGACAGCTCCGGGAACGCCCGGCCCATGCCGTCAGCGTCCACCACGGGCAGGCCACACTCGGCGCCCACAAGCAGCGGGATCATCGAGTTGATGCCACCGCACTCGATCGGCATCGTCGCGTCGGCCTTCCGGCCCAGGTGCTTCTCGAGGGTGCGCAGGGCCAGGACGGCCTCGTTGCCCGCGGGCAGCTTCTCGATCATGACCGTCGGCGCGCCCATCATGGCTGTCGGGATGACGAACATCTCGTCATCCAATTCGTCGGGATCGAGCAGCACGATCGGCTTGCCAGCCAGGGCCCGGTTCACCAGGTGCCGACCGATGTACGGGTCGCCACCGCCCCCGGTACCGAGGACGGTGGCACCACGGGCGAGGTCGACCAGGTCCTGCTCGCGCAGCTCGCTGGGCACTCAGGCCTCCTCGGCGGGCAGGCGCACGCGGACGGGGTCGATGTCGTAGCCGAAGTACCTCGGCCCCACCAGCGCCAGTCCGCCCTCGGTGTGCCAGCGCGGGTCCGCTGGCGCGGCGAGGACCCGGACGCGCTGCCCGTACCGCAGACCTTCAGTCGTGATGGGTTCGCCGGTCTCGTGTTCGAAGACGATTATCAGGTCTGGCGTGGTCGCCAGGACCACGCCGCCGGAGCTCGCCACGAGATACTCGTTCTGGAACGCGATCTCCATGGTCGAATCGGCGCCGGCGATCTGGGCACGACCGCGCGCGAAGCCGCTGGCCGTCTTGCGTTCGACGTCGATGATCTTGCCCTCGTGGATCTGCCGGGCACCCAGCCGTTCGGCGGCTGCCGCCACCGGGTCCCGTTTCTCCTCGCGGGCCACTCGGATCGTCCGGCCCAGTTCGCGGCAGAGGGTGAGCGACCCGCCGACCAGGCATTCCTTGGCCTGTCGACCCGTCATGCGGAATCCGGAGATCATCACCGAGGTCCCCATCTCGATGGCGACGACGCGGGCGATGCGCTCGGTCCAGACGTTGTCAATGGTGCGGAGTACGACGGTGTTGCCCTTCTCGTCAGCGATGGCCAGGGGGGAGGCGGTGATGCCGTACAACGTCGGCAGAACCATCTGCAGCTCCGGGAACGCGCGTCCCATGCCGTCCGCGTCGACCAGGGGTACGCCGAGGGCGGCAGCCGCGGCCACCGGGATCGTGGAGTTGATCCCCCCGGCCTCGGCCGAGACCACGTGGGTCACGGGATGCTCGGAGCCAGCGGCGAGCGCCTCAATGGGCGCCACGATCTCCGCGAGCCCGGGCAGCTTTTCGATCATGACGGTCGGCGCGCCCATCATGGCGACGGCGACCAGGACGTCGTCGTCGTCCAGTTCGGGTAGGCCCACAATCGATACCGGGCCATGCTGCTGAAGCGCCTGGCGTGCCAGCAGCGCCCCGATGTACGGGTCGCCACCACCTCCCGAACCGAGGATCGCGGCCCCGCGGGCAAGTTCCTCCATATCCGCGGCCCCGATGGTCAAGGAACTCATCCCCTAACCTCCAAGTCGCCGACCGCCTTGGCCCGGACCCGGGTCGCGTTGCCCGGCAGGTAGGGCACGGGCACCTCGTCGAAGTCGACGAGTTCGACCGTGCTGGGCAGCGCCCCCGCGGCGATGGCCTTGTCGACGGCCTCCTGGCGGACTTCGTCGAGGATCGCTTCTCGGCGGTTGGGGTCGACGGCGAGGATCTTGTCGACCTCGCCACCCACCTTCGCGATGGCCGCTCCGATGGCGTTGGCGACCGCGAAGTTCTCGGGTCGGTGGAGCTCGGGGAAGAGAGGCAGTACGTCCGGGAGCAGGATCGAGCCGCCGCCGACCACCACCACGGGCATGGGATCGGATGAGGTACGCATCCGATCGACCGCCTCGGAGACACGCTCCCCAATCCGATTGATGACCGCTTTCGCGAAGTCCTTGTCGATCCCGGCCACGCGGGAGGCGTCTCCAATGTCCGCGCGCCCGGCGGCCACGACGATGTCGGTCGCGGTGAGGGTATCGCCGCCGAACACCAGCGCCCGCTCCGTGAGCCGGAATCCGACGGACTTGGGCCCGACCTCGCGGCTCGCCGTGTCCACGTGGCTGCCACCGCCAATGCCGAGCGAAAGCACGTCGGGCATGCGGAAGTTGGTACGGATGCCGGCGACGGAGACCTCCGTCGTGGCCTCGCGGGGGAACCCGTTGACCAGCAGGCCGACGTCGGTGGTGGTCCCGCCGACGTCCACGACTGCGCAGTCTCCGAGCCCGCTCGTGGCGGCCGCGCCGCGCATCGAGTTCGTCGGCCCGGAGGCGAAGGTGGCCACCGGGTAGCGCCGGACGAAGCTCTCGTCCATCAGCGTGCCGTCATTCTGACTGAGGTAGATCGGAGCCGAAATGCCGTGCGAGCGTATGGCAGACGCGAGTCCGTCCACGATCTCCACGGCCAGTTCCCGGAGCGCCGCGTTGATGATCGTGGCGTTCTCGCGCTCGAGCAGGCCGATGCGGCCGATCTCGTGTGAAAGCGAGATGGCGACGTCGGGTCCCATCTCCGCCGTCACCAACTCCGCCGCGAGGCGCTCCTGCTCGTCGTTAATCGGGCTAAAGACGCTCGAGATGGCCACCGAGCGAACACCGTGGGCGACCATGTCGGCGGCGTGGCGCCTGATCTCGTCGGGGTCGATCGGGGAGATCGGTCGCCCGTCGAACTCGAACCCGCCGTGCGCCAGGTAGGCCCGCCCCCCGATGGCCTCGCGGATCACGTCCGGCCAGTCTACGAAAGGGGGCAGGGCGCGTGTGGCAGGCAGGCCAAGGCGCAGCGCGGCTGTCGGCGCTAGGCGTCGCGCCTCGACCAGGGCGTTGACGAAGTGCGTCGTGCCAATCATTACCGCTGAGATCTCGGCGCCCGAGAAGGGATGCTCTCGTTGGAGGGCGTCCAGAGCGGCGATGATGCCGCTAGTCACGTCCTCACTCGTGGCCTGCTTAACGCTGGCCAGGACCCGGGCACCCTCCATAAGCACCGCGTCGGTGTTCGTCCCTCCGACGTCGATTCCGATCCGCACTTCGTCAACCTTCCCTCAGATTTCCGTCTAGTCCTCAGGCCTCCACCTCGGCCGGCTCTGGGACTGGAGTGGCAATCACGCCCGAGCCGCGTACGAGACCCAGCCGGCCCGCCACGATGTACAGGACGAACGAGAGCACCAGAGACGTCAAGGAGGGGATGCCGGCCGTGAAGAAGTAGCCGACCAAGCTCGAGACGAGCCAGACCACGATGGTCGCCCAGACGATGCGCGGGGTCGTGGGCGGCAGTTCGTCTGCCGCACGGGTCGCCTCCAAATCGGGGCGGAACTTCTTCACCACGAAGTATTCGGCGATCATGATGCCCGCGATCGGTGGGAAGGCCGCGCTCAGGATGATGAGGAAGGGAACGAAGTTCTGCAGGATGCCGAAGGCAGCCAGCAGGGTGCCGACCACGCCGACGACGATGGTGGTCGTCGGGAGGTGCAGAGTGCGGCGGAACGTCGTGGAGACGAAGTTCGTCAGACCTAGGACGGACGAGTAGAGGTTCCAGTCGTTGATCTTCAGAGTGCCCGTCAGGATGATCAGAAGGCCGATGAGCCCGACCGCTGACGTCACGATGGCCACGATGTCGCCGCTACGCGCTGCGTGCGCCAGCAGGACGCCGGAGAGGCCGATGAGGAACTCGCCGAGACTGATGCCGAGGACGCTCTGCTTGATGACGTCCGGGGTGCTCCGGTTGAAGCGGGTCATGTCGGAGGTGATGATCGCGCCGACGATGAAGCCGCCGGCCACCAAGCCCGCGCCCTGCAGGACGGTCATCGGGTTGGCGACGGGACCCTCGGCCATCAGCTGGCCGATCGAGTGCCGGGAGAGCTCCGAGATGACGGACCAGGTGACCAGGATCAGGAACAGCGGTACGGCGAGGTTCGCCAGCCACTGCATGCCCCGGAACCCGAAGACCACGATCGCGGTCACGACCAGGCCGGCCAGGATCGACCATGCCGGCCTCGGCAGAATGCCCGGCATGAGTGCGTTCAGGGAGTCGGCGGCGATGGCGCTCTGGATGCCGAACCAACCGATCAGGCTGATCGCGATCGCCAGGCCCACGAGGGCGGAGCCGACCTCGCCGAAGCCGGTCCACCGGGCCAGCAACGAAGTCTGCAGGCCCTCCTTCTGTCCGATGATGCCCACCACGCAGATGACGATCTCCAGGAGGACCGACCCCAGCAGGATCGCCCAGAATGCGTTGGTAAAGCTCATCGAGTAGCCGAGCGTGGCGCCGAGCAGGAACTGCGACAGCGCAGAGATCTGCCCAAAACGTTGAACCGCAACAGGGAACCAGTGGCGTCTGGCCGAGGCAGGGACCCGCTGGAGAGAGTAGTCATCGTGCTGGCCGTCAGCCATGCTTTCACCCTTCTAAGAAGAATTTCACTGCACACATTAACGGCACAGACAGGACCCGTAAATGTGCGATCCGCACTCTTTGGACGCAGTCCTGTGCATTCTGCACAAGGAAGGCTGGGACGCGAGCCAACGAGCCTGCCGAAGCAGGTCCGATTTGACGCTTTTCGCATTTGACCGTGCTGCCTTGGCTGGCCAACGGTGCAGCCGCACCCGGTGGACGCTGCGGAGCAGGGTGCGGGTGTGGTGGTCACGGACTCACCCGAGATATCGTTGGCATAACGCAGCATGACCGGGACTCGCCGCAAGCACACCGTGCGTAACCTCTGGGGGCGACGTTCATCATTGATGTCTTGCCGAGGGACTGGATCGTCATCGGGTGGCCGCAGAGCTCATGCACATCAGCACCATCCCCCCGAGCACGGTGGGGACCTTGACCCCCGACATCCAAGTTGAACTTGCCCAAGTAGCAGCGCTCTGACATCGGTTCGCGATGGCCTCACCCTCCTACACGAGATCCGCATCGTGTAACACCTCGGGTGGCCCAGGGTCGTGGGTTCGAGCCGCACCGTTCCCCTGCTCATCCCGTCCAGCAGGGACGGTGTGGGCTCGCAGGCGTGCCTGGACCGGTCACTGCGTTGCTTCAGCCCGCTTCATGAGGCGGGGTTGCGTCGAGTCGCCCCAGACCGGATAAACAGCGACAGGCGGTGCGTGTCGACGGACTGACTGAACGCGATCGTGCACCCGAACTGCCCCCCTAGAGGGGTACCAGCGGAAAGCGTAGAGATGCAATAGAGATGCATTTGCCATCACTTCGTGACCAATGTGCCTCTCACAAGGCACAACACCGGTCGGGCTGACAGGATTTGAACCTGCGACCCCTTGACCCCCAGTCAAGTGCGCTACCAAGCTGCGCCACAGCCCGCTGGCGCCTCGCAGCGCCGAGGCGACACTCTACACGGTCAGCGAGAGCGCTTGCTCACTTGGACTCGCAGGCGATGCCGTTCCGGTTGGGATCCAGTCCGATGCGGTATCCGGGCTGGCCGCTGGTGATCGGTGCAGCGCCGGCTTTCGATGCTTGGGCACACGTGGTGTAGTACGCGCTGGCGCTCGTCTGGAGGGCCGCGGTCGCTGCGGAGGCCGTCTTGCCCGGGGACGCTGTCGTCGTTGTAACCGGCCCCATCCTTGACGCTTCCCTCGTCGATACGACGGTCGGTGTCGGCGTCGCGGCCTCCACTATGGACGGCCTCAGCGGGGATGGCGTCTGCACGGTCTCGTACGGCGCCACGTTCGGCGTCAGCCACGGCGCCGAGGTCGGCGTGTACGGCACACCGATGACCACTCCGGCCGACATGGTGACGAACGCGGCCGTGGCAATCCCGGCCTTGGCGGACAGCGCAAGCCCGCC
>Ga0209429_10000806_pt1 | contig 20533 bp, 22 predicted proteins | sample BarGraNGADG00212_3_FD_184493 | JGI IMG/M metagenome (GOLD analysis project Ga0209429, IMG submission 184493) | Arctic peat soil microbial communities from Barrow, Alaska - Barrow Graham LP Ref core NGADG0004-212 (SPAdes) (version 2) | ecosystem: Environmental > Terrestrial > Soil > Wetlands >...
GTTTGGGCGTCGGGGACGGCCGTGAGCTCGCAGTTCGCATCTTCCCCGATGAGATAGCTTTGCATGGGCCCGTTCCAACCGGACAGGCATAGCGCAAGGTGTCCGATCCACAGATTCAAATGCGCATCAGGCTTTTTATCCAAGCTAACCGTTGCGGGCCGGTAATTCACCAAACCGACTCCTTCATAGGCCTCCAACTGCCCTTCCAGTTTAAAGCCAGCAATGGATAAATCGACTCCGAACTGGACTTTCCTGGCCGGGCCAATAACTCGTTTTATTTTCTCCAGCATGGGCCCGGTTGCCGCGATCAGGTCGTTGCCCAGGATGGTTCCAGCCGCGCCAGGTGGCAATTGGCCGCGGCCCTTCCACAAGGGCAGGAGATTGGGCTGGTTTCGACCGTCTAGCGCTGATTCGAGCGCTTCCTGCTTCCGTTGGAATTCCTGCAATTTGTTCAACTCAAACGGTTCCTCATCTTGTAATAGTTCCTTGTCCTCCGGCAACTTGAACTCCAGGCGGTGGTTGACAAAGAACTTTGCCGGATTCCGGAAAAAGGATTGGAGATCTTTCAATGCGAGGGGGTTCCACTCCTCACCCAATTCCGGCAGCGGAGTCGCCAGGAAAGAACCTGCCGGACATCGCTCGGCACGGCTGACCAGGGATTGGCTGATCTTGGCGCTGGCAGGGGAGTAACTGAATAAACGCCGATCCGTGCCCTCTCTGAAATAGGCCGGGCTGAATGCGTGCAGACGATGGCGTGTCACCAGCAGTTGCTCGACGATAGATGGTTCTTCGGCACCCTCCTTCTGTTCCCCCGTCGGCTTTTGCAGGCGGCCGCGCGCAGCGATATAATCCTGCAACTCGCTGACCACCACCGAAGGCGGACGTGGACTGTTGTCGCGTACCGACTGCCCAATGTAGCTAATATACAGGCAGTCCCGGGCGGACAACAGCGTTTCCAGAAAAAGGTAGCGGTCGTCCTCACGTCGCGAGGCGTCTCCTAGCTTCGGTTTTTGCGCCATCAGGTCAAATGTCAGCGAGGCTGGACAGCGTGGGAATGCGCCGTCCTGCATGCCCAGGACACAAATGAAGCGGAACGGGATACCGCGCATCGGGTTCAAACCGGTAAACGTCACGACGCCGCGCAGGAAGGCCTTGCCCACAGGTGGCTCCTCAAACAGAGGCACAATGCGCTCAAGGATAACCGGCAGCGGCAGCTTCTTCTCGAAACGTGAAGCTTCTTGTTGCTGGCGCAGGCAGTCGAGCACCTGGCGGATATGGTTGGCGGCGGTTTCCTCCTCCTTTTCGGGCAGGAATAGGGTGTCGAACGCCTGGTTCAAAGCACCCGCCCAGTCGGACAGGGTTCGGTCCCCGGTGAAGTCCTCCAGCGTTGCGAACAGACGACGCTGAAAATCCAGCCAGCGCCCCAGGATATCCGTGGTCGTACCCTCGATGCCTTCGCATGGCAGCAGACCGCTGACCAAGGCCTCAGTGTCGTCGGCCATGGCATAGCCCAACAGCAACCGATCGCGCCCGTGCTCCCAACTGTGTTCGGCAAAGGAAGGCAGGCCGAGTTGGGAACGATGGGCGGCATTCCGTCCCCAGCGTATTCCGGCATTCTGCAGCCATTGGCGGATCTGGGCCAGGTCGCCTTCGTCCACCCCAAAACGCCGTCGCACCGCTGCCGTCTCGAAGAAGGCCGTGACGACGGTGGAAGTGAGCCGGCTCCCATGCAGGCGCAGGAGCATGACAAAGGCATCAACCAGCGGGCTTTGCTGGCGGGCGCCGCGATCAACCAGGGTGTAAGGGATGGCTGGAGCCCCAGTTTCCATGGTGCCAAACACGCCTTTGACGAAGGGGGCGTAAGCCTCCACGTCTGGCAGCATGACGAGGATATCGCCCGCGGATAGGGTAGAATCGGCCGCGAGCCAATCGAGCAGGTGATCCCGCAGCACCTGGAGTTCGCGCAGCGGACTGTGGCAGGCGTGGATTTGCACCGAACGGTCGTCACGCCGGACCTCGATAGCCGTTGACGCTGCTGCCTCGTCCTCCAGTTTCAAAACTCCGGACTGAAGGAAACCTAGCAGGTTTTTTACCGCTGGCGCGCGGTAATCATCCCTCTCCTCGTCCTCGATGCTGTCATTTTCCAGGATGAGATTGTGAAAGTCGCGCCCGGTTTTTCCCCATGAAGCCAGCAAGGGATGACCACGGTCAAGGCAAAGCGCTTTGGCATCCAACGTGCCATCCCCGGTTTTTGCCTGGATACGCACTTCCTCTCGGGCAGTTGTTATATCGCCCCAATGCTCGGAGCAGGGCGAAAGCAAAAAAAGGTCCACCGGCAGGCGCTTTCCCAATGCCTCAAAGACTTTCAAATACATCGGCGGCAGACTGGTGGCTCCGAAGATCGAGAGCCGCTCCGGAAGGAGAGCTTCGTCCAAACCCGGCTGCTGCAGCGCTTGAATTAAGTCATAAAGGAATTTTCCCTGACAGGCCAGACCGTCGGTCAGGGTGGCCCGCCATAGCTCCGCCTGCCAGTGGGCTGAATCCTCATGCGTTTCTTGCCCCGGCAGCCACGCCTCAATCCACTCCGGCCGGTAAACACTGTATTGATCGAACAGATTAGCGATGCGCTCGGCGAGTTGGAAGAGCCGCCGGGGATCAGTCGATGACGCCAGGTAGGTCTTCACTTTGCTGAAAAACGGCTTTTCCAGGCATGTTTCGAGGGTTCCCATGATCCGCCAGGTCAAGGCGGCCGGTTCGATCGGACAAGGCTTTTCGGGAAGGACCTTTTCCATCAACTTATATAGAAAGGCGCGGGAGAAGGGAAACTCGACATTGGCGACCATTCCCTGGCGCCGGCTGAGTTCCAACTTGAGCCACTGGGCCATCCCCTGCGTTTGCACGATGATCTGCTCGACTTGGAACGGGGAACTCAAAGGCGACTTGAGTGTGACCGACGCTAGACGATCGACCAGGTTTTCCAGCCGGTTGCTTTTATAGATTCGGGTCATACCCATTTTCCAACCCTTCAAAAACGGAGCCCAAGTACACCTCGCCGCGCTTGCGGCATCCCACCAAGTCCCGGAACGCCCAACGTCCAGCGACTCCGTCTGGAGACTTTATTTCGAGAGACTGACGGCGTCGATGATTACAGTCCTTGATTTCTTCTTCCATCCAGGAAATGCGTTCAGTTCTCAGATTGCTCATGGGGGGTTGGTTTGTGTCTAATGAACTAAAGGCCGAAATAGGTTCTCATGATCAATTCTGGTGAATCTCAGCAGAACATACAAACAACTCACGTCCAAGGAAAATCAGGCAAACCGTCCGCCAAAAGCAGGCCTCGTGGCGTGATTCGGTCGCAGCCGGCACAAATCAGATAGGATGGATGGATCAAAGCTGACTTAGCGAAAGTCGGAAATGGCGGGCCTGTCCGGCAAGGCAGAGCTGCTCAACCAGGCGAAACGGTGTAACGGCGAATCCCACGGACGAAATTGCTTGTCACTCGTTTGACGCAACGCATAATGCCCGCTCGCAAGTTCGGATGGGTTGCGCCAGAGTAGCTCAGGGGTAGAGCAGAGGACTCATAAGCCTTTGGTCGGGGGTTCAATTCCCTCCTCTGGCACCAACGCTTTTCCGGTGGCTTCCCGCCGGGGCGTCCGTAGCTCAATTGGATAGAGCTTCTGACTTCGGATCAGAAGGTTACAGGTTCGATTCCTGTCGGACGCACCAATTTACAACCATAAATATCTGTTGATAAGCACATTACGAAGTTCGTGTATATTTGGCTAATAACCCGGCTTGACTCGGATTCTCTCGTGATACAAATTTGATACATGAGCGATACCGAAGCCAAGAGCGAATGGCAACGAGTAGAGAACACGGATATTTACCACAGAACCAGCAATGGAACGTATTACGAGCGACCGTGTATCAATGGGGTACGGACCTTCCGCAGCCTAAAAACCAAGAATCTCAAGGACGCCAAAGCCGAGTGGAAAAGGCGCGAGACTTGCCGAGCTGCAGGCAATGACCCCCAACCCAAGCCCAACGTCACCACTGTGGGGGAATGTATCAAATTGTATCAAACGGACGGTTATCCGGACAAACAGCGGGGCGCGCGTCCGGAAACCATGCGCAAGGCGGAGGCGGCCAATTGCGTCACTCTGCTAGAGTTTTGGAACACCGTCCAGGTAGACGCAATCACCATCGCCGAATGCGACCGCTACCGGGATTGGCGCGTGAAAAGAATTAGGCGGAAAGGGGCTGCGGGCAATCGCTCAGTGGATCTCGAAATAAACACCCTTCGCAACTCGCTATTGTGGGCGGCTCGAAAAGAGGTGATACGGCATATGCCGATGCCCGCCGGCTGGCCAACCTACTGCTCGGACAAGACCGTCCAGCATTGTCGTGAATTCATGCCCGCCGACGCGAACGAATTACACCGGATCGCCCGGATGTTGTTTTCGAGTCGACAGAGCGAGTCGCTGGGTTTCCAGATGTTGTTCGAAGCTTACACCGGGCAAAGGACGGCGGAGATTCTCGAATTACAGGCCAATGCAGGAGCCGATGCCCCAGGAGGGCTTACGCCCGATGGCCAATCGTTACGGGTTACCCGCGCTAAAGGTCAAGACATGGTCAATCCCTATGCGTTCGTGCACGACGGCCTTCGAGATCTCCTTAAATCGTGGACTGCATGGAAGGGGGCACGCCATCCAAAGTCACCCTGGTACTTTCCCGGCAGAACCTCCGAAACACCCGTCAGTAAATGCGCCTTGGCGCATGCGCTAAGGCGGCTCCGTAAAAGGATTGGAAAGCGCGTAATTCCCCACGGGCTGCGGGCGTTTTACGTGACCGTCAGGCGCTCAAACAACATCCGCGATACGCAAATTGCATTTGAGATTGGCCACACGAGCGGGGGAAAGACTCTGGCGGAGGTTTATGGTGGGTGTCCGCCTCACTGGCTAACCGGGGAAGGGCCGAAGATGAAATGGCTACCCGACGGCGAACCCGCCTGGACGGCCCTCAAGCTGCCGGGTCATTGCGGCGCATGAAGTGGGTTCGGCGCCCAGGCTGTTCCATGGTGGCGGGTTGACGAAGCATTTCTTCGAGGTCCGACTCCAGGTAACGGCGGCCCTCTACGGCGCCGGGGTTCAGCTCGAGATTTTTATAGCGGATTTTGCCGCGCACGCACTCGCTGTGGTAGGGAACCGCCCGCCGGTCGATAGTATCCTCCGAGACGCTGAGCTTTTGAGCGGCCAGCTTGCGAGAAAGCCAGATGTTGATTTGGGCTAACTCGGATTTGGTTATATCGACTTCCTTCACGGCGTTGCGGGTTACTTGGTAATCGGCGTGCGTTTTCTCGGTTTTCTAATATTTCTTTGTTTGGCCGTTATTTGGTTGGTGTCAGAGGTTTTCGGGTCATTGCCCGGTAGGTGCCAGTGCCATACCCCTAAAGGGGATATGGCACCTGGCACCGGGCGGCGTCAGTTGGTGGTTTTGGCACTTGTGACACCATGAGCCGGAGAAGCCGGGGAACTGGGCAATTCCCACTTGTCGGCGGGGGTTGCGACTACGGCGACCGCTAGGACGGCATCCTTCTTGAGCCGGAGGAAGGTGCTCTTGGAAATGGCCAACTGACTTTTGGCCGCCTCGAGCCATTGCGTGGTGGTTAGCGGACCGGCATTGAGCAAGGCCAGGATATCGGCGGTGGAGAAGGTGGGCTTGCGACCGGCCACCTTGAGTTTGGCAGGATTCAGATCGGGCCGGAGGACCATCAAGGGGAATTTCCACTGGACCACGAACTTGCCCATTTCTGGAAAGTTCCGCAGGGTCGCTTCGACGGTAAAGGCGCCGGGCACGTCGTGCTCCGTCAGCGTGACGATGGAATCGGCGTCGCGGGCGAACACGCCGCTGCCGGCGATGCGGTCCATGGCCACCTTACCGGCCTGATTGCCCTTGGTGAAGTGGGCGGCGAACACGACCGCCGCTCCGGTTTGGACGGGCAAGGATTCCAGCTCATTGCACAGTTCGCTTATGGCACCGGCGCTGTTCTCGTCGCGGCCGCCCAAGCACTTGTAGATGGGGTCCAAGATGATGACGGAGTAACCCCGCTCTTTAACGCGCTCGATGATCTTGGGCATCAGCTTCCCGAGGTGCGTGGCATGGCCGCGAAGCGCCCATGAGTCCAGATTAGGACATTCCTTGGTACCCGTGGCTTCGCGAAGCTTGATCATGCGGCTTTTGTAGAAGGCGCGCTGGATCTCGAAGTTGATATAGAGGACGCGACTCTTCACGGTGGCTCGATCCAGGAACGGGGTGCCGCTTGCGATGCACAGGGAGAGGTGCTGAAGGATCCAGGTCTTGCGCGCCTTGCTGCCGCTGGCCAGGACTACTTTGCTGCCCAGATGAATCAGCCCCTCGACGATGGCTGGCGGTTCAGTGACGCTCTCGTCCTTAACGAGTTCGTCGTCGTTATCAATTTCGGGCAGGTTGACGCTTCCCGTTGATCCCGACTGCCCATTCGAGCCGACCGGAGCACTCTGCACCGGGGCCGACGCGGTGGCGGCCATGCGAGCTTTCTTTTCCAGGTCTGCCTTCATCTTTTCCTGGTTTCCCTTGCGCACCTGTTCGGCTTGCGTGCGCAACTGGTCGACGGGAACGCCAAACACCTGGTTGGCAATCCTGAGGATTTCCTCCCTGGCTGGGACTTCCGGGAAGAAGCCGGCGGCCAGTTTGACGATCCGCTCCAGGGCGTTGTCGCGGGTTACGGCGGATTTGCCATCGAGGGTTTTGAGCGCGTCAACCTCCCGGCCCAATAGCTCCAGCGCCAGCGCCCATGGCGTCGAGCTGGGATTAACCACAACCGCCTGGTCAACGAGGGAATCGTACCAGGCGTTGAACTGGTCCTTGAGCTTTTCCCGGCAATCGTCGATTCCCTTTCCGGGAGCATTGACCGGCAATCGCGGTAGAAGCAACGGCCTAGTTCCGAGCAACTTAGCCATTTTTATCATGGCCTTGCTGAAATCCGGGATGAGCGCCGTATCGGCATCTCCCACGAAGGCAATCGCCCTTGGCTGGCAGGCATCAATGGCTTCTGCCAGCTCCGGGACCAGCGAGAGGCCTCCCTTTACGGCGAAGTTTTGAATGCCCCCTGCGCCCACGGCGCAGTATCCGGCCTCAATCATGGACAGCGTTTTGAATTCGCCCTCGGGGATATGGAGGATTCCACCTTTTTCAGCCGGGACCTTGAAGCACCGGGGAATGTAGCCATGGACGCCCGCCCCCCTGGCTTGAGTGTACTTCATCTTGTCGGTGGGAGCATCGAGGCGCAGGCGTCCGAACGGTTGATCCGGACCCGTAACATACGCGCCCTTGATTTTGCGGCAAACGGGGCTCGTAACTGGCGTACCATCAACGTGGTAGTGCGGTATCCAGGCACCCGATGTGTATTGCCCCATGAAGGAGAAGGCGACCTCACTATCCACGTGGTGGATGCCCTCTGCCCTGATTGTTTCCGGACTGACGCCAGGCCGGCTAATGCCGGGGACCTGCGGCTGAGGATGGTTGGCGGCGCTGTTTTGATCCGATGGGTTCTTCTTATTGTTTTTTTGTTGTTTTTTCATGCACCGGCCTGCTTTTTTTTGGCGTAGCCAACCGGCACCGGTAGAGGGGGAAACCGAGCAGCGGAGGTGGAAAAAAACTGCGAATACGAATATAGTTGCGTATCTTGCATGGAGGTGTAACGTCTAGCGTTTAAGCACTCAGTACCCGCTTTAGCATTCCGAAATAAACTATAGTTATTAAATTGTTTTGGTTATCGCCACCTTTTGGGAATAATGCCTCGCATCGCCCCGATCATTCAATTGCGCCAGCAACAGCTCGAACAATTGGAAGCGCTACGCGATGACAAGCGCGAACCGGCCCGCATCCGCTTGCGGGCCGCTATTGTTTTGAAGGCGGCCAAGGGCGAGTCGAATCAGGCCATCAGCGGCGCTTTAAACGTCCCGGAACTAACGGTTGGAAAATGGCGCAAGCGATTTGTTGCCCATGGCATCCATGGCTTATCCGATCAGCATCGCAGTGGGCGCCGCCGAAGCATGGGCATCGAGAAACAGCACGAGGCGATCGTCCAGGGGCGGAGGCCGGAGAAAGGTCAGCATCGGCGGCTGACGTGCGAGGAAGCAGCGGCGAAACAACGGGTTTCCAAAACGACTATTCACCGGCTTTGGACGGAGTACGGCGTGAGGCGCAAGAAGCAGCGCGCGGAGATGAACATCCGGTATCCCCCTCGCCAATTGAGGGGTTGGGCCGAACTTTACAGCCTCCAGATAACATCCGAGTTCTGGATAGTGACAACATTGTGCGGGGAGCTGAATTGGCAATGGGAAGACAGCGGTTTTGAGAATTCGAAAGATGAGGTTGCCCGGACGGCGGAGTGGCGGCTCGTATCCGGGATTTCAGTTTTGAGCCATTGCCTCGAACAGCATAGGAAAACCGGGGACAGGCGGAGGGCGTTTCAACAGCTCTGGGAAATGAGACCCAAGGCACCGTTCGATACCACCATATGGCACGTGCTGATGGTAGGCGGCCGATCTGGCCTGGCGAAAGAATTATGGGGGTACATCTGCCAGCATCCGCGCATTCGGTGCTATACGGCCCCGGCCTATGCCGATCGGGAGAAGGTCCTGCTTGGATTCCTAAAGGACCAGCGCATCTGTTTTCCAGAGTCCAAATGCTGGTGCCTCATGCCAGAAGCGGAGGATTCTGTGTTTAAGCGCCTGGTAAGCGGCCATTTTTGTAGTGGGATCTACGAATGGAGCGCGATCGAGGATAAGTTGATTGCTTCGTCTGGGGCAAAGCCGTAAGCCGCGCAATGTGCCCTGATGTCGCTTTCGAGCTTGGATGCGCGAATCCCGTCCATCAGTTCGATACCGCTATGCCCGCGCAGATCGTCCGGGATGGGCATGGCCGTGTCGCGGGGCAATCGAGTGTTCCAGCGCACCGGCAGAACGAACGGCAGGGAGCGACAGTCGGCGTGCAACCAGGCCAAATCCATGGGACGAATGGCACCCTCGATGGTCCCACCCCCAATGCATCCGACGCGATCGACGAAGGCGAAGAAATGATCCCGCTGGTTCAAGGTTGCCCAGGGGGTGTCCTTTTCCAGACCCGCGGGAACCACCACATAGCCGTATTCCGCGCACCAATCGAAGGTGAAGAACTGATTGGCACCGATGCGAAGCAGGAAAAATCGGTCCTTCCCCGCCGATAGTTTGCCAAAAAAGGGTTTGCCAGGGGTGCACTGCCGTTTCAGCTTGAACGTGACTTTCGTGTTATCCAGGTTGGGGATGTGGCGAATGAGTCGGATGTCCATCCCATGGACACCATTCAAATACCGCGCCAAGCATTCGCAGTCGGGGCTAAAGCCAAGGGCTACCAGAACCAACCGGAGTCGAGCCAACCGCTGGAGGGACAGCTCCTTCTTAAACTGCGACTGATAAAACGCCGACAGCGACGTGCAACCTAGGCCCTGCTTGGCCACCGCCTGGTCCAAGACCTCCATGTCGGGCGGATTGAGCAAGCCGGCATACCGCAGCATTTGCGTAATGGCACCGGCGTCAGCCTCCTCCTTCTTGAGCTCAATGACGCATAACCGACCATCCTTGGAAATCGCCAAGACATCCACGGCTGTGCCGTCGCCCTTGCGCAACCCGATTTGCCTTCCGAGCAAGACCGCCTGTCCAAACGTGGAGGAGAAGTTGCTGCATAACCAATCTTCCAAGTCCTTCTCTTCAAATTGATTCTCAAACTCTAAATCGCTAGGCATAATTCATGCTTCTGAACGAAGGCGTTCCTAATTGAGAATTTAGCCCAGTGCATTTATCATGCCAAGAAACAAGTGCGTTGTTCGCGCCCAGAGGGTCTGCATAGCCAAGCCCGGCCCGGTCATCAGTATCCTCACCCAGGTCGCCATTTACCGCTACGGACAACAGGATGTGCCCCAGTTCATAGCTCCAACTGCAAAACTGACGCTACCTAATCCCCTGGGTGGATCTGGAGAGTTTGACCTGGCGGCCAAGCGCATCGAGGACGCCATACAAAAAGGCGAGAAGATCCTCCTGTTTGGGGACTACGACTGCGATGGGGTTGTTTCGACGGTTCTGATGTACGAACTTTTGAGGACAAAGGCATCGCCGGAAAGACTCGCCTGGTTCATTCCGCATCGAATTAGGCATGGCTACGGGCTTACCACGCAGGCGATCGAGGAATGTTGCCCGATACACCAGCCAGACCTGATCATCGCCATGGACTGCGGCTCGGTGGAGTACGACACGGCCGAAATACTGGCAGCACGCAACATCGACCTGGTGGTCATCGATCACCACGCATGCAAGCGCCGACAGCCGCGGGCCAAGGCCCACATCAATCCTCATCCGTGTCCGGTCAGCCACGCGGATGCCATCCTGCTCTGCGCCAGCGCCTTGGTCTTCTTCGTTTGCGACTTGTTGGTGAAAAGGTGGGCGCCGCTGGCCTGGAATCGGGAGCGCGCGCTGATTTTGACCGGCCTGGCGACGTGTGTCGATGTTATGAAGATGGTGGGGCTAAACCGAAATCTCGTAAGGATTTCTCTGAGCTTGGCCGCGCCGGAAGCGAATACCTTTCCTCGCAAAGCACTTTTGAAGGTGCCGCAGCTGGCGACCTTGCTGGAGGTTGCCAAGCCCACTGCGGTTGGCTACGTCGATGAGGGTGTCTACGGGCAGGTGCTTGGACCGTGCTTGAATGCCTGCGGCCGGATGGGCCATGCAAAGAACTCGGTTAATCTGTTGCTGACTCACGATCCGAAGCGCGTAAAGACCTTGGCCGGGGCCTGCAATAAGTTGAATAACATGCGCAGGTTAGTGGAGCTGCAAAACACCGAGGAAGCCATCCGGGAGGCCCGCATTCAATTCGAGAACAAACACAAGGTCCTATTCCTCATGAACCAAGACTGGCATCCCGGGGTCGTTGGAATCGTGGCCACCCGGGTGCGAGATATGTTCTATCGACCTGCCATCGTCTGCACCCGGGTCAACGGCGTTTGGCGCGGCTCCGGCCGAAGCATTCCCGGATTCCATATGGGCAACGTCTTCGCGGAAGCCAAAGCCAATAAGGTGATTTCGGGCGGGGGTGGCCACCCAAAGGCAGGCGGCCTAAGCTTCTTCGATGAACAAGTCGATTCGCTTTCCAAGCACCTGGCGGACAGTTTCCGCATTGATGATGCCGCCCTTTTCCCCAAGGAGGAGGTTCTGGGTGAGATCACCGAGCATGGCGTCGAGGAGTGGCATCAAATCATGTGGAGGCTGTCTCCGTTCGGAGAAGGAAATGAGCGCCCGTTGATAATCGTCGATCACGCTGAGCTGGTTGACAAGCCCAGTGCGATCACGTGCGTAGGAGATGGAAAACGGAAGGCGTCCAACGAAAAGCTGCAGTGGCTTCTGGATAACGCCAATTTAGGCGAGGGCCTAAGCAAGAAAATCGAGGGCTATATCCAGCCGAAGGCCGCAGCGACACCGAAAGCGAAGACCGCGACATCGGGTGCGAAAGCCACAGGCAAAACTGTTGAAACCGAGCGGCGAGTCGAGGTGATCGGATTAAAGGGATTATTCAAGGTTCGCGTGGATGGCAAGTTCCAGGAGTACTTCTTCGTAGTTAGGCAATGGTGGCACCACAAGGACCTGTGGGTCCCAAACCAGATATGTGCCATGGAAATCCGCCCATGGAGTTACCGTCAACGGAAGCAAAAGGGCCGGCCTGATCCCAAGGATAATCACGAGTTCCAAATCTATCGCTGGTGGTGCCCCGAAAATGACGATCCCGTCAAGTGCTCGCGCGTTGGCGCCAACGTCCAAGAGAGCGGCGGTTGAGAAATCCTCCGGCCGCACGCATGTCGCCCCGATCCGAGCGAGGTTGACTTTTGCGCGAACGTTCCCCTGCCATTCGATGCGGATGGCGTAGCGAACGATTTTAGTGCCCTCGCGAGCCTCCTCTGTCCGTGCAATCGCTTCTGATAGTTTCCGTCGGCCCTCCTCAAGCCCTCTTCTGTTCGTCTTCAAATCGCCTCATGGCTTCGTTCCCTCCGGCTTCGCCCGCCTCCGCATCTGGCGAATATTCCCGCCGCGGGAAAATCATAATTCCCTCCGGCCCTCGGAATACGCTCCTTCGCTAACGCCCACGGGAAAACCGTTCACTTCCCCAACTGAGCACGGCGGCATCTTCGGGTTGCCGGCTAGTAGGCCCGCCCAGGTGTCAAAAGTGCCAAAACCACTATCTGGCACCTATGAGGGAAAGCGTTCACCCCTTTAGACACCAACCCAAGCAGGCGAGGCAGGGCCAGCTACGTCGCCCTTCCCGCTTCGCTCGCCATGGGAGGTTTACTGGAGTTTGGCGCCGATTGCTTCACCGGCGGTTATCGCCCCCACCCCTGCTGGCGGTGTCGCCGTATCCTGGCCAAGCCCCCCAAGCATGTCGCCGTTCGGGAGCTGGGGAAGCCAGCCAATAAACCGCTTCGCCCCGAGGCAATGGACATCATGCCGGCCCAAATCGGTAACGCTTTCCGACCACCAGCCCGCTGGTCGGGGCATCCGGCTTCGACCTCATGCCTCACGTTAGCGCCGCGGAGCGCCTGCTGGCCATCCCTCGGTCTCCGATAGGCGCCGCGTCGCGATCTTCACGGAATACCGCGCCAAACAAAAAACGAGCATCGGTCAGCGCCCGGCACGCAACTCGTGGTCAGGGCAACAACCGAAAACTCGCCAAACAAAAAAAGTAGCCGCTGGCCTACTCAACTCGAGATCGGATCGGCGGCAAACACAAAACAAAAGGTATAAAAATGAGCGTTGGTATTATTATTAGCACTGGTCATCAGGTATCCCAAATCTCCGTGGCCGCGTTATTGGTGGCCCTTAAAAATATTCCCGTGCTGGATGCCGCAATCCCCGAGCAAGCGTACACCAAGTTGCGTTCTGCCCTTGGCTCGTCGCGCAAGATGGAGGCCATCCTACGGATCGTGACGGAGCACTACGCGCGCGTAGACGAGATCTTCCGCCAGGGCGTGGCAGCGTGCCCGAGCGGAATACCCTGCAAGGCGGGGTGCTCCTATTGCTGCCACTACAAGACGGACGTCATGCCGTGGGAAGTGTTTCTCCTGGTTGCTTACCTCCGGAAGTACCTCACCGCCGAGCAATTGGCCGACGTCCAGAAGCGCGCCGAAGCCAATCGTGAGGCGATCCGGGGGATGACGTTCGACCAGCACGTGGGCGCGCAGTTGCCGTGTCCACTCCTCCGCGATGGCCAATGCATTGCATACAAGGCTCGCCCCGACGCCTGCCGAACGCATCAGAGCCAGACCATCGCGCCCTGCCTGCGCGCCTATACGCATCCCAACGATTCCACCAACCAATCAGACCCAATTCCTCGTTTGCGAATACTCCTCACGGCCGTAGGGCATGCGGCGGATCAGGCGTTTTCTGCGGCAGGCTACGATGCGCGTTCCTACGACTTGTCATGTGCGCTGGTTGAGGCATTAACAAATCCGAAGTGCGCGAAGCGGTGGCGGCGTGGCAAGCAAGCATTCAGCAACGCAAGCCTATCCACACCATTTGGCGAGCACGATGTGATGGCGAAGGCGATGTTCAACCCCGCGCCGCAAGGTGTCACAAGTGTCAAAAGCTCCATTTGACACCATGAGTTAGCCAGGTGCCATAACCCCTTTAGGGGTATGGCACTGGCACCTAACTGTAAAAAGCCAAATAGCCTCTGACACCAACCCAACCAGAAGAATAACCAGCCAAACCAAATTCGATGACGAAAAACCTTATGAGCAAAAAAACCAAAAACCAGCAAGCCGCCCAGAACAGCTTCAACCGGCAACGGCTGATCGACGAGCTGCGCAGTCAAATCGAGACCTGCGATTTTATGAAGATCTATGGCCGACTCGGCACGGAAATCAATGGCGAGACGGTGTCAGGCATCTTGGTTGTGGCGCAGGACCGCGACCTCCCGACGGTGGCGTCGTACATGGTCGATGGCGTCAGCGGCTACAGCATCCCCGCGCTCCATGCCTCGGGCGACCTGCTGGGCATTTACGAGTCGTGGGGCCATCCGCTAGCTACCTTCGACGTCGAGCCCGGAGACGAGGTGAGGGCCGTCTTTGCCGCTCCCGCGTTCATCGTTCAGCGCACGGGCCGGTCAATGGAACGTGGGGTGGTCAAAAACGAAGACTACGTATGATCATCATAGACAAGAATGCCAAGAACCGGAAATCGGGTAACCTGCCCTTAATGGACGGCACGGTGACGTTCCAAGACGGCACCCTTATCGACGACATGGACGCCCCGACACGTAGCGATAGCGAGACCGACGGCGAATGGGTCAAGCGCGTGGAGGCATTCATAAAGAAGAAGTGGTTCTCCGGTAGGCATGTAGTTATAAAGCTGATCGAGGAGGATGGCGAGTGGGCCGACTACAGGGTTGAGTATCGGTTCAAATGCCACCCCGACCTTCAATCCTTCGCCGCAAAAGTATACGACTTGGTGTGGGAAGGCGGAATCGGCCGGGACTTAGATGTGTTCGATGCCCGCGCTTCATACAAAGGAATGGATTTTCCAACCCTCACGGAAGAAAACGTGGACCCGGACGGATATCTGATAACACACCAATGCTACCTTTTCGAGTGATCCCGTGGCGTATGATGGCGTTCCGGATCTTCCGTGCGGCCCGCGCGCACCAACCAGACAACCTCGCCCAGCACGTAGCCGGATCGCTCGAAGGACCGTAAGAGCGTGGCAGTCCTCGGCGCCCGACAGAAAAAACCTGTCGGGCGTTTTTATTTAGTACTGCGGCCGCTCGGATACCTTGCCCGCCCTCGTCCCCATCGCCTGGCACCGGACGGCTCAGGTCTGGCACCGGCACCAACTGGCGAAATAGTTCAATCCCATCTAACGCCAACAAATGGCGCCCAACAAAAAGACGGATGATTCGTTTCATCCCGTCTCCATTCGAGATTGTGGCCAATCAAAAACTACGGAAATAACGTTACAATTATGAGCAAAATAGATATTACAGGCATGACGAGGCAGGAACTCGCCGCTTTGGTCGCGGGCAAAATTGATACGGCATCCTTCAGGGCGTGCTACAACCGGCGCGACCCTGCGATCAGGCTATTTGCTGTGATCGCCGCGGGACATCCCATGCCGGCGGTCATCGCGACGATGCTCGTCCCTGGGCAGGATACCGGCACCCTGTTTTACGAGCGAATTATTGGCTTCATCCAGCCCATGGACGCGGCAACGGGCGGAATCAACAGCCCTTATCCTTCGGTGCGCCGTTCTTTTCAGATTCGCATCGACGACGAAGTCCGGGCGTTCTACTTCCCCCCGGTTTACTTCATCCAGTTCACCAGCGAGCGCTGGGAGTAGTGGCTTGATGGCGGTGCCCGCTCCGCCGAATGAAGGGACTGGCGGTTTTCGCATTCGCCTTCACGCCTTGGTGTCGAAGGTGCCAAAAGCATCATTTGACACCGCACGGTGCCAGGTGCCATTACCCTTTAGGGTATGGCACTGGCACCTATTCATGGGAAAAGGAGAAACCCCTGACACCAACCAAATCGGCCGGCATTACGAGCTCACGGCTGGCCCGTTTGGCTCGGCGGCTTGTTCGTCATCCTCTTGAGAATTCGCAACAGCGCGTCTCCGTGCAACTCCAGTTTGTTCTGCTGTTGCGACAATTGCTGTTGCTGTTGGGCCATCTGGACCTGCGATTGCGACAAGGCCTGTCGCAACTGGCGGTTTTGCCAGCAAAGCCAAGAGCATGTCAGGCACAGCGCTAATAGCCCCGTTAGCGTCGCCACCCACAGATGGCGGTATTCTTGGCGGAGTCGGGATACTTCGGTTTGCTGGCCGGTTTCCAGCTGGTCGAGGCCTCGCACAAGTTCTTGCAGGCTTTGACTGATCTGGTCGGCGGTCAACTGGCTTCGGGCGAGGCTCGATATTCGGCTGCGTAATTCCTGGGTTTTCATAGGCGGTTTTCCGGTCGGCAAGTAGCTGATTGATCCCCTGCCAGCTATAGGCTCGGGCGACTTTGCTGCCTTTCATAGTTACCCCATCGTACGTGAACGAGATGCCACTGACATGCTGGGTGGACTTTGCCAGGTTCGGCGTGAGCTTCACGCCCAGTTTTTCCAGCCGGTCTTTGAAGTCGATGAACGTGCCGTTGCTTTCGGCTAGCGCCCGTTCGATCCTCTCGGCGATTTGCACCTTCGCCGGCACGTCCGGTATCCCGCCTCGGTCAACCTCCCGTTGCATTTTCCTCAACTGCCCGCTGGTTAGACGGACTTGCTTTTTGTCCCGGCCCTCCAGTCCTGGCGTAATCGTCAGTCCAAAATGCCGTTCGATTTCCTGGGTGGCCTGGATGCAACGCAAGCCCTCCCATTTGCCTGTCCAGACCGTCCCGCGATTGTCCACGCGGCTGGTGATAAGGTGAATGTGGTTTTTGACATGCTTGACGATCAGCCAGGGGCGGTTCGGTGGGAGCTTCATCAACTTGAGGAAAAATATCGCCATTTCCAGCCACCGGACGTCGCTCACGTCCTCCCCCTCGGGCAACCTTAGCGGGATGTGAAGGACAGGCTTCCCGCAGTCGGGCCGTAGCTGGCGAACATGGGCGAACTCCTTGGCCAGCGCCTTGGCATCCTGGCCCGCCATGTTCCCCCCGATAATCCGCGCCTCCTTGCTATCGTCCAGGACATAGTTCAGCACGCCACGAAAACCAGCGCCGCGAATAACTTTACCTTTCATCGTCTGTCTCTCCTTTGCCCGTAGGCCGCCAGCCAATCAGGTCGGCCCTCAACTGGTGAACTTGCTCAATCGCCAACGCCAACGCCGGGCGGACATCGATCGGCAACTGGCCGGCGTTCACCTTGAACGCCAGCCGTTGCAGGGCCGCCAGCGCACCAGCCAGCGCCCTCCATTTCTCTACGTTGGCGGCAGGTACGTGTAGCGCCTGGCCGCCAAAGTAACCGGATCGCAGGAGCGCCCCCATGCGCTGATGCCGAGCACCGGCGTCGATCTGTAGCTGCGCCAGCTCTTCGGCATTCAGCCGCATGGAGACACAATGTAATCGCCGGGCTTCCCCGGCGCCATCCTCCTCGACGCGGCTGGCCTTCCCCCGGCGCGAACGCAGTGAGTCCCGGGGCGAGGTTAACTGAAGCGAAGCGGAGGTTACACCTTGCTCCTTAACTTTGCATGGGGATTTATTGACTGCCCGGTCGCACATATAGCCCCTTACTTGATCTCGAAACCGGGGCCGGCAAGGGATGGGGAAGAAGGACTACCGGCATCGTCGCCGCCGTCTGTTGCAAGGCGGGTCAGTGACACCAGGGGCACCGGGTCGTTGTCGATGAAAACAATTGGTACCAGCAGTCGGGTCACTTCCTCCAGGTCGCGGTCCGTGCTATCCGTGCCCTCCAGTAGTTTGCCATCGAGCCGCCCGCGAAGTTGACCCGACCCGCCAGCATTGATTATTACATGTCCCACGAAGGACCCCTTGCCCGCGAGCTGAACGTCGAGGGATTTGATGGCGGTCAGCGGTACAGTAAGGGTCATTTCGCTTTGAATTATGAAGGTTTTAGTTTCCATATTTTTATCTTTCGCCTGTGACGTTTCGCGTCTGAGCCCCCACCACAAGGCGGGCCTCCCGTGATTTACGGTGACACGGCGTCACAGTCATTAATTGTATAACCACGGAGGGTGGTCGCTCTACCTGTATTTTGCGTGCTGCCACCGAAAAAGTGCGTCCGCATCCGGTTCTTCACCTTTAGGAGGTTGGCCCCAATATTTATGGATATGACAAGGATTCCCCGCTGGGTGTACTGGTGGAATGTGACCGAAGAATACCCTCACGACGTGACGGATGACCAAGGCATCGTACAGCTCAACGCCGATTCCAACATGAGCACCATGACGGCGCAGGAATTGAACGCTGCTGTGGCTGCCTGGCAGAAAGGCGCCATGAGCTGGGGACACCCTGATTGAACTGCTGCGGCATGGCGAGATTCTGCCGGAAGGTCGAACCAATGAGGAGGAGGCGAAGCTGGAGACGGTTGACAAGCCGGTTGAACCCGCAGCCGGACATCAAGGCGCGCTCGTAAGCCCCAAGCTACCGACACCGTACAGCCCCGGTCCCCACCGGGGCTTTTCCTTTAGCGCCCGACCCCCTCGCGCACGCTGTCCCGGCGTGGTTCGTGGGACTCGATTTGAGGAAGGATGTCTGTGGTTCACGCCTCCCATTTAACCACGCCCACCCCGCCTTTGCCTAGAGCCACACCGCCGGACGGATACGGTTAAACAAGGTGAGCTCGAGGTGCAGCCGTTCAAGATGCCGAAAATGTTCGAACGTCGGACGACGGTGCAGGTCAAACAAGGTGAGCTCGAGGTGCAGCGCGTGCCCGCCCTGTTCGATGAGCAAAAGCATCGATACCTGGCAAGTGGCGCGCATGCCGGCGACGGGACGCTACCTGGTGCGGGCCGCGGCCGAGTTCAAGGATGGCAAAACGGGCGAGGACCGGCAGCTCCTGGCCAGCGAGGAATTCGATCGGGAAACGCTCGATTTGCGGGCCCGGCCCGAGCCGTTGGCGGACATCAGCCGGTGCTCCGGCGGCACGGTCTTCGCGCCGCAGGGCAATGATCCCAAGGCCATGAAAACGGCGGTGGGCAGATCCCGGCTGGCGCGGGTGGAATACCGGCGGACGCCGCTGTGGGACACCTGGGTATGGCTGACGGCGATGGTGGGTTTGCTGAGCGTGGAGTGGGTGGTCAGGCGGCTGCAGGGGCGGCATTATAGAAAGGGCGATGTTTTTATGCTAATACCATTTTATCGTATACCGTTAATATTAATATGTTCTTATTATTGTGTCGTGACTAGCTTATTTGGAGCATTGCAGTTCGATGGCGTTGTCACATACGAGGGTTATGCACGAGGAAAGGTGGGCTTAACAACTAAAGAGCAATTCTCAGTGACATGGGATAAAGGGCAATATCTGATAATTACTAAATTGTTGAGTACAGTTCCACCTTTTAGCAAAATGGAATTCTGGCTTCCAACATCTCAGCAAGTAGGAACTGACGGCGAGGATTTGTATTATTTAAAGGAATTTGACAACAAGACCAACCGAAATATTTTTGGGAGTGTAGAACCAGGAGTTGTACCAAATGCTCTCCAATCAGCGTCTGTAACGCTATTGTGGCTTGCGTTTGGCTCTGGAACCTTGCTTCGAGACAGCAATATGGAAGAATTACGACCGCCTTGGGGGTATGGGGACATGAAAAGGGAGCGAGTAAAACCGACAAAGGTAAAAATTAATTACCAAATGATGGAAGAAAATCCATTATTTCTAAAAAGCCTTAATTACTTGTCACCAGGGACAGAATACGAGTTATTTAATAAAGAAAAAATCAAATATAAAGCGCCTGGACCATTTTCCTCCGGCTATACTCAAGCCATGTTCTTTGTTAGCGAATATCAACGGTATGAGGGAGTTCCTTATCCAAAAACATTTATTTACGAACAATACTCCCCGGTTATTAGGTCCAATAGGACATTTCTTGACATAAGAATGAAGTTATCGGGGACAATAACAAGTCAAGTGTCTTCTATCAATCGAGAAAACTGGTTGCCTGATCTTCCAGACAAGCGTATCCCTGTTTCGGACAAACGGTTTCTTGATACGGTAACAAATTGGGATAGCGTTACTTATATGATTACAAATCAATGGCTTTCGCGGGATGATCCGAATTTGCAGCGCCAAGTGAATGTATACAAAAAAATAGCCCCCATACGGGGACGGGGAGACTCAAAAAAAGGAAATGTGGTATGGATTAAAGTAATATTAATATTCGCTATCGTGTTGCCGGCCGTAGCCTATGTTATATACGCGGCGAAAAATCGAAAAAGAACTTAAACATGGGATGCAACGGGCATGCACTTCCTGAAGCTGTTTGATGCTGACTTCGGTGTAAATGGGCGTGGCGTCTTTGCGTTAATTCAACCGCCGGTATTAAAGCCGTTTGGGCGTGCGTTGTCGAGCGAGCGCCAGCGAAAGCGCTCGCCCAAACTCACAACCGAGAAACATGCCGAGCAACATATTAATAGGAATTCGCTTTATTAAGGCTCACGCCGGTTAACCTTAGGTTGATGTTTATTTTACCTATCATGCATTCTTTTCGAAGAATGCAAAGCCTTGGATCATATGCATAATAAAGTAGTCACCACTCCTTTAGTCCAGTGAGTACTATTAAAGGGGTCAAACCATAACATTTCACTTTGCTGCGCTTCACTTCGGCTGTTTCATGAAAAAGAATGTAAAGTTATGGTTTGCCCCCTTATCTGCCCTTGGTGAAAGTCGAGAAGCCAACTTATTGACAAACTCCGGCTCTGCAACCGGGTCAAACGCTAATTGTCTAAATGGATGCCATGATCGCGCCCATAGGGATCAATGGCTGAA
>Ga0209429_10000807_pt1 | contig 20521 bp, 18 predicted proteins | sample BarGraNGADG00212_3_FD_184493 | JGI IMG/M metagenome (GOLD analysis project Ga0209429, IMG submission 184493) | Arctic peat soil microbial communities from Barrow, Alaska - Barrow Graham LP Ref core NGADG0004-212 (SPAdes) (version 2) | ecosystem: Environmental > Terrestrial > Soil > Wetlands >...
ATCACCGGGCAGCACGTCGAGGTCGCGGGCCGAGCTGTAGACGAGGGTCACCCGGAGTCCGGTCCGCTCGAGGGCCGTCCGGATGTCGTTCAGTGACGCATCAGACAGGTCGGTCGCGTGATAGCTCGCCTTCCGCGCCGTCTGCGAACCGGCGGGCTGCGGGACGATCCCGGCGAACTGCGCGAGGCAGGTCCGGACCAGCTCGAGATCCCAGCCGTCCGTCGACGTGGGCCAGCCAGGCCACGGCCCACCGACCGGGTCGTGGATGTCGGCCCCGACGTTCGAGACGATCGCATCTGGCGCCGGGAGATCGCCCGCGGCGACGATCGCCATGACCGATTCGACGGTCCGCCCCGTGGCAAAGACGAGCCGCCACGACTGGCGCTGCCCCGCGAACCAGTCGCGGAAACGCTCCAGAGCGACTTCGTCCCCGAGCAGCGTCCCGTCGAGATCGCTGACTAGGAGCCGCTGCGGGTCCATTCCGGCGAGGCTCTCCTTCCGGGGCACGACCGGCGCGGGCGGGGCCTCCGGCTCGCCGTCGGCCGGACAGCCTCGACCGAATCGTTGGGCTGGCATGCTGCCCACCCGGGCCGCTGAGCTTCCAGCTCCGCCGCATCAACCGACGGCGGCCTCCTGGCAGCCCACGTTTCTTTCGGTCGGCTCGGCTCCCACCGAGCGTCTCCGACGCGGGCGAAGCGACCGGCTAGCTCTTCTTGCGTCGCGGACTTGCGGACGGAGCGACGGCCGTCTCAGCTGCGCGCGGGGCGTCCTGCGCGGATTTGGCCTTCGTGGTCTTCTTGTCCTTCTTCTCGGTCTTCTTGTCTTTCTTCTTGCCCATCACCCGCTCCTCCGATTCGTCGTTCGGTTCGGCGCACTGGAGCCGCCCGACCGGCCCTGAGTGTAGGCGTGCTGCGAGCGCCCGCTTGGGAGCGCGATGATACTGTGGGTCTTGGTTAGCCAGGTTCGCGTGCGGCGCCCGTGCACGTCGTGGTGGCCGCCGCGCTGCGGCCGGCGTTCTTCTCGATCCGGCGCTTGGGGCGCGGGCACTGCGGGGGTGCGATGGTGGCAGGCAACGCGCCGGGGCAGGTCGAGACCGTCATCGCGTGGTCGGGAGGGCGGCGCCTCCACCTGCTCACCTGGGGTGAGATCAACACCGTCGAGCTCATCTACGCCGGACGCGCTGCCGGCTGGCTCGTCGTCCCGAGTCTGGAGCCCGGCTGAGTGCGGCAGCGGAGGTGATCCGTGTGCCCTATTCAACCCGCTCGTTTGACACGCGAAGCCGCTGACATCAGTATGTGAGCGAACGCTCACTTGCATATGTCGAGGCACCGCATGTCCGTCGTCGCCACCACCGAGCTCACCCGCCGGTTCGGGCCGGTCATCGCCCTCGACCGGCTCACGGTCGAGCTCCCCGCCGCCGGGGTCATCGGCCTTGTCGGCCCCAACGGATCGGGGAAGTCCACCCTCATCCGCATCCTGCTGGGACTGATCCGGCCGACGGCCGGCAGCGCATCGGTGCTGGGCTCGTCAGTCCACCACCCGCGGGACTACGCCACCCGGGTCGGGGTCCTGATCGAGGGCCCGGCGTTCATCCCTGCACTGTCCGCGCGAGCCAACCTGGTCTCCCTGGCACACCTCCGGCACCTCTCGCTCGACCGGGTCGATGCCGTCCTGGCACAAGTGGGTCTCGTCGGCCGGGACCGGGAACCCGTGAAGCGCTTCTCGCTCGGCACGAAGCAGCGCCTCGGGATCGCCGCCGCCCTCCTGTCCGACCCGGAGCTGCTGATCCTCGACGAGCCGACGAACGGGCTCGACCCCGCAGGGATCGTGGAGATCCGGGAGCTGCTCCGCGAGCTCGGGCGAAACGGGCGGACGGTGATCGTCTCCTCGCACCAGCTCTCGGAGATCGAGGCCGTCTGCGACCACCTCGTGGTGATCCGCTTCGGCGAGCTCATCTTCTCCGGCCCGATGGCCGAGGTGATGAAGCGCACCCGCGAGCACATCGACATCGTGGCCGAGCACACCGCCGACATGGGCCGCCTCGAGGCCGCGCTGGCCGGGGGAGGCTGGTCGGTCTCGGCCGTCGGTGGCGTCCTGCGCGTGGCTGCCGGTGCCGCCCGCGCGGGCGGACCTCAACCGGGCCGCGGCGGCCGCCGGCATCACCCTGAGCCGGCTGGTCGTCGCCCAGGACAACCTGGAGGAGATCTTCCTCGAGATGACCGGGCGGGTGGACGGCGAGCTGGCGAACGGCCGCGCGGCGACGAACGGCAAGGTGGCGTGATGATCGCGGCGACCCGGAGCGAGCTGACGCGCCTGCGCCAGCCCCGCCTCCTGCTGACCTGGTTCGGCCTGATGGCCCTGTTCACGCTCCTGGTGAACACGATCATGGTCACCTTCGTGTCCGGTGGCGGCAGCCTGCCGCCCGGGGCACCCGGCGTGGCGTTCCCCACGCTCGCCGAGATGGAGAGCCCGTCCGGCCTGATGTCAGGGCTGGCCGCCGCGTCCAACATGTTCGGCATCGTGACCCTGTCCCTCTGGGCGGTCGTGACCGCGGGCGACTACAGCAGCGGGCTGATCCGCCTCCTCGTCGCCGCCGAACCGCGTCGCTGGCGCCTCCTCGCGGGCAAGGTGGTCGCGCTCGTCATCGTCACGGCCGCGGCCACGACGGTCGCCGCGATCGTCAACGTCTTCGCGGTCATGCCGGCCGCGGGCGCGGCGGGCATCTCGACGGCCGCCTGGGGGACCGATCTCGTCTCGGTGGTGGGCTCGGCGTGGACGAACCTCTTCCTCGCGCTCTGCGTGTGGGGCGTCCTCGGCCTGGTGATCGCCGTCCTGGCGCGCTCCGCGGCCGTGGCGATCTCGATCGGCGTGGGGTATGTGCTCGTCGTGGAGTCGCTCGTCAAGATGGTGAAGGACGCCCCCGCCGACTGGCTGCTCGGCACGACGCTCGGCGCCGTCGCGAGCGGCGGCACGGCGACCGTCGCCTATGGGACGGCCCTCGCCCTCGCCCTCGGCTATGTCACCCTTGGCCTGGTCCTCGCGGGCGTCGTGTTCGTCCGACGGGATGTCACCGATTGACGGCAACGTCGCGGCGACTTGAGATCGAGGCAGGGACATGACCCAGCGAGGCGAGGCCACACGGGCAAGGCTCATCGAGGCGACGCGCAGCGTCGTCCGCGAGGTCGGCTACGCCCACGCCTCGACTCGGGCCATCGCGCTGGCGGCTGGCGTGGCTGAGGGCACTATCTACCGCCACTTCCCGGACAAGGCGTCCCTCTTCTTCGCGACCGTCGTGGAGTCCAACTCACCGATCATCGAGTGGGTCACGGCGCTTCCCGACCGGGCGGGCAGGGGCACGGTCGAGGAGAACCTGGCCGATGCCGCGGTGCAGCTCGCGAGCCTGCGGGACCAGATCGTGCCGCTGGAGCTCGCGATCGCCGCCGACCCCGAGCTCGCTGCCCACCGCCGGAAGGTGATGGCGGCTGCCGGTCCCTCGCTACCGCCCGGCCCGCCCGAGGCCGTCGCCGCCTACCTGGCCGCTGAGCAGCGACTCGGGCGCGTCCGCGGGGACGTAGACCCGCGCGAAGCGGCCGGCATCCTGCTCGGGGTGCTGTTCGCGCTGGGCACGATGCCGGCGATCGGAGACGAGAGCCTCGGCCCCGATCGCGTCGCCTCCGCGGTGCGCCTCGTGGTCCGCGGGCTCCAGCCGACGCTGCCCGAGCGCCAAGGGTGACAATCACCGCGTAGTCCCGCACGGCCGGTCCGGCCACGTCTTCGGGATGGGCGACCCCGAGCGGAGTCTCGCACGTTCCACGAGCTCTCGAATCGGACCCATCCCGTGGCTCGACGCCCTCGCGGATTTGGTGCCAGCGTGCCGGTAGCTGGTCGCCCAGTCGTGGCACGCTTCCCCGATATCGTCGGCAAGAGGAGCAGCAGAGGAGCTAGGGGCTCGATCGCGGCACCGACGCGAACCCGGGCAACAACTATCTGTCCCGGCCCCCAGCCGACCTACGCAACTAAAGTACTAGTCGGTCGTCGGCGTCCGGGAACTCTCGCGGACGATGAGCTCGGGTTCGAGGAGCGTCACCTCGGCGATCGCGACGTCCGGCGCGCGGCGCACGTCGCGGGCCCGACCGATCGAGCAGTCGATCTCCCTCACGGCGAGCGCCCCCGCGTCCCGCAGCGGCTGGTGGACGGTCGTGAGGGACGGCCAGAAGTGGGACGCCTCGGCGGTATTGTCGACGCCGACGACGGACAGATCCTCCGGGATGCGCCGGCCCAACCGGTGGGCGCCATGAAGGACGCCGAGCGCCATCTGGTCGTTCGAGGCGAAGACCGCGTCGAGCTCTGGCTCCCGCTCGAGGAGGGTGTCCAGGCCATCTTCGCCGCTGTTCGCCGTCCAGTCTCCGACAGCGATGAGACGATCCTCCGCGACGAGCCCATGGGCCGCGAGGGCCTCCCTCCAGCCGAGTTCGCGCTGCTGCGCCTCCCACCACGTGAGCGGCCCGGTGATGATGCCGACTCGTCGGGCGCCGCCGGCGAGGAGGTGCTCGGTCGCTGTTCGGCCGATCGCCCGATTGTCGATCGCGATCGAGGGCAGCGCCGTCTGGTCGTCCATGCCCCCGACGAGCACGACAGGAACGGCGAAATCGGGGCCCACGGTCCGGGACCAGGCGCGGTTGTTGCCCACCTGGGGGATGGCCCAGATGATCCCATCCACCTGCCGGGAGACGAGGTTGTTGAGGAGCCGGTCAACGTCGTCCGTCTCAGGGACGTGGATGAGGTTGAGCGAGATCGAGTAGCCCATCTCGGCGGCCTGCTGATCGATGCCGGTCAGGACGCGCGACGGCCCGAAGTAGTCGAGCCCATACGCGACGACGCCGAGGGTGTGGCTCCGTCCCTGGGTGAGGCTCCGGGCAAGCATGTTGGGGGCATAGCCCGTGTCCTCGATGATCTGCCGGACCCGTTCGAAGGTTTCCGGGGCGACATCCGGACGGTTGTTGAGGACGCGCGAGACGGTCTGCGTTGACACGCCCGCTGCTCGTGCCACTTCCTTGATCGTCAGGCGTCGTCCCGCAGTCATGTTACCCGCTTCACCGTGGATGGCCGTTTCGCAGATCGTCGCGAATAGCATCTTGACGGGAGGCAATTGCCGATGCTAGCCTGTTATCGTTCCCGTTACCGATAACGGGAACGATAACAGGGGCCCGAGCGTTCGGCAACCTCGGGCCTGGAGCCAAGACCAGGCAGTCCGCGGGAAGCACGCCGATGGCGAAGTCGTCAGGCGCCACTTGTATCAGGCACCGAGCAATGCGCTGCGTCAGCGCGTCCCGGCACAGCGGTGGCCAGCCCAGCAGGACGGGGCGCTCCGCTCGCAATGGCCCGCGCAACTCGACCCGCACATCCCCGCCCGCTCGCAGCCGCTGTGGCCGGTCACCAGCCGAGTACCGGGTTCAGCACAGCCATCTTGGAGGAGGTGCCGATGGTGGCTGGAACCGTCTGAAGCGCATCGACCGAACGGCTCTTCAGTCAGTTGCCCAAGGACTGCGTCGGCCCGGTGAAGTGGCTCCCCTTCCGGGCAAGCGCTCCCAGGCGTCCGTACCTCAGAAGACAGACAAACGGAGACCCAACGATGACGAAATCAGGAACATTCCCCCGGATCGCGATGGCGTTGGTTGTGACCGCCCTGGTCGGCGCCTGTTCGTCCGGCGCGTCGGCGTCGCCGAGCGCGGCCGCACCGAGCGCCGCACCGAGCGCCGCAGCGAGCGCCGCAGCGAGCGCCGCACCGAGCGCCGCGGCGAGCGCCGCGGCGAGCGCGGCCGCCGGCACGAAGACCTACAAGGACATGACGGTCGGGTTCATCCAGACCGGATCTGAGAGTGGCTGGCGTGCCGCGAACACGGCCTCCTTCAAGGAGACCGCGACGCAGCTCGGCATCAACCTCAAGTTCTACGATGCCCAGAACAAGCTCGAGAACCAGGTCTCGGCGTTCCACCAGTTCAACCAGGACCCGTCGGTCAACGTCATCATCCTCGCGGCGCTCGACGTCACGGGATACGACGACGTCCTCAAGGAGGCCAAGACCGCCGGCAAGGTGGTCGTCCTGGAAGACCGCCGCATCGATGCCGACCCCAGCCTGTACTACACGTACATCGGCTCGGACTTCATCAACGAGGGCCACGAGGGTGCCGCCGCCATGTGCGACCTCCTGAAGCCCTTCGCCGCTGACAAGCACAACGTCGCCGAGATCTCCGGCGCCGTTGGCGCCTCGGCCGCCATCGACCGCGCCAAGGGATTCCGCGAGAAGATGGGCGCCTGCGGGATCCCCGACCCGACCAGCCTTGGCCTGAGCCAGACGGGCAACTGGGGCGTTCCGGAGTCCAAGGCCGTCATGGAAGCCTTCCTCAAGAAGACCAAGAACATCCAGGGCGTCTTCGCGCACAACGACGAAGAAGCCATCGGCGCCATCCAGGCGATCAAGGAAGCCGGCCTCGTGCCCGGTAAGGACATCATGGTTGTCGGCTTCGATGCGACCGCAGACGGCTTCAAGTCCCTCATCTCCGGCGAGATGGGCGCGGACATCGAGTGCAACCCGCTGCTCGCCCCGCAGGTCTACGACGCCGCTCTGAAGGCGCTGAACGGCGACACCTCGCTGCCCAAGTGGGTTCCGTCGCAGGAAGGCGCGTTCTTCGCCGCCCAGGGCGCGGCCACCCTCCAGGGGATCCTGGCGACCCGCAAGTACTAGTCACCGCCCGGAGCAGGTGCCCGTCCGGCATCGCCGGCGCGGCACCCTGGGAGGAGAGGTGGCTCTGCACCGCCTCTCCTCCTCGTCCGCCCCACGCTGGCCGCGCGCGTCACGCGCCAGATCCGTGAGCTTGTGATAGAGGTTGTCATGGCCGACCCCGCCACCGACATTGTCGTGATGGAGAGCATCGACAAGTCGTTTCCGGGTGTGCATGCGCTCCAGAAGGTGAACTTCGCGCTCGCCCGCGGCGAGATCCACGCGCTGGTCGGGGAGAACGGTGCCGGCAAGTCGACGCTGATCAAGATCCTGACCGGCGCCGAGCGACCGGACAGTGGAACGATCGCTCTTGACGGCGCACAGGTCACGATCCGCTCGCCGCTGCATGCCCAGTCGTTGGGCATCAGCACGGTGTACCAGGAGGTCAACCTCTGCCCGAACCTGACCGTGGCGGAGAATCTCCTGATCGGTCGCCAGCCAACGAAGCGGGGGCATGTCGACTGGAGCGCGGTGAATGCCCGGGCCCGGGAGATCCTCCGGGGGCTGGACATCGAGATCGACGTGACCCGACCGCTGGGCTCCTATTCGATCGCCATCCAGCAGATGGCGGCGATCGCGCGAGCCCTGGTCATCTCGTCGGCCAAGGTTCTCGTGCTGGACGAGCCGACCTCGAGCCTGACGGTCCACGAGACGCAGCAGCTCTTCCGCGTGATGCGCAAGCTGAAGGGCGAAGGCATCTCGATCGTGTTCATCACCCACTTCCTCGACCAGGTCTACGAAGTGAGCGATCGCGTCACGGTCCTCCGCAACGGGGCCCTGGTGGGGACGTACGAGACGGTGGGCCTGCCGCGCCTGACGCTGATCACCCTCATGCTCGGGCGCAGCCTGACCGAGCTCGACGACATCACCCGGCACAAGGCGGAGAGCAGCCAGCATATCGGGACCGACTCACTGCTCGAGGCCGACGGGATCGGTCTGGTCGGGTCGATGGCCCCGTTCGACCTGGTCCTCCATGCCGGCGAGGTCGTGGGCCTGGCCGGCCTGCTCGGCTCCGGTCGCACCGAGATGGCGCAGCTGCTGTTCGGCATCGACAAACCGACCACCGGCTCACTGACCATGGACGGCAAGCCCGTCAGGAAGTTCTCGCCGATCGGCTCGATCGAGCGTGGTGTTGCCCTGTGCCCCGAGGACCGGAAGGCCGACGGGATCGTCGCCGACCTCACCGTGAGAGAGAACATCATCATGGCCATGCAGGCCAGTCGCGGCTGGTTCCGGCACTTGAGCACCGGCGAGCAGTACAGAATCGCCGACACGTACATCAAACTCCTCAAGATCGCGACTCCATCGGCCGATCAGCCGATCAGGAATCTCAGCGGCGGGAACCAGCAGAAGGTCATCCTCGCTCGCTGGCTGGCGACGAAGCCGCGACTCCTGATCCTGGACGAACCGACCCGCGGCATCGACGTGGGGACGAAGGCTGACATCCAGAAGCTGGTCCTCTCGCTGGCGGAGGAGGGCATGTCGTGCGTGTTCATCTCCTCGGAGCTGGAGGAGGTGTTGCGCACGAGCCACCGCATCGTGGTGCTGCGAGATCGCGCCAAGGTGACCGAATTCCCCGGTGACGTGGATGACCAGGCGATCATGCGTGTGATCGCGGAGAGCGAAGCATGAAGACGCTCCGCCCGTCCATCAACCTGGGTCGGGTCGTCGAGAGCAGGCTCTTCGTCCCCGTGCTGGCGCTCTCGGTCATCCTGCTGTTCGACCTCGTATTCGTTCGTGGCTTCTTCAACCTCGAGATGAAGGACGGCCACCTGTACGGGAGCCTGATCGACATCCTGCGCAACAGCGCCCCGACCGTCGTGCTCGCGATCGGGATGACCCTCGTCATCGCGACAGGCGGGGTGGACCTCTCGGTCGGGGCGATCATGGCAATCGCGGGCTCCGTGGCATGCATCCTCATCGACCCGAGGATCGTCGGGCTCAATCTCCAGGGGAACATCACCGCGGTCGTCGGCGACCCCACCTACAGCTTCGCGCCGATCCCGGTCGTGATCCTGCTGTCGCTGCTCGCAGCCGTGGCGTGTGGCCTGTGGAACGGACTCCTGGTGTCCTTTGGACGGATCCAGCCCATGGTGGCCACGCTGATCCTCATGATCGCGGGTCGCGGCATCGCTCAGCTCATCACGAACTCCATCAAGATCATCATCTTCAACGACTCGTTCGCCTACATCGGAAATGGCTTCATCGTCCTGCCGTTCTCGCTGTTCATCGTCGTGGCGCTGTTTGTGGGTGCCTGGCTGCTGACGCGAAGAACCGCGATCGGTCTGTTCGTGGAATCCGTTGGCATCAGCTTCCGCGCGAGTCTCTACAGCGGCATCAACGAGAAGATGATCAAGCTCTTCGCCTACGCGTTCTGTGGCTTCTGCGCGGGGGTTGCGGGGTTGATCTCGGTGTCGAGCATCAGGACGTCGGACGCTAATCAGATCGGCCTGTACACCGAGCTGGATGCGATCCTGGCGGTCGTCATCGGCGGGACGCTCCTGGGGACGGGCGGCCGATTCTCGCTGCTTGGCAGTGTCATCGGAGGGTTGGTCATCCAGGCCACGCAAACGTCCATGTATGCGATCGGCGTGGCCGCGAGCGCCATCACTGCCGTGAAGGCGGTCATGGTGATCAGCGTGATCCTTCTCTACTCCCAGCAGGTGCAGGACCTGGTCCGCAAGGGCGCTGGGCGGCTCGGACGGAAGCAGGCAGCAGCGTGATGGAGACGTTGAGCCTGCGCCTCGCGAACAAGAGGAAGTTCCTGCCGGTTGGCGCGACTGTCACCTTGTTTGCCCTTGCATTCCTGGCGGGAACGCTGTTGTTCCCCGCCATGCGCGACGGGCAGTCCTTCTTCAACCTGTTCATCACGACCCCGTTCCTGCTCATTCTTGTCGTCGGCGAGGGCCTGGTCATCATCTCGGGCGGCATCGACCTGTCCGTCAGCGGGTTGGTGGCGCTGACCACCGTCGCCTCGGCCGCGCTCTTGCGGGACGGGTGGGACCCGTGGGTCGTCATCGGCCTCATGCTCGCGATGGGCCTCGTGTTCGGCGCCGTGATCGGCCTGTTCATCACGTATCTCAAGGTGCAGCCGTTCATCGCGACGCTGGCGGGCATGTGGCTGGCACGAGGCCTGTGCTACATCATCAGCGACAGCGAGATCAGGATCTACAACCCCCTCTACAAGCTCCTCGCCGGAACGCGGATCCTGATTCCCGGGCTTGCCGATCCCACCACGAAGAAGGGCGACTACGTCACGATTCTCGTCGTGGTGGCGTTGGTGGTGCTCGCGGTGGGCATGTACATCGCCCACTACACGCGATTCGGCCGAACCATCTACGCCATGGGCGGCAACAACGGACAGAACGAGCAGTCGGCCCGTCTCATGGGCCTGCGCGTGAACCGGGCCAAAGTCCAGGTCTACATGCTCAGCGGGTTCTGCTCGGCGCTGGCTGGAATCGCCTACAGCATCTACGTCGGATCGGGCCACGGAACGCATGCCACGGGGATGGAGCTCACGACCATCGCGGCCGTCGTCATCGGCGGGATGGCACTGACGGGCGGCGAGGGCTATCTGCTCGGTGGACTCTTCGGGGTGCTCATCACGGCGCTGATCCAGAGCCTGATCCAGTACAACGGGCAGCTCAGCTCCTGGTGGACCAGCATCGTCATCGGCGCCTTGATGCTCGTCTTCATCGGCGTCCAGGGCGTGCTCGCCACGCTGAACGCGCGACAGCTGACAGCCCGGCGGCTCGGCGGCGCGGGGGGCGGATCCACGGCTGCCGGCCTGCGACGCAGGCCGTGGCGCGACCGGCGGGTGCTGGTCGGGGCCGCCGTGGTCGTGGCGGTCCTGGTCAGCATGCAGGTCGTCGGCGCGCGGAACGCGGCCCCCGGGCCGGGAAACTCGGGCACCGGGCCGGCGTGTGCGATCAAGCCGTTCCGGCAGGATCATGCCGCCGAGCTCATGAAGGCCGGTGCGGTGATCGCATACGAGCGGAATGGCGGATCCGGATGTGTCGACGAGCTATCCGCCATCTACGCCGATGGACGGATCGTCGCGGACAACGGCACGCAGACGGTCGAGAAGAAGGCGTCGCCGGCGGATGTCCAGGCGCTGCTCGGGAGCATCAACGACCTCGGATGGTTCACCGACAACATGTACTCGACCTCGGAGACCCAGTGCGGGCAGTGCTTCACGTACTACACCGCGGTGTCGTACGCGGGCCAGGTGAAGACGGTGAAGGCGGTCGACGGCGGGACGGCTGTGCCGGCCAACTACTGGCTCGTGACCGCCAAGCTGTCCGCCATCCTCCCGACATTCGGTCCAGGTCCGCAATGAGCGAGGACAGCGAAGGATGAACGCGCGGAGGAGGCTGGCCCTGGTCATCGCCTGTGGAATCCTGCTGGCCGGCTGCGGGTACATCGTGACGCCCGAGGACGAGAGCTCGCCCGCACCCGCGGCCTCCCATGGTTGGGGCGCCGTCGCGACGAAGGTGGACGCGGCCGCCGGCGGGCTTCACGTCGACGTCACGATCCGGAACGACACTGGGGCGTGGAGCGCGATGCAGGCCACGCCCGACCAACCGGCCGTCCTCACGACGGGCGACGGCAAGTCGACCAGCTGCGCCACCGTGATCGTCGGGACCGGCGGGACGTCCCTCGCGCCGGGCTTCCAGATCCGGGGCTACACGGGTGGCACCACGGCGAAGCCGGCGACCCAGCTGCTCTACGTCGAATGTGCGGGCGCGGCCGCGGCACCCGGTTCGAAGCTCTCGATCCCGTACACGTACGTCACCGGCGACTTCAACTACTATGCACCGTCCGCCGCGACGAGCGCGAACCTCGCGGTCGACCTCGACAAGGCGGCGGCGGACCTCAAGTACCCGGTCGCCACGCCGGTCGATGGCGTCATCGAAAAGGCGGATGCGAAGATCATCGCGATCAACAAGTGCACGCTCAGCCTGACGAGCGCGAAGCGGACGGCCGACGGCCTCGAGTTCGGGTGGCAAGCGGACAACCCGACCCAGTACCCGACCTATGTGCACATCGGCATCCCGCCCGTCGTCGGCACCGACGGCGTCATCTACGGCTTCTACCAGAGCCCGACTCTCACCGACGCGCCGATCGCCCCGGGCGGCCAATCAGCCAAGTGGACGACCACGGTCGCGGTCCCGCAGGCCGACACCGGGCTCTACATCCTTGCCAGCGTCGAGAGCAAGCAGCAGAAGACCTTCGTGAACCATGCGATCGACATCACCGACAAATAGCACCCACACCGGCGTCCGTCAGGGAGAGCGAGAAGTGACGCGATGAAGCCACTGGGCGAGTTCGAGGTCTGGTTCGTCACCGGCAGCCAGGACATGTACGGCGACGCGACGCTCCGCCAGGTAGCCGAGAACGCACGGCGGGTCGCGACGACGCTCGATGGGCTCGAATCGATCCCCGTCCGGGTGGTCCACCGCCCGGTCGTAACGTCGTCGGAGAGCATCGCGGCGACGCTCCTCGAGGCGAACGCCACGGACGCCTGCGTCGGGGTCATCCTCTGGATGCACACCTTCTCGCCGGCGCGGATGTGGATCGCCGGCCTCCAGGCCATCCGCAAGCCGCTCCTCCATCTCCACACCCAGTTCAATCGCGATCTCCCCTGGGGCGAGATCGACATGGACTTCATGAACCTCAACCAGTCCGCGCACGGCGACCGCGAGTTCGGGTTCATCGAGACGCGTCTGCGGACCGCCCGGAAGACGGTCGTCGGCCACTGGGAGGACCCGGTCGTCGCCGCCCGGATCGGCTCCTGGGCCCGGGCCGCCTGCGCCTGGCGCGAGGCCCGCCACCTCCGCGTCGCGCGCTTCGGCGACAACATGCGCCACGTCGCAGTCACCGAGGGCGACAAGGTCGAGGCCCAGATCCGCCTCGGCGTCTCCGTCAACGGCTACGGCGTGAGCGACCTCGCCGAGGCGATCAGGTCCGTTTCCGATCGTGCGGTCGACGAGCTCGTCGCGGCATATGCCGACGAGTACGACCTCGCGCCCGAGCTCGGTCCCGAGGGGTCGCGACACGCCGAGCTCCGCGAGGCCGCCCGGATCGAGTCGGGCATCCGCGGATTCCTCGCGGACGGGGGCTTCGGCGCGTTCACCGACACCTTCGAGGACCTCGACGGGCTCCGCCAGCTTCCGGGTCTCGCCGTCCAGCGGCTCATGGCCGACGGCTATGGATTCGGTGCCGAGGGGGATTGGAAGACCGCGGTCATGGTGCGGCTCTTCAAGGTCATGGCGTCCGGCCTGCCCGGCGGCACATCGTTCATGGAGGACTACACGTACGACCTCGATCCGGTGGCACCGAAGGTCCTCGGGGCGCACATGCTCGAGGTCTGCCCGTCGATCGCGGCCGGCCGCCCTCGCTGCGAGATCCACCCGCTCTCGATCGGCTCGCGGTCGGATCCGGTCCGGCTCATCTTCGACGCAGCGCCCGGCCCGGCGTTCGTTGCCGCGCTTGTCGACCTGGGCGACCGGCTCCGGATCGTCGCGAATGTCATCGACATCGTGGCGGCCGACCATCCCCTCCCCCGCCTGCCGGTCGCCCGGGCGATCTACCGGCCGCGACCGGACCTCTCGACCGCCGTCGAAGCCTGGCTCGTCGCCGGAGGGTCGCACCACACCGTCCTCACCAAGGCGCTCGATCCGGAGCCCCTCGTCGACTTCGCCGAGATGGCGGGCATCGAGCTGCTCCTCATCGACGAGGACACCCGGGTCGCCGGCTTCCGCAAGGAGGTCCGATGGAACCAGGCGTACTACCACCTCGCCCGGGGCATCTGATCCGATGGCGTCGCTGGCCCTGCGCGGAGCCGCGGCCCGAGCAGCTGGAGGCCGGGGGCCCGTGAACCCGAACATCCCGAGCCAGGCCGGCGCGCGCGCCGCCAGGGGCAGGCTCCGGCACCAGGCTCCGTGACGGCGATCCCGTCCCGCCCGGAAGCTCCTCCTCCGGGTGGGACGGGATCGTTCGTCCGATCACGTCGGCTACGAACCCGACTTGGGCGCGGGCGGGCTCCAGCCCGGCGAGCGCCGCCCGCCGTGGAGCGGTCCGGGGTCGGTGACCGACGCACGCCCGGGCGGTGCTTTCATGTCCGCCTCGCCCGAATCGACCGCCGGCGCCCCGGGAACCAGCCCGGACGGGACCTCGGCATCGGGCGTGTGGCCGCCGCCCGGGACGCCCAGCCAGGCGCGCAGGCTGCCCCGCAACAGCGCCCGGGCGTGGAAGGAACCCTGGGCCGTGATGCCATCCATGGACATCCCACCGCACGGAGGCACGCCGGTGAGGCTGCTTGCGCTCAACATCCAGCATGCGGCCGTGAGGCGCGTCCCGCTCGTCGCGAAGGCGGTGCTCGACGCCGTTCCCGACGTGGTCGTCCTTTCGGAGTTCTACCTCAACATTCAGGGCGGGCGCCTCCTCGGGCTCCTCGAAGCGGCGGGGCTTGTTCACCAAGCCCACGGGGTCGCGGGATCCGAGCGCTACCCGTACACAGTGGTGATCGCCTCGCGCACCCCGATCGCCCACACGCGCAGACCGCTCGACGGCTCGCCGCATGCCCAGCGCATCCTCGAGGCGACGATCTCTGGCATCAGCGTGGCGGCCGTCTACTTCCCGCTCGCAAAGGAGCACGATCCCTTCTGGGACGGGCTCTTCAGCCCGTACGCGGACTCGTTGGCCACCCGACCGGCGATCATCGCCGGAGACTGGAACACGGGATCAGGGGCGCTCGACATCGGCGGCGGGCCCGTCGCGGGCATGAGCCGGTTCGACTGTCTTCTCGCGTCGGGTTGGACGGACGCGTGGCGAGCGCTCCACCCCGACGTCCGCGAGTTCACCTGGTACAACCGCCGCTCCGGCAATGGCTTCCGCATCGACCACGCCCTGCTCTCCCCGGTGCTCGTACCGCGCCTGCGGACCGCGGAACACCTCCACGGGACGCGGACGTCCGGCGCGACCGACCACTCGGGACTTCTCGTCGACCTCGACGAGATCGTGCCTGCGTCTGAGGCTGCGTCGTCACGCATGCCGGGCTCCGTGCGCCCCGGCTGAACCGCCGAGGAGGGTCACCATGGCCGACATCGAGCTCGCGTCCCGGTTGGCCGGCGGCATGCTCGGGCCTCCTTGTCGGCGACGCGCTTGGCGTTCCGTACGAGTTCCGCCCGCCCGGCGCGATCCGGACCGTGGAGTTCCGTGGACACGGCAGCCATGGCCAGCCGGCGGGCACGTGGAGCGACGACGGGGCGCTCGCGCTCGCCCTCGCCGACTCGCTCCTCCCCGCGACGGGAACGACCGATCCGCGGGCGGTGCAGTTCGACCCCGACGACCAGGGCCGGCGGTTCGTGGCCTGGTGGCGGGGGGCCGCCTACACACCCGACGGTGACCGCCCATTCGACGTCGGGGGGACGACGCTCGCGGCGATCCGGACGCTCGAGGCGGGACGCCCGGCGTTCGACGCCGGTCCCGCCGACGAGCGGGCGTGCGGGAACGGGTCGCTCATGCGGATCCTGCCGCTCGCCCTGGCCGAGCGCGGCCTCGACGACGCGACGGCCGTCGAGCACGCCCACCTCGCCTCCCGGGTCACCCACGGCCACCCGCGCTGCCAGGTCGCCTGTGCGCTTTACGTGCTGGTCGCCCGGCGGCTCTTGCGCGGCGACGAGCCGGGGCCCGCGCTCGCGTCGGCGAGGGCGACCCTCCGCTCCCGCTACGTCGGCGACCCCACAGGCACGGCCCACCGCACCGCGCTCGACGAGCTGGAGGCGTGGGCGCCGCGCTCCGGGCGCGGCTTCGTCCTCGACTCCTTCTGGTCGGCCTGGGATGCGTTCGCGGGCGCCCCGGACTTCGCGTCGGCGGTCGAACGGGCGATCCACTTCGGGAACGACACCGACACGACGGCGGCGATCGCCGGCGGCCTCGCCGGGATCCGCTGGGGCTGGGACGGGATCCCGCTCGCCTGGCGCCGGGGAATGCGCGGCCACGCCACGTCGCAGCCGATCGTCGACCGGCTCGTGGCGACGACCGGCGCTCGGACGAGTTCCGGCTCGCCGCTCCGGGTCGACCGGATCGACCTCGCCGGGATCGAGGGGCTCGCGGGCGGCAGCCTCGGGATCACGTTCCTGCCCGGGAAGAAGCGCGAGGGCCATACGGGACTCCACTGGCGCGACCTCGACCTCGACGTGGCCAGCCTCCGCGCGCTCGGGGTGGACGTCCTGTTCCTGCTCGTCGAGGACGAGGAGCTCGCCTGGTGCCGGGTGCCGGAGCTGCCGGAGGTGGTCCCCGCGGCCGGCACCGAGCTCGTCCGCTTCCCGATCCGGGACCCGCGGGTCCCGACGGACGATGCCGCGTTCCGGGCGGCGGTCGGGGACCTCGTCGGGCGACTCCGGGCCGGCGCGTCGGTGGCGATCGCCTGTCGGGGAGGGATCGACCGCTCCGGGATGGCCGCGGCCTGCGTGCTGGTCTCCGCCGGCCTCGACCTTGGAGACGCGATCGACCGGGTCCATGCCGCGAGGCGCGGTTCCCTCACATACCCGGAGCAACTCGCCTACGTGCGGGCCTGGGGCCGGTAGGAAGGGGCGCATGCGCGCCTGCTGGGTCCGACCCGAACCGGCGCGTTCAGTCGCGGCCAGCGCCCGGACCACCTTCGAGTTCGCGCACGGCGAGATCGAAGACCGGGGCGGGCATGCCGACCGGATCCTGGAACCGCATGGACGAGCTGCCACCGGGGTGGAACCACTGGCAGGCGGCCGCGAAACGGAACGTGCTCTCGAGCACGAGGAGGCGCCCGGTCCCGTCCCACGTCGCCGCCCGCGCCTCGGCGAGCGGCAGGAGCGCGGCGATCCCCGCGAACTGCGCGGTCATCTCCGCGACGGCCTCCGCGTTGTCCATGTAGAGACCGCCCCATCCGACCTGGGTGAAGAGTGCGAGCGGCCCCAGGACGAGGTGGTAGTTGATCGAATACGAGTTCGCCCCGTGCCCGGCGTGGGAGATCGCGAGGTAATCGGCGACCTCGTGCTTGAACGCCTCGCCCGGGTACTTCCGGAACACGTACATTTCAAGCTGATCTATCTCCCGGGTCGCCCAGAGCCAGTCGTCGCGCCGGACGAGCGCAGATCGGAGCGAGGACGGGAGCGGCGGCACCGGGAGCCCGGCCGCCGCGAAGGTCGCCCCGAGGTCGGCGGCAACGTCCATCGGGCCGGCACGAACCGCGCGGCTTATCGGCTCAGGACCCTCGACGGCGGGCGAGCTCGCGTACGCCGAGCCGTCCTCCTCGAGCCACTCCCCGGGGCCTGGGTTGGGTCTCACACGACGTCTGCCTTCTGGGCCGGCCCCTCTCGGTCGAGCGCCTCGAGGAGCCGCTGCGACGCCTCCGCGAGCCTCGATTGGTCACCATCGCGGCAATCGAGGTAGTTCCAGTACGCCATGTAGGCAGGCAGGCCAGCGGTGTGGACGTAGAGCGGGAAGAGGAGGTCCTTCCCGATCCGGTTGCCCCGGATCCAGGCGATCCCGAACTCCTCCTTACAGGCTTTCGATGCGAGGTACTCAGGCGAGAGGAGTGCTACCACCTTCCGCGACCGCTCGAGGCTCTCGAAGATCTTGAGTTGCCACGAGACGCCGATTTCAATCTCGTGGCGGTCGACGAAGACCCGGATCCCGGGGCGGGCCGCCTGCAGCGCGGCCTCCAGCGCCTCGCGCTCGGCCGTGTTGGCGTGCGCGTAGCTGATGAACACGTCGTAGTCGAACCCGGCCGGAGCCGGCGCCGTCGAGGGCATCTCGTAATCGGCCTTCCTGGCGCGGAACACCTGCCGAGCCTCTTCCGCGTGCGCGTCCTGGTGCGCGACGATCGTCAGTCGCTCGAGCGGCAGGCCGATCTCGAGCCAGTTGATCGCTGCCTCAAGGAGCGGCTCGAGCATCTCCCTGATTCCATAGCCCCGGTCCCCCGCAGCGACGATCGGCATGACGAGCGAGCGGATCTTGGGCCGCACCGCCAGGATCGGCGTCAGCGCGCGGAAGATGTCGCCCACGACCTCGGGCGGCCTGCCCCGTTCCCGCGGCTCAAAGCAGAAGATGCGCCGGTAGGCCAGACCAGGCATCGGGCTCTTGAGCTTCCTCGACAGCCAGCAGGAGTAGGTAGTCCGCAGGTCGATGTCCTTGTGGCGTGCCAGTTTCTTGACCGAGAGGCCTTTCCTGTGCAAGGCCCCGATCAGCGATCCCGGGGTGGGCTCGTAGTCATCGGGAAATGCAGAGACGAGTAGGAGATCGGCGCGCTCTGTTGACGACAGGTCCGTCAGGTCCCCCTGGGAGAGCTCGATCCTGCCCGGGTGGCTGCCGCGGATCTCGATTGTCTCGAGAAGTTGCATCGCCCAACCTTTCTGACTCTTCGGTGTCCGCGCTCGCACACGGTACCAAGGTCGAGCGGCGCGATCTCAGTACCACGGAGGGAGACTCCCGATCGGACGGCGGCCGGACCCTCGCCCTGTGCCATCCAACCTGTCACAGCCACCTCCCAAGCTGGCCCCGGAAAGCAGCGTGGAGATCGAGATGGACGAACGGCTCGTACGGGAACAGCTCGGGGAGGCTCTGGGCACAGTGCGCCCGCTCGTCACGCTCTCCCGCGAAGGCCTCGTCCTCACCGCCCTCGAGTGGGGCGTCGACCGGCCGGCTGCCTACGAGACCGCGACGGCCGCTGCCCGCGACGGCTCGCTTGAGCTCCGCGAGCAGTCGGTCGGCTCGGTTCCCTCGATTGAGGCGGTTACGAAGGAGAAGCCGGTCGTCCTCTTTGCCGGCGACACGGTCGTCGGCGGCAAGCAGAACCGCATCATCAACGTGAGCGTCTGGCTTTCCGCGATGAAGGTCACCTCGATCCCGGTCTCCTGCCTTGAGCTCGGGCGCTGGAATCAGGGCTACAGCTTCACTGCCTCGCGCAAGGTTGACTACCTGCTGCGCGCAAAGATGAGTGCGCAGCTTTCCGATGTGGCACTGATGGAGCGCCAGCGGGCGGCGTCGGCGCCCGGAGACGTCCACGCAGCGCGCCGGAGCTACGCCGCCGACCAGGGCGCGGTCTGGGGGGAGATTGCCGAGAAAGAGGAGCGTGCACGGGCGCACTCGCAGACGGCCGCGCTCCACGACCTCTACGAGCGCGAGGCGATCGACGCCGCGGCCTTCGTGCGCGCCTTCCCCTGCCCTGCCGGGGCCACCGGCGTCGCAGTCGGGATCGGTGGGAAGCTCGTCGCTCTTGAGCTCTTCGACGCAGCCTCGACATTCACCGACCAGTGGTCCCGCGTTGTGGAGGGCGCCGCGTCCGCCTACGCGGATCATCGCCGCGCTGTTGCGGCCAGGGTCGAGGCCGAGCCTCGCCATCGCCACCCCGATGAGGGTGCGCTGGGGCGGCTCCTTGGACGGGCGACCGCCGCGTGCACCGACGCCGTGGTTGGGGCCTCTGTTGGCGAGGGATATGACGTGCGGCTTCGCGGCGAGCGGATCCGTGGCGGCGCGCTCGTCGTCGGCGACCACCCGGTCCACGTCGAGCTGTTCCGGGTCGAGGGGTAGCGGAGATGGCGGTTGAGGTTCCGAGCTTGCCGCTGTCCGCAGCGGATTCTCCACTGCCTGAACGCGAGAGCTACTCGTCGCTGACGACCTACGAGGGCTGCCCGCAGCGGTACGCGTTCCGTTACGTTGAGCGGCTGCCGGGCGAGGTCACGCCGGGCCAGTTCGCCTTCGGTACAGCCATCCACAAGGCGTTCGAGGTCTTCGTCCGCGAGCAGATCCGCAGCCACGCCGATGGGGCGTCCGAGCCTGGGCTCGACGTGCTCCAGCAGGCATGCGACGAAGTCCTTGACCGTGCTGGCCTGGAGCCCGACGAGCTGGCCCGGATGCGCGCCGCTGCCGAGCCGGTCCTCGAACGCTTTCTGCGGCGCGAGTCAGCCAGCGCCTCGATCCCAGTTGCGGCTGAGCTCGGGTTCGGCATCGACATCGCGCTCCCCGCCGAGTCTGGTTCCTTCCGCTTCGTCGGATACATCGACCGGGTCGATCGCGCACCGGACGGCACCACTGTGATCACTGACTACAAGACCGGGCGGCCCCGCGCCCAGGCGGAGGTCGATGCGGACCGGCAGTTGACCGCCTACGCGTATGCTGCCGACCGCGGCGCACTTCGCGACCCGACATCCGGAGATGCCGTACGTCCTGCCTCGCGACTCTGCCTCTACTTCGCGGACGGGACGGAGGTCTCGACGAGGCGGACGGCCGATGACCTCGCCGTATTCGAGCGTGACCTCGTCGCGATGGCGGCGAGTGCCCGGAAGCGCGATTTCGACGCTCGCCCTGCACCCGGGCGCTGTCGGTGGTGCGAGTACCGCAGGACCTGCGGTGACGCGATCGTCTCCTCCTGAGGGGCGGGCGGGGCGCGGCTGGGCGCTCGGGCGTTCCGCATTCAGCAGGCCGTCACCGTAGGACTGGTCGGCACATGGAGGAGCGACAACGTGCCTCCACCGATTGGGCGTACTGAGACTCGCGCCCAGACAAGTCCGCTCCGTACAATCGTCCTGCTCGAGTCGGCAGCAGAACCTTGGGAGACGCGCGGCAGGAGATACGAGCGAGCCCGCCGGCGAGCAAGGGCGTGGGGGTCGGAAACCCCGATTCGCGCTCGGACAGTCCCGGTACGATCGGCCGATGTGGTCTCTCCTCTACCTCGTCGTCCGCGCCCTCGTCGGTTTC
>Ga0209429_10000809_pt1 | contig 20441 bp, 17 predicted proteins | sample BarGraNGADG00212_3_FD_184493 | JGI IMG/M metagenome (GOLD analysis project Ga0209429, IMG submission 184493) | Arctic peat soil microbial communities from Barrow, Alaska - Barrow Graham LP Ref core NGADG0004-212 (SPAdes) (version 2) | ecosystem: Environmental > Terrestrial > Soil > Wetlands >...
AAAATCGTGAAATATTATGGGCAGAGCTACTTTCCTTACATCGGACACGCTAAACATATTATCACTCATTATATTAGAAAAACAACACCCGAAATAGCCTCAATGTATAAAATCAATACATCAAGGCAATCGGAAAATACATGATAATTATTTACATACAAAAAGATACTCCCCTCCTGTGCGTCTTCAATGGGCTTGTCGCCCGCAAAAATTGCACGGAGGAAAGTATCTTCTTATTTGAAATCAGTTGAAAGGGAGATGCTTAGCCGAATACTGCGGCGAAAGCCTCATCAAGTGCATCAATCAGATCGTCGATGTTCTCTGTTCCGATCGAAAGGCGGATTGTGTTGGGCAGGATACCGCCGTCCCGGAGTTCGGATTCCGTAAGCTGGGAGTGTGTTGTGCTTGCAGGATGGATGGCAAGGGATTTGACATCCGCTACATTGGCAAGAATTGAGAAGATCGGAAGACTGTCGACAAATTTCTTCGCCTCGTCAGATCCTCCCTTTACGCCGAATGTGAATATGGAACCGGCGAATTTGGGGAAATACTTCAGGGCGAGCGCATGATATTTGTTGCTTTCAAGTCCCGGATGATTTACAAATTCGACATGCGGGTTCTTCTCAAGATACCTGGCAATCTTGATAGCATTCTCATTGTGTCTCTCCACGCGAAGGGATAAGGTCTCAAGTCCCTGCAGAAAGAGGAAGGAATTGAATGGGCTTAACGTTGCCCCTGTGTCGCGCAAAAGGATGACTCTGGCACGAAGGATGAATGCGAGATTGCCGAAGCCCTCGACAGGAATCAGGCCATGATAGCTGGGATCAGGCTGTGTGTACTGAGGAAATTTGCCGGAAGCCCAATCAAATTTACCTGCATCTACAATAACACCGCCGATGCTTGTGCCGTGACCGCCAAAGAACTTTGTCGCAGAATGGACGATGATATCTGCTCCGTGCTCAATCGGACGGAAGAGATAAGGCGTCGCAAAAGTATTGTCAACAATAAGAGGAATCCCGTTGCGGTGTGCAATTTCCGATAAAGCATCAATATCAATGATATTGCCGTTCGGATTGCCGAGTGACTCAATGAAGATTGCCTTCGTATTTGGCTTGATGGCCTTTTCAAAATTGGTCACATCATCAGGATCTACAAAAGTTGTGGTAATCCCCTGGTATACCAGTGTGTGGGCAAATAGATTGTATGTACCGCCGTATACAGTGCTGGCGGAAACGATATGATCCCCTGATGAGGCAACATTCTGAATCGCATATGTTGTGGCTGCGGAACCGGAAGCAACAGCCAGTGCAGCTGCGCCACCCTCAAGGGCTGCAACTCGCTTCTCAAAAACATCGGTTGTCGGATTCATGATACGTGTATAAATATTACCCGGCTTCTTCAGGCTGAAAAGATCTGCGCCGTCATCGGAATTCTCAAAAACATAAGAAGTTGTCTGATAAATCGGAACTGCCCTTGCATGTGTTGTGGGGTCAACCTCTTGTCCTGCATGTACCTGGAGTGTCTCAAATTTATAATTCTTCGTCATAATAATTACGCCCTTTCTTCTGTGCAACTTTCGTTGTGTTTTTTGTGTCGGACGCACCTCCTCAGCCATGAAGGGGCCGCATTTCCAATCATTTTGATCCGGAATTCGTCTAATGCCGTGTATTCCTACCAAATCGATAGGTTTACTATATATCCGTTAAATTCATTTGTCAACAGTAATTTTAAAATATTATATTTGTTCCATGCAGGCAGTCATCCGCAGGTGTGCTTTTGCAGCGTATACACGTACATGACGGCATATATCCGTCTTACGCAAAGCGCACAAGTATCATCATTGTCGCGTCATAGTACGTCTGCGAACTGGATTCGTCTTTTGATGCATTCTGGAAAATAATACGCATGGACGCTCCCGTTCCGGCTACATCAAATGTCATGGCGTCTGCAGGAAGCTGTTCCTTGCTGACTGAATCGTTGTCCTGAACCATTTTGTTGATTAATTCGACAACGGAGGCAGTCAAAAGGACATTGCCGTTCTCATCACGAAGCTGAATATCGATCTGATCGCCGTTCACCACAACAGCTGCATCATATTTTTTGCCCTGATCCGTAATTGTCGTCACGACTTCATTCTGGCTCTTACCCTCATAATTATTGCCGGCCGCCGTTATCATGTATTCATACGCACCTATTTCAACCGGAGTGGCTGTGTCACGTGAATACATGTAATACGCACCCTGATCAACAGCACCGGCCGTCTGATAATACGGTGAGAATCCGAATATGTTTTCGAAGTCGACGTACATCTCGAATTTATCAGATACACCCTGTACTTTGTCCGTCTCTTTCACATCATAAAGATACTGCATCGCATCGGTGATGATGGCCTCATCTTTTTCTGAAAGAGTAGTGTTGGGAACAATGGATCCGTCCCTTATCATGTTATTGGCAGTGAGTACCCTGTCAAGTATACCGAGCTGGCTGTTCGTACTGATCGTAAAAGCATCAGCCGGAGGTGTTATCGATACAAGTGCGAATCCTGTCAGCACGATCGCCAGTATCACATTTTTCTTAAGCGGAAGAAACGACATCAGCACCCCGGCGGTTACAGAAAAAATGCCGAACAGAATAACGAAATAGCGTCCGAAAACAATACCTTCTCCCGGAATCTTCATAATCAGATTCACAGCCTGATAGAGTGCAATCAGCAGCATCAGCTTGGGGGCAATCATCCGGAAAAGCTGCGTAATCTTACTGTCTATCTTGCTTACAAGGATATAGAGGGCAATCACAACAATGCAGTATGCAAGAATCAGCGGGCGCAGCAAGTCTCCCGGATCGCCGCCGACAAATGTCTTAACCAGATAGGCAAGCAGCACCAGCGTGTAGAGAGCCGTCAGTGGTATCAGCACATAGGATAGCAGCACACGGAAGAATGTCGGAATCCTTGCCAGATGTTCCTGCTTCTCCTTCTCCTCTGCCGCGCCGCCGAATACGGGAATCAGCGACAGGAACAGCATCGGTGCGGTAAATACCCAGATCCAGACCGACAAATGTGAATACAGGTTTACCGGAAGGCGGAAAAGAAGCACATCTACAGCACTGAGTACAAGTGAAATACCGCCCCATATGATTGTCATAAAGAATGCTGTCGTGAAAAAAGCTTTGAAAAAAGTCATAAACAGATCATTAAAATCTGTTTTCCAGCGAAGGCACGGAACCCAAAGACAGACAAACAGAAGGGCAAAACATAAAATCACAATGCGCAGCGAGTCTTTCACGCTGCCGTTATAGCCGGAAAGGACAAGAAAAAAGTAGGCGGCAGCAAGACCTAGAGCCGCAGCCTGTGAAACGGCAAGCCACAGAACAGCATTGGGTCGTTTTTCAAACCCGAAAACCATTGCTGCCGATAAAAAAACGCCCAGAATCAATGTATAGATCTCGCGTATATGGTCGCTGCCCGTCTCCACGCTGATACTTGTATATACCGCGATTGCACATAAAAGGATAAAAACGACCGGAAAACGTACCCAGGTATGGGTTATAGACTTTAGCCTGTCCTGAATCATACCAAAAAACTTCATACAGATCACTCCTTCACATGAAACAGCACAGATAAACTCTTTACAAATATATTGTATGTTTTCATGAGAAGCGAGTCAATGAAAATGGACGGGCATGCAAAGGGGCCGGCGTGCCGGTCCCTTTCTTGCGTTTTTATGTGCTGTACTCAAATGCTCCGGATAAGCCTGATATAAAATGCAATACATGTATCGAGTTTCTTTACCGGGATCGCTTCATTTGCTGCGTGCATGCTGTTCCGTTCTGCTTTGGTAAGTTCCATCGGTGAAAAACGATAGACATACGGAGAAATACGTGCAAAATGTCTTGAATCACTTCCTCCGAGCATCACATAGGGAGAGAGGATCGCTTCGGGAAAGGTCCTGTGAATCACGCTGCCGAGAAGTTCATAAGGTGCCCCCGCAGTTATCGAAACAGGGGAAGGTTCGGTAGCATATACGGTATTTACCAACGCCCCCTCTTTTGCAGATATTCTGCGGATATGTTCCACCGTATTCCCAACACTTTCTCCTACGGCAACGCGGATATTAGCCGAAGCTTTTGCCCGTGAAGCAAGAACATTGGAACCGCGGCTTCCTTCGAGCATGGTGACTGCGACTGTCGTTCGAACGATTGCGTTCATTTCCCCTCCGGCATTGGCAAAAACCGCAAGAAGCAGCGGTCCGAACAGCCAGAGATTGGCAAAAATGATCCGGTAGGCAAACGGTGTATGGCGTCCGAGAATATGGAGCATTTCGATAGTGGGAGCGGGAAACCGGGCATGAAACGGATGTCTGTTAAGACTGATGATAAGACGCGCGAGCGTGACCGGAGCCGTAACTTTGGGCGGAGCGGAAGCATGTCCGCCCGCACTGTTTACAACTAAGTCAACATCGACGATCCCCTTCTCTGCCACACCGACAAGAGCTACGGGGGATGTTACTCCGGGAAATACTTTCGTGACTACGGCACCGCCTTCGTCGAGAACGAAATTCAGATCAATGCCGCGTTCTTCGAAAAGCGACACTATAGCCGGGGTACTGTCACCTGCGATTTCCTCATTATTGGAAAAAGACAAATAGATATCGTGTTCCGGCGTAAATCCATCTTTGATGAGAAACTCAGCAGCCTCCATAATCGACGCCAGTGTTATTTTGGTATCCACAGCACCTCGACCCCATATGATGCCGTCTTCAATCTCACCGGCAAACGGAGGATGTTTCCAGTTGTCCTCCCGTGCACTGACGACATCATAATGAGCCATCAGGACAACCGGCTTCTCTTTTGACCTGCCTGCCCAATGGTATAAAAGGGCATGCCGGTTTACTGTTTCCCTGGTAAGAACCTTGTGCGCTTCAGGATAAAGCTCCGGAAGCAGGGCCATAAATGCATCAAATGCAGAATGATCAATTTCGTCCTCTTTTCTGCTCGATACAGTCTGCATCTGAATCATCTGCGAAAGATGTCCGCCGGCAGCTTCTGCCCTGAAATCTGTTAATTCATCACCAGTACCCTGCGATGCAGGCAACGGTGTGAACCGCACCGCACGCACGAGCATGACAGTAAACAGGATAAGAATCGGGATAATAAGAAAAAGCCACGGCATGTTTGCCACCCCTTTTATTTTTTCAGAACCTTAGACATTAAATAATTTCAGGCGCAGGACGTTCCAACTCCTGTGCATTCTTTTCTTTACTCTGATTATACTCATCAATAGTTCCTGTAACAGCTTTATCATCATAAAAGCAATATAAAATAAGTGCAGCGGATATTGCAGCTGCGGCAAGAATAGCCGTCAGACGCACTCCGGACGCAGTAGCTTTTGCATTTACACTATTCAGTGCAATTACCCCGGGAACTGTAAGAAGAACAATGGACTGGCTTAACTGCATGGTAAAATTGCGTGCGGCAACAAACATACCCGCGCGGTTTTCCCCCGACTTTATCGTGTCATACTGTGCAATATCTGCAAATGCCGCCAACGGAAGAATGTTGGTAATGGATATTGGAAATCCGATGAAAAGTCCGATCAGTATGCCAAAGCCACGTCCCCCGACTATCGGCAGTAACGCCTGGTTGAAAAAAATACTTGTATAAATAATAATATAGGTAATACAGGCTCCTATGATCAAAGGCTTCTTCCCGAATTTTCTGGTAAGACTGTTCACAATGGGATAACTTATTATTCCCACAACAATCGCTATGCCCATGACCACAACCGAGAATGACTCGCTCTGTCCCAAAAGCATAGTCACATAGTACATCAGAGAGGCATTGAAAAAAGAAAACGCAACCCACATAAGTAAATATGCCAGGGAAAGAACAGTAAAGTTTCTGTACCGGAATGCTGCTTTAAAAGATTCCAGAAGAGGAACATAGCATGGTTTTTCCTCAACAAAATCTTTTTCCCGGACAAGGAATGCGGGGATGAGTGCGAAGATACCCCCCATGATTCCAAATGCCGCAAAGGCCCATCTCCATGCCCATAGTTCACTCATACCGCTGCTGATCAGAGCTTTCTTAATAATGGGAGTCACATAAATGACAGCACTGCCGATAACAAAAACAAGGGTATTCAGGGTAAAGAAGAAGACTCTCTTTTTGGTCTCGGTTACGATCTCTGTCATCAGCGCAAAATAAGGGACAAGATATGTTGAAGAGAAGAAATAGTATAAGCCCATCGTTACCGCAAGCCAAATGACATTGATCCAGTTCTTTTGATCAAATGGTGTAAAAACCATCAGTGTACAAAATAGAGCCCACGGTATAGCCGACGCACGCATAAACGGGATTCGCCTGCCGTTCTTATTTATCGAACGGTCACTTTTGGCAGCAATCCATGGATTGATCAGTGCGTCAAAGACCATGCCTATTCCCCTGATCAGGGCAAAAGCCAGAGCCGCACTGGGTAAAAGTATCGGTAAAGTCGATGTATCCTGAGGGATGAAAATTAGCATCAGGTATGTAACCGTAAGTCCGTTAAAGATAGCCCTTGCAAAATCCCCCATGCAAAAGGCGATTAGTGTTCCTGTGCCAGCTTGCTTCTTCATGATCTGCTCCTCTTTATACGGTTTATCAACAATTATTATAACAAGCCTCCTGCCGCATGGATGCACGGCAGGAGGCTTTGTCAATTTGCTTTGTCTTATTATAATTTAATCAAACGGAATCCGGGCTGTATTGAATACTGTTTAGAATGCAGGAATGACTGCACCCTTATATGTATCTTCAATGAAAGCACGAACTTTTTCTGTACGAAGTGCGGAAACTACCGCCAGGAGCGCCGGATCATTGGCCCTGTCTGAAGCCGTGACCAGAATGTTGGCGTAGGGAGAATCCGCGCCTTCCCTGAAGAGTGCTGAATTCGGATCGATTCCTGCCTCGAGTATTTTATTGGTATTCGTAACATATCCGTCAAATTGATCGTTAACCCGGATGATATTTGCAGAATCGAGTTCAACGATTGTGATTGGCTTGATGTATGTTTCTATGTCTGCTATCGTCGCGGAGTAATTTTCTATCGTTGACTTAAGCTTAATAAATCCATTTTGTTCCAGAATTTTGAGTGCCCTGTATTCATTGGTAGCATCATTCGGAATGGCGAATGTTGCCTTGTCGGGAATTTCAGAGACTGTTGTGTACTTTGTCGAGTAAAAACCGATAGGCTCAACATGAATGCCGCCGATGCTTACAAGATCAAATCCCTTTTCATTGACCACCGACTCAAGATACGGGACATGCTGGAAGAAATTCGCATCAAATTCTCCATTTGCCGTCTGTTCATTGGCTGTTGCGTATGAATCTCCGCTCAATGTAATAATATCCAGCGTTATCCCCTGTGCTGCCAGATCATCCTTCACAAACTCAAGTAGTTCCGTATGGGGAACTGCATCGGCTGCAATCGTAAGTGTTACGGGATCTCCGGTATAGATCAGCTGAGCCGTAGTTTCTGCTGTTGCTGCATTGGTGGCAGCAACTGTAGTTTCTGCTGCTGCGGTAGTTTCTGCAGTAGTTGTTGCCGCGGTCGTTGTTGTTGCAGTTGTTGCAGTTGTTGCAGCTGTATTTTCAGCTTTAACAGTTTGTCCGCAAGCCGAAGCGGAAACCAGAAGGGTAAGAATAATAAGCAGGGATACAATTTTTCTTTTCATTTCATTTTCCTCCTAAGATTAGATGTCTTCAGATTTTGATGTCTTTAGCGCAGATGTTTTAGATCAGATATCTTTTTTTACTGATATGTTTTGCAAACAAATCTCCAGTAAGTTGGATTAACTGTACAAGAACGATTAATACGAGTACTGCTGCGATAAGGATGTCTGTTTTAAATCTCTGATAGCCAAACCGGACCGCAACGTCACCAATGCCGCCTGCGCCGAACGATCCTGCCAACGCAGTGATTGAAATGATCGCAATGACTGATATGGTGAAACTTCTGATAAGAGCCGGCAGTGCTTCCGGTATAAGTACTTTAAAAACGATCCGCCTGTTGGATGTACCCAAGGCCTTTGCCGCTTCGAGCTTCCCTTTGGTCACCCCGAGAATACTGCTTTCCACAAGTCTTCCAAACATGGGGACTGCGCTTACAACAAGGGCCAATATACATGCCTTGGGACCATAGGAGATGCCAAGGATCAACCGGGAGAGAGGCAGTGTCAGTATGATCAGAACCATCGACGGCAGGGAACGGAACATATTTACAATGGTTCCAAGCACCTTATTCAGACCCGGGATTGGATGGACACCGTCTTTGTCTGTGATAACGAGTACGACTCCCAGAAGAAGACCGAAAAAAAGCGTGAAAACAGTTGTCAGGCTTACCATATATAAGGTCTGCCATATGGCGGGAACGATGATGTCCCAGGTCTTTGCGCTGAAAGCATTTACAATTACCTGCAGCAGATCGCTGTTATTCAGATTCATATTCCCTCCCCCTTCTCCACGAATTGATTCGTCTGGAACTCGGCATTAATTCTCACAAATAACTTTCCGGTCTCACTGGCGGGATTTCTAAAAATGTCTTTGACCCTTCCCTTTTCCACGATCTCTCCGTTCTCGAGTACGGCCATGTTATTGCATGTATAGCGGATAACTTCCAGTTCATGTGTAATCAGAACAATAGTCAGTCCAAGTTTACGATTGATGTCTTTAAGCAGTTCCAATACAGACACAGTCGTCTGCGGATCCAGGGATGATGTTGCCTCATCACTTAAGAGAATGTCCGGGCGATTGGCCAGAGCCCGCGCGATGCCGACCCTTTGTTTCTGGCCTCCGGAGAGCTGCCCCGGATAGGAGTTTATCTTGTCGCTCAAATCAACCAACTCCAGAATTTCTTCCACTCTTTTTTTGATTTCCTGTTTGGGAATTCCTGCGTTGTCCAGAGGGAACGCTACGTTCTGTCTGACCGTCATGGAATCAAAAAGGTTGAATTGCTGAAAGATCATTCCTATTTTCTGCCGCCGCAGGTTAAGTTCTTTTTTGGGCAGTGTTGTGATCTCGATCTCACCCAACCGGATGCTTCCGGAATCCGGTTCCTCGAGGCGGTTCAGGCAGCGAATCAATGTTGATTTGCCTGCACCGCTGAATCCCACAATCCCGAAAATATCTCCCTTTTCTATTGAAAGATTGATTCCGCGAAGCACCTCGATGCTCTGGTCATCACTATGAAAAGTTTTGTAGAGATTTTGAATTTCTAAAAAAGCACTGCTCATAAGATCCCTCTTTCGTGCTGTCAACATACACATGACATTGACAGGGCGCTTCATTTCTTCTGATCCTTGTGTCTGAAGTCTGCCGCAGACATCATCCAATTATTCAGCGCCACGGCTTGGCAAGGACTGGCAGCCGTACCGGGACGCTGAGCATTCGACACATCCCCATACACATCAATTCAAATTTTGATGAAATACTATCATGAGAGGAGAAAACAGACTTCAGACTACTTGCATGAGAATTTAATTTTGCATGCTTCATGGTTGTTTCCTCCCTCTTCAGATTCAATTGCCGGCTGATAACAAAAAAGACAAAACCCATATCTCCTCTATCAAGAGGAAGTACGAATTTCGTCTCCAGTATTTCTGGTCAACTTATTCATGTAGTCGTATTTCTTTAATTCCTAGTAATCATATGGTTTTAATTTGTTTTGTGATTGAATTGTATAATAAGCCAGCCTTACTGTCAACCCCCCAAATTCAAATTTCGTCATTCTTCACTATTCTTCACTATTTCAGATAAAGAACTCCGGATCTTTCCGGCTGCTGACCAGATGGAGTCTTTCCAGAATATCTGTACGGAGGGCAAGGAATTCCGGATCAGTTCTCACTCTCGGACGGGGAAGATTCACGTTGATGATTGATTCGATTTTGCCGGGGCGGGGCGTCATAATGATAATGCGGTCACTTAAGTACACGGCCTCATCGACATCATGTGTCACAAGGATCATCGTAGTTTTCCTGTGTGCCCACAGTTCCAGGATCTTGTCCTGGAGATCCATACGGGTAAAAGCATCGAGAGCACCGAGCGGTTCATCCAGCAGCAGCACTTTTGGGTCATTAATCAGGGCACGTGCCAGGGATGCCCTCTGAGCCATACCGCCGGAAATCTGATGGGGATATGATTTTTCGAATCCTTCAAGTCCGGTAAGTGTGATGTATTCCGCTATTTCATGTTTTTTCTGTTTATATACTTTACGGGCCTTCAGTCCGGCAGCTATATTGTTGTAGACTGTCTCCCACGGAAACAAATTCGACTGCTGGAAAACAAATCCGCGCTCGAAATTTGTCGTCCTGATTTCTTCGCCATCAAGGTAAAGAGACCCCTCCTGCGGAAGATCAAGACCGGCAATCAGCCTCATAAGAGTTGTTTTGCCGCAGCCGGAAGGACCGATCAGTGAGACAAGTTCGCCCGGTTGAATTGTTACGGAGACATCCCTTAGCGCTTCTACGGAAGAACCATGTGCATCTATATAGGTTCGGGATACGTTTTCGACGCGTACCTCGCCTGATTTCACATTTGTTTCACTTTCTGATTTCAGAATTATGTTGTCTGTCATTGCAGTAGTCCTTTCTGCCAGGTCAGCACGCGGTCACGTATTGCAAAGATAACAGCCATGACCATGGAAAACACAACAGCCATAATAATGATCGATGCATAGACTTTGGCATAGTTCGACCATCCCTTTGCCCAGTTGATATACCACCCAAGTCCGGCCTTTGCTCCGATCATCTCAGAGACGACCAGTGTCGCAAACGAAATTCCCGTCGCTGTGTAGATGCCGGTAAAAACAGACGGCATCGCAGCCGGTATGGCTACTTTAAATATCAGAAACAGTTGCCCTCCCCCCAGGGTTCTCGCCGCCTCAAAATATGATTTCGGCGTGTTTGCGATTCCGCTGCTTGTCATATAGGCAACGGGGAACCAGACGCTGAGTATGATAAGGAAGATCTCTGCCATAAAACTGGAAGGAAAACAAATCATGGCAATCGGTATCCATGCTGTCGCGGGTATGACTCCCAGGATTTTGAACGCGGGGAACAGCCAGTAGCTCCATTGACGGAACCATCCCATCAGGACGCCGCTTGTGAGCCCGATGACTGTTCCAAGGGTGAACCCGATTACCAGAAGCCGCATGGAGTAAAAAGTGCTGATCACAAGGGTTTTATAATCTTCCGCCATGACCTGCAGAATTTGAGCCGGCCCCGGGAAAAACGGCAGCAGCAGTGTGTTGGTTTTTGTAGTCAGCAAATCCCATAGCAGGATCAGCATGGACACCGCTAAATAGAGCTGTGCCTGATGATTCACGCGGGTCCGCAGTTTTTCATTAAAGAACCCGAAAACATAACGGGAGAAAAAGACAACCGTCAGGATCACAAGTACAATACGGTAGGGTGTCTGGTAGACTTTCTCCTGGGCAGCAGGAATAACAAAGCTGCAGATCAATGCTGCAAGGAACCCTGCAATTGTGAGCAGAGGCCATAACCTGCTGTCTTTTTTCCAATATTTATCTGTCATCTTGATCCTCCCTATTTACAGAAAAACTGGAAACGTGCCGCTTAGGAATATACATCTTTCAAGTGTCCTGCAGCACGTTTCCAGGGGTCCTCTGTTTATTTCCCTGCGGCAAAAACGTCATAGTATACGTCGTTCGCAAAGGTCTCAGGATCCGTATCCGCGGAAAGGAATCCGGTTTTATTAAGCTGCTCGACGAAGTACTTTACATCAGCCTTTCCTTCATCCGTCGTATATTCATAATCATAACTTGCAATGAGTTCCGCGAGGAAATCAACGTCATCTGCGGCAACATAGCCCTTGTCAATTTCGATCTTCGCTGTTTCCAGGGGATTTGCATTGATCCAGTCACATGCCTTTTGGTAAGCACGTGCAATGGCCGCGACTCTTTCCGGGTCTTTCTCAATCTGCGAACCGGAAGCATACAGAAGGCAGCAGCTTTTGCCTGCAAAAAGGTCATCTGTCGCAATATCGGTAAGAATGGTGTATCCGTCGTTTTTGGCAGCAAGGGCACCATAGGGATCCCATGCTGCAAATGCATCAACCTCACCCTTCTTGACAGCCTCAGTCAGAAGATCAAGGGAATACGTTACCCAGGTGACACCGGTTGTCGGGTCAATACCCGCGTTTGCGAGCGCTACACTGGCAACAGCCTGCGGAGTTCCGCCCGGCTCGTCAATCCCGATCCGTTTGCCTGCAAGGTCGGCTACGCTCTTGATATCTGAATCCGGCGGAACGACGATCTTGATACAGCCTTTATGCAGGCCGCCGATAACTTTCAGGTCAAGACCCTGCTGAATGGACGGGAAGAACTGGAAATCACCGTTGGCAACGGTAAATGCCCCGCTTGCCAGCCCGGCTTTGAGGTCATCAAGTGTTCCGCTTACCAGCTCGACATCAAGACCCTCCTCCTTGAAAAAGCCAAGCTCATATGCAATGTAACTTGGTGCTCCGCAGGCACCTCCCCCAAGAGCCTGTATCTGGAGCTTGCCATACTTGTAATCAACAGCCGCACCGGTGGCATCTGCCGTACCCGTGGCATCTGCCGTACCCGTGGCATCTGCCGTACCCGTGGAATCTGCCGAAGCAGCAGTATCCGTCGAAGCTGCCGCAGTCTGAGAACAGGCGCTCAATGCACCCGTTATCAAAGAGACGCAAAGTACTATCGCCCCGAGTCGAATTAATTTCTTCGTTTTCATTCATTTCCTCCTTTTGTCTTTATGCGTTTTTGAAAATACTTTTTCAAAAGCCTGTGTCAGGTCTTCGATCAGATCCTGAGAATCCTCAAGACCGGCCGAAATTCGAATGGTTTCGGGCAGAAGTCCTGCTGACTTCTGTTGCGCTTCCGTAAGTTCACTGTGTGTTGTCTTTGGCGAGTTGATAATCAGGGATCTTGCATCACCTACATTGGCATGCAGACTGAAAACATTGACCGCATCGAGAAATTTGCCGATTTGTTTGTCGGTTCCGTTCAACCCGAAGGAAAAAACGGATCCGGCGCCTTTGGGAAGGTATTTTGCAGCAAGATCTGCACTCGGACTGTTTATGGCGTACGGGTGGGACACCCACAGCACCTCTTTACGTGACTCCAGGAATCTCACAAGCTTCTCGGCATTGTCAACCTGTTTGCTGACTCTCTCGGAAAGCGTTTCGAGACCGAGGATTGCAAGATAAGCATCAAACGGTCCGAGGGATGCCCCGAAATAGTTGAGATACGTCGTCCTGAGACGGGCGGCAAAAGGAAATTCCGGGAACACCTCAAGAATATTCCGTTTGACCCCATCAGCATCCCGGAGCGTATAGAGAGGCTTCTCAAACTGGGGAAACTTGCCGTTAGCCCAGTTGAAATTCCCGCCGTCAAGAACGAGTCCCGCGATGACGTTGCCGTGGCCGTTAAGCTGCTTTGTTGCAGAATAAATGACGATGTCAGCCCCATGTTCAAGCGGCCGGAACAGATAGGGTGTTGCAAATGTATTATCCACAACAAGCGGGATTCCATGCGCGTGCGCCACTTCGGCAAGTGCCTCGATATCCGTGACAACGGCATTCGGATTACTGATTGTCTCTACGAAAATCGCCTTGGTATCCGGCCTTATCGCCGCTGCATACGACGCAGGATCATCCGCATCTTCCACAAAATCGATGTTGATTCCAAAATCCGGATATACCTGCGTAAAACTGTCAAAAGATCCGCCGTAAAGCCTCGGCGATGCGACAATTCTTCCGCCGCCTGCTGCGAGATTCAGTATTGTCGTGGAAATAGCCGCCATACCCGATGCCAGGGCGACTGCCCCTTTGGCTCCGTCAAGGGCTGCGATTCTCTGCTCAAGTACAGCTACCGTGGGATTTCCGACTCTTGTATATATAAACCCAAGCTCCTGGTAGGAAAAAAGTCGAAGTCCCCTGTCCGTTGAACCAAAGTCAAAGGCTGCAGTCTGATAGATCGGGACATTCACTGCATAATTATGTTCAGCGGAATTATATCCGCCCCTTACTTTTACCGTATCAAAACGATTTGGCTGTTTACTCACTTTCTTTCCCTCCCTGTAAAACAAAATCCAATAAAAAAACTGGCCGTATGATGCCAGTTTTCAAAAACATATTTGTCTTTAAAATACGTCAGCATCGCAATCGGATGTTATATGAATATTGGCATGAGAATATATTTTGCATTGAACTGCACATGTGTGCGGGCATACATGTAGGCATACACATACACATGTGCATACACATTCGAAGAATTCCCATATCCTTTTGTTGAAGAAACTTGATTCTGCTTTTGTCCGGCATATGTGCATTTCCTTTCAACAGACATGTGACAGCATGAAAGTAGTATCCCTGTCAGCGTTTTGTTTCCATCTTTTCGTTTTCAGTTTCCAGGCATTCAGTCTTCCAGCGGGAATAAATTCTTGCTCAGGTAGCGGTCTCCCCGGTCAGGAAGAATGACGACTATGTTTTTGCCGGTGACAGTTTCTGCAAGCTGCCTTGCGGCTGAAATCGCAGCACCTGAGGATGTCCCGGCTAGGACACCATGTGTAAGCGCAAGGAGACGCACTTCCCGTACAGCATCTTCATCTGTGACCTTAATGACCTGATCAATCAGAGTCGGATCATATGTTTCCGGAAGAAAAGTATTGCCGATGCCTTCTATTGCATAGCAGCCCGCTTCCCCTCCGCCCATGGTCGATCCAAGCGGATCTGCAAGAACGCCCTTTACGTCAGGAAGCCTTTCTTTTAGATAACGAAGTATACCCGTGATTGTTCCGCCGCTTCCCGCACCGGCGACAAGATAATCAATATGACCGTCGAGATCCGCATAAATTTCTTCACCGGTCGTGCGGTAGTGAACAGCGGGATTGGCCTGATTGGTAAACTGGCTCAGGCAGACTGAATCAGGAATCGCGGCAAGAAGTTCAGTTACCTTTGCAATGGCGCCCTGCATGCCATCCTCCCGCGGTGTGTGGACAATTTTGGCTCCCAATGACGCCATAATCATCTGCTTTTCTACAGAGAACTTCTCGGGGACGGCAAAGATTACCTGGTAACCTTTGCCGAGAGCCGCCAGCGCGATTCCGATGCCCGCATTTCCGGCGGTTGCCTCAAGGATCGTAGCCCCTGGTTTGAGCCGTCCTTCCCGCTCCGCGGCTTCGAGCAGTGCGACGCCCATGCGGTCCTTGACGCTGCCGCCCGGGTTAAAAAGCTCGAGCTTGGCAAACAGATTCACATCTTCTTTAATTCCGATCTTTGTAAGGTGCAGAATCGGAGTATGCCCGATCAGTTCACGAATATCTTCGTAGTACTTCATAGATTTCCCTTCCTTTCCAGATGTGCGTCACATTCGTGCATGCGCAAAAGCAGCGCTGAGCGACTCCACTATGTCCCTTTTGTCTTCAATACCTACAGAGATGCGGATCAGCCGATCCGTAATTCCGATTTTGTCCCGTACATGAGCCGGGAAAGATGCATGCGTCATGCTCGCAGGCCGACTGATCAGGGATTCAACTCCCCCGAGGCTTTCCGCCAGAGTAATAATACCGAGATTCCCGAAGAAACGGTCAATGTCATATTCTTTGGCCAGTACAAAGGAGATCATCGCACCCGGACCTTCCGCCTGCTTCAGCTGAACATCATAGCCGGGAAAATCCGGAAGTCCAGGATAATAAAGCCGATCCACACCGAGGTGATCTTTGAGGAAGTCAACTACATAGGAAGCACCTTCCTGATGACGGTCCATTCTGACGCCAAGCGTCTTGATACCGCGGATTGTGAGCCAGGAATCCCAGGGCTGGAGAACTCCTCCGGTCGCATTCTGCAGAAAGTGCAGCTCCTGGGCCAACGCGTCGTCTTTGACAACTACGAGTCCGGAAATGACATCACTGTGTCCGGCGAGATACTTGGTTGCGCTGTGAATTACGATGTCGGCACCCAGAAGAAGAGGCCTCTGCAGATAGGGCGTCATAAATGTATTGTCAACAATGATGACGATGCCCCTGGCCTTTGCAAGCTGTGAGACACCGCGTATATCCGTAATACTTAACAGCGGATTTGCGGGAGATTCAATGAAAACTGCCTTGACATCTTCTGTGAGATTCTTCTCCACCTCAGACAGATCCGATGTATCGACAAAACTGTAATTCAAACCGAATTTTTTGAATACTTTATCAAGTACGCGAAAAGTTCCGCCGTATACGTTATTTGAAATCAGGACTCTGTCACCCGCAGAGAATAGGAACAGGCAGGTCGTAATGGCAGCCATACCTGATGCGAAAGCAAATCCACGGGTACCGCCCTCGAGCTCTGCTATTAATTTTTCAAGCGCTTCCCTGGTAGGATTGCCTGTCCTGGAATACTCATATCCCCGGTCTTTTCCCAGCCCGTCCTGCTCAAATGTGGACGTCTGGTAGATCGGCACACTGACCGCACCCGTACGCTGATCCCCGTCGACGCCGCCGTGAATAAGCTGTGTGTTCAGCAGTCTTTTTGTGTCATCTATATCACTATTACTTTTATAACTCACGTCAATTCCTCCTATATATCAGCTGTGTCAGCCAGAAGATTTTTCTTTATAACCTGTTCAAGAACTGTATCTACAAGGTAAGGTGCATCAAATACACGGACACCTTTCTGTATGAGGTAATGTGCCGCTCCGGCCCCGATCCGGTTCACAAAGATAGCCTTGCAGTCCGAAAGGAGCTCGATGATTGCATCAAAGGATTCATTATTATGCCCGGCCGGACATCGGCAGATTCTCTTCTCTTCCAATATGAATTGATCTTCGGATCTCACATACACGTAAAAGGCAGTTGCTTTGGCAAAATGCTCATCAACGGTAAGTCCTGTTGAACTGGCCAGTGCGATCTTTTCGGGCATAACATTCACCTCCTTACCGGTATGTGTCGAGAACATGGTCATAAATATCTTCAATGGCACGAAGTCCGCCATTGTATCCTGCATACCCGCAGCTGAGAACCAGACGATAGCTGACCGGCACGCTGATAATCAGAAGATCCGCATCGATGTCTTTTGCCAGGTCCCGTTCCCATCCCGATCCAAGAATCAGTGCCCGGTTTTTCTTTGGGTCTTTGCGGATCTCTTCCTGGATTTTACCGCCGTCGACTTCAAATACGACTTTGGCTGAGCGCAGCTCGGAAATTTCCGCAAACTGTTTTTCAATGCCCTCCCTGAATTCTTCCGGCGTGTTATCGACGATATACTGGCGCTCAGGCAGAATTCCCAGTTCATTTAGGAGAAATTTGGAAAAGCCGATTGAGTAATTCGCATCGAGGATCGTATAGAACCGGCGGGGAAGTCCGTATCTGAATTCGAGCATGAAGGCAGCAGTCCGCTCAATATGCGAATAGAACCGTCCTTCTTCCTTAGCAATGAATGCCTCTGCTTTTGTTTTTTCTGCAGGTGTAAATTCTGCAAAAGCGATCACCTGGTTCAGGAAGGCGGAAGTCTCTTTGCCGCCGATCGGCAGATAAGGGAAATGGGTGTAGGGGGTGCCGTATTTTTCCTTTAAATGATCGGCGATTCCAAGACCCACCCATGTACCGGCTACAATGTTGAATTGCGCGTCGGGAATGGTCTTCCACTCTTCCACACCATCGGACAGCTGTCCGAAAAGTATATTGACGGTAAGTCCCAGTCCTTCGAGGACCCTTTTAATTTCCTCCAGATTTCCGTTCCAGTACGTATCCTGATAGGGGACAGACGAAAATACATTGACGAGTCCCCTTTTCACATGTCCTCCGGGATTGAATTTATGAACATACTGATCAATGATCGCATTTACAACGACTTCATGGCTTACATAATTGGTGCTTTTAAAGCCACCTGTCTCAGCGCATACGATAGGACGTCCAAGCTCCTGATAATCGGCAGTAATCCGCTCAACATCATCACCGACAATATCTGACGTACATCCGGTTAGAACAACATACAGGTCCGCATCTATTACCTGAAAAGCACCGTCTATGACACTTCTGAGGCGGTCTTCCCCGCCATACACAATTTCAGCTTCCCCGGAGTTGGTGCACGGGATCGTGCTTCCTCCCGCATAGGCTTCCCCCTGCCCGATGAGGTCAGTGATTTTGATGCTGCAGCCGGGCCCTGAATGAAGGATCGGAACGGCCCGCGGTATAGCAACGACTGTCTGCTGGGCCCCAAGCGCACAGGAGTATCTCGGCTGCTCAATAAGTGTCGACATGTGTATTACCTCCCAGGAATGAGAATGGATTCTGTTCGAGCCACCATTTTGTGTATGGCATACTGCTGTGTCTGGCAAGATTGGTGACAAACTCGCGGCTGTCGAGAGTCTCGAGGATTCTTTCAGCATAGTTCAGAATGCCCTGATAGCCGAAGCCGAACTGCTCATCTCCGATCAGAAGAGACGGAATACCGAGCTTGGCTCCCCACACGGTCATACCGCCGTGGCGTGCAATCATGAGATCGGGCTTGATCCGGTTGAGGATATTCACAAGCTCATAGGCCTGCTTGTTGCAGACATTGTAGTTCGGGATATCGCCGTAGGTCCTGACATCATGGGCAAGTGCATCTGATGTCGGGTCTCCGTTGTCATAGATCGGATCGTGATGGAAGATTGCGGCTCCCTGCACTTCCATCTCGAGCTCGCGAAGAAGGGCAATAATTGCATGACCATGAGCGGACCCTGCCGTAACATATGCTCTTTTGCCCCGAAGCTTTTCACGGTATGCTTCGATCTGCGGAATAACACGCGCATGCTCTTTAATAATCAGCGCTTCAATCTCTTCCCTGCGGTCCAGCACCTGGCCGATTTCCCTCAGCCAGTTATCCGTACCGGCAATTCCGTAGGCCGGCGGAGATTTGATCTCAGGCACGCCGTATACCTGCTCCAGGGCAGCACCGATATAAGTTCCCAGAGTGGGACACACCTGAATCGTAGCGACAGCTTCCGAAATATGTTCAAGCTGTTTGATCGTCGAAAAGGGTACGATGTATTCCGCTTCATACCCCAGCGGTTCAAGCAGTTCATCAAAAATATGACTGCCCCAGAAATTGATGATATTGACTTTGTTCGTCTTTTTTTCCGGCGGCTTTACAATTTTGCGTACGATGGAATGATATGCCGAGTCAAAACCTGTCGTCCACATCTTGGACTTGAATCCTTCGCAGAAACATCCGACAACAGGAATGCCCAGTTCTTCCGTAAGCTCATTTGCGGTTCCTTCGACATCGTCTCCGATAATACCCGATGCACAGGATGTTGTGATAAAAATCGCATTCGGATGAAGACGTTCATTGACTTCCCGCACTGTTTTGGCGAGCTTCTCAACGGCACCGAAAACAGTATCCCGCTCTTCCAGGTTCGTACTGAAGTATCTTCCGATTGACGGCTCCAGATTTCTCTCCATCTGTCCTACGCGGTATACAAAATTAAATGTAAACGCATCTCCTGCACAGCCGACCGGCGCATGATTTATCACTACCGCATCCGTAATCATACTGAGCTGGCAGAAAGCATTGCCGGAGCTGCATCCCATACACTGGCTGAAGCTTCTCGTACTTTCAGTAAGATTGCCGGCACGGGAGCAGGAAACCAGTTCACCTGCCGTTCCTTCAAATCCAGTTATGGAGCCAAGCCTGATTTCACGGATCAGAACCTCCGGCTCGTGTAAATTGATCTCACTCATAGAATCTCCTTTATATGTGCCGTACAGGCAGCAGTGACTTCCAAACAGTCGTATCTTCCAGGCAGTCGTGCCTTACAGATTGGATGCCGAGTTCACTTTGATTTCCCCTGTTTCCATCGCCAGAAGCTGATCGGCCCATTTTGCAGCCCAGTCACGAAGCTGCTGTGAATCAAGCGGCTCGGGAACTTTGGAGACGGTATGATTTGCAATTTTCTCAGCAAGCCTTGCATACACCTGTGCCTGAGCCGAATCAGGGAAAGCTTCAATCGTTGTTTTGCCCTGCAGTTCGCTCTGTGTGACCGTTACCGATCTGGGTACATATTCGATTACCTGTGTTTTTGTCTGAAAGACAAAATCATCAATGATATCTTTGGAATAAGGCTGGTTGATGGAATTTGCGATGACTCCGCCCAGAAGTGCCCCGCCTGAATTGGAATATTTCTGAATTCCTTTAAACAGGTTGTTGGCAGCATAGATGGCCATGAAGTCTGCGGAGGATACCGTAAACACATGCTCGGCAATACCTTCTCTGATCGGCACGGCAAATCCGCCGCACACGACATCGCCGAGAACATCGTAGATTACATAATCGAGGTCGAGATCTTCAAAAACCTTCTGCTGTTTGAAAAGCTGAACGGCCGTGATTATACCTCTGCCGGCACAGCCGACTCCCGGTGCAGGCCCGCCGGCCTCTACGCAATA